>Ga0209536_100003762_pt1 | contig 24202 bp, 14 predicted proteins | sample DeeMarSeWOR28_12_FD_187461 | JGI IMG/M metagenome (GOLD analysis project Ga0209536, IMG submission 187461) | Marine sediment microbial communities from White Oak River estuary, North Carolina - WOR-2-8_12 (SPAdes) (version 2) | ecosystem: Environmental > Aquatic > Marine > Intertidal zone >...
CCGGTGCGCGAGGGCGCGGAGATCCGGACCGACACGGAGGCGGTGCGGCGGACGCGCCTGGGCGCGGTGGAGCTGCTGCTGGTCAATCACCACCGGGGCACGATCGACTGCGACGAGGGAGAGGACTGCGAGCTGAACCGGATCGCGCGCTTCGTCGGCGTCGACGAGGCGCGGCTGGATCGTTATCGGCGCCCGGACCGTTCGCTTCCCGCCGACACCTCGAATCCGTTCTTCGCATTCGACCCCGAGATCTGCGTGTTGTGCGGAATCTGTGTGCGCACCTGCGACGAGATCGTCGGGGTGGCGGCCATCGACTTCGTGCAGCGGGGGTTCGACACGACGATCGGGAGCGCGCCGGGCCAGCTGTGGATCGACTCGGACTGCGTGTCGTGCGGCGAGTGCGTCGTCCGCTGCCCGACCGGGGCGCTGTCGTTCACCGGGTTCGAGACCCCCGAGCGCGAGGTGACGACGACCTGCACCTACTGCGGTTGCGGCTGCGGCATTCACCTGGGCGTCTCGGGTGAACGGCTGGTGTCGGTGCGCGGCCAGCGCGAGAACCCTTCCAACGAGGGCCGCCTGTGCGTGAAGGGCCGCTTCGGGTTCGACTTCGTGAACTCGCCGGACCGGCTCAAGACACCGCTCATCCGGCGCAACGGCGCGCTGGAGGAGGCGACCTGGGACGAAGCGCTCGACCTCGTGGCGACGCGGTTTTCGGCCGCCCGCGGCGACGCCTTCGCGGCGATCGCCTCGGCGAAGCTCACCAACGAGGAGAACTACCTGATCCAGAAGTTCTCCCGCGCCGTCATGGGAACCAACAGCGTGGACCACTGCGCGCGTCTCTGTCACTCGCCGTCGGTGGCGGGACTGGTGCAGAGCTTCGGCAGCGGCGCGATGACGAGTTCGTCGAAGGACCTCGGGGACGCCCGCTGCATTCTCGCCATCGGCACCAATACGACGGCCGCGCATCCCATCATCGGGCTGCAGGTCATGCGGTCCATCCGCGCGGGCGGCAAGCTGATCGTGGTGAATCCGCGGCGGATCGAGCTCGCGCGCTACGCAGATCTGCACATCCGGAACCGGGCGGGCAGCGACGTCGCCCTGCTGATGGGAATGATGCGGGTGATCGTGGACGAGGGCCTGCACGATCCCGACTTCATCGAAGCCCGGTGCGAGAACTTCGAGGCCTTCCGGGACTCGCTGGCGCACTACGACGAGGCGTCGGTCGAGGAGAAGACCGGCGTGCCCTTCGCGCAGATCGCCGAGGCGGCGCGCCTGTATGCGCAGAACTCGCCGGCCGCGATTCTCTATGCCATGGGGATCACCCAGCACACGCACGGCACGGACAACGTCCTGGCGACGAGCAACCTGGCCCTGCTCACGGGAAACGTCGGCGTGCCCGCAGGCGGCGTGAACCCGCTGCGCGGCCAGAGCAACGTGCAGGGAGCGTGCGACATGGGAGCGCTTCCCAACGTGTATCCGGGCTACCAGCGGGTGGATCAACCGGAGGTGAAGGCGAAGTTCGAGCAGGCGTGGGGCGCCGAGCTGGACGACGTTCCCGGCCTCACCCATCTCGAGATCCTGCGCGGCGTCACGGCCGGGCCGATCCGGGCGATCTACCTCGTGGGCGAGAACCCGGCCCTCAGCGAGGCCGACGCGACGCACGCGCGCGAGGCGATGGAGAAGGTGGACTTCCTGGTGGTGCAGGACATCTTCCTCACCGAATCGGCGGAGTACGCGGACGTCGTCCTGCCCGCCGCGAGCTTCGCCGAGAAGGACGGGACGTTCACCAATACCGAGCGCCGCGTGCAGCGGGTCCGGAAGGCGATCCCGCCGGTGGGCGATTCCCGCAGCGACGCCTGGATCACCTGCGAGATCGCCCGGCGCATGGGGGCGCACGGGTTCGACTTCGACAGCGCGGACGAGGTGATGCGCGAGATCGCCTCGCTCACGCCGAGCTACGGAGGGATCACGCACGACCGGATCGAAGAGGTCGGCCTGCAGTGGCCCTGTCCGGATCCCACCCATCCCGGCACCCGGTATCTGCACGCCGAGACGTTTCCGCGCCCGGGCGGGCTCGGCCGGTTCTTCCCGCTGGAATATCGACCGCCGGACGAGGAACCCGACGCGGAGTATCCGCTGGTGCTGACCACCGAGCGGAGCCTGTACCACTACCACACGGCGACGATGACCCGCCGCGTGCCCGGACTCGAAACGCTGCGCCCCGAGGAACTGGTCGAGATTCACCCTCGCGATGCGGTGGATCTCGCGATCGCGAGCGGGGACCGGGTCCGGGTGACATCGAGGCGGGGAGAGGTGGAGGCGCATGCGCTGGTGACCGAAGTGTCGCCTCCGGGCACCATCAGCATGACCTTTCACTTCCACGAGGCCCCGACGAACGTGCTCACCAACGCGGCCTACGACCCCGTGGCGAAGATCCCGGAGACCAAAGTCTGCGCCGTGCGCGTGGAAAAAGTCCTGCCCGACTCCGCTTCCGTCGGCGCCGGGCGGACGGCTAGAACGGATTCGTCGCGAACACCGAGAATTCGGGAATGAAGCCCCGATCGTCGATCTTCAGCGCCCCGACGATCGCGTCGGCGATCTCCCGGCTCCGCAGCTTCTTCGGCGACTGCTCCTGCTGAAAGCCCGCCTTCGATCCGAAGTCGGTGAGGACTTCGCTGGGGTTGACCAGCATCACCCGCACGTCGTGCCGCCGGAGTTCGTCGCGCCAGCACTCGGTCATCCCCCGCAGCGCGAACTTCGAGGACGAATACGCCGTACTGCCGCGTCCGCCCTTGAGTCCGGAGGTCGAAGAGATGTTGACCAGGTTGCCGGACCCCTGGCGGATGAAGACCTTCGCCGCCTCGCGGGCCATGAGGAACGCCCCGAACACGTTCGTCCGGTAGACCGCCTCCATGTCGGACAACTCCATCTCGACGAGCGGCGCGAACCGTCCGAAGCCGGCGTTGTTGACGAGAATGTCCAGTCGGCCGTGCTGTTCAACGAACTCGCGAACGGTGCGGATGGCGTCGGCCTCATCACCGACGTCGCCGACGCTCCAGCCCACGCCGATCTCGTCGGCTGCCGTCTGGAGGACATCCGCTCGCCGACCGGTGATCACGACGTCTGCACCCTCCTGCTTCAGTGCGGACGCGATCGCCTTCCCGATGCCCTCGCTGCCACCGGTTACGAGCGCCTTGGCTCCCTGCAGGTCCATGGATCTGGCTTCCTCTCTTCGGTTCGCTGCGTCTTACGACCTGCGGGGCCTACTTCGCCTTCGACTTCTCCAGCCGCTTCACGGCCGGACAGTCTGCGGGCCGCATCGGAGTGCCTTCCCTGACGGATGCGATCAGCGCGTCGTTGTGCGCCACTTCCTCCGCGGAGAGCGGCCGGCACATGATCCCTTCGGCCCCGTTGACCAGCGCCTCGTAGCAGGCATCGCAGCCGGCTTCGGAACGGGGTGCGAAGAACACGACCCGGTGGTCGCCGGGCGGGAGACGCTCCGTGTACAGGAACTCGAGGCCCCCCGCCTGGAAATCGGCGATGATCAGATCGGGGTCGGCTTCGTAGATCCAGTACGCATCACGGTCCGCATCGGTGGAGACGCCGATGACGCGGATCGACGGATCCTCCCGGAGCTTGTCGGCGATGGCGTGGCCGAGGTTCCGTTCGGGAACCAGGACGAACGTGCGGACGGGGGCGTGCGGATGACCGGTCATGTGAGACCTCCTGACGAATTCTCGTCCCGGTCGAAGGGGGGCGCAAGGTGGCGGCCCGGCATGGACTCCCTTCCTTCGCGCATCCTTCAGCCCCCGGGTATCTTGCCCCGGCAGGCGAATTCTCACCGGCAGGAGGGCAGCAATGAAACGAGCCATCGTGATGTCCGCGAGCCTCCTGGGGCTCATTCTCGCTTCGCAGCCCGGTGTACCGGGCGCATGGGCCCAGGAAGTCGGCCAGCCGGCGGCGACCGGGTGGCAGTCTCCGCCCGCGGAATGGCTGGAGGTGCTCCACGCGCCGCAGCTTCCCAGCGCGTGGACGGCGCCGACGGGCGAATACATGCTGCTCGCCGACCCGATTCTTTATCCCCCGCTGGCCGAGCTGGGCAGCCCGATGCACAAGCTGGCCGGCATGCGGGTCAATCCCGCCAACAACAGTTACCACGGACAGCACGGAGGCACTTCTCCTCGGCTGGTCCGGGTTGAAGGGGGCGCTGAGACTTCGCTCGGTCTGCCGGCCGACGCGGAGGTCCTGGCGGTGGAATGGACTGCCGACGGACAGCGCTTTGCGCTCACGGTCGGATTCCCGGACCGCGTCGGGCTGTGGGTCGGCTCGGTGGCCGGTGACGTGACCGAGATCGAGAGTCTGGATCTGAATCGGCTGATGGCGAATCCCGTCAGCTGGCTGCCCGACCAGGAGCGCCTGCTCGTGCGGAGAATCCCACGGCGTGGACCGGCGCCCCAACCGCCGGTGATCCCGGCCGGTCCCGGAATCGTGGAAGGGGAGGGCGCGGCGGCCCGCTCCACCTACGAGGCGCGCAACCTGCTCGAGACGGCGCACGACGACGCCCTGTTCGAGTATTTCACGGCGTCGGAGCTCGTCATCCTGGACCCTGCCACCGGCAGCGCCTCACGCATCGGCGAGGCCGCTCCCTACTCGATGGCCGAATTCTCACCCGATGGGGAATACCTGCTGGTCGAACGGCTGGTCGGCCCCTGGTCGCACGAAGTGGCCTGGTGGCGGTTTGCCAGCGAGATCGAGGTGTGGAACGAGCAGGGAGAGCGGGTGGCGAGCATCGCCTCCCTGCCGCTGGCCGACGCCGTCCCGGTGCAGGGCGTGGCCCTCGGCCCGCGTTCGGTGTCCTGGCGTCCGACGGCGCCGCACACCCTGTACTGGGTCGAGGCGCTGGACGGCGGAGATCCCGTCGCCGAGGTGCCGCACCGCGACCGGCTGATGCGCCTCGCGGCGCCTTTCGCGGCCGAACCCGAGGAAGTCTTCCGGGCGGAGCATCGGATCCTGGGGTCGAACGCGTGGGGCGCCGATGGCGGCATGCTGATGCTCACCGAGCGTGAGCGGATCAAGCGCCGGCTCTACGTGTGGCTGCTGGACGTGGACGAGGGAACGTCGCGGCCCTGGTACGACATCGACGAGGACGACCGGTACGGGGATCCCGGCTCCCCGCTGTACCGTCCGCTGCCCAACGGTCAGTGGGTGCTGCACCAGGAAGGCGACGCCGTCTACTTCCGGGGAAGCGGGGCCACCGAACAGGGCGACCGACCGTTCCTCGACCTGCGCCAGCTGGGCAGCGGCGAAACGGAGCGCCTGTTCCGCTCGAGTCCTGATCGGTACGAGTATTTCGTGGCGTTCGCCGGCGACGAGGACCGGTTCATTTTCAGCTCCGAGTCCGCCACGGACGTGCCCAACTATTACCTGGCGACGCTCGGCGGTTCGATCGACGCTGCCGAGGGCGAGCCGGAGCGCAGGATGACGCGCGAGCCGATTACGCGCTTCGAGGATCCCGTTCCCCAGCTGCGCGAGATCGAAAAGCGTCTCGTGCGCTACGAGCGCGCGGACGGAGTGCCGCTCAGCTTCCAGCTGATGCTGCCTCCCGGCTACGAGGAGGGCACGAGGATTCCCACGGTGCTGTACGCCTATCCCCTGGAGTACTCCGGGATGGCCACGGCCGGACAGGTACGCGGATCGACCAATCGATTCATGCGCCTGTATGGCGCCTCGCACCTGTTCTTCCTGCTCAGCGGGTATGCCGTGCTCGATCAGACTGCCATGCCGATGCTGGGGGATCCCGAGACCACGTACGACACGTTCGTGCCGCAGCTGGTGGCCGACGCCGAGGCCGCGGTGGCGGAGGCCATCGAGCTGGGCGTTGCCGATCCCGATCGGATCGGGGTCATCGGCCACAGCCACGGCGGCCTCATGGTGGCCAACCTGCTGGCCCACACCGACCTGTTCGCGGCCGGCATCGCGCGCAGCGGCTCCTACAACAAGACCGTTCAGCCGTTCGGCTACCAGTCCGAGCGTCGTTCGCTGTTCGAGGCGCGGGACGCCTACATCAACGCGTCTCCGACCTTCTTCGCCGACCAGGTGGATGAGCCGGTCCTGATCATTCACGGCGCCGACGACTCGAATCCGGGCACCCTCACGCCCCAGTCCGAGGTGTTCTTCGAGGCCGTGCGCGGCTCGGGAGGGACGGCGCGGCTGGTGCTGCTGCCGTTCGAGGACCACGGGTACCGGGCCGTGGAGAGCATCGAACACGTGCTGTGGGAGCAGCTCCGCTGGTTCGACATGTATCTCAAGGGGACCGGCGCGGCGGACTGAGGCCCGGCGATCGAGATCCTCGACGAGGACGGGAATGCCAGGAACCTTGCGCCAGGAGACGTTTCACATGTAACGCCTCACACCCGACGTTGACCTCCGGTCCGCATGCGGTCGAGTTTGTCTCGTTCTGCAGCCAGTTCAAGCACACGTCGGAGGGCCGATGAACGATCGCGAGGGCAGGAGGTCATTCTGGGGGATCCTGGGCCTGTACGTGGCCGGTTCGTGGATCTGTCTCCAGGTCGTGGATGTCCTCGGCCAGAACATCAGCCTGCCATCGTGGACCTTCTCCTTCACGCTCACGCTTCTCCTGATCGGCCTGCCGATCACGGCCGCGACGGCGTACTTCCAGTCACGTAGCCCGGCGACGGAAGATGATACCGCTACTGAGCGCGGTCTCGACCGCCGGCTGCTGACCTGGCGCAACTTCGCGATCGGCGCGATCGGCGCGATGGCCGTGTGGGGGATCGCCGTGACCGGGTGGCTGCTGCTCGGACAGGACGAACCGTCGGAAGGCGAGGTGCTGGCCGAAGTCGAGGAGATCGATCGACTGGTGGCGGCCTCGGAGTTCTCGCAGGCGTACCAGCGGGTGGCGGAGTTCGACGCGCGGATTCGGGACGACTCGCTGCGCGAAGTGCTCTGGGCGAAGGTCTCCCGTCCCGTGACTTTCGAGTCTGATCCTCCGGGAGCGACGATCTCCCGGCGGGACTACGCCCCGGCCGATGCGGAATGGTCGGTGTTGGGGACCTCGCCGGTGGAGGTCGCGCGATTCCCGCTCGGCAGGTCCCGGGTCCGGTTCGAGCTGGATGGGTATCGCACGCGCGAGATGGCGGCGCCCTCCGGCTGGTTCGCCCGCATGGAACCCGTCGGACTGCGCCGCGAGGAGTCGCTGCCGCCGGGCATGATTCCCGTTCATTCGGATGCGGGCAGCGATGCGTACGGGCTGTTCGCGCCCGGGCTGGAGCAGGCTCCGAACCTCGCCCTCGGCGAGTTTCTGATCGACCGGTACGAGGTCACCAACCGCGAGTACGCGCGCTTCGTGGAGGCCGGCGGATACGCCGATCCCGCCTGCTGGGAGCATCCCTTCGTCGAGAACGGCGACACGCTGACGTTCGAGGCCGCGACGGCGCGCTTCACGGATGCGACGGGCCGGCCCGGGCCGGCCACCTGGGATGCGGGGACCTACCCGGCGGGGACCGACGATCTGCCGGTAGGTGGAGTGAGCTGGTACGAAGCGGCCGCCTTCGCCTGCTTCGCGGAGAAGGCGCTCCCGACCGTGTACCACTGGTACGCCGCTGCCGACCCGTTCAGCAGCCATCAAGTCGTGCCGCTCAGCAACTACGGAGATGGGCCTGCGGCAGTCGGAGCGTACCAGGGCGTGAGCTGGGACGGGGTGTACGACCTGGCCGGCAATGTCCGGGAGTGGACCCGCAACGCGTCCGGCGAGAGTCGCTTCATCCTCGGGGGTGGGTGGGCGGATCTCGAGTACTCGTTCAACGATGCCATCACCGCACCGGCGTTCGATCGCTCACCGCTCAACGGAATCCGGCTGGTGCAATACACGGATACGACGAACGTCGCCGCGGCGAGCGCCGAGCTCCCCCTCGCGTTCCGCGACTACCGCGCCGAGCAGCCGGTGTCCGACGAGGTGTTCGAGGTGTTCCGCCAGGCGTACGCGTACGACGACGTGCCCCTCAACGCGCGGGTCGTCAGCACGGACACCACCGACCTGTGGATTCAGGAACAGATCGAGATGGATGCCGGGTACGGGGGTGAGCGACTGACGACGTTCGTGTTCCTGCCCCGCGGGTTCGAGAGGCCACACCAGACGATCGTCTACTTCCCGGGCTCGGGCGTGATCTACAGGCGCTCGTACGATGATCTGTCGATCGACCGGCTCGAGTTCCTGCTGCGGAGCGGCCGGGCCGTGGTGTTCCCGGTCTACAAGGGAACGTTCGAGCGTGGCACTGACCTGACTTCGGACATCCAGGACGAGAGCAACCGCTGGCGGGACCACGTCATCGCGTGGACCAAGGACTTCCGCCGCTCGATCGACTACATCGAGACGCGGGAGGAGTTCGACACCGATCGCCTCGCCTATCTCGGTATCAGCTGGGGCGGAGCGGTGGCGCCGATGATGGTGGCTCTCGAGGACCGGATCCGGGTCGCGGTGATCATCGTCGGAGGGCTGCTGATGCAGGACACGCAGCCGATGGCCGACCCGTTCCACTTCCTGCCGCGCGTGACGGTGCCGACGATCATGATCAACGCGCGGTTCGACTCGTTCTATCCGCTCGAGACCTCGGGACGACCGTTCTTCGACAGCCTCGGCACGCCGGAGGAGCAACGGAAACTCGTGATCATCGACGCCAACCACGGCGTCCTGTCCTACGCGAGGGACCGGGTGGTCGGCGAGACGCTCGGGTGGCTGGACGAGTACCTGGGGCCGGTGCGGTAAGCCCGACCCCGACCCCCGCCATCAGCCTGGCTCAGCGCTCCAGCTTCACGAGCGAGTTCCCCAGGCCGGACAGATACACCGGTCCGCCGTCCGGAGTGAGAATCACCCCGGTGAGCAGCCCGGGAAGCGGGGCCCACAGCTCCGGGGTGAGCAGTTCCATGCGCGATTCTCCCGACTCGCCGCGCCGCATGAACTCTGCGGCGATCTCCTGTTGCGCCGGCGTGAGCGAACGGAAGGCCGTGTGGCGGGCGCCGGTCCGGGTGTCCACTACGAGCAGCTCGTTCGCCAGGGGCAGCGCGATCCACAGGTGGCCCTCGCCATCGAGCTCGAGGTTGTCCGGCTCCACGCCGTCCACGAACACCTGCGCATCGCCGAGCCGTCCCAGGTCCAGCTCCACGTCGTAGCGAAACACCCGCCCCCCGAGTGTCTCGGCCAGGTACAGGTGACCGGCCTGTTCATCGATCACGACGCCGTTGGCGTAGAGGAGCGAGTCCACGAGGATCTCTGCTTCCGCGGCGAATCGACCGTCGTCCATGCCGAGTCGCAGCAGCGCGCCCTCCGGCGCCGGGATGTCCACGTTGGCCCACATGCGGGCCTCACCCTCCTCGGGCGTGTTGTTCGCACTCTGCGTGAACCAGACCGCGCCCCGCGAATCTCGAACCGCCGTGTTCACGCCGTATCGGTGCTGATAGATCCGCTCCGCCTCGCCGGTCACGACGTCCACCCGGAAGATCCCGCCGTGGTAGACGTCCGCCACCAGCACGTGGGTCCCATCCGGCTCGAGCGAAATGCCGTTGGCTCCACCGGCGTGCTCCGGCGGACGGTGGACGTACCCGGCGGCCGGCATCTCGCCGAACGGGGCGCTCGCGCCATCCGGCTGCACCTTGCGCAGTCCGTGCACCTGGTCGACCACGAGCAGGCTGCCGTCGGGCAACACGACGCCGTCCTCGGGGCGGGACAGCGAGCCATCGGCCGGGAAGACCATCCCCGGATCGAAGCTCCAACGGGGCAGGGAGGTCGTGACGCCCATCAGCTGGCGTTCGTACTCGGCTTCGTCCATGTGGCCGCGGGAGTCCGCGATCAGCCCATCGGAACTGAACAGCCACTCCTCGTAGCCACTGATGTGAATGGCGTTGCCGGTCCCGCCCGGTCCGCTGTTCGTGCCGGTAAGAGTCCAGTGATAGGTGATCCGGTCACCGGCCCGACCCAGGGAGTCCATCACCAGCTGCATGTCCGGGAGATCCGTCATGAAGCTCTGGGCCGTCGCGGTCAACTCCGCCCGACCCACCGACGGCTCGCCATCGTTGATCCGCAGGGAACCGTCCTCTGCGAAGAACGCCGCGACGCTGGCCGCGTCCTGGCTGCTCCAAGCCTCCGTGTAGCCGGCGGCGAACGCTTCGAGATCGGCCGGGGCCGTGTCCCGGCCGTCGCCGGAGCATGCGGCGATCGTCACGAGGCAGAGCAGGAAGAATGACTGTGAGATCGTCCACTTCATGTTCAGGTACCGTCCATCCGGTGTCAGATGAAAGCCCGGACTCGCCCGGGGCGAAGGAGACAAGGGAAACGCCGGCCGCCCGTTCAAGTCAAGCTGGCCGTCGCAGAACCCGGCGCCGCCTCCGATTCTTCCGTCCGCGCGGGAGGTCGTGATCACGGGGAGGTGCGACGGTATCGGAACGAACGACGAGAGGGCGACGGAAACTCCCGTCGCCCTCTCGCCACTACAGAGAAAGACTGCGCCGCTGGTAGGGGGTCAGCCCTCCGCCTGCGCGGTCATCGGCGTGCCCGATCGAGCGGGAGCATACTCGATGACGAAGGCGACACGTCGATTCTGCAGACCCGCGTTCCCGGGGCCGCGGGCTCCCGGTGTGACGGGTCTCTCTTCGCCGTACCCGACGGTGCGCAATGCGCTGGCCGGAAGACCCCGTGATTCGAGGTACGAGGCCACGCTGCGGGCCCGGCGCTCCGACAGCCGCTTGTTGTAGGCGGCCGAACCGGCCGGATCGGCGAAGCCCTCCACGGTGATCAGGGCGCCGTCGTAGTGACCGCCCACGATGTCGGCGAACCGATCGAGCAGCGGCTGGTCCGCGGCACGGACGTCCGCCCGATCGAAATCGAAGTGTACGGGCGTCGCGAAGCGGATCCCATCCTCGAGTCGCGTGATGGCCACGTCGAAATCTTCGCGGAGCGTCGCGAGTTCGCCTTCCACGACATCCAGCCGGGCGTTCATCGCCTGGATATCCGCCCGATTCGCGTCCACGCGCCCGTCGAGGTCCGTGATCTCGCCACGGAGTCGTGCCATCTCCTCGTCGAACACATCCTGATTGACCTTCGCGGCGCACCCACCGGTGCCGATGCCGAGCGTGACTGCCAGCAGCGTTCCGGCCCAGATGCGGTTCATTCCGTGAGGCATGAATATTCTCCTGCTCCCTGTGATTGACGGTCCGACAGGCATGTTCCGCGCATCGGTCGGGCTCGATCGCTGACGCGAGTCCCCGGCGCATGATCCACTCTCATCGACGCGCGTGCCCGGAGGCCGAGGGGGCCGCGGTCGAGGGGCCACGAACATCGACGCCTCCGGATCTGTGCGGAAGGCATTCCACGACCGCCCTCGGTCTTCGCCCGGGCGCCACGAGTACTGCAAGTGCGCTGCCAGCCCCGCTTGGCAAGCAGGCATCTCGCAACTTCTGTTTTTGGATAGCGTTAGACTTTCTGCCGCGGGGTGGCGATTCCCGGGGTCGGGGAAATTTTCCCGTGCCCCGTCCCCCTGTGCACGGAATAATTCCCCGCTGGCGGGTGGCGTGTGCTCGCGGCGACCCGCAGATTCGTCGTGTCCCGGCACTGCTTTTCCATCGACCTCGGACGGGCGGATGAGTCACGACGAGAACTGGACGACGCTCGGGCCTGCGATCGGTGAGCCGCGGGGACTCTCCATCGTGGTGGTGGAGGACGACGAGGCCATGCGTGAGGCCATCTCGGCCCGCCTCGAGAGCTGGGGCCACCGGGTGGCGGGTGTCGCGGACGCGGAGTCGGCGCACGAGCGGATCCGGGAAACCTCCCCGGACCTGGTCCTGGCCGACGTGGTGCTTCCCGATGCGTCAGGCCTGGACCTCCTGAAGCGATTGCGAGCGGAATCCAATCCGCTGCCGTTCGTCCTGATGACGGCGCACGCCGAGGTGGATCTCGCCGTCCAGGCCATGAAGCAGGGAGCCGCCGACTTTCTCACCAAGCCGATCGATGCGGATCATCTGCGGTCCCTGGTGGCGGCGATTCGCGAGGACCTGGAGTCCCGGGCGAACGCCCGGCGGCTGGAATCGCGCCTCGCCGGCGAATCCGGACTGGGACGGCTCGTCGGCGCCAGCCCTCCGATGCTCGAAATCTTCGAGCTCGTGAAACTGCTCGCCCGCAACGACGCCTCGGCGATCCTTGGAGGCGAGAGCGGAACCGGCAAGGAAATGGTCGCACGTTCGATTCACGAGCTGAGCGGCCGCTCGGGTCGTCCCTTCGTGGCCCTGAACTGCGCCGCGATTCCCGCGGGCCTGATCGAAAGCGAACTGTTCGGACATGTCCGAGGCGCATTCACCGGAGCGACGCGGGATCGTCCCGGCTGTTTCGAGCTGGCCGATGGCGGCGTGCTGCTGCTGGACGAAATCGTGGAGATGCCGCTGGAACTGCAGCCGAAACTGCTGCGGATCCTGGAAGAGGGACGGGCGAGGCGAGTCGGCGGTTCCACGGACATCGTGTTCGATGTGCGGGTCCTGGCGGCGACGAACCGCGATCCGCAGACGGCGATTCACGAGGGCCGACTGCGGGAGGATCTGTATTATCGACTGGCCGTGTTTCAGTTGAATCTGCCCCCGCTGCGCCGCCGGCGAGGGGACATTCCCCTGCTCGCCCAGGCCTTCGTTCGGGAAGCGAATCGCAAGCACGGCTGCCAGGTGGAAGGAGTGCAGGACGCGGCCCTGCAGATGCTGCAGGAGTATGGCTGGCCCGGCAACGTCCGTGAACTGAGAAACGTGATCGAGCGCTCGGCCATCGTCGCGGGCAGCGGACTGATCGAGCCGGCACATCTGCCTCCCTTCCTGCGCGGTACGGGTTCGCCCGGCTCGAGGAACGAAGAGGTCATCGTGGTAGAGGTGGGAACCTCGGCTCGCGAAGCGGAGAAGCAGCTCATCCTGCGGACGCTGGAGCACGTCGACGGCAACAAGGCGGAGGCCGCGCGGCGGCTGGGACTCGATGTGAAGACGATACGCAACAAGTTGATGCGGTACGAGACGGACGAAGCGGAGGGGGCGTGAGCGTATCCGCCAGGCTGTGGGGCGGCTTCTTCGCGACGGTGCTCCTCGGGGTGTTTCTGTTCTATCAGCTGTCGGTGATCCGGGAGCTGGCGGAGGGAACGGTGCGGCTGGCGAACATCTCCGCCCGCGTCTCGGTGGTGGGCGCAGAGCAGCTGAACCGGCTCGACCAGCTGACGGAAAGCTCGGCCAAGTATCGCGTCACGGAAGATCCACGGTACGCGGCACAGTTCGTCGAGCTCGCGGATCAGCTAGGTGCCGCGTACGGAGACCTCGACACCCTGTCACTCACCGGAAGTGAGCGAGTCCACGTGGATCGGATTCGAGGGCTGCTCACGAGACTGGAAGCCCTGAGCCATTCCTTCGGCGGCCTTGCGGCAGCTCCCGACGTCGACGCCGCCGGTGTCGACGTGTCGGTGGCCGGCGACGCGACGATCGACAGCCTTCGAGCCGAGACTCTGGCCCTGACCGAGGCGACACGCAACGCCATGCTCGGAGTCTCGGAGCGCTCGGTTGCCCGCGCGCAGGAGGCAGAGACCCGTGTCTGGCTGATCGCGGCTGTCGTGCTCAGTCTCGCGGCGATCCTCGCCCTGACGGCCGCGGGTACCATCTCCCGGGGTCTGAAGCGGCTGGCGACGGGGACCCGACGCGTCGCGGAAGGCAACTTCGAGTACCGCCTCTCGGGGGCTCGAGGACGCGAGTTCCGTGGTCTGGAGGAAGACTTCAACGTCATGATCGAGCGGCTGTCCGAGCTCGAGCGGATGAAGAAGGACTTCCTCGCGGGCGTGTCGCACGATCTGAAGGGTCCGCTCGCTTCGATCCGGGAGACCCTTTCCGTGTTGCTCGACGAGGTACCGGGTCCGATCACGGATCGACAGGAACGTCTGCTCGAGCTCGCGAGTCAGAGCGGGGCGCGACTGGGAGTGATGATTTCCAATCTCCTGGACCTGGCACAGCTCGAAGCCAATGCCATTGTCTACGACTTCGAACGCCACGACCTGGTGGAACTGATACGCGGTGTGGTGGAAGAGATGGAGACGCGGTTCGAAGAGAAGGGCGTGACGGCGGAGATCGACCTGCCCGCCGCGTTGCCCGCCGAGATCGATGCGGGCCGCACGGCGCAGGTGACGCAGAATCTGCTGGAGAACGCCCTGGCCGTCTCGCCGACCGGGTCGGTGATCGAGGTCGCCGCGGCTTCCGCCGAAGGATCCGGGAAGGACGGCCGGGGGAGTGCGAGCGGGGAGCTCGTCCGGCTGGAGGTGCGCGATCGCGGGCCCGGGGTCCCCGGGCCGATGCGGCAGAAGATCTTCGAGAGGTTCGTGCGCGGCAGCGGGGCCTCCGGATCCGGTGTGGGACTCGGGCTCACCATCTGTCGGGAGATCGTCCAGGCGCACGGCGGTCGGATCTGGGTGGAGGAGCGCGCCGGCGGCGGCAGCGTGTTCGCCGTGGAGATCCCCCGAGCGCAGGCTACGCCCGGGTCGACGCTCGCACCCCAGCGGACATCCGCCGAGGCGCTCGCATGACCGGGTGCGCCGGCTTCCGTTCCCTGCTTGTCGGAGTCGTGGGTTTCTGCGCGGCGGGCTGCGCCTCATCGGACGTCGACCGGTACTTCGACGCGGGGCAGTACGTCCGGACGGTCGAGGCCTTCGAGGCCGACGAGTCGCTCGCGTCGGACCAGAGCGCGCTGTTCAAGGCGGGCGTGTCCTATGCGCTTCCCGACAGCCCCGCTTATGACGCGGCGAAGGCGCGGACCCTGCTCCGGCGTCTGCTGGAACAGTATCCCGATACGGAGTATCGGCGGGAAGCGGGCTGGATTCTCTCGTTTCTGGATCGCCAGGCCGTGCTCGCCGCCGCGCTGGCCGAGGTATCCGATTCGCTGGCGGTGTTCGAGGCGTCGGATCCGCGAGGGCTGCCGGAGGAAGCGTCGGACGGCGCCCGCGAGATTCACCGACTCCGGATGGAGGGCCGGTACGCCCGGGCCGCCGCGGCATTCGAAGCCGACAGCGGGCTTCGTTCGTCGGAGCCCGCCTTGTTCAACGCGGCTGTCGCCTACTCCGAGCCACGCAACGCCGAACGCGATCCCCGGCGAGCCCGGGAACTGCTCGCGCGTCTGCTGCGACTGAATCCGGACACGCGGTACGCCGAGCCGTCGAACCGCCTCGCGGCACTGCTCGACCTCGAGATCGGCCTGCGGCAGCGAATCCGCGGCCTGGAAGAGGAGCTCGAGGAACTCAAGGCGATCGACCTCGGAGCGGCGGCGGGAGATCCGTAGTCCGGACCGACGCGATCGGACCTCGCACGCTCGCAGGATGATCGATTCGATCAGCGGTCGATCGTGCCCACCTCCAGGTAGCTCGAATGCTCCGGTGAGTGGTACACACGCTGCGTAGCCTCCGCGAAGTCACCTTCGTCCGCCTCGAAGATGTTGTCGACGTACGTCTGCGGATTGCGGTCGAACAGGGGGGACCAGGTGCTCTGGACCTGGACCATGACCCGGTGGCCCGCCTTGAGAAGTCATCCTCAGCCGGTTCCGAATCCTGTGCGAAGGCGACGATGGGAGGTACGACCGTGTGCACGACTGCTGCGACGACCCGATGTGGGATGCGGGCACGGGCGAATCTCATCGGATGTCTCCGGTCTCCGATCACGGGCGCACGCAGACGAAGGCAAATCGAGCCGACGGGGGGCGTCGGGCGTGCGTCGTGAAGCAGGACACGGCATTCCGCCGGATGGTTGCGGCGGTTCAATGCTGTCGAAGCGGCTCCATCGCGATCGGGATGTCGAACGTCGAGGCGCCGAGCCCGACGCCCCCCTCGCACGAATTGGGAGGCGCCGTCGATATCCGCCTCGGCGAAGGACTCCCGGCCGCCCAGAACATGTAGCCGAGCATTCCCGCGCTCGCGTCGGGATGGTCAACGGGATTCGGAAGGGCGCGCTGCACGAAGTCGCTCGTCGCATTCTGCAGCGAGGCCGGGAAGTTCACGCACTCCGGGGCCGGCTGCTTACCGGTCACGATGTAGAGGCTTCCGGTGAACTTCGCGGGCGCCAGGGCCGGAATCGGCGGATCGTAACGCGGCTTGCCCTCGATGTGCTCGTACCAGTTGGCGATCGCGTCATCGGCGGAGCCCGGCTGCCGGTTGGGCACCATGGCGTTCGCATAATCGAGCACCGGTTCATCCACGCTCAACCAGTTCAGCGTGGCGTGCCGGGTCAGCGCGATCAGCCAGCGGTCCCCGGCCGCCAGGTCGATCGTGAGGCGCGCCTCGGGATTCGTTCCACCCGCATCGTACTCGTGCACCGACCGATAGGCGTCGATGAACGCCTGCAGACCGACGGTGTCGGGATTCGTGTTCTCCTCGTAATCGATCTCGATGCCGACCCCGAGCTCGGAGGCCACCTTCGCCGCGTTGAGACCGAGCTGCGTCGGGTTCGACGCGAGGGCGGCGTTCCAGTCATCCACGTAGGTGATGCCGCCGATCGAGAGCATTACACGGATATCCGCGCTCGTGAAGTAGTCCACCACCTCCTGCGTCATCCCGACCGGTATGCCAGCCAGGGGGTCCGCTTCAGTCGTCTCGTTCAACAGCTCGAGCGGGTTCACGAAGCTGAGCACGACGAGGTTGACGGAGGGACGGCCGTCTCCGCGATCGATCAACCAGTGATTGTCTGTGTCAAACGTGGAGCTCGGACCGACGTCGCGGACGGTCCCCCAGGTGCAGTAGTCGTTTCCGCAATGCCAGACGCCATACACATCCAGCTGCGTCGGCTGCTCGGCCATCGGCGGCGGTGCCGAGCCGGCTCCCTTCTTTCCCCCCTTCGCGAAGTCCGCATCGGAGGGCGGGCCGGTAGAGGCATCACCGGAACAGGCGGAAAATGCGATGACAAGCGACAGGGAAATGGCTACGGGCAGGCGACGAGAGAGCATCGGGCACCTCCATGAATCGCTTCGGGGCAGGCACCTGATAATCGCTTTCCACTACCCCCGATGCAATGTGGCGCGGGCGCCACACCTGCCGGGCAAGAGATGCGAAACGCCTTGAAATTCACTATATTGATCTACGCTGTGGCCCCCCGGGGCAGTCGGCAGAGGAGGTTACGTGAACGACCTCCTGATGCGGTTCGCAACGGCCATCGGGGACCGCTATGCAGTCGAGCTGGAAATCGGCTCGGGCGGCATGGCCACGGTGTTCCTGGCCGAGGATCGAAAGCACCACCGCAAGGTCGCGATCAAGGTCCTCCACCCCGAGCTTGCCAAGGCCATCGGTCCGGATCGCTTCCTTCGAGAGATCGACTCCGTTGCTTGCCTGAATCACCCGCATGTCCTGCCGCTGTACGACTCAGGTGAGGCAAACGGGCTCCTCTACTTCATCATGCCTTACGTGGAGGGAGAGAGCCTGGAACAACGCCTGGCGCGCGAGAAACAACTCCCGATCGAGGCAGCGATCCGTATTGCCGTTCAGGTTGCCGACGCGCTGGACTATGCCCACCGACGTGGTCTGATCCACCGCGACATCAAGCCGGCGAACATCCTGCTCGAAGACGAACACGCCGTGATCAGTGACTTCGGCGTGGCCCGAGCGATCAGCGGTAACGGTTCTCAGCAGTCAACCGCCACGGGACTGACCGTAGGAACTCCGGCCTATATGAGCCCGGAGCAGGCGGGCGGGGACGATGTGGATGGAAGGAGCGATCTCTACGCGCTCGGGTGTGTGCTGTATGAAATGCTGTCAGGGGAGCCGCCGCTGACCGGGCCGACGCCCCAGGCAACGGTCGCCCTGCGCCTGACACGGACGGCGACTCCGCTTCCGGTTCTTCGGGATACCGTCCCCGACTGGCTCGATCGGGCCGTGACGAAACTGCTGGCAAAATCACCGGCCGATCGCTTTCAAACGGCGAACGAGCTGTTGGAGGCGCTCAAGGCCCCGGATCGGCCGCTTGAGGGTCGGTCGCGGCTCGCCAGCCGGATCCTGACTTGGGGCGTGACGACGGTCTTCGCCGTGCTCGCGGCCAGTGTGTTCGCCACACAGTGGATCAATGCCGGGAGATCCGGAAGCAGTCAGGCCGTCGATCCCCGGCGCGTCGCGGTCATGAAATTCGAGAACCGCACGGGCGATGCCTCCCTCGAAGGTCTCGGTGAAGATGTCGCCGAGCAGATCACGAGCCGGCTGCATCGAGAGAGAGCAGGGGAAGTCGTGCCCCGGTCCCTGGTGTCCGGAGTCATTTCCTCGCGAGGCATTGACAAGGTCCGGGCGGTTGCGGCGGCTACCGGAGCGGCGCTCGTGATCTCCGGCTCTTTCGCCGAATTCGGTGACAGTCTCGGATTCGCGATTCAGATCGTGGACGGAGTCTCAGGCACGCTCAAAGGCTCCTTCGCGCTCGCGGGTCTCTCCACCGACGTACCGGGCGAGGTCATGGACATACTGACGAGCCGTGTGGCGGGCGGGCTGTTGCTCGCGTTCAATGGCGCGTATCCCGCCTGGAGCCTGACCACCTTCCCGACCGTGGCTGCCTGGCGCCTGCACGAACAGGGTTCGGATCTGTCGACCGTTCGCAGATATCGCGATGCCCTCAGACTCTATCTCGCGGCTTGGGCGCAGGATTCGACGTTCTGGCTCGCCCTCTACTCGGCGGTCGCGGCCTATCACGGGCTCGGCGCGATCGCCGCTGCGGACTCCCTCAGTCGGGTCCTGGAGGAACGCTACCGGCCCGCCATGAACGGAGTCCAGCGTTACGAATTCGACGCGACGCGCGCCTGGTTCGAGAGGGATGTCGAGACGGCGATACATCTGCAGCGCAGGGTCGTCGGCCTGCTGCCCGAGTCCTGGGTCCTGCGGCATCAGCTCGCCTTCTACTGCCGCAAGACCAATCGCTGGCGGGAAGTCGTGGAGACGATGATGGAGGCGGAGGCTCATCTGCCCCGCGATCCGGCCAGCGCCCTGGAGCACCTCAGAATCCTGGCGGATGCTCACCATGTCCTGGGAGAGCACGAGGTCGAGTTGCAGGTCGCACGGAGAATCGATCGACTCGGCATGGGCAGTCCGCTGGATCGAACCTATCTCAGGGCGCGCGCACTCGCGGCACTCGGTGAGACAGACAGCGTGCTGAGGCTGCTCGATCGGATGGAGAGCATGTCGGATTCCACACCGCTGGCAGGTCAGGTAATGCTCGCCGTCGCTCTGGAATTGCGCGCGCATCAAGGCCGCGAGACGGCCGGTCCCGCCTTCCGAAGGACCATTCGCTGGTTCGAAGATCGTCCGGAGCGGTTAAGGCATGACCGGGCTCATGCTGTCGCCTATGGCGCGGCGCTATATCACGCGGAGTCCTGGATCGCTTCCGACAGCGTTCTCGGCGGCGTAACGGAAAGCGGGAATTCCGAAATCGACGTGATCGGTTATCGCGGTCTGCTGGCCGCCCGTCGCAACGATGAGAAGCTGGCTGATCTCCATGCGGTCGAACTGGAGCGGATCGGACGAGAGAACTACGATGTCAGGCCGCAGTCATGGGCATACAGAGCGCGGATCTCCGCCGTGCTCGGAGAACCGGTCCGGGCCGTATCTCAGCTCAAGCGGGCCTTCGACGAGTCCCTGGACTACGGACCGACATACCTGCTGGAGCAGCAGTACCGCTTCGATTTCGAGGCCATGGCGGACTATGCTCCGTATCAGGAGCTGCTCCAGCCGAAGGGGTGAGCTGCGGCTCGCAAGGCGCAGCTGGGAGCGTTCGGCAGCCGGCTCCCCGGCGTACGAACCGGGGATCACGAAGCGGAATCGCGACGGCATTCCAGGAAGCAACCTGCCTCAACCCGGAGATCGAGTCCCATGATCGAATGCACGAGACGAGATGACGCCCGCCCCCTGTGCCCGCATTGCGGGACGGCACTGCGCGAGGTGCTGTATCAGCAGCTGGCCGGCAAGATGGGAAAGCGTTTCCTGTATTTCTGCGGGGCCTGCCACAAGGTGCTCGGGGTTTCGCATCGCAAGGGCTTCTGGATGGGCTGACGCCTCCGATTTGCCCCGGCACGCATCCGGCCCGAGTTTCCGGGGCATGCTGAAGGAACTGCTCGCCCGCCGGGTGCCCCAGATCGTGGGCGCCTATCTCGCCACCGGCTGGCTCGTCCTGGAGTTCACGGACTGGGCGGTCAACCGTTACCTGCTGTCCAGCCACCTCACCGACTTCGTGGTCGCCGGCTGGCTGCTGCTGCTGCCGGCCGTGTTCATGCTGGCATGGTTCCACGGCAAACCGGGCCGGGACCGATGGTCGCGGGCCGAGCATGTCGGTATAGCGATAAACCTGGTCGTCGCGGTCGCCATCCTCTTCGGCCTGTTCCGCGGAACGGACCTCGGCGCCGCGACCACGACCGTGGTGGTCGAGGATGAGGAAGGCAACACGATCGAGCGCGTGATTCCCAAGTCGGAATTCCGGAAGAGCCTGTTGCTGTTTCCCTTCGTCAACGAAACCGGAAAGGAGGAGCTGGACTGGCTGGAAAGCGGACTCCGCATCGGCATCCAGTTCGACATGATTCAGGACCCGTTCGTGAGCACCCCGGACGATGAGCGGCTGGCGGAGAGACTGAGGCAGGAGGGGCTCGATGACGGGAGCGAGATTCCCCTGACGCTCAAGCGGCAGCTGGCGGATCGATTCCACGTGGACCATTTCATCTCGGGGACCATCGACGACAGTGCCGGTGCGCCGGTGGTGACGGTATCCCTGTACGAGACCGAGCGCGGAAAGCTCCTTCAGAAGAAGTCCTTTCCGGTTGCCGATGCGCTGGCGCTTGCCGACAGAATCTCTCTTCAGCTTCGCTACGATCTGGAGCTCCCGACCCAGCACATCGAGAGCACGGCCGATCTCGAGGTCGCCGAGCTGCTCTCGACGAACCCCGAGGCCTATCGAGCCTTCGTCGCGGGAGAGGAGGCATCCAGCTGGCGACGCGACTTCGAGATGGCGGCGGAGCAATTCGAAAGGGCCGTCGAACTGGATTCCACCTTCGCCCTGGCGTGGATCCAGCTGTTTGCGGCCCGTACGGTGCTCAACGACGCCGCGGCGGGCGAGCGAGCGCTGGACCGGGCGCAGGACTACATGTACCGGCTGCCGGAACGCGTGCAGTTCCCGGTTCGGGCGATCACCTACTGGATCGTTCGCAGGGACATGGAGCGTGCGATCGCCACGAGCGAGATGTGGACCGAGCTGTACCCCGACGATGTCGAGGCGCACGAAAACCTGGCCGGGTACTACGAGGCCGCGGGCAGGCGAGCGGAGGCTCGCGCGGAACGGGAGCGCATCCTGGAGCTCGATCCGGGCCGCATCGGGCAACTCCAGATGATCTCCGGCCTGTACCGCGCCGAGGGCGAGTTCGCGAGCGCCATGGAGTATCTCGAGCGATATGCCGCGGCCGCGCCTGACGATCCCGCCGCGTTCACGGGCATGGGGGATCTGCACCGGCGGCTGGGGGCGTCGTCCGCTGCCCGTCAATCCTACAACCGGGCGCTCGCGCTCGATCCCGGGGATGTAGGAGCCCTCGTGCGTCTCGCCACGTTGAGCTACGAGACCGGAGAGTTCGGGGCCGCCGAGTCGGGACTCGCGGAGGCGATGGAAGCGGCCGGGTCGCCGGCCGACAGCGTTGCCGTCCATGGAGCATGGCGTTCTTACCGCCTCTTTCGAGGCCAGTCGAATCGCGCGATCGAGAGGTTGCGGCGCCGGTGGGCAGTCATGGATCGCACCCTTCCGCCGTTCGATCGGATCCAGAACCAGATGAGCGATCTGGGCACCTACGCACGGGCCGGCCGTCAGGCCGAGGGGAAAGCGGTTCTCGACTCGCTGGTGCTCCAGCTTGCGGCCGAGTACGCCGATCTGAGCGCGATCGGAAGGATGAACCTGTCGATCGACGGGGATGACCCGGACGCGATCGAGGAAGCGCGGGTCGAGTTCGCGGCCTTCCTGGACAGCTTCGGTCTCGACCAATACCGCTTTGCGCTTCCCTACGCAGACGGCCGGGTCGCGGAGCTCAGGGGTGACTGTCGACTGGCCACGCGACGCTTCTCGGAAGCGATGGAGCTGAACGCCGGGGACGCGTGGATCCGGCTCGCCCTGGCGCGATGCCTTCGCCTGCAGGGAGATTACCGGGCCGCGCGGGACAACCTGGAATACCTGCTCGATCTGGTTCCGGTTCATCCCGACGTGCACTACGAACTGGCACTCGTGCTGGAGGCCGAAGGCGATACCGCAGAGGCGATCGACCATCTGCGGACGTCGCTGGGCGTCTGGGAGGAGGCGGACCCGGACTTTCCGGTCGCCCTCAAGGCGCGCGAGAAGCTGGCCGAGTTGCAGGCGGAGGGCTGAAGAGCGCCCCGGGCCCGCCGCATCCGCTGCGCGAGCCCTCGTCCTCCTGCTGTCCCTTCCCCGCGGCGGTGAGTCCGCGGTGGTGGCCCAGGTCACGGCGGGCGACCTCGCTCAGGCGTGTGGACCGGCACCGCCGACACCGGGGGATTCTCCTGGGAGTTTCAGCCGGAAGGCTCAGGCCTCGCCGGCGTCGTGCGCTGGGTCACGGACGCTGGGAAGCAGGCCAACCAGCCCGGCAACCGAAGTCACCGGCCTGAGCGCGGGCCTGGCGGACTATGCCGTCCTGTTGGAGCCGGATGGGAGCCGCTGCTCGGTCGCGCGGTGATCCTCGCCAGGATCGCGGAAAACTGCGATCCCATGCTGCTGCAGCAGAGCGCCACGGTCGACGAGGCCACGGCGGTCGGCGGGGGCAGACGCACGGGTGTTGAGCGGAAAGTGGTCCGCGATCTTCAGGAGGGGTCCCGACAGTCCCTGGCAGACCTGGCGCTGGATGTGGAACCAGCCCTCCCGGCAGACGGCGGGGACGTGACTCGGCGGTAATCCTGCCGGAGAAACGTGTCGAGCGGGAAGATCACCTCGGCTTCCGGCACCCACTCACCAGGGTGCCGGTGCCACCTTCGGCCGGGGATCGGGAATCCCGAGAGCCTCGACCGCGGCCTCGAAACGGGGATCGCCGCGCAGGAAATCCGACACGAGAAGCGCGTCGATCGACGAATACCCATTCGACTCTCCCTCGATCAGGCGCTCGATGACGTCCAGTGCCGCCTCTCGGTCGTCCAGCAGCCCGAGCCAGGTGACGAGCAGCCAGGTCTCGTGTTCGTCGTGGTTGATCCAGTCGAGCACCACGGAGACCGCCTCGTCGCGCAGGGAGGCATCGCGCAGCGCTGCGATCACGGTCGTGGCCGCCGCTTCGCCGCCCGGGAGATCTCCGTCCCGAGCGTAGATACGGAGCTGGTCGCCGGCTTCGTCCATCCGACCGAGCAGGGCGAGACCGATCGCCGTCTCCAGGCGCGGCCAGCCGAAGTCCGGCCGCAGCGCGAGGGCGCGCGCGAGCATCCGAAGCCCCTCCTCGTAGCGGCCGAGGATCATGAGGTTGTCGCCGTACTGTGCCAGGGTATGTACACGGAGAGGATCGAGCTCGACGGCGCGTTCGCACCAGCGAAGCGACTCTTCCCCGTAGCCCACGTCGAGGAGGAACCAGCAGTACCAGGCGAGTCCCTGCGAGTAGTCGGGATCCAGCTCGATCGCCCGCTCGAACAGACCCGCCGCCTCCGTCCACTCGAGATCGTACTGGAAGATCGTGGCAGCGAGCGTGTACAGGGCCTCGGCGTTGTCCGGGTCCAGCTCGATGGCTCTTAGTCCGGCCTGCCTTGATTTCGCTGCCGCGGAATCGGTCGGATAGTCGGTATACCAGGGAAGTGCCTGGTATACGGCGGCCAGCCCGACCCAGGCTGGCGCGTACATCGAGTCGAGTTCAAGCGCCTTCTCGAACAGCCGAACCGCCTCGCGAAGTCCGTCGGGCCGTCGAGGGGCCCAATGGTGCTGTCCGGCCAGGTACAGCTCGTACGCATTCAGGTCCGAAGTCCGGACCGAAGCGGGGACGAGGTCCCGCCTCTTCCCTGACGCGTCCCGGGCGTCGGGCTCTTCACCCGAGGCCATCGCCGACGCCACGGCGCCCGCGATCTCGTCCTGGATCTCGAACACGTTGTCCGCGGAGAGTTCGCGGTCCCAGTCCCGCGACCAGAGGTGAAATCCGTTGTCGGTGTCGATCAGCTGAGCGGTGACG
>Ga0209536_100003763_pt1 | contig 24200 bp, 15 predicted proteins | sample DeeMarSeWOR28_12_FD_187461 | JGI IMG/M metagenome (GOLD analysis project Ga0209536, IMG submission 187461) | Marine sediment microbial communities from White Oak River estuary, North Carolina - WOR-2-8_12 (SPAdes) (version 2) | ecosystem: Environmental > Aquatic > Marine > Intertidal zone >...
CAAGCTCCTCGTGATGATCGACGGCCGCACGGCCTACACGCCGCTCTTCGCGGGCACCTTCTGGGAAGTGCAGGACGTGGTGCTCGAGGACGTCGCGAGGATCGAGGTGATCCGTGGCCCGGGCGCCAGCGTCTGGGGCGCGAACGCCGTGAACGGCGTCGTGAACATCATCACGCACTCCGCGGAGCAGACCCAGGGTCTGCTCGCGAGCATCACCGCGGGCAGCGGGGCCGTGGTCGACGGAGACACCGAGGAGACGCTGACCACACTGCTGCGCTACGGCGGACGCGTGAGCGACGACCTCCACTACCGCTTCTACGGCAAGTACATCGACCGGGACGACTTCCCCGACCTCGAGAACGACCGGGGCGCCGACGACTGGGACCAGTTCCGCACCGGCTTCCGAGCGGACTGGACGCCCGGTGACCGGAGCCAGCTCACCTTCCAGGGAGATCTGTACGTCGGGGGGACCGGGGTCCAGTCGGATCTCGTCAGCGACCCGGTCGCGCTGCAGAACCCGCCGGCCCCGACCACCAGCGCCTTGCAGTCGCAGGTCGAGCGCACGCGCCAGGACGTCCACGGGGGCAATCTGCTGGCGCGGGTGAGCCACGACTTCGGCGAGGGCCAGAACTTCGCCGGTCAGGTCTACTACGACCGCACCTACCGCGATTCGACGGCGCTGCGCGAGGAGCGCAACACGGTCGACATCGATCTCCAGCACAGCCTGCCGCTCGAGGTGCTGGGCATCCGCAACGAGCTGACCTGGGGCCTGGGCTACCGCTGGCTCGAGGGTCGCAACGAGTACTCCACCCTCACCGTCCAGCCCGGGCTGAAGAACCGCGTCGACAACCTCGTGAGCGCCTTCATCCAGGACGAGCTGAGCTTCCTCGACGAGGAGCTGCGACTGACCCTCGGGACCAAGCTCGAGCACAACGACTTCACCGGCTTCGAGTACCAGCCGAGCGTGCGACTCGCCTGGGTGCCGGACGTGAAGCACACGCTCTGGAGCGCCGTCTCCCGCTCGGTTCGCACTCCCTCGGTCGTGGAGGACAAGTTCGACCTGCTGGTCGAGAGCGTGACGGGCGCCGTCGACATCGGGATCCCCGGCTACACCCCCATCGACCTGGGCTTCGTCCTGACCGGCGAGCGGGACCTCGACGCCGAGGTCATGTATGCCTTCGAGGCCGGCTATCGCCTGAGCCTGGACGAGCCCCGCATCACCGTGGATCTGGCGGCCTTCGGCAACCGCTACAACCGGCTCATCACCGCGCCCATCGACCCGGCCGCGCCGGTCGGGCAGCGTCCGCAGCACGCCGATTCCACCGCCGGCCACTCGCACCGGGTCGCCAGGCCGGGCTCGGCGCCAGTCGACGGGCTCGAGCGCGGGATCCGGAGACGCCGACAGGCCGGCCTCCTGCTCGGCCCGTTCGGCCTCGGCGGCGATGTCGGCCAGACGCTCGCGAGCGAGCGCCGCGTCGCGGGCGCTGCCGCCGCGCTGGAGGTCGCGGATGACCTCCGCGATCTGGGATCGGGCCTCGCGGAAGCTCGCGTCGAGATCGTCGCGCAGGCTGCGGTAGAGCTTCTCGCGCCGTTCCTGCAGCGCGGCGAGCTTGCGCCGGTACTCGTCCCGCGCGCCCTCGGTCTGCTCGCGCAGCTGCTCCGCCTGGCGGCGTTCGCGCTCGAGCGCGGCGCGGCTGGTGGCCAGCTCGGCGAGCATGCGATCGAGCTGCCGGTCCTCGCGCGCGAGGAACTGATGGGCCCGCTCGAGCACGCCGCGCGGCATGCCCATGCGGGCCGCGACCGCGGCCGCCGAGGAGCTGCCAGGCGTGCCGATGTGCAGCCGGTAGGTCGGTGCCAGCGTCTCCGGATCGAACTCGACGCTGGCGTTCTCGAAGCGCGGGTCGGTGTCCGCCATCTCCTTCAGCAGGCCGTAGTGGGTCGTCACCATCACCCGTGCGCCCTGGTCCGCCAGCTGCTCGAGCACCGCCTGGGCCAGCGCCGCGCCTTCGCCGGGATCGGTGCCGACGCCGATCTCGTCGAGCGCGACGAGCGTGTGCGGACCCGCCTCGCGAACGATGCGCGCCAGGTTGGCCATGTGGGCCGAGAACGTGGACAGGCTCTGCCCGATGCTCTGCTCGTCGCCGATGTCGGCCAGCAGCGCATCGAACAGGTCGACGCGCGCGCCCGGCGCCGCCGCCACGAAGAGACCGGCGCGCACGCACAGGGCCGCCAGCGCCACCGCCTTCATCACGACCGTCTTGCCGCCGGCGTTCGGGCCCGACACGACCAGCACGTGGTAGCCCTGGCCCAGGCGCACGTCGTTCGGGACGCTCTCGGCTGCGGAGATCTGGGGGTGGCGAAGCTGCGGGAGCACCAGCACCCCCTCCCGACGCACGGCGGGCTCCACCGCGCCCATCTCTCCGGCCAGGGCTGCGCGCGCGAAGGCCAGGTCGATGCCGGCCATCGCCTCGAGCTCGTGATCGAGGTCATCGGCGATGCCGGCGACGCGCGCAGAGAGCTCCCGCAGCACCCGGGTGATCTCGCGCTGCACGTCGATCTCCGCCTGCTTGTGGCGGTTGTTGAGCTCGACCAGCGCTTCGGGCTCGACGTAGAGCGTCGTGCCCGAGCCCGAGGCGTCGTGGACGATGCCGCGCACCTGGCTGCGCGCGTCGGAGCGCACGGGCAGCACGTAGCGGTCGTTGCGTACGGTGAAGTAGCGGTCCGAGAGGGCGCCGGCGACGTCCGGATCGCGCAGGATGCGATCGATCCGCGAGGTGATCTCCGCCCCCAGCTCGCGCGCGCTGCGCCGCGCCGCCGCCAGCGCGGGAGAGGCGGTGTCGCGGATCTCGCCCGATGGGTCGAGACAGCGCGCGAGCTCCTGCTCGAGGTCCGGACGCGGTGTGAGCAGGGCCGCCTGCTCGGTCAGCAGCGGAGCGACCGCCGCTCGGGCGGCCAGGAAGCGCGCGACCTCGCGCAGCGCCGCGAGCGTGCGGCCCACCTCGACGAGCTCCCGGGGCTCGAGAATCCCTCCCTTGCGCGCCCGGGCGAGCGTCGCGTCCTGATCGGCGATCTCGTCGAGCGGGAGCGCTTCACCGGCGGTCAGCAGCGATCTCGCCTCGCTCGTCTCGGCCAGGCGCAGCCGCACACCCGCCTCGCTCGCCTCGAACAGCGCGGTCGCGACGCGCTCGTCGTCTCCCGCCCGCATGCGCGCACGTGCGAACGGCGTGCGGACGTGACTCTCCAGCCGGGCGAGAACCTGCGCCCATTCGAGCCGTTCCAGGGTCTTCTGCGTCACGCTGAAGGACACGCGAGCATCTTAGGAGAACGGGCGGGTCGCGGGACGTGAGAGAATGTATTTTCGGGACCCGCGCCGACCGCCGAAACGAGGATGCGATGGCCGAACGCTCCCCCACCGAGGAAGTGCTCGACTCGACCCGCGACATCGATCGCTGGAGTCTCGACCGCATCCTGCGCGCGATCCACGAGGAAGACCGCAACGCCTACAGCGCCGTCAGCGACGCGCTCGCCGACGTGGAGCGAGCCGCCGAGGTGCTCTCGGTCGCGCTGGCGGGTGGCGGGCGCTGGTTCAACGTCGGCGCCGGTACCAGTGGCCGCATCGGCGCGCTCGACGCGGCGGAGATCCCGCCCACCTTCGGCCTGCCGGCCGAACGCGTGCAGGCGATCGTGGCCGGCGGTCAGGCGGCCCTGCTGCGCGCGGTCGAAGGCGCGGAGGACCACCCGGAGCGCGCCGCCTTCGAGCTCAAGGAGCGGGGTCTGGCGCCGGGCGACGCGGTCGTGGCGATCTCCGCCAGCGGCACGACCCCGTTCACCCTGGGCAGCCTCGAGGCGGCCCACGAGGTCGGCGCCCGCACGATCGGCATCACCTGCAACCCGGGCTCGCCGCTGGCCGAGGGCGCGGAAGTCCCGATCGTGCTGCGGGTGGGGCCCGAGGTGATCGCCGGCTCGACGCGCATGAAGGGCGGGCTGGCCCAGAAGATGGTGCTGCACCTGCTGTCGACCAGCGTGATGATCCGGCTGGGCTTCGTCTCGGGCAACCTGATGGCGAACCTGCGCCCAGCCTCGGAGAAGCTGAAGGACCGCGCGGTACGCATCCTGATGACGCTCGGACGCCTCGACCGACCGAGCGCCATCGCGCTGCTCGAGACCTGTGGCGGCGACGTGGCGCTGGCCAGCCAGCGAGCCCAGGAGGGTCTGCGGCGCGCGCCGGGCGAAGGCCGTCTGCCCTGATCCGAATCCAGCGCGCCGTTCAGAGCGCGCGGTGGCCGGTGATGTGCTCGCCGAGGATCAGGGTGTGCACGTCGTGCGTGCCCTCGTAGGTCCGCACCGTCTCGAGGTTCACCATGTGGCGCATGGCCTGGTAGTCGTCCACGATGCCGTTCGCACCCAGCAGGTCGCGGGCGAGCCGGGCGATCTGGAGGGCGACGTCGACGTTGTTGCGCTTGATCATCGAGACCATCACGGGCTCGAGCTGCCCGGCGTCCTTGATGCGGCCGACCCGCCAGGCCAGCAGCTGGGCCTTGGTGATCTCCGTGAGCATGTAGACGAGCTTCTCCTGGGTGATCTGCTTGGCGGCGAGCAGCCCTCCCTGGACCTCGCGCTCCAGCACGTACTGGCGCGCCTCGTCGTAGCAGGCCATCGCGGCGCCGATCGCGCCCCAGGCGATGCCGTAGCGCGCCTGGGTCAGGCAGGAGAGCGGCGCCCGCAGGCTGCTCGCTTTCGGCAGGCGGTTCTCCTCGGGCAGCTCCACGTCCTGCAGGAAGAGCTCGGAGGTGACCGACGCCCGAAGCGAGAACTTGCCCTTGATGTCGCGGGCCTCGAAGCCCGGGCGGTCTCGCTCCACCAGGAAGCCGCACACCCCGTCGTCGGTCCGGGCCCAGATCACACTGACGTCGGCGAGGCTGCCGTTCGTGATCCAGCGCTTCGTACCCGACAGGCGCCAGCGGTCGCCGCTGCGGACCGCCTTGGTTCGCAGCGCGCTCACGTGGCTGCCCGCGTCGGGCTCGGTCAGGCCGAAGCAGCCGACGGCGCGTCCGGCGGCCAGCTCCGGCAGCCAGCGCTGCTTCTGCTCGTCCGAGCCGTAGGTGTAGATCGGGTACATCACCAGGGATCCCTGCACCGAGGCGAACGAGCGCAGGCCCGAGTCACCGCGCTCGAGCTCCTGCATCAGCAGCCCGTAGGCGACGTTGTTCAGACCTGCACAGCCGTAGCCCTGCAGGTTCGCCCCGAAGAGCCCCAGCTCGCCCATGCGCGGAACGAGCTCCATCGGAAACGAGCCGTCGCAGCGTACGTGCTCCTGGACGAGGGGCAGGAACTCCCGCGAGACGAACTCGCGCACGCTGTCGCGAGCCATGCGCTCCTCGTCGGAGAGCAGCTCGTCGAGCCGCAGGAAGTCGGCGGACTGGTACTCGGCCATGGGGTCTCCGGGTCGGGCGGACTCTCAGACTACCGCACCGCGGGAGCCCGGATGTGAAGCGGGCCCGGTGGCTGGCGCCGCCGGGCCCGCTTCGAAGCGACCGGGAGGTGGGAGGGCCGGACGGCGGGAGCCCGCTGGCAATCGGGCGCCGGCGTCTCGACCCGCCGAACGTCAGGCGGTTGCCGAGCTCGTCTCGCTGGCCTTCGGCGCGGCCTTGGATGCGGCCTTGGGCCGCTGCTCCATCTCCTTGAGCTTGCGGCTCAGCTGGGAGATCTTCCGGTCGATTCGCTGCAGGTCGCTCTTCGAGGCGATCTGCAGCGCTCCGAGCACCGACTCGACGCCGGCCTCGTACTGCTTCTGGACGTCCTTCCGCCAGGCCTCGATGCGCTTGACGGCCGGGTTCTTGCTGACCTCGTTGCGCAGCTTGCGCGCGCGCTTCTCGATGTCCTTGCGGGTGGAGTCGAGGCGCTTCGCGGCCGGGGTCTTGCTGACCTCGCTGCGCAGCTTGCGCGCGCGCTTCTCGATGTCCTTGCGGGTGGAATCGATCCGCTTCTCCAGATCCTTGCGCGTCGAGCTGAGCTGGCGCTCGAGCTTGCGCCGGCGCGTACGGAGCTGACGCTGAACCCGCTTCGCCTCGTCCTCGACCGACTCGTACGCATCGCGGACTCGGTCGAATCCTTCCTGCACGAGTGTGGCCTGCTGTGCCATGGCGAACCTCCTTTGCTCCGCGTCGGACGTCGCGTCCGACAGCGGGAAGACCAGGTCCGGCCGGCTCTTCTCGAAGTGGCCCTGTCGAGGGCGCCGGCCGGGTCGACGCATCGCATTATAGTGCGCCGCGTCAAAGCGTCAAGGTGACCGCATCGGGTCGGAATGCCCGCGGTGCCTAAATACCCATCAAAAGCAGATATTTAAGTGGACTGGCAAATCCCAGCATCCGGCAGGGGTTTGGACGCGCCGCGGCACGATCACCAGCGGATCACGGCGCTGGTCCAGGAGAAGCCCGAGCCGAAGGTGGTCATCGCCAGCAGCTGCCCGCGCTGGATGCGGCCGGAGCGGACATTCTCGTCGAGCAGCATCGGGATGGACGCGGCGGAGCAGTTGCCGTAGCGATCGATGTTGTTGGGGCACTTCTCGGGCGGGATCTCGAGCTGGCCGGCCACGTACTCGTTGATGCGCAGGTTCGCCTGGTGGAACAGGAAGTGGTCCACGTCCTCGAGCTTCAGGCTGGCGGCCGAGAGTGTCGCGAGCAGCACCTCCGGCATGCGGGTGACCGCGTGCTTGAACACGAAGCGCCCGTTCATTCGGGGGTAGTGGCGCTTCTGCGCGAGCATCTCCGGGGTGATCCGGGAGGGGATGCCCGAGCCCGGTGCCTCGAGCCAGAGCTGCTCCGCGTGCTCGCCCTGGGCGTGCAGGCGCACCTCCAGGATCTCCGAGGGATCGTCCGGGTCGCAGTTCTCCTCCACCACCACCGCGCCGGCCCCGTCCCCGAACAGTACGGCGACGTCGCGGCCCTCGGTCGAGTGGTCGAGCCCGGTGGAGTGGACCTCGCAGCCCACCACCAGCACGCGGCGGTAGGTGCCGCTGCGCACGAAGCTGTTGGCGACCGACAGGGCGTAGACGAAGCCGCTGCACTGGGCCCGCAGGTCGAAGCAAGGCAGGCCTTCCACCCCCAGGCGGCGCTGCAGGAAGAACGAGGTGCCGGGGAAGTCCGCCTCGGCCGACAGGGTGGCGAGGATCAGGCAGTCGAGGTCGCCAGGGTCGAGACCCGCCGCGTCCAGCGCGTTGCGCGATGCGTGCAGCCCCAGCTCGGAGGGCACCTGACCGGGCTCGATGTAGCGGCGTGTCGAGATTCCCGAGCGCTGGCGGATCCACTCGTCACTCGTGTCCATCAGCTGGGCGAGATCGTCGTTCGTCACGATCCGCTCGGGCACGTACATGCCGGTGCCGGTGAGCTTCGCTCGTCGTGTCATCGTGGGGCTCCTTGACCGGCGGCATCCAGCCTCCGGGCCGCGGGAACGGATTCTTCGAACAGCAGGTCCTCGGCGCGGTCGATCAGCTCCGGGAGGCCCGCCCGCGTGACTGCGGAGATCGCCACGCCGCCGTGGCGCGAGGCGATCGCCTCGCCGACGCCCGGCGGGAGTCGATCGATCTGGTTGAAGACGAGCAGCTCGGGCGCGTCTCCGAGGCCGATCTCGGCCAGCACGCCGCGCACGGCCTCGATCCGGCGCTCGAAGTCGTCGCTGGCGGCGTCCACCACGTGGAGCAGCAGATCCGCATCGTCGAGCTCCTCGAGCGTGGCCCGGAAGGCCGCCACGAGGTCCGGCGGCAGGTCGCGGATGAAGCCCACGGTGTCCGTGATCACCACCTCCCGCTCCCTCGGGAAGCGCAGGCGGCGGGAGGTCGGGTCGAGGGTGGCGAACATCTTGTCCTCGACGTGGACGTCGGTCCGGGTCAGTGCGCGCAGCAGCGTGCTCTTGCCGGCGTTCGTGTAGCCGACGATCGAGAGGACCGGGACGTCGCGCCGCGCCCGCCGCTTGCGCCGCGACTCGCGCTGACCGCGCAGCTTTCCCAGCTCGCGTTCGAGGCGCGCCACGCGCTCGCGCACGCGCCGCCGGTCGACCTCGAGCTTGGTCTCGCCGGGGCCTCGCCCGCCGATGCCGCCGGCCAGGCGCGAGAGGGACACGTCGGCGCGTTGGGCCAGGCGCGGCATCAGGTACTTGAGCTGCGCGAGCTCGACCTGGAGCTTTCCGTCTCGCGTCTTCGCGTGCTGCGCGAAGATGTCGAGGATCAGCTGCGTGCGGTCGATCACGCGCAGCTCGAGGCGTTCCGACAGGTTCCGGGCCTGGGTGGCGGTCAGGTTCTGGTCGAAGATGACCAGGTCCACGTCGAACTGGAAGGCGCGGATCACCAGGTCCTGGAGCCGGCCCGAGCCCATCAGGAACTTGCGATCGACGGCCGGGCGGTGTTGCGTCACCACTTCGACGACGTCGACGCCGGCCGAGCGCGCGAGCTCGCGCAGCTCGGCCAGCTGGGCTTCGAAGTCGAGCGGTCGGCGTCCGGTGGTGACCGACACCAGAATGGCCCGCTCGCCGTCGCCCACCTTGCGGGTGCGGTCCTGGCGCGCGAGCTCCTCCTCGCGGGCGCGGATCCAGTCGCGGAAGTCGAAGTCGATCTGGGCCGGCGGCAGCGGATCGAGGTGCTCGATGCCCGAGCCGTCGCAGTTCTGGGGGCGCAGGGCGGCGACATAGGCCCGGGCCGGCAGGCCGTCGGGGTCGGTGCCGATCGCGACCATCGCGTCCAGTCGCAGCGCGGCGAGGTCCGTCTCGTTGTCGCGGGTGAGCGGCTCGTCCCCGACGTGACTCAGGATGCAGCGGAAGCCCCTCAGCCGACCCCGCCCGGCGCGGATGCGTCCCCAGTCGGGCATCGCGATGCCGCGCGCGTCGCCGACCATCACATGGGTGACGTCGCCACGGCGGTCCACCAGCACCCCCACCTGACGTCCGGTCTCGTGCGTGAGGGCGGTCAGGTGCCGGGCGAACTCCTGGGTGACGAGGCGTTCGGGCGGCAGGCTGCGCCGGCTGAGGCGCTCGAGCTGGCGGATCTGGCTGGCCTTGAGGCCCTGCGTATTTCCGAAGATGCGGATGGCGGTGACCTCGGAGGCGGTTGCGCCAATCTAGGAGTCCGCCCGGCGATCCACAACAAAGCGCGGCCCGCGAGGCGGGCTCCCCCCGGGGTGGTCGCGTACGGAGAGCGGGGCTGCGCCCCCACTGCTCGCTTCCACTCCCAGGGTGCCCCCGGTATCGTCGAGGCGCAGCGGTCAACTTCGCGCCCGTTGCGCCGAGGAGAGAGACGGTATGGCCGACGCTTCCAGATCTCTCGCCGTGCTGCTCCTCGCCGCTGGCAAGGGCACCCGGATGAAGTCCCGGCACCCGAAGGTGCTCCACGAGCTCTGGGGCCGGCCGATGCTCGCCTACCCGGTCGCGGCGGCCCAGGCGCTCGCACCCGAGCGGCTGCTGGCGGTGGTGGGCCACGGGGCCGAGAGCATCCGCGCGCGCTTCGGCGAGGGGCTCGAATTCGTGCTCCAGGCGGAGCAGCGCGGCACCGGTCATGCCGTCCTGCAGTGCCGCGAGTCGCTCCAGGGCTTCGACGGCGACCTGCTGATCCTCTACGGCGACACGCCGCTGCTGCGGAGCGAGACCCTCGAGCGCATGCGCGCCGCCAGGCAGGCGACCTCGGCCGACCTGCTGCTGCTCTCGGCGCGGGTGGACGTCCCCGGCATCGTGGTGCGGGACGAGGCGGGTGCGGTGCAGCGCATCGTGGAGGCGACCGACGCCTCGCCCGAGGAGCTGCGGATCGAGGAGCGCAACACCGGCGTCTACCTGCTCGACGCGCGCCTGCTCTGGAAGCTGATGGACCAGGTGGACGACCACAACGCCCAGGGCGAGCTCTACCTCACCGACATCGTGAAGGTGGCGGTGGGCGAAGGGCGCCGCGTCGAGGCCCTGCAGCTCGACGACGCCGCGGAGGCCCTCGGAGTCAACACCCGCAGGGAGCTCGCCGCCGCCGGCAGGCACCTGCGCGAGCGCATCCTGAACCGACTGATGGACGGCGGTGTCACCATCGTCGACCCGGCGAGCACCTTCATAGATGCGGACGTGACCATCGGCGTGGACACGGTGATCGAGCCGGGCTGCGTGATCAGCGGCCCCACGCGCATCGGAGAAGGCGTCCAGGTGAGGCCCCACTGCACGATCGAGACGAGCGAAATCGGTGACGATGTGAAGATCGGCCCCTGCGCCCACATCCGGCCCGGCTGCGAGATCGGCGCGGGCTCGCGCATCGGAAACTTCGTCGAGGTCAAGAACAGCGTGCTCGGACGAGGCGTGAAGGCCGACCACCTGAGCTACATCGGCGACGCCGATGTGGGCGAGGGCGCCAGCTTCGGCTGCGGGTCCATCGTCGTGAACTACGACGGTATCGCCAAGCACCGCACCCGCGTCGGCGAGCGCGCCTTCGTGGGCTGCAACGTCAACCTCGTCGCCCCCGTCGTGATCGAGGCCGAAGCGTTCATCGCCGCGGGCTCCACGATCACGAAGTCCGTCTCCGAGCAGGCGCTCGCCGTGGCGCGTGCGCGCCAGAAGAACGTCGAAGGCTGGGTCGCGAAGCGCAAGCGCCGCAGCGATTGAGGACCCGCACCGGGTCCCGGAGGATCAGAAATGTGCGGAATCGTCGGATACGTGGGCCGCGAGCCCCGCGCAATGGAAGTACTGATCGAGGGCCTGCGTCGCCTGGAGTACCGCGGCTACGACTCCGCGGGCATCGCGATCCTGGACGGCGATTCGTTCCTCGTGCGCCGCGCGCTCGGGAAGCTCGCGAACCTGGAGTCCGCGCTCGGCGACGTTTCCGCCATCCAGAGTCGCCTGGGCCTCGGCCACACGCGCTGGGCGACTCACGGCAAGCCCTCCGAGCGCAACGCCCACCCGCATCGGGCCGGTGAGGTGGCGCTCGTCCACAACGGCATCATCGAGAACTACGGCGAGCTGCGGCGAGATCTCGAGGCGGCCGGACGTACACTCGAATCGGAGACCGACACCGAGCTGATCGCGCACCTGATCGACATCGAGCTCGCCTCGGGTCGGAGCCCGCTCGCTGCGGTGCGCGCCGCTTGCGCGCGCCTGGTGGGCTCATACGCCTTCGGGGCGGTGTGCGAGTCACAGCCGGACCACATCGTGGCGGCGAAGAGCGGTGGCAGCCCGATCATCCTCGGCATCGGCGAGGAGTCGGCGTTCCTCGCCAGCGACATTCCGGCGATCCTGCCCTACACGCGCCAGATGCTCTTCCTGCACGACGGCGAGTTCGCCGTGCTCAGCGAGGACGGCGTTCAGGTGATCGACGAGGATGGCAGCCCGGTGGATCGCGAGCCGAAGCCGATTCAATGGGACCCGGTCTCCGCGGAGAAGGGCGGCTACGACCGCTTCATGCAGAAGGAGATCTTCGAGCAGCCCCGCGCGATCATGGACACGATCGGAACGCGGGTCTCCGAGGTCGACGGAGAGATCGATCTGGGCGGAATCGACCTATCCGCCGAGTCCGTCGCGAAGATCGAGCGGATCGCGCTCGTAGCCTGCGGAACGGCGTACTACTCGTGCATGGTGGGCAAGTACCTCTACGAGCAGATCGCGGGCCTTCCCGTCGAGGTCGATCTGGCCAGCGAGTTCCGCTACCGCCATCCGATCCTCGATCCGGGCGTGCTGGTGGTGCCGGTCTCCCAGTCGGGCGAGACCGCGGACACGCTGGCGGCGCTTCGCCAGGCGAAGTCGGCCGGCTCGCGAGTGATCTCGATCTGCAACGTGCGCGACGCCACGATCGCGCGCGAGAGCGACGACGTGCTCTACACGCAGGCGGGGCCGGAGATCGGCGTGGCGTCGACGAAGGCCTTCACCACCCAGGTGATCGCCCACTACCTGCTGGCGCTGAGGCTCGGGATTGCGCGGGGTCGCGTGTCGCGCGAGATGGCTCGGGAGCACATCCAGGCGCTGTTGAAGCTGCCGCGCGCGGTGGAAGGCGTGCTGCAGCTCGACGAGGAGATCCGCGCCGTGGCCCAGCGCTTCTTCCACGCCCGCAACTTCCTCTTCCTCGGCCGCGGGATCATGTATCCGATCGCCCTCGAGGGTGCGCTGAAGCTGAAGGAGATCTCGTACATCCACGCCGAGGGCTATGCCGCCGGCGAGATGAAGCACGGCCCGATCGCCCTGATCGACGAGGACATGCCCGTCGTGGTGATCGCCAACCGCAGCCCCGTCTACGACAAGGTCGTCTCGAACCTCGAGCAGGTGCGCACGCGCGACGGCATGGTGATCGCGATCGCGACCGAGGGCGACATGAACATCGCCGAGAAGGCGAACGAGGTCATCTACATCCCGGACCTCGGCGACTACCTGACCGCGATCCTGGCGACCGTCCCGTTGCAGCTGCTGGCCTACCACGTCGCGGTTCTCAAGGGCACCGACGTGGACCAGCCGCGCAACCTCGCGAAGAGCGTCACCGTCGAGTAGCGGCCGCGGCGACCGCCTCCGCGATCCGCGGCCGGCGGCGTCGGAGGGGCGGGGTGTGCGCTACGCTGCGCGGGCCCACCCGGTCCTCCTCCGGAAACGCGACCCCATGCCCGCGTGCTCCCACACGCGTACCCGGCGCTGCCGACAGCGGAGGCGGTGATTGCTGGCTGATACGATCCTTTCGGGCCTGAACCCGGAGCAGGCCGAGGCCGTCCAGACCACCGAGGGACCGCTGCTGGTGCTGGCCGGAGCGGGTAGCGGCAAGACCCGCGTGCTGACCCAGCGGATCGCCTGGCTGGTCGGCGTGTGTGGCATCGCGCCCGAGGGCATCCTGGCCGTCACCTTCACCAACAAGGCGGCGGGCGAGATGCGCGAGCGGGTCGAGAAGCTGCTCGGTGCCGACGCCCGGGCGATCTGGCTCGCGACATTCCACTCGGTGTGCGTGCGCCTGCTGCGCCGCGAGATCGGCCACCTGGGCATGTCGCGCGGCTTCGTGATCTACGACGAGGCCGACACCCTGGCCGTGGTCAAGGAGGCGCTGCGCCGCCACCGCCTCGACCCGAAGGTGGTCGATCCCCGCCGTCTGCGCTGGCGCATCGACCAGTGGAAGAACTCGGGCCTCGGCCCCGCCGCCGCCGCCGACCAGGCCCTCGACTTCGAGGCCCGCCGGGCGGCGGAGGTCTACGCCAGCTACCAGCGCCTGCTGGCGGATGCCGAGGCCCTCGACTTCAACGACCTGCTGCTCAAGACGGTCGAGCTCTTCGACCGCTTCCCCGAGGTGTTGGCCCATTACCGGCGGCGCTTCCAGTACGTGCTGGTCGACGAGTACCAGGACACGAACCGCGTCCAGTACCGGCTGGTGCAGCAGGTCGCGGGCGAGCACCGCAACCTGTGCGTGGTCGGCGATCCCGACCAGTCGATCTACGCCTGGCGGGGCGCCGACGTCCGCAACATTCTCGACTTCGAGCGAGACTACCCGGACGTCAAGGTCGTGAAGCTCGAGCGCAACTACCGCTCGACTCAGCCGATCCTGGCGGGCGCCAGCGGCGTCGTCGAGCACAATCGCGCACGCAAGCAGAAGTCGCTGTTCACCGAGAGGCAGGGCGGCGATCCGATCCGCATCTTCTCGGCGGAGGACGACCGCGAGGAGGCACAGTTCGTGGTGCGGGAGGTGTTGCAGGGGGCGCGCTCCGAGGGGCGCGCCTACCGCGACTTCGCCGTGTTCTACCGCACGAACGCCCAGTCGCGCGTCTTCGAAGAGGAGCTGCTCAAGTACGACGTGCCCTACGTCGTCGTGGGTGGCGTACGCTTCTACGACCGGGCCGAGGTGAAGGACGCACTGGCCTACCTGCGCCTGCTGCTGAACCCGGCCGACGGCGCCGCCCTGCGTCGCATCGCGAATCGGCCGGCCCGGGGCGTCGGCAAGACCACGCTCGATCGCGCCGCGGAGCTCGCCAGCGTGGAGGGAGTCGCGCTGCTCGAGGGGCTGCGGCGCTACGCCGAGCGCCCCGAGGGCTCGCGCGTGGCGGCGAAGGTGCGTCGCTTCCTGGTACTGCTCGAGGAGCTCGCCGTCGACGTGGCGCAGGCTCCGCCGGCCTCGGCGCTCGCGCGCGTGCTCGACGCCAGCGGCTACCTCGCGGCGCTCGAGCGCGAGGGCGGACCGGAGGCCGAGGCGCGGCTCGAGAACCTTCGCGAGCTGATCGCGGCGGCCGAGGACTTCAGTCGCGCGAATGCGGAGATCGCAGATCCGGAGCGGTCCGAGCTCGCGCTCTTCCTCGACCAGGTGGCGCTGGTCTCCGATGTCGATCTCTACGATGGCCAGGCGGATCACGTCTCGCTGATGACCGCCCACGCGGCCAAGGGCCTCGAGTACCCGGTCGTCTACCTGGTCGGCATGGAGGAGGGAATCTTCCCGCACGCCGGTGCGCTGCGCGACGAGGACGGACTCGAGGAGGAGCGCCGGCTCTGCTACGTGGGCATGACGCGCGCGATGGAGCGACTCACGCTGACGACGGCGGCGGAGCGCCTGCGCTTCGGCTCGCGCAGCTACGGCGTCCCGTCGCGCTTCCTGAAGGAGATCCCGGCGGACGTGGTGGAATCGCTGGCTCCGGTCGCTCCGGTGCGCGCGGCGCGCCGCAGCGACGGCGACAGCCGGTACGACTACTCGTACGCCCAGTCGGAGCCGGGCGAGGCGGGCGAGGTGGCCCCGGGGCTGCGCGTGCGGCACCCGCACTTCGGTCCGGGGGTGGTGCTCTCGGTCGCGGGTAGCGGACCCTCGCAGAAGCTCAAGATCCGCTTCCAGCGCGCCGGCGTGAAGACGCTGATGGTGCGCTACGCGAACCTCGAGCTGGGCTGACCCCCGACGCGAGGGGCCCGCCCCGACCGTCGCGATCGCCGCGCCCGGAACGAGAAAGGGCCCCGACCTGGCGGCCGGGGCCCTTGGAGATTTCGCCGGCGAGAGAGGAGAGCAACCCGCCGGCGGATCCTCGTGCTATCGAACAGAACGGAGTCGTTTCACGCAGGCTGAGACACCGCGCTCGGCAAAAGGTTCATCGGCCGGAGCTCTCCCCCGTGGGGATCCTGAGCGGACCGGGTCCCTTCAGCTCCACCGTGTTGCCATCCGGGTCGCGCAGGTAGAGCGACGGGCCGGTGCCCTCGGCGCCATAGCGCTCGGCCACCTCGCCGGGCGCGAGACCGGCCGCCTCGAGCTGTGCGCGGATGGCCGCCGGGTCGAAATGCTCGAGCTGCAGCGCAAAGTGGTCGAGGTTGCGCCCCTCCTCCCCTGGGGCGCCGCCACCCGCCCGTCCCAGGGGCGAGTCGACGGGCACCAGGTCGATCAGGCCGCTGCCGGCTCGCAGCTGAACCAGGCCGAGCGCGTCGAGGCGGCGCTCCACCCGACAGCCGAGCTGGTCGCAGTAGAACGCCAACGAGCGCTCGAGGTCGCGAATGCGCAACACCACGTGGTCGATGCCGCGGATCTCGATCGCGCTCACCGGAGCTCCACACGTGCCAGGTCGCCGCGGAACACGAGGCGATGGGGGCGTGTGAACCGGATGCTGCGGAACACCTCGTGTCCCCCCCGATCGGGGTGGCTCGCGACGCGAACCGAACCGGCCGGCAGATCCTCGAGCGCCCGGAGCAGCGCGCCGCCGTACGGGAACACCGCGAGCTCCGGCGCGTAGACCAGGTAGACGTCGTTCGGTGTGCCCGCGATCGCGAGACCCGTCGCCCGAGCGCGCCGCAGCCTCCATAGCGGCTCCGTGACCTGCTGCTGCGGGTCCGTGAAGCGCAGCGGAGCGGCGAAGCCCCAGTCGAGACACACCACCCGGGTCGCCGCCGGGAGTCCGCTCGCAAACGCTCGCGCCGCGTCCGACCAGCGACCACGGCCGCCCGTCTCCCGCAGCGTCGCCCGGGTGGCCTCGGCGGTCCGGGCGTCGCCCGCGAACACTGCGATCGCCAGGGCCGCGGCCGTGATCCGCAGGCCGACGCGCAGCCCGCCGGCGTCGGCCGCGCGGCGCCAGACCTCGACGAACGCGATCGCGAGCACGAGCTGGGGGAAGGGCCAGGCGTTCAGGTAGTGGTGCACGCGCACCGCGCGCGGCGTGATCAGCAGACCCGCGAGCGTGAACAGCAGGCACAGGACCGCGAAGGCCTGGGCGGGTCGGGGAGGCTGCCAGCGGCCCCGCAGCCGTTCGCGCCCCAGCAGAGCGAGCAGGAACAGCGTGCAGAGCGCCAGCATCGCCAGGCCCGGTCCGGTCGTAGCGCCTGCGACGTCCGGCAGCGCATCGAAGCGGCCGCCCACCAGCATCAGGCGCTGGAAGTAGGATCCGTCGAGTGTGGCGGCCGCCACCGCGAGCTTCTCGCCCCAGGCCGAGGCGGTGGTCTGGGCGCGCGAGGCCGCGCCCGCGGCCGCGAGCGCACCGCCTGCGGCGACGGCGACCGGCGCCGCACCGAGCGCGAGCCCGGCGAGCGCGGCGGCCGTCTCGCGACGGCGCGCCGCGAAGAACGTCCGGACGACACGGGGCCACGCGCACGCCAGCGCGGCCGCGGCCGCGACCGCCCAGACGGCGAAGTCGATCTTGTTGTACACGCCGAGCCCGACGCACAGCCCTCCTGCGAACAGCCGGGCTGGCGAACGGACCCGCTGGCCCTGGTAGAGCAGCAGCAGGGCCGCGCAGCGCAGCAGCAGGGCGAGCGAGAAGGAGCCCCAGTCGTGCCGGGCGATGTACAGGAAGCTCGGGTCGGCGGACAGCAGCACGCCCATCCCCAGCGCCACGCCGAAGCCGTAGACGCGATCGGCCCAGATCATCGCCAGGACCAGGCCGGCGAGCGCCCAGGCGAAGGTCGCTCCTCGCAACGTGCCGGCATCCGGCTCGAGCAGCGCGAAGACCGGGATCAGCACCTGGCTCTTCAGGGCGCCCATGTAGGGCTGGGTCATCCATGGCAGGCGGCGACCGAACAGCCGCACGTCGCGCACCCCCGGGATCTCGGAGGGCAGCGGGTCGCCGCGCAGGAACGCGAGCGCCGGCACCGCCTGGATGACCTCGTCGTAGTAGAGGCCGGGCAACGCGAGATCGCGCGCGCCGAGGAGCGTCGCGATCGCGACGCAGGCGACGATCGCGGCGGTCAGCCGCAGCGGTGCGGCGGGCTTCACGCGCGCATCCCGCCGGATGCCCTTGACCCGTGGCCGGCGGGCGCGCACGCTGCGTCGCTCGCATGTCGCCGCCCCCGTCCCCCGCCGAACCGCAAGCAGACCTCTACGCACGGGCGGTTTGCGACCTGCGGGAGGCGGCCGAGGTCGAGGTGCCGCCCTGTCCGGTCTGCCGGGCTCGCCGCTCCCGACCACGCTTCGCCGTCGAGGGCGTCTCCTCGCCGGTCGTGGTGTGCGCGGAGTGCGGGCTGGGACGCTTCGAGCCGATGCTGACCGCCGACGAGGTGCGCGCCTTCTATCCCGACGAGTACTACGGCCAGCCCGGAGTCAAGTTCCATCCCTTCGTGGAGGGACTGGTGCGGGCGGTCGGTGCGCGACACATCGCCTTCCTCACGCGCGGTCTCGACCGCGGGGCGCGGGTGCTGGACGTGGGCTGCGGACGCGGTGTGATCCTCGGTCCGCTCGCCGATCGCGGGCTCGAGGTGCACGGCGTCGAGGTGAGCGCCGAGGCCGCTCGCGGAGCGGATCCGCGCGCCGAGGTCCGCGTCGCCGCGCGGCTCGCCGACGCCGGCTACCCGGAGGCCTTCTTCGACGAGGTGGTGATCTGGCACGTGCTCGAACACCTCGCCGACCCGCGGGCGGCGCTCGAGGAGATGCAGCGCATCCTGAAGCCGGGCGGCCGTCTGATCGTCGCGGTGCCCAACTTCTCGAGTGCGCAGGCGCGCTGGAGCGGCGCCGCCTGGTTCCATCTCGATCTCCCGCGCCACCTCTACCAGTTTCCGCTGGAGGCGCTCTGCCGCCTGCTCGAGGACGTCGGCTTCGAGGTATCCACGGACCATCACTTCTCGCTGCGACAGAACCCGTTCGGCTGGATCCAGAGCGCGCTCAACCGGATCTCCTGGCTGCCCCGCAACGGCCTGTACACGAAGCTGCATCGCCGCAGCCGCGGCGAGATACGGGCCCACGGTCTGGCCCTGCGCGGCGCGCTCTGGCTGCTGGGGGCGCTGCTGGTGCCGTTCGCACTGCTCGCGACGGTGCTCGAGACGGCGGGGCGCAGCGGTGCGACCGTGCACGTGGTGGCCTTCCGACGGGGGGATGCCCCGTCGCGAGCCGCTCCTCACCCGGCTACCACGCGGGCATCCAGTCCGGCATGAAGCCGTTCGTCTCGAACAACACGTGGCCCTCGCGGTCGAGCACGCGGATCTTCGCCTTCGCCAGCCCCTCGAGGTCGTTCAGGCGCGGCATGCCGAACTGCTCCTCGGCGACCGTGACCACCATCAGCTCGCCGTCCGGCGACCAGCGGGGCGCGAACTCGTGCTCGTCCGGTGTGCGACTCAGGTTGCGCAGCTCTCCGCCGGCGAGGGCCTCGAGGTAGAGGTCGAACACCTCGTTGTCGCGGTTCGAGACGAAGGCGAACTCGTCTCGCACCGGCGAGGGGCGGGCCGAGTGCGCATCGGTCTCGGGGACCTGGGCGTGGAGGCGCAGGTCGCCCCCGTCCGGATCGATGCTCGCGATCTCGTGCCAGCCGCCGGCGACCGGTCGGCGGGAGTACAGGATGCGGCGGCCGTTGCGGGTGAACCAGGCCTTGAAGTCGAACCACGCGGGGTCGTGGGTGATGCGACGCGGGGGCGCGTCGCGCGAGAGGATCCAGAGGTTCGAGCCGCCGCCGCCCGGTCCGCGTCGCTGCGCCACCATGCGGCTGCCATCCGGGGAGAAGGTCGGGCGCAGGAAGAAGTCCTGGCGCTGGGCGCTGGCCAGCAGGCGTGCGTCGCCCTGCGCAAGATCGACCAGCGCGATGCCGGAGCGGTTGCCCGGGCCGACGAAGGCGAAGGCCAGCTCCGGGGCGGTCGCCGACCATACCGCCCAGCCCTCCCGGCGGCCGCGAGTCTCCGTGAACGGGACCTCCTCGCCGCTGTTGGGCACCCACAGCCGCAGGTCGCTGGGTCCCAGGCCGATCGAGTCCACCTCGAACGCGAGCCGACGCGCGAGCTCGGACCAGTAGGGCCAGGCCTCCTTGCGGTCGGGTGTCTCGAACAGGGTGCGCACCGACCCGTCCTCGAGCCGAGCCCGAGCGAGGTCCACGTCGTCCCCGACCACGCGTGCGAACACCAGGCCCGACGACGAGGAGCCGACCACCTTCACCGGAGCGTCCGAGCAGGCGACCAGGCCGGTGGCCAGCAGCACCGCCGCCAGCGCGATCGGTGATAGACTCGCCGCAATGCGCGCCCGGCCGGAAGCGAGCGAAGCCGCACCGCCCCGGGCCGATCCGCCGTGGCCTGCCTGGTGGCCGCTTCCGGCCTTCGCCGGCTTCGCGCTGGTCGCGCTGTCGCTGTACCGCGACGCGCTGTCGGGCCCTTTTCTCTCGGACGACATCGCCTATCTCGTCACCCATCCCTATACGGCCCCGCTTTCGCTGCGAAACCTGTGGGAGATCCTGGATCCGTGGGGGCCCGCGAAGCTCTACGCCGCGAACTACGCGCCCGTTCACCTGCTCCTCACCGCGCTCGAACGCCACATCTTCGCCGACGCGCTGCTCGGATACCACCTCGTCAACGTCCTGATCCACGCCGGCAACGCCGTGCTGCTGGTCGCGTGGCTGCGCCGAGCCGGGATTCCGGCCTTCGCCTCGGCCGGGGCGGGCCTCTTCTTCCTGGTGCACCCGGCGAACGTGGAGGCGGTCGCCTGGGCCTCCCAGCTCAAGACCAACGCCTCGCTCGCGTTCGCGCTGGGGGCGCTGCTCGCGCTGCGCCGCGCGCCGCTGGCGGCTGCGAGTCTGTTCGCACTCTCGCTGTTGACCAAGGCCTCGGGCCTGTTCGCGCTGCCGACGGCGGCGGTCTGGCTGTGGTCCTCGAACGGCGCGGGCCGCCGTGACTGGGCCTGGGTCGGCCTGTGGGTCGCGATCGCGGGGCTCTACGCGATTCCCCAGTATGCCTCCTTCGCCCACCTCGGCCGGGTCGAGGTCGAGGCCTACGCCGACCCGTGGGTGCACGTCCGCAGCGTCGCGGCGGTGGGCGCCCGCTACCTGGTGATGGCTCCGACGGCGATCGGCGTCTCCGCCTGGCAGGATCCGGATCCGGCCCGCTCGTGGCTCGATCCGTGGTGGCTGGCATCGCTGCCGCTGCTCGCGCTGCTCGGCTGGCGACTCTGTGCCGGACTGCGCGCCCGTCGGCTGGAGGCGGCCTTCTGGACGTCGTCGGCGGCCGCCTTCGCTCCGGTCTCCCAGGTCTTCCCGTTCGCGACGCCGGTGGCGGACCGCTACCTCTACTTCATCCTGCCGGGCCTGCTCGGCGGTGCGCTGCTGTGGGGTCGGGATGCCTGGGAGCGCCGCCGCAAGCAACCCGGGCGGACGTCCCCCGACCCGCGCGCCGCCGTGATCGCTGCGCTCGCGCTGCTGTGGATCTTCGCTCTCGGCTGGCAGACCGCCGGACGCGCCAGGATCTGGCAGAGCGAGACCCGGCTGCTGCTCGACGCCGCGCACCACTACCCCGAGGGCAGCACGGCCCAGATCCTGCGGGCCCGCAGCGCCGCGCAAGCCGGCGACGTGGCGGCGGCGGTGGCCGCGTTGCGGATCGCCGCCGATCGCGGGCTCGATCGCTTCACCGCGCTCGAGCAGGACCCCGGACTGGCGCCGATCCGCAACACGCCCGAGTTCCGCGCCCTGATGCGCGAGATCGCGGGTCGCTGGATCGCGCTCGCAAGGCGGCGCGGCTACTCGACACAGCCCGAGCTGCGCTTCATGGCGATCGCCCATCTGACCCGGGGCGAGTACGTCGAGGCCGTGCGTGCCCTCGAGGCGGCGCTGGCCGTCGGCGGGCCGCAGGACGCGCTGATCCGCAGCGAGCTCGAGGCGGCGCGCGCGCAGCTCGCCGAGTCCGAGGCGGACGACGGCGGATCCCGAGGTGCGGATGGCCCGCCGCACCCGTGAGCGCGCGCCGCGACGTGCGGCGACGGACTCCACCCGGGAGGACGCGAGCCTCGGCCCGCTCGTCTGGGCGGTGCTCTACGCCGCCTACCTCGGCGCGCTCTGGATCGTCTATGCGCCCGCCCTCGCCGGCCCGTTCGTATCGGACGACGTGCACTACGTCGCGGCGAACGCCTACGTGCACGGTCTCTCGCTCGCGAACGTCTGGGCGATCCTGCAGCCCTACGGGCCAGCCACCGTCGCGGTCGTCAACTACTCGCCGGTCCAGCTGCTGATGCACGCCAGCGTCTGGCAGCTCGCGGGGGCGGAGACGACGGCCCATCACCTGTTGAACCTCGCGTTCCACGCCGCCGCCTCGCTGCTGCTGCTGGCACTGCTGCGGCGCTCGGGCCTGCCCGCGGCCGCCGCTCAGCTCGGCAGCGCGCTCTTCCTGCTGCACCCGGCCAACGTGGAGGCGGTCGCGTGGATCTCGCAGCTCAAGACCAGCGCCGCGCTCGCTTTCGGGCTCGGCGCACTACTCGCGTTGCCGCGCCACCGGGTGCCCGCCGCACTGCTGTTCGCTGCGGCGCTGCTGTCGAAGGCGAACGCCGCCGCGCTGCTGCCCTTCGCGTTCTGGCTGGAGTGGGTGCGTACGCGCCGGCTCGACCGCGTCTCGCTGGCGGTCTGGACCGGGCTGTTCGCGCTGTTCGCGCTGGTCGAGTTCACCGCCCATCAGCGCGCGGGCGCGGCCGAGGCGACGCTCCACCAGGCCCCGCTGGTCCTGGTCCGCACGATGGCCGGGCTGGCAATGCGCTCCCTCGCGCTCGGCTACAGCGGCCTGGGAACCTCGGCCTTCCACGAGCCCGAGCCCGCGCGATCGTGGGCGGATCCCTGGTGGCTGGCAGCGATTCCGGCGCTCGCCTTCCTCGGCTGGCGGCTCGGTCTCGGGCTGCGGGCTCGGCGTGCCGAGGCCGGCTACTGGCTGCTCGCGCTCTTCTCGTTCGCTCCGGTGTCGCAGATCTTTCCGTTCCTGTATCCGTTCGCCGACCGCTATCTCTACTTCATCCTCCCGGGACTGCTCGGTGGCGGTCTGCTGCTGGGTCGCGACGTGCTGGCGCGCGTCTCGGAGCCGCTGCGTGGCCAGCTCGCGCGCGTCGGGCTCGTGCTGGGAATCGGGCTGTGCGCGGCGTTCGCGTACGCGAGCCACGGGCGCGCGCAGATCTGGAGCTCGCCCGCGCTGATCCTCGCGGACGCGGCAAAGCACTACCCGAGCGGTGTGTCGGCCCGACTCCTGCGTGCGAAGTCGGCCGCGCGCATCGGCGATGCGCGGACGGCGGTGACGGAGATCCGGGGCGCGATGGAGCGCGGCTACAACCGCTTCGAGCAGCTCCAGCTCGACCCCGCCTACGCGGTGATCCGCGACACACCCGAGTTCCGCTCCGTGATTCGCGAGATGGCGACGGGCTGGATCGAGTCCGGCCGGTCCTGGCGGGATCCGACCCAGGGCGAGCTGCGCAAGCTGGCGAGTGCGCATGCTGCGCGCGGCGAGCGCGACGAGGCGGTCGCGCTACTGCGGCGCGCGCTCGAGCGGGGCGGCCCGCTCGACGCGGCGATCCGGGCGGACCTGGGCAGCCTGGGAGCTGCTCCCTAGCGGCGGAGAGCCGCCTCTCCGGGGCTCGCTCCTGTGGTACCGCCAGCGGAACGCGCAGCGGTCCACGTCGAAGCCTGCGATCTCGCCGATGTCGATCGGCTTCGAGATGCAGGAGCGAGGCACGACCTGGTGGTTTGCGAACAGCGCTACCGCGACGCAAGCGACGACGACCGCGGTCGACAGCGCCTGCCGGGACGCGATCGCACAGCCGCCGGCCGCGGCGACCGGGATCGCGAGCAGCGTGAGCCCGCGCAGCAGGTCGAGGGTGGTGCGCGCGCCGAAGGGCGCGAGCCACGCTTCGTTGAGGTAGAGCACCAGCACCAGTGCGCACACGACCGCGACCGGGCGGTGCGCGCGCCACAGCTCGCGCACTCCGAAGGCCGCTGCGACCAGCGCCACGGGGTTCGCCAGCCACAGGATCCGGTCCCAGTGCTCGAGGTGGGTCGCGCGCGGCGCCGCGCGCAGGTAGTCGCCCTGCGAGAACAGCAATGCCTGGGCCGGCGTACAGCCCGCCGCCAGGTGCGCGAGCGGCAGGGGCAGCGCCAGCAGCGTTCCCGCGGCGAGCGCGAGCACGCCTCGCGGGTCGCGCAGTGCCAGCGCCAGCACTCCTCCCGCGAGCCCCAGGAACAGCGCCGCCGCGGTGTGGACGGTGAAGGTGGCGGCGAGGCAGAGCGCGGCCAGGACGTGTCGCCGTCGCCAGAGTAGCGAGAGGCCGAGCAGCGCGAGCGCGTAGCCGGCCGCCTCGATCTTGGGCAGACAGCCGGTGAGTGCGAAGTGGTAGGGCGCCCAGGCGAACAGCGCCGCGGATTCGTCCGGCAGGCCGGCGGTACGCTGGAAGAGCCGGAAGGCTCCGATCAGCGCGGCCAGGCTGCACCAGGCGAACCATTCGGGGTAGGCGCCCAGGCCCGTCACCGGCGCGACGAGTGCGCCCAGCACGTGATAGGCCGGTGCGTACACGCTGTGCAGGCCGGGCTCCTCCGCCATCCGCTGGATCAGTCGCAGGTGCGGCTTGAGGTCGCCGCCGCCGTACAATCCGTCGCTGGCGAGCAGCACCAGCGCATGGGCGGCCAGCGCGGTCGCCGCGCTCCAGCGGAAGAGCGCGACGGGTGTCATCGCGCGACGCGTTCGAGTCGCGAGCGCAGGGCCTCGTCCCCGGTCGCGTCGGGCAGTGCGCGGGCCAGTGCGAGCGCCTCGCGCGCGAGCGACCGCGCGCTGGGGGCGATGCGCCGTGCCACGTGGGCGAGCGCGGCGCGAGCGGCGTCGGGTCGGTCGGCGGCGAGGGCGGCGCGCGTGCGCAGCAGATAGTCGTCGAGGGTCGTGCCGCGCGCGATCAGCGTGTCGACGATCGCCAGCGCCTCGGCGGCACGCTCGCTTCCGCCCGCCTCGAGCCGCCAGCGGGCGCGCAGGCGCGCCGCACTCCGGAACAGCGGGCTGCCCGGCTCGATCGCCGCGAGCTGCGGGTCGAGGAGGGTGAGCGGCCCGATCGCGCGAGCGTCCAGCTGCTCGCG
>Ga0209536_100003764_pt1 | contig 24198 bp, 23 predicted proteins | sample DeeMarSeWOR28_12_FD_187461 | JGI IMG/M metagenome (GOLD analysis project Ga0209536, IMG submission 187461) | Marine sediment microbial communities from White Oak River estuary, North Carolina - WOR-2-8_12 (SPAdes) (version 2) | ecosystem: Environmental > Aquatic > Marine > Intertidal zone >...
ACAGCGAGGCGGCAAAGGCGCTGGCCGATCTCGGAGCTGAAGTGGTGCAAGGGGATCTGAACGACACTGCCTCGCTGGAGCGCGCCGTGAAGGGAGCCTGGGGGGCATTTGCGGTTCAAAATACTTGGGAGGCTGGCGTCGATGGCGAGGAGGAGCAGGGCAAGCGATTCGCAAAGGTCGCTCGTGAAGCTGGCATCCAGCATTTCGTTTACACCTCGGTCGCGTCCGCTCATCGCGAGACCTCCATCCCGCATTTCGACAACAAGTGGCGAGTCGAAGAGACGGTACGAAGTCTCGGTTTTCCGTCCTACACGATCATCCGCCCGGTCTTCTTCATGGAGAATCTGGCCTCGCCGTGGTTCAAGCCGGCGATCGACGAGGGTACGCTTGCCATGGGGATCAAGCCCGACACGCGGCTGCAGATGATCGCCGTAGCCGACATAGGCAAGTACGGGCGACTCGCCTTCGAAAAGCACGAGGAGCTCAACGGTCAGGCCATCGACATCGCTGGGGACGAGCTGTCAGCTCCCGATGCCGCCGCGATCATCGGTGAGGCGGCCGGTAAGACGGTGAGCCACTTCCAGGTACCCATCGAGCAAGTTCGGGAGTTCAGCGATGATTTCGCGACGATGCTCGAGTGGTTCGACAGTGTGGGTTACAACGCAGATATCGCGGGCAATGTAAAGAAGTATGGCATCGCTCCGACGCCCTTCAGGGCGTGGGCTTCCGCGGTGAACTGGAGCTAACGCTAGAGGACGGGGGTCGCGCTCGGCGTGGCCCCCGACTCACTCAGGCTTCTTCAGACGCGCTGTACCCGGCATCACTTACCGCGGTTACCAGCTCTTCCGCCGACACCGTTTCATCGCCGATGACTCGCGCTGTCTTCTCCTCCAGGGACACTTCGGCTTCCTGAACTCCCTCGACGCGGGTCAGCGCTGACTTCACCGCGTTCGCGCAGCCCCCGCATGACATATCGCTCACCTTCAACACGAATTCCCTCACTTGACACCTCGTTCTATAGTCCAGACCTTGCAGCAGAACCAAATAATAGCGGTCAATGTGAGGAATTCAAAAATCGCCTCATCCCCTACTAGGCGGCTGGCGCCACTGGAACGTCCCCTCTAGTTTGTCGCCCACGCCCCACCAGAGAATAACCGATCAACCGCGACTCAACCCAGCAGGGGAGCCAGCCATGCGACGCATTTCATCCGTGTTCATCGCCTTGTTGAGCGCTGTCGTCTTAGCGGCTTGTGCCAAGGGCCAGGCCGAGACGCAGCCCAGTCCTCGCGGCGACGCCCGCCAGGCGCAGGGCAGGCCGGAGATCAAGCCGTACGACGAAGTGATCACTCCCAAGGCCAAGACGGACGAGGGCCTGTTCGATGTCCACTGGATAGAGGACAAGCTTTACTACGAGATTCCGACGGAGTTGCTGGACGAGGAGATGATCCTGGTGTCGCGCCGGGCGCGCACCGCGGCGAACATCGGGTACGGCGGAGAGAAGAACAACACGGTGACCGTTCGCTGGCAGCGGCACGACAAGAAGATCCTGTTGCGGATCGTCTCGTACACAAACGTCGCCAGCGATTCGCTACCGATCTATGAGGCGGTTGTGAACGCCAACTTCGAGCCCATCGTCATGGCGTTCGACATCGCGGCTTTCAACATCGAGGCCGATTCGGAGAGCACGGACACGTTGGCCGCGGTCATCGATGTCACGGACCTCTTTACGACGGATGTGCCGGTATTGGGACTGGGCAGTCGGGCGCGGGAGCAGTACAGGGTGCGCACGTTGGACCAGGACCGAACGTTCGTCGATTGGGCGAAGAGCTTTCCGCGCAACATCGAAGTCCGGGTTGTCTTGACGTACAACGCTCAGCAGCCGCCCTCGAACTCCTCGACGGGCACCATCTCTCTCGAGATGAACCACTCGATGGTACTGTTGCCCGAGAAACCGATGGAGCCGCGGCTATGGGACGAACGTGTTGGTTATTTCAGCGTGACGCAGACGGACTACGGTCGCAGCGACCAGAAGACGAAGACGCGACGCTACATCACGCGCTGGCGACTCGAACCCACTGATACCGCGGCCTTTCTGCGCGGTGAGCTGGTGGAGCCCGTGAAGCCCATCGTCTACTACATCGACCCGGCGACGCCAGAGAAGTGGCGTCCTTACCTGAAGCAAGGTGTCGAGGACTGGAACGTTGCGTTTGCCGAAGCGGGCTTCCGCAACGCGATCATCGCCATGGACCCACCGACGCCGGATGAAGACCCGGAATTCAGTCCGGAAGACGCTCGATATTCTGTGATTCGCTGGTTCCCGTCACCGGTGCAGAATGCCTATGGGCCGCACGTCCACGACCCGCGAACGGGTGAGATCCTGGAAAGTGACATCGGCTGGTTCCACAACGTGATGAATCTGCTGCGTAACTGGTACTTCATCCAGACGGCCGCAGCCAACCCCGAAGCGCGCGCGATCGAATACGACGAAGAAGTAATGGGCAGGCTCGTCCGTTTCGTCGCGGCCCACGAGGTCGGCCATACGCTCGGCCTTCCCCACAACATGAAGGCCAGCTCCTCCTATCCTGTGGATTCGCTGCGCTCGGCCAGCTTTACGTGCACGATGGGTACGGCTGCGGCGATCATGGACTACGCGCGCTTCAACTACGTCGCGCAGCCGGAGGACGAGGGGGTTTGCTTCATGCCCGATATCGGGCCGTACGACAAGTACTCGATCATGTGGGGCTACCGACCGATCATCGAGGCGCCGACGGCGGACGCCGAGCGGCCCACTCTCGATGCCTGGATCCTAGAGCGCTACGACAACCCCATCTATCACTTTGGGAATCGAAGCACTACGGATCCTACTTCGCAGACCGAGGCGCTGGGCGACGATGCGGTGTTGGCCAGCGAGTACGGCATCGAGAATCTGAAACGGATTCTACCCAACCTGATCGCCTGGTCGCACCAGGATCTGGAGGACTACTCCGAACTGGAAGAGCTGTACCGCAACGTTCAGGCCCAGTGGAACCGGTACATGGGGCACGTCGCCACCATCATCGGTGGTGTGGTGCAGACGCCCAAGACCTATGCGCAGGAGGGTCCCGTTTACGAGTTCGTGCCGGAAGCCACCCAGCGTGGGGCGATGCAGTTCTTCGATGAGCAGGCGTTCACGCCGCCGACCTGGATGGTCGACGAGGAGATCCTGCCGCGCATCGAGAACGTGGGCACCGTCGAGCGGATTCGCTCGCTGCAGGTAAGGGTGGTGAACCTGGTCCTGGACCCCGGACGGATGCAGCGGCTGATCGAAGCCGAAGCTCGGGTCGGAGGTGACGCCTACAGCCTCGGCGAGATGTTGGGCGACCTGAGAGAATCTATCTGGAGCGAGCTGAGTACTGGAAGCTCGATCAACGTCTATCGCCGCAACCTGCAGCGCGGGTACCTGGAGCGAATGAACTGGCTGATGACCGAGGAGCCCGAAGCGCCTCCCGCGTTCTTCGCTGCGTCCGTGACGAGCGTGAACGTCGCACAGTCTGACATTCGACCGTTCGTTCGTGGCGATCTGGGAGCGCTCAAGCGGCAGATCGACCGGGCGTTGAGCCGCGGCGGCCTCGACCAGGCGACCCGGCTGCACCTGCAGGACGCGGTCGCGCGTATCGATGTGATTCTCGATCCAGACTACTGACCGCGAATGCGGGCTGGCGGGGCCTCCAACCAGCCCCGCCAGCTCATCTCCAAAACTCGTGAGCTCTCCACACCGTAGTGTAGAATGGCGACTTGGGGGAGGCGCGAAAAAAGGTAAGCGAATGGGTGATGAACTGGTCGTATTCTTAACTGTCATCCTAGGGATTCCGGCCGCGGCGCTGTCGGTGCGCTTCGTGCTCAGACCCATGCTGCGAGATGTCACCGAGGCGATCCGCAACATACGAGAGCCTGTGAGCCCGGACCTCGAGAGGCGACTGGCCGAGCTGGAGGAAGGCCAGCAGCTCATCTCGGAGCGGCTGAACCACCTGATCGAGGCCGAGCGCTTCCAACAACAACTCCACTCGGGCAAGCGCTCCGAAGCGCCGTGAGCGGCGCGATATCGACTCTCCACATAACGAACGGCGATCTGGCCGCCTTGGCCATCGCGGACTTGGGTTTAGGCGGCACCGTGCTTCCGTGGCGCGATGTGCTGCACGAGGGTCCGGTCCCGACCCGACTGGAGCTCGACGAGCTCAGGATGGTTCGCGCCCGATATCTTGCCGCGCTGGGTTGGGGAGAGTTGGACGGTATCCTCTCGATGCTGGCCGAGCGCGATTCCGCCTTGCGTGAGTTCCAGCAGCACGATGAAGTCATCCTCTGGTTCGAACACGATCTCTACGACCAACTCCAGCTGATCCAGCTTCTCGACTGGTTCGCAGGCGTTCAGTCTAGTGATGCCAGGCTCTCTCTCGTGGGTCCGAACGAGTATCTGAGTGTGGTCGACTCGGTGCGCCTGCGAGAGCTCTACGCAGGCCGCGTCGAGGTAACGGGAGAGCAGCTCGCGTTGGCGCAACGCGCTTGGGAGGCATTCCGTTCGCCCGACCCCACGGCTATAACGCTGTTGCTCCGCGAGGACACGTCGGCGCTACCCTATCTGGCGGCGGCGCTCAGCCGTCACCTGGAGGAATTCCCGTCTATCGCTAAAGGACTCTCACGGTCGGAGACGCAGGCGCTGGAGGCGATTCGTGATGGTGCTGCGACACTGGCCGACGCGTTCCGTGCCGCACACCGGGAGCGTGAGGACCCACCCTTCTTGGGCGACGCGACGTTCGCCGCCTACCTGGAACGGCTGAGTGAGGGAACCGAGCCCTTGGTGCTGGCGGCGGACGGACGCCGCATACGCCCTCCGCGCTGGGGTGAGGAGGATGAGGAGTTCTGGGCGGGGCGGGCCGTGCTGACCGATATGGGACGTGAGGTGCTGGAAGCAAGAAGAGACTGGCTGGCCATACGCGACCCCGATCGCTGGCTGGGCGGCGTGCATCTCGAGGTCGGAAAGCCGATCTGGCGCTGGGACCCCGACAAGAGGTGCCTGATGCGAGAGGGCGAATGAGCAGCGAGCGCGGACAGAAGTGGCCTATATGGAGGCTCGTGCTGGTACTGGAGTGGATCGCACTGCTCATCGGCCTGGCAATGCCCATTACGCCCAGCAGGACGGGCGGCGACTTCAGCTTCGCCGACTGGTTCTTCGACGATCCTCACTATCTACAGGAAGTCCTGGTCTATTTCCTTCTCACCAACCTGTTCATCGGCATCTTGGCCCTGATCGCCCTCGTGATCATCCGTAGGGAGAATCGCCGCGGCGGCACGGAAGACTGAGTATGACGGCCACAAGCGTTTATCGCCTTTGGGAAGCGGAATATCGCGCTCAGCCCTGCGCTCGACGCACGGCACTGGAGCGAGAGGCGAGGAGGTCCTATACATTGGGCCAGCTCTTACATGGGAGGAACTCGTGCGAACTACGATCAGATCACCGCTTGTCGTCGCTCTAGCGCTCGCCCTCGGTTTGACTGCCGAACTCGCTGCTCAGGATGTGAATGCAGATGCGATCCCGGAGGTCTGCTCGGGCGAAGAACTCCGCCAGTTCGATTTCTGGCTGGGCGAGTGGCAGGTGGCCGACACGGCCGGCGTCGTTCTCGGTGCGAACGTGATTACTCGCGTGGCGAACGGTTGCGGAGTTCTCGAGCATTGGACGAGCGAGAGCAGCGGCAACGAGGGAATGAGCCTGAACTGGTACGACAGGAGCATCGGCAGGTGGACCCAGGTATGGGTTGGGTCCGGCTTCAACCTGACCCTCACGGGCGGTTTTGAGGGCGGGCGGATGGTGCTGTCCGGCCAGCGAGAGACGGATAAGGGGGTGGTGGTGGACCGCATCACATGGATCCCGCTCGAGGACGGTCGCGTGCGCCAGCTGTGGGACGTCTCGAAGAACGGCGGTGCGACTTGGGAGGCGGCGTTCGACGGGATGTACACCCGCGTCATGAAGTGATCAAGCAGGAAGGCAGCCTATTGTCGTTCTGTCTTTCGTCATCTTAGAATACCGATCCTTCAGGATCGCTATGCCGGGAGACGGAGAAATGACGGAACAGCAGGGAAATGCCGCTCAAGTGAGCATAGGGATGCCGCGGCTCGGTACACCCGCACCGCAATTCGAAGCGGCGACCACTCACGGGACCATTCGGCTGGAGGACTTCAAGGGTAGCTGGCTGGTCCTGTTTTCGCACCCCGCCGACTTTACGCCGGTGTGCACCACCGAGTTCATCGCCTTCGCCGCGATCCAGGACCAGCTTCGGGAGATGAACTGCGAATTGATGGGGCTGAGCATCGACAGCACTTACTCGCATATCGCCTGGGTGCGAAACATCCAGGAGAAGATGGGCGTCGCCATCGATTTCCCCGTGATCGCTGACTTGAACAAGGAAGTCGCGTTGCTTTACGGCATGATCATGCCCGGCGAGAGCAAGACCGAGACCTCCCGCTGCGTGTTCGTAATCGATCCTGACCAGGTACTTCGCGCCATGATCTACTACCCGCTGACCACCGGTCGAAACATGGACGAGATCCTCAGGTTGATTCAGGCGTTGCAGACGACCGACGAACACAGCGTGGCCACGCCCGCCAACTGGCGGCCGGGTGACAAAGTGATCCTGCCGCCGCCGGCGACCCAGGATGCCGCGGAGGAGCGAGTAAACATGCCTGGGCTGGAATGCAAGGACTGGTACTTCTGCAAGAAGGACCTGTAAGACGGGGATTCACTATGCCATGTATCGACGGCGATGCCCTGACGCCCACGGGTAGGCAACTACTGGAAGCCCTGGCCGAACCGCGAACGGACGAAGAGGTCAAGGACATCATCGGTCAGCGACTCTTCCGTGTGCGAATCAGCTTGCGCGAACTCATGTACGCTGGGCTCGCGACCGTCGAGCGGGGTCGCTATTCGTTAACCGATGCCGGGCGAGCCAAGCTAGAGGAGGGTAGGGGATGACGGAGAAGGCGAACGACTCGTCGCGCAAAGTAACGGTGAGCTGTCCTTTCTGCCTGACGCTTAACCGGATCGACATCGGTCGGGTCAACCACAAGCCGAAGTGCGGCGATTGCGGAAAGCCTATCTTGCTTGACCGGCCGGTTAGGGTGACCGACAGCGACTTTTTCCAGGTTATCTCAAAATCGGACGTGCCGGTGATGGTGGATTTCTACGCCGACTGGTGCGCGCCCTGTAAGATCATGGCGCCGGTATTGGACGACTTCGCTCACAGCCACACCGGCCGGGTTCTTGTGGCGAAACTTGATACGGACGCCAATCCCCAGACCTCTCAACAGTACGAGATCCGCGGCATCCCCACCCTCATCGTTTTCAAGGACGGACGCGAGGCCGGCCGGCGGACGGGAGCCGTTCCACGCGAGGAGCTGGAGACCCTGCTGGCGACGGCCTGAGGCGCCAAGCGCCTGTGATGACGTGACTTGCCGGGCGGGCCCGCGGTGAGGCCCGGCCCGGCCTTTTGTTAGCCGGGTAACGCTTTCTTGTTCAAAGGCCTGTTAATAACTAAAATTACTAGCTTTAGCGGAACTCGTGTGATCCCGCGGAGGGTATTGGGCTGCTGGACGCCCCAACAATTCCTGCACCGCCCGCGCCGGGCCTGGCTGTTCAAGGCCCCGGCCGCTCCTTTGGTGCGTTTCACCCAACCCTCGCGAAGGTCTGTCCTCGCGACGTCGATTCGGCGTTGACTTCGAGGATGAATCCGCGCTAAGAGATTCAAGCTCCACCTCGTGAACTGCTGAGGAGCGACTGATGGCCTGGACGCCACAAGAGATGGTGACGACGATTCGCAACGCTCGCTTGCTGCGAATCGTGCTGGTCTACCTCGGTGCATCGTTCGCGGTGATCGAGGCGGTCGACATCCTGATCGACAGCGTAGGGCTGCCGGACTGGGTTCTGCCCGGCGCCATCGTGCTACTGCTTCTCGGCCTCCCCATCATCGTAGCGACGGCGCTCGTGCAGGCAGCACCTGACACCGGGACCGCGAGATTGACCGGGGAGGGCGCGGCCGAGGTCGCCCAGGAACCGATGCCAGCGACCACTGCCGTCGAAGTGGCCTCTGCGGCGAAACAGTGGTTGACGTGGCGCAAGGCGATCATGGGTGGTGTTCTGGCCTTTGCGCTTCTGGGCGTGGCAGTCACCGCCTACACGGTCACACGTGTCCTCGGGGTGGGGCCGGTGGGCTCGTTGGTGGCTGCCGGAACGCTCGACCCGCAGGAACGAATCATCCTTGCCGATTTCGAGAACCTCACCGATGACGAATCTATCGGCGTTGTGGTTACCGAGGCCTTCCGCATCGATCTGGCCCAGTCGCCTCTTGTCAGGCTTGCGGAACCTCAGTACGTGTCCCGTGTGTTGGCGCGGATGGAGCGAGCGCCGGACAGCGAACTGGATCTCGAGTTGGCCAGGGAAGTCGCGGTACGCGAAGGCCTGAAAGCTGTCATCGTCGGCGACATCGGATCGGCCGGATCCAGCTACGTGTTGACGGTCCAGCTGGCCGCCGCCGACACAGGCGAGCCGCTCGCCTCGTTCCGCGAGACGGCCAAAGACTCGGAGTCGGTGGTCAATGCCATCGATCGCCTTTCAAAGAAACTCCGGGAACGCATCGGGGAGTCACTAAGGGAGATTCGACGAAATGAGCCGCTCGAGAAAGTGACGACGTCGTCGCTGGAGGCGCTGCAGAAATACTCATTGGCGCGACGCGCCATCTGGGTCGAAGGCGACCAGACGAAGGCAGAGGCCTTATTGGAAGAGGCGATCGCCGCCGATTCGACTTTCGGCTCGGCCTACACGCTTCTCGGCGTCATGCTCTCGAACAGCTTCGAGGAGCGGGAACGTGCAGTCAAAATGCTCACTCGCGCTTTCGAACTGCGCGGCCAGATGACCGAGCGTGAGCGGTACATGGCGTCAGGTCTCTACTACGACTACGTGGAGGGCGACAAAGAAAGGGCGATCACGGCCTATCGAACGTTGCTCGATGCTTTACCGCACGACTCGCCTGCCATGAATAACCTGGGCGGCCTGTACTATGATATGCGGGATTGGGAGCAAGCTACCGAACTCTATCGACAGGCTATCGAGACCGACTCCGGATCCATCGTTCCCTACGGCAACGCGATGCAAACGCAGGTCGCTCTGGGCCGCTCAGACGAAGCGCGGGTGACCCACAAGCGCATGGCCGAGAAATTCCCAGGTCATCCCTGGATCGACGCCTACGGCGCTCACCTGTTCCTCCAGTTGGGCGACACGAGTGGCGCCCTCACGCACGCTGACTCGCTGATGGAGAGATGGAAGCAGAGCCCGTTTTGGCGTTCCGGTGCCATAAACTGGCTGGGCAGTCTCTCGAGACTCGGAGGGAAGCTTGCCAACTCCGAGAGCTACGTCCGCGATGCAGTGGCGCTGGATGAAGGTCGAGGCGCCGACGCCGAAGCCTTGGGTACCGCAGTGCAACTTGTGTGGCACGACGTGTGGTTCCGAGGCGAGAATGCGAAGGCTGTTCGGCAGGTAGACGAGCTGCTGGAAAAGTATCCGCTGGAATCGATGCCACCGCTGGATCGCCCGTACCTAGGACTCGCTGCGGTGCTGGCTACGGCGGGAGAGCCGGAGCGAGCCCGGGCTCTAGTGTCCGAGTTCGAGACTGTTCTGGACCCCGATATCCGGCGGACGATGGAGGAGGACTATCGTTGGGCCCTGGGTAGCGTGGCGACTGCTGAAGGACGCCTGTCCGACGCCGTCGAGGAGTTCCGCAAACGGGACGAGGCCATGTCGTGTCCGATCTGCGGGCTCCCGAATCTGGCATTCGCCTACGGCCAGGCGGGTCAACCCGACTCGGCCATCGCTGTTCTCGAGCGGTTCATCACTACGCCCTGGATGTGGCGGGTTTTCCAAGACTCGTGGAATCTGGGGCCGGCCTGCGAGGCGCTCGCGGTGCTGTACGAACAGAGCGGCGACACTCAGAAAGCTCTCTACTACTTCGGCCGATTCGTCGAGCTATGGGACGAAGCCGATCCAGAACTGCAGCCAAGGGTCGAGGCGGCGCGCCGTGCCATCAGCGCACTTTCAACGGACAGATGATGGGAGAATCGGGATGAGCGGTTGGACGCCACGGGGCTTGGGAGAAACGATCCGCAACGCGCGGCTGGTTCGGATCGTGCTGGTGTACCTGGGCGCATCGTTCGCTGCGCTGGAGGCCACCGATCTGGTCAGCGACCGTATCGGTTTGCCCGATTGGGTATTTGCGGGCGCGGCGGTCCTTCTGATCATCGGCCTGCCCATCATCGTAGCCACGGCGCTGGCGCAAAGCGCGCCGAAAGCGGAGACAACTGAACCGCGGCGCGCAAGCGAAGGCGCGCAGCCGGCCACAACGGCGGGGGCGACGTCCTCCTCCGAGACAGTCGAGGCTGCGAAGCGCTGGCTGACCTGGCGAAGGGCCGTTCTTGGCTGCGTTCTCGCATTCGCCCTGCTGGGGGTGGCGACGACAGGCTTCATGGTCATGCGCGTCATGGGGATCGGGCCGGTGGGTTCCCTCGTCGCTGCCGGCGTACTGGAAGAGCGCGGCCGCATCGTCCTGGCCGATTTCTCGAATCGGACCAGCGATTCACTGATGGCCGAGGTCGTGACCGAGGCGTTCCGCATCGACTTGGCTCAATCCTCCATCGTCACCGTCGCCGAGCCGGAGTGGGTAGAGGGCGTTCTACAGAGAATGGAACGCGATCCCAATACCGGGCTCGACTTGGCGTTGGCTCGTGAGGTGGCCATACGCGAGGGGCTGCCCGCGGTCATCGCCGGTGAGGTAGGCGTGTTAGGGAGCAGCTACGTAGTCTCCGCCGAGATCGTAGGCGCCGAATCCGGCGAGGTGATCGCCGGCTTCCGCGAGACCGCGAAGGGTGACGACCAGGTCGTGGAGGCCGTCGACAGGCTCTCCAAGAGCGTTCGCGAGCGCATCGGCGAGTCGTTCAAGACGATCCGCGGCAGTCCGCCGCTCATCGACGTGACCACCAGTTCGCTAGAGGCGTTGCGCAAGTTCACGCAGGCCGAGCGCGTCATCTACACTGAAGGAGATAACGCGAGAGGGATACAGTTGCTCGAAGAAGCGCTGGCTCTGGACTCCACGTTCGCTGCGGCGTGGGGCGAGCTGGGTACGACCCTGAACAATCTCGGTGAGCAGCGCGCCCGAGCGGCCGAGGCGATGACGAAAGCCTACCTGTACAGGGACCGACTGCCCGACAAGGAGCGCTACAATACCATCGGCGTGTACCACCTATCGGTTACGGGTGATCGTGAAGCGGCGATCGCCGCGTACCGTTCGATGCTTGAGTTGTATCCTGATGACGACGATGCACTTCACCAGTTGGCTCTGCTCTACGGGCAGCTTCGCAGATTCTCGGAGGCCGAGGAACTCTACCGTCGATCCATCGAGGTCGACTCGAGTTTCGCGGTGACGTTTCAGAATCTGATCGGCGTACAGATAGCGCAGGGGAAGTTCGAGGCAGCGGACACGACCCTGACCCGCCTGAGATGGGCGACGCCCGGTCACTTCGGTATCGAACTGTCAGAGTACGCCCTGGCGAGCGCGCGTGGTGACTACGATGAGGCCGAGGCAGCCGTCCGCAAACTGCGAGCGGATCGAAACGAGAGCCTCCTGTGGCGTGCGAGAACGAGCAGTAACTTGGCCACACTCGCCAGAGTTCAAGGGAAGCTCGCCGAGGCTGAGCGGCATCTCAGCGATGCCATGGCGATTCAGGAACAGCGCGGTATGGCTGCCGAGTACTTGGAGAGTGCTACCACTCTCGCCTGGATCGACATCTGGTTCAGGGGCGAGCCGGACCGTGGCTTGGCAAAAGTGGCGGCGGCCATGGAAAAGTATCCCCTCGAATCGTTGGATCCTAGGGATCGGCCGTATCTGAGCTTTGCGTGGCAGAACGGTTGGGCGGGGAAGCCTGAGCAGGCGCGTGCCTATCTGGCGGAACGCGAGGCGACCCTGGACGAGGAGACGCTCAAAGCGCCCAACTCCTTCATCGACGCCGTAGGCGGGGTCATCGCTCTCGCCGAAGGACGCCCCGACGATGCTGTCGAGGGATTCACAGTCTGGGATCGCGACAGGGAGTGCACGATGTGCGCGCTGCACGCGCTCGGCTCGGCCTACGACGCTGCAGGTCAACAGGATTCAGCCCTGGCGATATACGAGCGCTTCGTCACGTCGCCCTGGATGTGGCGCGTGGGACCCGATTCGTACGTGCTGGCCGTCGTCTACGAACGACTCGCTTCGCTATACGAAGAACGCGGGGATGTCGAGAAAGCAATCTACTACAACGGCAAGCTCGTGGATCTGTGGGAAGATGCGGATGCGGAACTGCAGCCTCGGGTCGAGGCGGCGCGCCGTGCCATCGTAACGCTGTCGGGCGATAGGTAGCAGGGACCGACGCCCGTCAGTCCTGCAATTCGAGCAAGCCCTCTCGGTGCTTGAGCTCGTGATCGAGCAGGAAGCGCTTTCGCCACAATCCACCACCGTATCCCGACAGCTTTCCATCGCTGCCGACCACACGATGGCAGGGGATGACGATGGCGATGCGGTTGTCGCCGTTGGCGCTGCCCACGGCGCGCGTGGCGTTCGGCTTCCCAACCGCGCTCGCCTCGTCGGCATACGTGCGCGTGGCCCCGTAAGGGATCGTTCGCATGTAGTCCCAGCAGGCGACTTGGAAGTCGGTGCCCGGATAGACGAGAGGGACAGTGAATGCCCTTAGTTCGCCGTCGAAGTAGCATTCCAGCTCGCCAGCGAGCCGCTCGATGTGCTGACTGTCTCCGGGGACAAGCTCGCCACCGAAGTACTTCTTCAAACGCTTGACCTGCGTTTCCAGCATGCGCCGGTCGGCAAACTCCAACATGCAGATGCCTTCGTCCGTCGCAGCCGCCACCATGGGACCCAGCGGTGTGAGGAGTCGCGTGACCTGGATGCTGGTGGTCGAGTGGCTTCGCCCGGGCGTTTGGTCGAAGACGCGGGCGAACGCGTCGCGGAACCCGCTCAACGACTCGAAGCCGTGCTCATAAGCGGCTTGGGTCAGGTCGCGACCATGGCGGATGCGACCCAACGCCAATCCAAGACGCCGGGAGCGTTGGTACGCGTGGAACGTCATGCCGTGATTCGACTGGAACCACCTGCGAACTCGACCTGGATCGAGCTTCATCTCGAGAAGGTCTGCATCCTTCCATCGCCGAGTCGGATCGCGCTCGACCTCTTCAAGAAGCGGTTGTAGCCAGTCCGGCGTCGCGCCGTTGGGCTCCAGCGGCCGACAGCGCTTGCACGGTCGGTAGCCGGCGGCCAACGCGTCGCGGGTCGACGAGTAATACTCCACGTTCTCGGCGAGCGGGTTTCGGGCTGAACAGGTGGGCCGGCAAAAGATGCCGGTGGTCCTGATCGCAGCAAAGAAGACGCCCTCGTAAGAGGCGTCGCGATCGCATAATGCCCGGTACATCTCGGGCGCCGGAGGACGCGAAGTCATACTATTCATGCCGCCAAAGTAATCGATTCCGGCTCATCTTCCACCGGAAAATGAGCGCCGAATTCGGCGGCGTTAAGACCCCGGAAGTTGATCCAGGACTGGCTCTGAGTCGACGGTACGGTTGGCCTCCACCTCTTCGGTCAGGTCATCAAGAAGTTTCCGCAGCAGGCGTTGGCGGCGCCCCACGACGGAGCCGAAGACGGATCGCGAAATGAAGTAGGATCCGCCGAGTACCGCGAGGGGAAAGGCGACGGAAAAGAGCGCCGAACCCAGAGCGCCAATCCCGACTCCGAGGCCCACGCCTAAGCCCACGCCCATGCCACCGCCGCCCATGATTCCACCGAATACACCCCAGGCCATCCCCGCGTTACGCTCTTCGATGCTGATGCGCGTACGTCCGGCGCGTGACGCGACGATAACCTGAAGCGAACGCGCTCCATCGCTGGACTTGTACTGCCAACTCAACGTTCCTCCCAGAACGCCACCCTGACCGTGCGCCTCCGCGGCCCGTTGAATCGGCACGACCAGTAGCTCGAGGCTCTCCCCCGAGATCTCGCCCTTCAACTTTCGTTCATAGCGAATCGTCGCGGGCCCGCCCAGGAAACGAGCCGCCGCCTCGTCATGCATCGCGGCTCTACCTGCATCGAGTTCCTCGGCGGCACGGCGCAGCGAACCGGGGTCGATCCCGGCCTCCGCCGCTATCTCCTCCAGCTCGCGCAGGCTGAGCCCGCCGCCCGCTGCAGAACCCTGACCCTGGCTCTGCAGCTCGGCGGCTCGTTTGAGTATGAGGCCGACCTCTTTGTCGCCGTAACGGCGACGGTGTTCTTCCGCGTCTGTCATGGCACCGGAAACTAGTCTTTCGCCGGTGCTCCTGCCAACAGGATCCCGCGGATCTACAGCCTTCGGTGCATGGCTCGGTCTCAAGCAGCTCTGCGGAGCCAGGTCCGACGGTACAGCCGACCAATGCGGCCGGTCACCAGAAGCATGACGATAGTCGGTCCATATCTTGGATAGATCATGAGGTTCCTCCTTCAAGACTGCCACAGGCATCTTGGCCGGCAAGAGTCAAGCAGAGGTCAAGTCTCGAGGCGCTCGAGGTTGTGGGATGGGCGACAGCGGGAGGAGTGATCCTTGCGTACACACGAGCGACGGTGAAGATTGGCGTTCATCGCTCGCCCCGTTTCAACCCAACCATCGGAGGGACCATGAACAAGATATCCATCGTGCTCGTGCTGGCGCCGAGTCTGCTGGCTTTGACGCTCTTCTCTGCGGCCTGCTCACGGCGGAGTATCGACGGCGATGAAGGTCCGCACGTGTCCGGTACAGCATCTCCCGAGGAAGCTGGCCGGTACTTAGTGACGATCGGAGGATGTCACGATTGTCATACGCCCGGCTTTCTGCAGGAAGGTTGGGCGGTGCCCGAGTCTCTTTGGTTCACCGGCGTCCCGGTGGGCTGGCGCGGCCCTTGGGGAACGACCTATGGTCCAAACCTCCGTCTAACCGTACAGAACCTGACCGAAGATGCATGGGTCGAGATGCTTCGAACGCGTACATCGCTCCCGCCGATGCCGTGGCCCCTTGTCAACCGGATGAGCGAGCGGGATATGCGCGCCGTGTACCGCTACTTGAAGAGCCTTGGTGTGGCGGGAGATGCCATGCCGCTACCAGTGCCGCCCGACAGCGAGCCGGCTACGCCCTACATAGTCTTGGCGCCACCGCAGGGAATGGAGTAGCGAGTGCTGGACTAGCCGCCGGAAGCTGAAGGGAGCGGGGTCATCAGGTCGACTATAATCATCCAGTTGCCGTCCGGCCCTCGTCGCCAGGCTCTGAGATAGTTGCCTTTCTCGTCTGTGACCGGCGACGCGGGGGTGGCGATAGAGTACTGGCCGAACGAGTAACCCAGGTCTCCAGAGCTGGACACGTCACCGCCCAGCGGCTGCCAGGTCAGAATGCCAGGGGTCTCGGAATGGAGTTTCCGCATAGCCTCGACACCCGAAATCGGCAGCTGGCCATTCCGTAGAACGCGAACGCCTGCGCCCACGAACGTCGTCAGACTCTTGGAGACTCCGACGACCTGTGAAGCGGTCGCGAAGTCGCGGTCCTGCTTGAGCAGCGACTCGCGCAGGACCGCCACGTCCGTCGGCGCACTATCCCCCGCTTCGCCGGTCAGACGCACGGGTGTATGCAGGGGCTCTTTCTCTCTCGGTGCGGGGCTGACGGTCCCGTGGTCGATCACGACCTTCCAGGATCCGTCCGCCTGCTTCCTCCAGATCGAGAAGTACTGGCCGCAGGCGATCGCCTCTGCATCCGCCGGATCACGTCTGAATTCCCAGGGGCCAGTCGTGAAGCCAAGGTCACCGGCTGCGCCGACATCGGCGAAGACGGGCGCCCAGGATAACAGCCCGGGCTCCATGGGCTGTTGCCGTAGATACTCTTGGGCGTTCACCGGCCCCGGTCGAAATACGACCGCGTCGTCGGCCAGATACCGGATGAAGGCGTCTCGCGTGCCCAGTTCAGCCGAGGCGCGCGAGAACGATCGCTCGGCTTCGACCAGCGAATTCAAAGCCACTTCGTAGTCGTCTCGCCCCGTGCACGAGTACGATGCCAGGGTGCCGCCTACCAAGCCGATGACGACGTAGGATATGAGTTTGGATCTCCCGTGTTTCTTCATGCGGGTCAAGATAAGACGGTACGAATCGAGCGCCACTCTTGTGCGATCAACGGCGTGACGTGGCTGACGAACTGCTATGGCCTTGGGATGAAACACGACCCTATTTTGTCGGGTGTGCTTGACGCGTCCCGAGAGCGCTCTGTGTCTCTATCTTGTTCAGGAGCAATGAGTTAGCAGGCTAGACGGTGACTTTCCTGCCGATCATCTGGCACGAGGCCTACGAGGCCGACATCGGACCGCACGTCTTTCCGACGTTGAAGTATCGCGCCGCTCGCGATCGCCTCGTCGAGGAGGGCACCATCGCCGTCTCAGATATCTTTCGCCCCCAACCCGCCGAGGACGATCAGGTCGCGCTGGTGCACACTCCCTTTTACATGCAGAAGCTGACGAGCGGCCATTTCACCTGGCAGGACGAGATGACGCTCGAGCTGCCGTTCTCGACGAAACTGCGCGACGCCATGTGGTTGTGCACGGGTGGGTCGATTCTGACCGGGCGAAAGGCTCTGGAGCACGGACTGGCGGTTCACCTGGGGGGCGGCTTTCACCACGCCTTTCCCGACCACGGTGAGGGGTTTTGCCTTGTCAATGATGTGGCCATCGCTCTGCGGGTGCTGGCGCGCGATGGGAGCATCGGGCGGGCGGTCGTGATCGATTGTGATCTTCACCACGGCAATGGAACCGCCGCCGTGTTCAAGGATGAGGCCGAGGTCTTCACTTTTTCGATCCACCAACTCGATAACTATCCCTTCTTGAAGCCGCCGAGCGACCTGGATCTGGGATTGCCGAACGGAGTAGGCGATGACCAGTATCTCGCCCTGCTCGATGAGCACATCCCGCGCATCCTGGAAGGGCATCAGCCCGACCTGGCCTTTTACCTGGCGGGTGCGGACCCCTACCGCGACGACCAACTGGGCGGCCTGAGCCTGACGATCGACGGATTGCGGCGGCGCGATGAGTTGGTCTTCGGCGCCCTTCGGGCTGCCGGCGTGCCGGCGGCGGCGACGCTGGCCGGCGGCTATGCTCGCCGTTTCGACGACACGGTGGAAATCCATTGCGAGCTGGTACGCGCGGCCCGGCGTGAGCTCGATCGGCTACACGGTTGAGGGCCGGGATGAAGCGCGATTTCGCGGTTGGCCTCCTCACGGGTTTGGCGCTCGCTCTTAGCGCTGTACGTCTCCCCGCCCGTGTCCTCGAACCGCAGCAACAGTTCGGCGGAGGGCAAGCTCGGACGGCCAATCTGGTGTTCGACTATCCGTCGGGCGAAGAGGCGCGGGTTGAGGTCGTTTTGCTGCATGCCGAAGCGATCTATGAAAGGGTCGATTCGCTGATGGACGGCGCGCTGCCGTCTCCGGTTCACGTGACGTTGGTGAGCACGGGCCTGAGCGGCTCCACCTCTGAGGGTATCGTCCTCAGCCTGCAGCAGGGCCGCCACGTCGAGCCGTTTCTCGCACGGGCGCTGGTCAACCTGGCGGGTCGTGAAATCGTCGGTGATGTCTACGAATTGGAAGGTTACCGCTTCTTCGTCGAGGGGCTGGCGGCCTGGGTAGGAGAGCCGTACGAGCATGGACTCGGGTCACTGGAGCCCCGCTGGCTCCGGGCGGCCTACGCATACATGGAGGAGGCCACCTACCTGGAGTATCTCGAGGTCTACAGCCGTGCCAGCGAGGAGCTTGGCAAGAACGTGGTGAATGCGGTGGGGTACACGTTCGTGGCACATCTCATCGAGCATCACGGTTGGGCCGGAGTGACGTCCTTGCTTCAGGCCATGACGGGCAACAGCGAGATCTGTGGGGCTCTCGACGACGCTGGATTCGACTGTTTCGCGCTTTGGGCGAGCTGGCAGTTGGCGTTGGAAGCGGAGAGCGCGAGGCACGACTTCACACTGTTGCCCGAGATTCTTGCCGACCTGGAGATGGGTGGCGAAGGAGAGACGCGCGAGGTGAGCTTGCGGGTGTTCATCCGCAATCCGGAGACAGACGACTACTTGTTCTTTGTCGCTTACGAGATCGATGGAGAGCGCGTAGAGGAGTCGTTCCCAGCCGATAGCGGTGATTTCGAGGCAAGGGTCCCGCTGGGCGCGATCCCGGTTGGCACCAAAGTGCTGTGGGAAGTGGCGGTCTGGTCGCGAACCGTGCAGGCCTGGCGGAGGAACGGCTGGCAGGACGGGACTATTCGGTAGAGTTCAGAGGACGGGCGCGGTTGGTGGACTCTCCGAGTTCTATCTGGGGCAAACTGTGATCAGTGATCAGTAACCAGTGGTTCCGTTGTCGTTCGTTTCCCTTGCACGTTAGCGCATAAAGCCTATCCTAACGGGTCATCGTGACAGGGGTGCTGGGGAGTATCCCGGCTGAGATCAGACCCTGGGAACCTGATCCGGGTAATGCCGGCGCAGGGAGTCAGCCAATCCCCCTTCATCCCTCTCTGCTCTTGTTTCAATCGGTAAGCTAGGTGTGCGCAGGGAGGATACGCCATGAGTTTCTGTCAGGAGCAGCTTGCCCGGGTGAAGCCCGTTTGGGATGTGATGCTCGACCACCGTTTTCTCAAGGAAACGCGGGAGGGTACGATTCCCAACGAGACGTTCGCTAACTGGATGCAGCAGGACTACCTGTTCGTGGAAGCGGCCATCCCATTCATCGCGGCGCTGATCCCCAAGGCTCCATTGAATCATCGCGCGCCCTTGGGACAGGTGATCCCGGCGTTCGAGAAAGAGTTGGAGCTTTTCCGCGAGCGAGCCCAGACCGCGGGCGTGGATTTGACTCAAGTTCCGCCATCCTTCACCAACCACTCGTACATGCAGTTCCTGTTGGCCAGCGCCTACACCAAGTCGTACGCGGAAGCGTATACCGTGCTGTACGTGGCCGAAAAAGCTTACTACGACTCGTGGATGGTCGTCAGAGCGGGCATCGACCAGGGCTCGATCTGGTTCCCGTTTGTGGAGAACTGGACCAGCGAGGCGTTCGCGGGTTGGGTCCACTATCTCGAGGCCGAGCTGGACGCGCTGGCGGAGGGGGTAGGCGCCGATGAGCGTGGGCGAATGGCCGAGTTGTTTGAGCTGACGGCGAAATACGAGCTTGCCTTTTGGGAGATGGCGGCGAGCGGCGGCGGTTGGCCGGGAATGGAAGGAGACGCGAAGTGATAGAGTTTACAGATGAGCTACAGTCGGCGGGACGGCCGATCTGGGAGGCGCAGCTCCGGCATCCATTCGTGAAAGGAATCGGGGACGGCACGCTGGACGAGGAGCGTTTCAAGAACTGGGTGCTCCAGGACTATCTCTATCTAAAGGAGTTCGCACGCGTGTTCGCATGGGCGGTCGCCAAATCCGGTCGTCTCGACTCGATGGCCTGGTACGCGGCGGTGCTCGACATGACCCTGAACAAGGAGATGGCCTTGCATCGACAGTACGCCGGCCGCTTCGGTCTGACGGCGAACGATCTGGAGCGAGCGCCCATGTGGCCCACGACTCGGGCCTACACCGACTTCTTGATTCGCACGGCGGCGGACGGCGATATGGCCGACCTGGTGGCGGCCCTGCTCCCCTGCGCTTGGGGGTACGTGCACCTGGCCAGAGAGCTGTCGAAAGACCGGCCGCCCAAGGATCAGCGCTATGCCGACTGGATCGCGCAGTACGCCTCGGACGAGTTCGCCGAGGCCGCAGCGTGGCTCAGAGGCGAGATGAACTGGCTGGCCGAAGGCCTGCCGCCGGAGAAGAAGAACAAGCTGATTCACCTCTTCGTGCTCTCCAGTACCTATGAGTACCAGTTCTGGGATATGTGCTGGAACGGCGAGGGTTGGCCGGCGGATTGGTAGATTGCGCGCGCGACAGGCTTTGCATAGGTTCTGCGGTTCTCAAGAACCTTTGATTCGCCAAACAGCCCAAGTTGAGGAGAGTCTCATGCAGAAACTACGGCGTTTCTTGTCTATCGCCGTCCTCGCCGGTGCCTTCGCCCTGGCGGCCCAGAGCCACGCGAACGCCCAGAATTCACCCGTGCTCGATCGCGTTTTGCAGAGTGGCGAGCTGCGCGTCGGCATGTCGGGAAACCAGCCCCCGTTCAACGTCGTGAGCCGCGGCGGCTCGATGATCGGAATCGAAGTCGACCTCGCTACGGTGCTAGCTGCGGCGGTTGGTGTCGAGTTGAACATCGTCAACAGGCCGTTCGGCGAGTTGCTTCAGGCGCTGAACGCCGGTGAAGTCGACATGGTCATGTCGGGTGTGACGATCACGGCTGAACGGACCCGGCAGGCCGCCTTCGTTGGGCCCTACATGTTCTCGGGCAAGTCGATATTGACGAAGTCGGCGTCCCTGGCCGCAGCCCGTGAGGCTGGGGAAATCAACCGGGCAAGTCTCAAGTTGGCAGCGCTGGAGAACTCCACGAGCCAGATGTTCATTGAGGAGTACTTGCCGGAGGCCCAACTGATCCTAGTCAAGGACTACGACGAGGCTGTCGAGATGCTGCGTACGGACCAGATCAGTGCGCTTGTGGCGGACATGCCGATCTGCATGCTGTCGCTGCTGCGTTATCCGAACGAAGGACTGGCCACGCTTACCCAGCCCCTGACGGTAGAGCCCATCGGGATCGCGGTCCCGGCCGGAGATCCGCAGTTCCTCAACCTCATGGAGAACTACGTGGAAGCGTTGGAAGGCGCCGGTGTGATGGAGCTTTTGCGGAAGAAGTGGCTGGAGGACGGGTCCTGGATCGCAGCCCTTCCTTAAGTAAAGACTACGCCCGGCGCCGCGAGATAGGGAGCGATTAGTTCGTCGCGGCACCGGGCGTTTTGCACGGGGCAGTTAGTCAACGCTCCGCTTGGCCTGCGGGTTCCCGAGATTCAGGATCACGGTCCTGCCAGCGTCTCCCAAGCGACTTCGGCAATCGCGGCGTCTTGGGCTCCCACACCGGTGAGGTCGCAGACGATCAACTCGTCCTCCTCGCGGCCCGGTTTGCGGCCGATCAGAACATCGCCCAGCTCCGCATAGACGGCCGCCGCAGTGAGAACGCCGTCCTCCACGGCGTGGTGAAGTTCACCCAGCCCCAGGCACTGGCTCAGCCGATCGACCACGACCTTATCGGCTCGCGCCAGCACCTCGGTGGGGAGCTCCTGCTTGTCGGGTCCGTCCGAGCCCACCGCGATGACGGTCGAGTGGTTACCCAGCGAAGCCGGGTCAAAAAGCGGCTGGCGGCTCGGTGTTACGGTGTACACAAGGTCGGCTCCACGAAGCGCCTCTTCCGGGCTGGCCGCGGCCACGAAGCGTATACCCAGTTCGCCTTCCATCTCACCGCAGTAGGCGGAACACTCCTCCGAATCGGGGCTCCAGGCAGCCGTCCGATCCCAACGGCGCACTCGAGCGAGCGCTCGTAGCTGGAAGCGCGCCTGGGTGCCGGTCCCCAACACCGCCACCTTTCCCAGCGGGTCCATGGCCAGCAGCCTGGCGGCAAGGGCTCCGGCGGCGGCCGTGCGCAGGTCGGTGAGATATCCGTTGTCATCCAGCAGCCCCAGCGGGAATCCGGTCTCGGCGTCGAAGACGAGAATCAGGCCAGCACCGCTAGGCAGACCGAGCGCCGCGTTCTGGTAGAAGCCGGAAGCGATCTTGACGGCGAAGATCGGTGACCCTTTCAGGTGAGCCGACTTAACGTGCACCTCACCCTCCACCTCTGGAACGTTGAGAGACATAGGGGGAGGCAGCTCTACTCGGTCCTCGGCCAGGGCGCGAAATGCCTTCTCGGCGGAGGCCAAAGCTTCCGGCTCTCTGACTCTCGCTCGGATGGTCTTCTCGTCTACGATCTTCACGGTTCGATCTCGGTGGCTGTCGCCAAGTTCGCCCCTCAACATAAGCGGCCTGCGCGCCTGTCTCCACTCTGTTGCGGCAAGTGGTGCGAAAGTCGCATCTTGACGCCGATGCAATGCCATTCGAGCGGAACGCCCCAAGAACCCAGCGGAGAAATGACGAACGCGAGCAAGCCGTTAAAGACTATAACACCATCGGACTACCAGCCGGCACTCCCCGTTGACCGCTTGATACTGCAGCAAGCGCCCGATGACGAAGCCGTCCCTATGGACGTGCTGTTCGTGGGTGGCGGCCCCGCAGGGTTGGCGGGCGCCATCGAGCTGGCCCGCCTCGTCAAACAGGACGCCGAGCAGGGCGGTGAGCTGGGCGATCTGGAGATCGGTGTTCTGGAGAAGGCGGAGACTCTGGGCGAGCATTGCCTGTCCGGGGCGATCGTGAATCCGAGGCCGTTCAGGGATCTCTTGCCGGACGTTCCGGCGGACGAGCTGCCGTTCCGGCAACCGGCACCGCCCGACCGGGTCTACATGCTGTCGCAGCGCGGAAAGCGAAAGATCCCCACGCCGCGCACCATGCACAACAAGGGCAACTTCGTGGCGTCGATCTGTGAAATCGTTCGCTGGATGGGCGAGAAAGCGGAAGCGGCAGGCGTGAACGTCTTCACGGGCTTCCCGGCGGACTCGCTCTTGGTGGATGGCAACCAAGTCCTCGGAATTCGCACGACGCCGGCGGGGCTGGACCGCGACGGAAATCCCGGCAGCGGCTACATGCCGCCGACTGATGTGACAGCGCGAGTTACGGTTCTGACGGAAGGCACGCGTGGACCGCTGACCCAGGCTTACCTGAACTGGCAGGGCATCAACTCGGCCAATCCACAAATCTACGCCTTGGGTGTGAAGGAATTGTGGCAGGTCAAGCGGCGACTCGATCACGTGATCCACACGATGGGCTGGCCGCTGCCTAAGAATGCCTTTGGTGGCAGTTGGCTGTACCCGATGGCTGACGATCTGATTTCACTCGGCCTTGTGGTAGGTCTCGACTACAGGCAGACCACGCTGGATGTGCATATCCTACTGCAGCGTCTTAAGGAGCATCCCCTGGTCGCGCCTTACCTCGAGGCCGGCGAGCTCGTGGAGTGGGGCGCCAAGACGATCCCCGAGGGTGGCTACTACTCGCTTCCCGAACGTCTGCATGGCGACGGGTTGCTGATTGCCGGCGATGCGGCCGGTTTTGTCGATGTACCATCCCTCAAAGGGATCCACTACGCGGTGCAGTCGGGCATCTTCGCGGCACGCACGATATTCGAGTCGCTCAAGCGCGATGACACTTCGGCGGCGGGTCTGGCGGGCTACGATGCGCTGGTGCGTGACAGCTACGTGGGCCAGGACCTCTACAAGACCCGCAACATGCGGCTGGCTTTCAAGTCGGGATTCTATGCGGGCGGAGCCAAGGCCGCGCTGATGGCGGCGACGGGTGGCGTGGTTTTCGGCGGCCGTATGACTGTACATTCGGACGCCGACGAGGCACGGCAGGTGACCTCGGCCCTACCGTTCTCTCCCGATGGCCAGCGAACTCAGAGCAAGGTGGACGCCGTCTTCCGTTCGGGCAACACCACGCGGGACGACATCCCGTCACACCTCGTCGTCGGTGCGGCGGAGGTACCGCCGGAGGTAGTGGATCTCTACGTCCACATGTGTCCGGCCGCGGTCTACGAGCGCGAGGGTGACAGGTTGGTGGTAAACGCTCCCAACTGCATCGACTGCAAGGCGACGGATATCCTGGGGCCGCGCTGGACGCCGCGGGAAGGCGGCAGCGGGCCCAGTTACAAGCGTATGTAAGGCCCAAGGTGAGGATTTCTTCGATGAGCCTGGTTCGTTCGTGCGCTCTTCTCCTGCTCTGCTTTCCTACGCTCGTGTTGGCCCAGCAGGCCGCCGACACGGACGGTGAGCCGAAGATCGCGTTGGTGAAGATGCCGTACTCCGGTTCGCGCAATGTGCAGGAACTCTCTCCGGTGCCCGACTACCTCGAGCAGGGCGGCATCGTCGACTTCCTGACACGGATGGGAGTCGGTTTGAAGCCCGTCGAGACGGTTCGCTTGACGGCCGAGGAGGAGCATGAGTACGGCGAGTGGCATCGCCTGGGGCTCGCCAACGGGCACCTGGCTGAAATCATGGCGGCGAGCACGAGAGATGGC
>Ga0209536_100003765_pt1 | contig 24197 bp, 21 predicted proteins | sample DeeMarSeWOR28_12_FD_187461 | JGI IMG/M metagenome (GOLD analysis project Ga0209536, IMG submission 187461) | Marine sediment microbial communities from White Oak River estuary, North Carolina - WOR-2-8_12 (SPAdes) (version 2) | ecosystem: Environmental > Aquatic > Marine > Intertidal zone >...
CCGGCTTGCTGAAAAAACTGCGCCACCTGAAATGGCTGTATACCGAGGGACAGACCCGCCAGGGACGCGCCGACATGGGTATCCTCAACGCCACCGGCTGCTCGTCGGTGTGGGGATCCACCTATCCCTACAACCCCTATCCTTTCCCCTGGGCCAACCACCTGTTCCAGGACGCTCCGTCGGTGGCACTGGGCGTGTTTCAGGGCCACATGACCAAGATGGCGGACGGCTTCAAGGCCATCCGCCAGGCCGAACTGGAACTGGCGGGCGAATACCGGACGCAGGAGCACGATGAATTCTTCACCTACTTCAACTGGCAGCAGTTCAGTGAGGAAGAATGGCGGCTGTGTCCACCGGTGGTCGCGATCGGTGGTGACGGCGCCATGTACGACATCGGCTTCCAGAACATGTCGCGTGCCCTGATGACACAGATGCCCGTCAAGATCTTGGTGCTGGATACGCAGGTCTACTCCAACACCGGCGGCCAGGCCTGTACGTCCGGCTTCACCGGCCAGGTCTCTGACATGGCGGCCTTCGGCAAGGTGTGGAAGGGCAAAGCGGAAATCCGCAAGGAATTGGGACTGATCGGCATGGCCCACCGCAATGCCTACGTCCTGCAGGGTTCGATCGCCAATGTCACCCACCTGCTGGAAGGCTACATCGAAGGTCTGAACAGCCGACGTCCCGCCCTGTTCAACGTGTACGCGGCCTGCCAGCCGGAACACGGCATCGGCGACGACGCGTCGGAGACCCAGAACAAACTGGCGGTAGAATCGCGCGCCTATCCGCTGTTCCGTTTCGACCCAGACACAGGCACCACCTTCGAGGAATGCTGCAGTCTGGACGGCAACCCGGCCATCGACGACAACTGGCCCAGCTACAAGCTGGACTACGAAGACGAGCAAGGGCGGGTCCAGCACATGGAACTGCCCATGACTTTTGCCGATTTCGCGGTGACTGAAGGTCGCTTCCGGAAACATTTCCGCAAGGCTCCGCCGGAAACCTGGAACGAGAACATGACACCCCTGCACGAATTCCTCGAACTGGACGGCGAGGACCGCGAAGGCCTGTACCCGTATATCTGGGGCGTCGACGGCAAAAACAGGCTCATGCGCATCATGGTCTCCGAAGAGTTGGTGCGGGCCAGCGAAGACCGCCTGCACTACTGGCGACAGCTCAAGTCGCTGGCCGGCGTTGACAAGATCATCGACGAAGACGCCATCGCCAATCAGGCGCGCGCAGAAATGGCGCAGAAGCTCAGCGCCAGCCTGCTGGCGCTGGTTTCATCCGGCGATGCCAGCAGTCTGCTCGACGCCGCCGGCGGTATACCGGCCAACGGCGCGGCGGCAGCGGCGGTGGCCACAGCACCCGCCGGAGACTATGAACCGGTGTGGATCGACACACCCGAGTGTCAGAGCTGCGATGAATGCACCCAGATCAACGCGAAAATCTTCGCTTACAACGACGAAAAGAAAGCCATCATTGTCGATCCCAGGGGCGGCCCCTACAAGGACATCGTACGCGCCGCCGAAAAATGCACCGCTGAATGTATCCACCCCGGCACACCTTTCAACCCGAATGAAAGTGGTCTGGAACGACTCATCAAGCGGGCGGAAAAATTCCAGTGACGGCGCTGGCAGCAAACGACGCACAGCGGCTCTGAGGTCATCGCAATGGGCATCCTCAATCTTCTGCGACGTAATACCTTCGAACACGGTATTCATCCACAGGAGCACAAGGAGCTTACCTGCCGGCTGCCGATCCGGCGTCTGCCGTTCGCGCCGAGGCTGATCGTACCGCTGTCCCAGCACACCGGCGCACCGGCCGTTGCACTGGTGAGGCCCGGACAGGAAGTGGTCAGAGGTGAGCCGATCGCCAGCGCCAGCGGATTCATGTCGGTTCCCATGCACGCCCCCGCTACCGGTGTGGTGGAGAGCATTCAGCTGATGCCGACAGCACGCGGCCCGAAGACAGAGTCCATTGTCATCCGCGTCTACGGCGGCTCCAGCCAGGAGGTGCTGTACGATGCGCCCCGCCGGGTGGAGGAGATGACAGCGGATGAAATCATTCAGGCGGTGCAGGACTCCGGCATGGTAGGCCTCGGTGGCGCCGCTTTTCCGACACACGTGAAGATGAAACCACCGCCGGAACACAGCGTGGATACCCTGGTCGTCAATGGCTGCGAGTGCGAGCCCTATCTCACCTGCGATCACCGGCTGATGCTGGAACAAACGGATGAACTGCTCGCCGGTATTCGCATCGTCATGCGCGCCCTGGGCGTTGGGCGCGCCATGATCGGCGTCGAGGACAACAAGATGGATGCCGTGGAAGCCATTGCCGGGCGACTGGAGGCGAACGGCCCCATCAGCGTCCATGCGGTACAGACCAAGTACCCGCAGGGCGCCGAAAAAATGCTCATCGATAGCCTGCTCGGACGCCGCGTGCCCACCGGTTCGTTTCCCTCGGCGGTGGGCGTCAGCGTCTTCAACGTCAGCACGCTGGCGCAGATCGGCGCCCTGCTGCCAAAGGGGCACGGCGTCATCGAGCGCGTGGTCACGGTATCCGGAGCCGGCGTACGCAATCCGGGCAATTACCTGGTACCGGTCGGCACGCCCGTGCGCTACCTGCTGGAGTTTGCCGGCTCGACACCCAGGAGCAACGAACTCATCCTCGGCGGTCCCATGATGGGCATGTCGGTGGCCTCTCTGGACGTACCGGTGACCAAGGCGGTATCCGGGATGGTGGTGCTCGAAACTTCCGATGCGGACCTGGGTGAACGCAAGGTCCAGCCCTGTATCCGTTGCGCCTACTGCGTGGAGGCCTGCCCCATGCACCTCAACCCTTCCACCCTGGGACTCCTGGCGGCCAAACGCGAGTATGAAAAAATGGCCAACGAATTCCACCTCAACGACTGTTTCGAGTGCGGCTGCTGCAGCTACGTCTGCCCGGCCAACATCCCGCTGGTGCAATACTTCCGTATCGCCAAGGCTATCAACCGGGAGAAAGCGGCTTGATGGATACCAGGCTGAAGATCGAGCTGCGCACCTCGCCACACCTGAAACAGACGGTGACGGTTGAACAGATCATGCGCAACGTGGTCTACGCGCTGCTACCGGTGTGCGCCTTTGCCGTGTATGCCTTCGGCATCAGCGTGCTCGCCCTGCTGACGGTGACGACACTGACCTGCGTGCTGGGTGAAGCCCTGTTCTGCCGGCTGTCAGGCAAGCCGAGCACGGTGAATGACTGGAGCATCGTCATCACCGGACTGCTGCTCGGACTGACACTGCCACCCGGTTTCCCGCTGTGGATGGCCGCCGTCGCCGGCTTCGTGGCCGTGGGCCTGGGCAAGGCGCTGTTCGGCGGGCTCGGCTACAACGTCATGAACCCGGCGCTGGTCGGGCGCGCCTTCGTACAGGCCGCTTTCCCGGTTGCCATCACTACCTGGACGCCGGCGTTTCTGGAGGGGCGATTCACCGAGTTTATTCCCTCCACCCTGACCTTCCCCTTCATGCAGCCCCCGCCCGTGGACGAGTGGATCGCCCAGGCGCAGGTGGATGCCTTCAGTGGCGCCACGCCGCTGGCGCTGCAGAAGTTCGAGCAGATCATCACCCCGGCCGGCGAGCTCTTCACCGGTATGACCGCCGGTTCGGCGGGCGAGACATCCGCCCTGATCATCCTCGCCGGCGGCTTGTATCTCGCCGCACGCCGCATGATGGACTGGCGCATCCCTGTGGGCGTGCTGCTCGGCGCGGCGCTGACCAGCCTGCCTTTCTGGCTCATGGATTCGGTGCGATACCCGGATCCGCTGTTCGTACTCCTGTCCGGCGGACTGATGCTGGGTGCAGTATTCATGGCCAGCGACATGGTGGCCTCGCCGGTGACACCGCAGGGGGTGTGGCTGTACAGCCTTTTCATCGGCGCGCTGACCGTCATCATCCGTCTGTTCGGCGGACTGACCGAAGGTGTCATGTACGCCATTCTGCTTGGCAACGCGATCTCACCGCTGATCGCGACCGTCACTCAACCGCGGGTATTCGGCGCCAGAGATCGGGGCCCGCGGACATGAACCAGACCGCCGCCACGCCGAGCCGAGAGGCCGTCGCCACCACACCGAGTCTCGCCATGCTGCGCACCTTGAGCCTGGTGGCCGCGGTATCCGGCTTCCTGGTGGTATTGGCCTACCAGACCACGCTCCCGCTGATCGAGGAAAACAAACGCATCGCCATCGAACGCGCGCTGTTCAAGGTGATACCGAAAGCGGTCACGCGCCGTGACTTCAGGGTCACCGCCGCCGGTATCGTCGCCGCACAGGACTCCGCCGCGGAAGGCACGCCCGTCTACGCCGGTTATGACGGCGAGGGACGCCTTGCCGGCGTGGCGCTGGAGGCCGCCGCACAGGGCTATCAGGATGTCATTCGCATACTCTACAGTTTTGACCCGGCCTGCCAGTGCATACGCGGCATCGAGGTCCTGAAGATGGCGGAAACCCCCGGTATTGGCGACAAGATTTCCAAGGACCACGAGTTCCAGGAAAATTTTGTCGAACTCGACGCCCGGCTCAAGGCCGACGGCAGCGGTCTGGCCAACGACATCGTCATGGTGAAACACGGCAGCAAAACCGAACCCTGGCAGATTGACGCCATCTCGGGTGCAACGATTTCCTCGCAGGCTGTGGCGCGCATGCTCAACGAGAGTGCACAGCAGATGTTTCCGACCATCATCGCCAATCTGGATCAACTGCAAGCTGCCGAGGGAGGAACACCATGAGCCTGCCCAATCAGGAAGAGAAGGTCACGCCGGACACCTTCCTGCGTGGACTGTGGGAAGAGAATCCGGTGTTCGTGATGCTGCTGGGCATGTGTCCCGTGCTCGCGGTCACCAATTCCGCCATCAACGCTCTGGCGATGGGGCTGGCGACAACCTTTGTGCTGCTGTGTTCGAGCAGCCTGATCTCACTGCTCCGCAAGTTGATCCCCAAACAGGTGCGTATCGCCACCTACATAGTCATCATCGCCACCTTTGTCACCATTGTGGACTACAGCATTCAGGCCATCAGTCTCGACCTCTACAATGCGCTGGGCGCATTCATCCAGCTGATCGTGGTCAACTGCATGATCCTGGGGCGAGCGGAAGCCTACGCTTCGAAACAGCGCCTCGGCGCCACCCTGGTCAACGGCCTGGGCATGGGTGCCGGCTTTACCATAGCGCTACTCTGTCTGGGAGCAGTGCGGGAAATCCTCGGCGCCGGCAGCCTGTTCGGATTGCCGTTGTTTGGCGAGAACTTCCAGCCCTGGGTGGTGATGATCCTGCCACCGGGTGGTTTCTTCGTACTGGGCGGCTGGTTACTGCTGTTCAACTGGTATCGGCAGCGCCGCGAACGAAAACTCATGGAACAACAGGGAGTGACCGCCCGTGGCAGCTGATTCCCTGACATTCATTTTTCTCAACGCGGCGATCATCAACAACTTTGTGCTCGCCCTGTTTCTTGGCATCTGCCCTTTTCTCGGTGTCTCGGCCAAGCGGGATACCGCCTGGCACATGGGGCTGGCCGTCATCTTCGTCATGTTGGTGAGCTCGATCAGTGCCTATGCCATCAACTGGTTACTGGTGCGCTTCGACATCGTTTTCCTGCGCCTGATCTGCTACATCGCGGTCATCGCTTCCGCCGTACAACTGGTCGAGATGGCGATGAAAAAATTCAGTCCGGCGCTGTTCCGTGCCCTGGGCATCTTTCTGCCGCTGATCACCACCAACTGCGCCATCCTCGGCGTGGCGTTGTTCCAGACCTTCCGCGAATACAACTTCCTGCAGTGCCTGGCCTTCAGCCTCGGTGCAGGCGTTGGTTTCACCCTGGCACTGACCCTGATGGCCGGTCTGCGCGAGCGGCTGGAACTGGCCAATGTACCCAGCGTGAGCCAGGGCGCCGCGCTCACCCTGATGCTGGCTGGGCTACTGTCACTGGCGTTCATGGGATTCGCCGGGCTGGGAGGTCAACATGCTTGATTACCTGCTCGCCGCTGGACTGATACTGCTGTTGCTGGTGGGATGGATACTGGTTCAGCACAGTGCGCGCAAATTTGCCGCCCGGCACCCGGAGTTCGGTCCGGCCAGGGAGGAAGGCGGCGGTTGCGGAACGAGCTGTTCATGCGCCAAGGGCCAATGCCGGAAGCATGACTAGATTCCGGTTTCCGGGCCTCTCAGTCGGGTCAGCGCCCCTGATGGCGGGCCGGGAACGTTCTGTCCGTTTGCGTAGAGGGTCTATAATGACAAGCAGGAGGAAGACAGCGTGACGCAACTCAGTAACTATGATGTCAGCCGTGCCTGTGAAGCGGTGATCAAAGACAGTCACCGCATCACGCCTGAAGACACGCCGGAGGTTCGCAGCATCATGCTCACCGTTCCCCAGGCCCGTCTCATCTATGTGGAAGGCCAGAATATCGGCGTCATGGTGCCGGGCACACACGCCTACGGGCACAAAGGTCACTTCCGGCTCTACACCATCGCCAATTCACCCCGCCCCGATGAAAAAGGCAACGTCGACATCGAACTGTGCGTGCGCCGCTGTTTCTACATCGATGAGGTCAGCGGCGAGGAATACCCGGGACTGGCGTCGAACTATCTTTGTGACGCCAAGCCCGGCGACGCTATCACCATAACCGGGCCTTATGGCGATGCTTTCACCATGCCCGACTGCAACGACGCCAACCTGCTGATGATAGGCACCGGTACCGGCATTGCGCCTTTCCGGGCCTTTCTCCAGCACATCTACGAAAAACAACCCCGCTGGCTGGGCAAGGTACGGCTTTTCTACGGCGCCCGCACGGGTACGGAGACACTCTATCAGAACGACCTGAAGAACGACCTCGCGAATTACTACAGCCGGGAGACATTCAGAGCCTTCGAAGGTCTGAGCAAACGTCCCTGGATGAACAAGGACGACACAGGACTGAGCCAGGTGCTGGAGGACAACGCCGAGGAAATCTGGGCACTGATGCAGGACCCCAAGACCCACGTCTATCTCGCCGGCCTGCCGAAAACAGCCGAGGATTTCTACCGGGTAATGGCCAAGATCACCGGCTCAGAGGTCCGCTGGCGCTGGATGCGGGAAGAAATGATCGAGCAGAAGCGCTGGTCCGAGCTGATTTACAGCTGACTGCGACTACTTTTCACAGCAAGGCAACAATTGAGCAGAGCTTTACCGCATTTGGCTCAGTGTCGAAAGGCATGGGGGTGCTATTTTTTTCAGTGAAAAAAATAGCACCCCCATGCCCCTCAAGCGCGGCGGGCAACCCCCGAATGATGAATGTGACGATGAAAAAATAAAGCCGAGAGGTGCCATGTTGCACCCCGGCGGCTAGCCCGCATTTCTCACCAGGATCGCGGGAGCAGGCGCAGGATTGGTGTTCGTCAGCGCCGCTCTGGAGCGAAAAGCGTAGCCATAGCTACGGTTTGAGTGAAGAGCAAGCTGACGGACACGAAGACAAGCCTGAACCGTGATAGGCATGCTTGAATAACACGCTGTATGTTTGATCATCTTGGCTTTCCTCGAAGGGCCCAATGCCCTATCGGTATGCCGCGCCGCCTGGTGAGAAATGCGGGCTAAGGTTGTTCGTCGACTGGCTTGTCTTCTTTTTCCACCGGCATCAGATCCGCCTTGCTCACACCCAGTGCCAGGGTTGTCGAGCAGGCGATAAAGATCGAAGAGTAGGTACCGACAAACACGCCGACAATCAGCGCCAGGGCGAAGGAGTGGATGATTTCACCGCCCAGGAAGAACAGCGCCATCAGTACCAGCAAGGTGGTCAGAGAGGTCATCAAGGTCCGCGACAAGGTCTGGTTGATGGAGACATTCATGATCTGTTCGGGTGTACCTTTACGCATCTTGCGGAAGTTTTCACGGATGCGGTCAAACACCACAATGGTGTCGTTCAACGAATAGCCGATAACCGCCAGCAACGCCGCCAACACCGTCAAGTCGAATTCGAGCTGAAACACCGAGAACACACCCAGGGTGATAATGACATCGTGCACCAGCGCTGCCACCGCGCCGAAGGAAAAACGGTACTCGAAACGCAAGGCCACATAGATCAGAATACCGATCAGCGCATACAGCATGGCCAGACCGCCCTGCTCGGTCAGCTCTTCTCCCACCTGCGGTCCGACAAACTCGACGCGGCGCATTTCCACTGCGGCGTCAGCATTAGCCAGGGCAGCGAGGACATCCTCACTGATCTTGGCGCTGGCACGATCCGGCCGTGGAGCAATGCGAATCAATACGTCACGCGAGGTGCCGAAGTGCTGGACCTGCGCATCACCGTAACCCGCCTCTTCCAGCACGTCACGGATTCCTCCGAGGTCTACCGAACCAGGGTAAGCCACTTCGATCAGCGTACCGCCGGTGAAATCGATGCCGAAGGCGAGGCTGCGGGTAAACAGCGAGCCCAGAGCAATGACGATCAGCAACAGGGAAAAGACAAGCGCCAGCTTGCGCTTACCCATGAAATCGATCTTTGTCGCACCACTGAGAATTCTCATATTCAGATCCTGTTTAAATCGGCAGCCGCTGCAGGCGGCGTCCGCCATAGATCAGGTTGATCACCGCGCGGGTGCCCATGATCGAGGTGAACATCGAGGTGATAATGCCGAGCGACAGGGTCACGGCAAACCCCTTGATCGGTCCGGTGCCAAAACTGAACAGCACGATGGCCGCAATCAGGGTGGTGACATTGGCATCAGCGATGGTGGACAGCGCCTTGGCATAACCGGCGTGAATACTGGCCTGCGGCGTATTGCCGTTGCGCAGCTCCTCGCGAATGCGCTCGAAGATGAGCACATTGGCATCCACGGCCATACCCACGGTCAACACGATACCGGCAATACCGGGCATGGTGAGGGTGGCCTGCAGCATGGAAAGCAAGGCGACAATGAACACCAGGTTCAGGGCCAGCGCCATATCGGCCACCAGCCCGAAAGTCTTGTAGTAAAGGGCCATGAAGATCAGCACCAGAACGAAACCGATCACCACCGACTGGAAACCCTGTTCGATGTTTTCAGCGCCGAGGCTCGGACCTACGGTGCGTTCCTCGATAATACGGATCGGTGCCGCCAGTGCGCCGGAACGCAGCAGCAGTGCCAGCTCGTGTGCCTCCTGGGGGCTGTCGAGACCGGTGGTCTGAAACTGCCGGCCAAACACATCGCGAATGGTGGCAACGCTGATGATTTCCTCGACCTTGCGGTTGGTGACAACGGTCTCACCGTCGACGACACGGGTGCTGGATTTGTTCTCAATGAACACCACCGCCATCGGTTTGCCCACGCTCACCTTGGTGAACTCCAGCATTTTGCGGGCACCCTTGCCGTCCAGCGTAACCGAAACCTGAGGACTGCCGGTGTTATTGTCGAAACCCGAGCGCGCGTTGATGATCTGATCACCCGTCACAATAATCTGATTCTTCAGCAGATAGTGCCCGCCATCACGATGCTTGTAGAGGCTCGAACCCGCCGGCACCCTGCCGTTGCGAGCCGCCTCCACATCGTTTTCAACATCCACGGCGCGGTATTCAAGCGTCGCCGTCGCGCCGAGAATGCGCTTCGCGGTGGCGGTATCCTGCACACCGGGCAGTTGTACGACCACGCGACGGTCTCCCTGCTGCTGGATAATGGGTTCGGCAACCCCCAGCTCGTTGACGCGGTTACGCAGGGTGGTGATGTTCTGCTGCAGCGCCAACTTGCGGGTTTCGCGCAATTCCGTTTCGCTCAGACTGATCTGCAGCAGGTACTCATCACCCTCACCGACTTCCTTGAGCTGAAGATCCCGGTATTCCTTATGTATGAGTTCCATTCCCTTGTCACGATCCTCGGCCGTGCGGAACTTCACCATCAGGACATCGTCCTTGTCGCGAATACTGATGTAGCGTATCTTTGCCTTGCGCAGAATTCCGCGCAGATCGGACGAGTAGCGCTCAAGTGCTTTCTGCACGGCGTCATCCATATCCACTTCCATCAAAAAGTGGACACCACCGCGCAGATCCAGACCCAGGTACATCGGCAGGGCATTGATGGCCTGCAGCCACGCCGGTGTCGACGGCGCAAGATTCAGCGCAGCGATATAGCCATCTCCGAGCGCATCCTTGAGCAGGTCGGCCGCAGTCAACTGGTCTTCGGTGTTATTGAGACGAATCAGCAACCGTTCATCCGTGGTTTCTACCGCCTTGGTGCTGAGCCCTGCATCGCTGAGCTTCGTTTCCACCAGCCCGGGGATGGTGTCCGCCAGGACACCGCCGCGGGCGGCTGAAATCTGGACTGCGGGGTCCTCGCCATACAGGTTGGGCAATGCGTAGAAAATCCCCACCACCAGCAGGACAATGATCAGCAGGTATTTCCAGGCTGGATACTGGTTCATGATTGGATCTGGCCTTTCTTCGTTATCGGACTACAGTTCTTTCGAGGTGCCCTTGGGCATCAGGTTGGCAACCGCCTGTTTCTGTACCTTTACTTCCACGTTCTCGGCAATTTTCACCTGAACAAAGTTCTCCCCCACGTCGGTGATACGCCCCAGCAGGCCGCCGTTGGTGACCACCTCGTCGCCCTTGGCCAGACCCTCGACCATTTTCTTGTGTTCCTTGGCGCGCTTGGTCTGCGGACGGATAAGCAGGAAATAGAACACCACGAAAATGAGAATCAGTGGCAGAAAACTCATGAGGGGATCCGGCTGCGCCTCGGCCGGGGCTGCCGCCAGTGCATCGCTGATGAAAAAGCTCATAATTAAGTACCTAAAGTTTGACGTCCATCCGCTAGAAGCACCCCGCGCGCAGGCGCGTGGCGCTCGTCGCGAGCAGGGCGCCGCTGCTAGCACAAGTCCCGGCCCGACGTAGAAAATACCCGGGCCGTTGAATTCAAAGCGCGCTATTATGGCACAACCGGCACGGATTGGTCCCTGTTTGCGTAAAAATCCGCCACAAGCGACTCGAATCGGTCCTCCTCGATGGCCTTGCGCAGGCCCGCCATGAGATTCTGATAGAAGTGCAGGTTGTGGACCGTGTTCAGGTGTGCACCGAGAATCTCGTTGCACCTGTCCAGATGGGCGAGGTAGGCTCGACTGAAATTCCGACAGGTATAACAGTCACATCGCCCGTCGAGCGGACCGGTATCCTCCCGGTAGCGGGCGTTGCGCAGGCGCACGGTACCGCTGGATGTGAACAGGTGGGCGTTGCGGGCATTGCGCGTCGGTAACACACAATCGAACATGTCGACACCGCGCCTCACCGCCTCCACGATATCTTCAGGGGTCCCGACGCCCATCAGGTAGCGCGGCTTGTCCGGCGGCATGGCGGGATCCAGGGTGTCCAGCACCCGCACACGCTCCTCGTGGGTCTCACCCACGGAAAGTCCGCCGATGGCATAACCGTCAAAGCCGATGTCCAGCAGGCCTTGCAGCGAAGCCAGGCGCAGCTCCGGGTACATGCCACCCTGGACTATGCCGAACAGCGCCGCCGGGGAATCGCCATGTGCCTGTCGGCTCCGGCTTGCCCAGCGCAACGACAGCTGCATGGACGCCTGCGCCTGCTCGCGATCGGCTGGATAGGGTGTGCATTCATCGAAAATCATCACAATATCCGAGCCAAGAGCCCGCTGCACGGCCATGGATTGCTCCGGCCCAAGAAAAACCTTGTCGCCGTTGACCGGTGAGCGGAAATGGACCCCCTGCTCGGTGATTTTGCGCAACTCGCCCAGGCTGAACACCTGGAAACCGCCCGAGTCGGTCAGAATCGGGCCCTGCCAGTTCATGAAGCCGTGCAGATCGCCGTGCGCGCGGATGATCTCCGCTCCCGGCCGCAGCATCAGGTGAAAGGTGTTGGCCAGCAGAATCTGCGCGCCCGACTCCGCGACCTGCTCCGGACGCATGCCCTTGACGGTAGCGTAGGTCCCGACCGGCATGAACGCCGGTGTATCCACGACACCGCGCCCAAGCGTGAGGCGACCGCGCCGGGCACGCCCGGCCGTTTTCAGCAAATCAAACTGCATGGCCTGAATCCAGGTTTCTCGCCGCCGCTGAGCGGCATCGCTGAACCAGCATGGCGTCACCGTAACTGAAAAAACGATACCGCTTTTCGATAGCGTGCCGGTAAGCCGCCATGACCGGCTCGTAGCCCGCGAAGGCGCACACCAGCATCAGCAGGGTCGACTGCGGCAAATGGAAGTTTGTGAGCAGAACATCCACCACCCGGAACGGGAAGCCCGGGGTGATGAACAGCCGTGTGTCGCCACAATAGGGGGCCAGTTCGCCACCCTGGGCGGCGGACTCCAGACTGCGCACCACGGTGGTACCCACCGCTACCACGCGGCCACCGCGGGCCCGCGTAGCCGCCACCGCATCACAGACGGTTTCATCCACCTGCACGAACTCAGCGTGCATGACGTGATCTTCGATTCGCTCCACACGCACCGGCTGGAAGGTACCGGCACCCACGTGCAGGGTCACGAATGCCGTGCGGATACCGCGTGCCTGCAGAGCGTTCAGCAGGGTCTCGTCGAAATGCAGGCCGGCGGTCGGCGCCGCCACGGCACCCGGATGCTCAGCGTAGAGCGTCTGATAGTCGTCGCGGTCGGCTTTGTCGTCGTGCCGCGTAATGTAGGGCGGTAACGGGACGTGGCCCTGGGTTTCCAGCAGTTCCAGCACCGGCGTGGATCCCTCAAAGCACAGCTCAAACAGGTCGCCGTCGCGACCCAGCACCTCCACGGCCAGCTGTGTGTCACCCAGACTCAACCGGCTTCCCGCGCGGGGCGCCTTGCTGGCCCGCACGTGCGCCAGCACCCTGTGTTCATCGAGCAGGCGCTCAACCAGCACCTCCACCCTGCCCCCGGTCGACTTGCGCCCCCACAGACGCGCCGGTATCACCTTGGTATTGTTGAGCACCAGCAGGTCCTCGGGCCCGATCAGTTCAGGGAAATCGGCCATGAGCCGATCGCGAATCGACCCGTCAGCACCCAGCGCCAGCACCCGGGCGCTGCTGCGCGGCTGCGCCGGGCGGTCTGCGATCAGACCTTCGGGCAGTTCATAATCGAAATCACTGACTCGCATGGCGCGGCATGGTAGCACAGCGACTGCCTGGACCATGTTGCAGGGGTATGGGGGTGCTGTTTTTTGGCCAAAAAACAGCACCCCCATAACCCCTCAGGTGCAATGCGCTGAAAAAGTCAGGGGGGCTGGATGCTGACACAGTCGGCTCATTTCAGGTGAGCCGAGCGGTGGCTGGTATTCTTGCGGCAGCGGCAGGAATCCTTATACTGGCCGGCTTGGCACTCGGACGAGTGCTCGTGCCGGGGTGGCGGAACTGGTAGACGCGCCGGATTCAAAATCCGGTTCTGGAAACAGAGTGTGGGTTCGATTCCCACCCTCGGCACCACATTACCCGGACCGCCGCCCGCCAGTCAGCGATAACCGGCATCCTGATTTGACCTGAACCATTACCTACGGATTGCGCATGTTTCGCGGCGTCGTTCTCGTGTTTCTGCTGGGCTGGGCCGTCTGGTTCTGGCTCGACAAATCGCCCGTAATGATGGAGTCCTTGCCGCGCCCGCAGGATGATGTACTCGCCAATTTCCAGATCGCCTTCAACATACTCAAGGAGGGTCATCTCCATCCGGCGTTCATCTTCATCTGGCGCAGCCACTACATACTGCTATCCCTGTTGGGGGGGCTGCTGGTATCGATGGGCTGGCAAAGCATTGCCGCGGCGCTGTCGCGCAGGCGCTTGAGGAAATTATACGTACCGAAACGCAAATCCGACGCCGACGACAGCCAGGATAGGCAATAGGCGACAGTGCAATGGGTGGCTCAGCTCCGTTGCGCCAACCGGAGCCTCGCAGCGACGCTTCAATTGACCTGCGTCAATAAGGTCCAAAAGTCGGTACCCTGGACGATAATCGCCCGAGTATAGCTGTTGATTTCGGACCTGTCATTCTGAATACTCGCCCATAGACACAAGAGACATTGTGCACGAGGAGGATTGTCTGTGGAACACCGACACGATCGGCGTGTTGCGTGTGAGTTGAACGTTGAACTCTTTCGCGCCGGAGTCAGTATAGGCAGGGGAACGACGCTGGATATCAGTAACGAGGGTATTCATATCCAGACCGACGTCCGCCTGAAACGCAATGAAATGATCAGCATCGCATTCCTGGATGACGCCAGCCTCCCTGGCTGGCCGCTAAGAGAGCGCGCTATAGTCGCCCATGTCTCCGAGGGTCACGCCGGCCTCTGGTTCGGCAGGATCGCAAAGCTGTAATCCGGCACAACTGTTGCACCGGTCGACAAGCCAGTTGATTCACCTATAATCCCTAAACGCAACTGGTTGCAACCATGCCCAGCCTCCGGGGCGGCTTCTGTTCGAAGCAGCTCAAAGCTTCGAACGGCTGGTAGATACGCAGTGATTTGGAGACAGCATGCCGGGAACCCGATTTGCCCTGGAAGTACAGCCCAAGATTCCGCGAAAACTCGAACGTCTGATCGATTTATCCAATGATCTGCTGTACAGCTGGGACCGCTCGGTCCGTTCCCTGTTCTTTCGTCTAGATCCACCGCTGTGGGACAGTTGCGGCCACAACCCCAAGGTCTTCCTGCGCCGCATCTCCCAGCAGCGGCTGGATGAGGCCGCCGAAGACCGTCTCTATATTGAGGACTATAAACGGGCGCTTTCCACCTACGACTCGTATTTGCAGGCCGAGCAGCGCGAGAGTATCGACCCCTATCTCAAGCCGAAACGGGATCTGGTCGGCTATTTCTGTCTCGAGTTCGGCCTGCACGAAAGCCTGCCGATCTACTCCGGCGGCCTGGGAATTCTGGCGGGCGACCACTGCAAGGCCGCCAGCGATCTCGGCATACCCTTCGTCGCGGTCGGCCTGCTCTACCGTCAGGGTTATTTCACCCAGACCATTGACGAACACGGCAACCAGGTCGCCCATTACACCACCACCGATTTCGACAAGTTACCGCTCAATGTAGTGTGTGACGAAAATGGAGCAGAGCTTCGTGTGGAAATCGAATTTCCAGGGCGCACGGTTCAGCTGAAGATCTGGAAAGCGCGCGTCGGGCACATCAGTCTGTATCTGCTCGATAGTGATCTGCCGGAAAATGATGAAACCGACCGCGCCATCACTTACCAGCTGTATGGCGGCGACATCAATACCCGGATTCAGCAGGAGATCGTCCTAGGTATCGGTGGTGTCCGCGCCTTGCGCCGCCTGGGCCTGGAACCCACGGTGTGGCATATCAACGAGGGGCACGCCGCGTTCCAGATTATCGAACGTTGTCGCGAACTGGTGGCAAGCGGGCTTGGCTTTGCCAGCGCCCTGGAACAGGTCGCAGGTGCGACGGTGTTTACCACACACACGCCGGTACCGGCGGGACACGACATTTTTGATCACAGCCTGGTTGCCAGCTATTTCAACGATTACGTGCAGCAGCTGGGTATCGAGATGCCGGATTTTCTGGCACTGGGTACCGGTCCCTCGAACCAGCAGGGCTTCAACCAGACGGTGCTGGCGCTGCGCGGCTCGCGTTTCCACAACGGCGTCAGCAGGATCCACGGCGATGTTGCTTCACGCATGGAAGGTTACATCTGGCCGCAAATCCCCAGCCCTGAAAATCCGATGCGGTCGGTAACCAATGGAATACACGTCCAGACATTTCTGGCCTTCGAATGGAAGAATCTTTATGACATGCGCTTTGGCATGGAGTGGCGCAATGAATTACTGAACGAAGAGTACTGGGAGCGCATCGATGAAATTCCCGATCACAGTTTCTGGAGTCTGCGTCAATCGCTCAAGTCGGAACTGTTAAATCAGGTCCGTCACCGCATCGTCCTGCAATGCCGCCGCAACCGCTGCGGCGAAGCACACATCGATCGTGTCACCCGTATGCTCAGCCCCCACGAAACCGACTTCCTCACCATTGGTTTCGCACGCCGCTTTGCGACCTACAAGCGTGCGACCCTTCTGTTCTCCGACCCGGAACGCCTGGCGCGCCTGCTCAACGATGCACAGCGGCCGGTATTACTTTTTTTCGCGGGCAAAGCTCATCCCAATGACATGCCGGGTCAGCAGTTGATCCAGGTGATTCACGAATTCTCGCGGCGGCCCGAATTCATCGGCAAGATCTTGCTGCTGGAGGGCTACGATCTGTCTCTGGCCCGTTATCTGCTTTCCGGTGTCGATGTCTGGTTGAACAACCCGGAGTACCCGCTGGAGGCCAGCGGCACCTCCGGCCAGAAAGCCGCGTGTAACGGTGTCATCAATCTCAGCGTGCTGGACGGCTGGTGGGGCGAAGGCTACAACGGCGACAACGGCTGGGCGATCACCCCCCATGACCAGCACTATGATGCCGGTTTTAGAAATCACGAAGAAGCCAACGAGCTGCTCGATATCCTGGAACACCAGGTCATCCCGCTGTACTACGACCGCAATGGCCATGGTTTTTCAGAGGGCTGGGTGCGAATGTCCAAGGCCTCGATGAAATCGACACTGCCACAATTCAATTCGCACCGTATGGTGATGGACTATATCAGGGATTTCTACGGACCGGCAGCTGAACAGGGCCGCGAGCTGGCGAAGAACAGACACCGGGGTGCGAAAGAACTGGCCGGCTGGAAACAGAAAATCGGCAAGCTATGGCCGTCGGTGACCCTGCGACGCGTCGATGACGTTACCCACGCCGTGACGGCCGGCGAAAAGGTCCGCATTCAGATTGCTGCCACGCTGGGTAAGCTGACTCCCAATGACGTCAGACTGGAATGCGTCATCGGTATCGAAGACGAACACCATGATTTCCAGGCCAGCGAATATTTTGCGTTCACCGCCACGGAGAAACTGGACAACGACGAGACCCTGTTCGTCCTCGACCTGGATCCACCGCTGCCTGGCCTGCAGTTTTACCAGATTCGCATGTATCCCTGTCACGCGCTGTTGAGCCACCGTTTCGAAACCGGCTGCATGATCTGGCTTTGAAAATCTTGATTGACTAAGCGTAGTTCTCGACTGTCTTACGATAGTAGACAGCCACGCTAGGTGGAGCCGGCCTGCGACCTAATAGATTTTCCGGCCGTACAGCTGTATCCAGTCCCGCAACTGCTGAACCTGTTCGTCCTGCACCTGGTCCCAGTGGAATCGCCAATTCCAGTTGCCCTCCGCTACTCCCGGGACATTCATGCGGTGCGCACCGTCCAGCCCGAGCACATCCTGCAGCGGAATCACGGCCAGCCTGGCCACCGACGCCAGCGCAGCACGCATCAGCAGGCCGGGCATCGCTTCGCTGGAGTCCCCCAGGTAGCGCCGAACCAGGTGACGTTGTTCTTCGGACAGCTCCTGATACCAACCCAGCGTCGTGTTGTTATCGTGGGTGCCCGTGTACACCACGCTCAGTTCTTCATGGTTGTGCGGAAGATAGGGGTTGTCGACTGAGCCGTCGAAGGCGAACTGCAGTATTTTCATCCCCGGGAGATTGAAGCGCTTGCGCAACGCCGTCACTTCGGGCGTTATTACGCCGAGATCTTCTGCTACCAACGGCAATTCCTCAAACACCTGTTTCAGCACCTTGAAAAAACGCTGGCCCGGCCCCTTCACCCAGCGCCCGTCCACCGCCGTTTCCGCTTTCGCATTGATTTCCCAATAAGCTTCGAAACCACGAAAGTGGTCGATACGCACCAGATCGAACATTTCCATCTGTGAGCGAATTCGTTCCAGCCACCAGCCGAAGCCGTCCTTCTTCAGCGCGTTCCAGCGGTAGTGAGGGTTGCCCCAGCGCTGCCCGGTGGCAGAAAAATAGTCCGGCGGCACACCGGCCACCACCTGAAGCTGACCGCTTTTGTCAACGGAGAACCATTCCCTGTGCGCCCAGACGTCGGCACTGTCGTGGGCCACGAAAATAGGGATATCCCCGAAAAGCAGAACACCGCGCTCATTCGCATAGTGCCTTAGTTGGCCCCACTGCCTGTAGAACAGAAACTGCTCGAAACGAACCTGATCGATCCGTTGAGCCAGCTGCCGGCGTGCATCCTCCAGCGCTTCCGGGGTGCGGTCACGTATCGGCTGCGGCCAGTCGTACCAGGCGCGACCGCCCTGTTCAGCGCGTAACGCCAGGTAGAGGGCGAAGTCGTCCAGCCAGCGGCCGTGTTCCTGGACAAAATGTGCCAGCGCATCCCTGTCCTGGTCGCTGGCGTTGCGCTGGAATCCCTCATAGGCCTCCCGCAAGCGCACCTTACGCTGTGTGTCCAGGTCCAGTGATTCATCGAGACCGGCATCTTCCAACCACCCCGATTCGAGCAGGGAGTGCAAGCTGATGAGACGGAAATTGCCGGCGTTTACCGACAGGCACTGGTAGGGGGAAAGGTCTTCATGAGTCGGCCCCAGTGGCAACGTCTGCCAGAGACTCACGTCACAACTACACAGAAAATCCACGAACCGATAGGCTTCCGGCCCCAGATCACCGTTACCTTCACCGCCCGGTAATGATGTCGGGTGCAGCAGTATTCCGGCACGTCTTTGTGCAAATACGTCCACGCTTTGTAGTTTCCTGTCTAGCCTCTAGCCCTCAGCACCCGGCAGCAGCGACAGCGGAGTCGCCAGGGACTCTACGCCGGGGACGTGCTCGTATCTATCCGCCGCGCGGCGACAGACTTTAGCCGCTGCAGCTTGCACCGAACACATCCTGGCCGTTGTTCCACCGGCGTGACAGCCAGCCCCCCGATTCATGACCTCTCCGGATAAAACGCTACTCACCGGCCTGGCCATGTCTCATGACCCCGCCCATGGGCGGCGCACCCGAGCCGCGGGCAAAAGTATGCGCCAGATATTCCGGTGGCTCCAGTCCGAGCAGGTGATACAGGTTGGACAGATGGGTACGGAACAGACTCTCGAAGTCACTCACGGAATGGGCCGGATTGTAATCGCCAAACCACCAGAACCAGTCCGAACCCTCACAGATCGCCAGCTGAACCTCCGCGGCCCGCAGATTCTCGCCGTCAAGCCCACCGGCGGCACAGACCTTGTCGAAAGCCCGTTTCGCGTCACCCAACATGTCCCAGCCTCGATTCTTGTCACGATCGCCAATCCAGGTGGAGAAATTTCCATACACCCAGGAACCGCTCACCATGGTCGAAAGCGATTCAGTCTCGACACCCCCGCGCAGACATTCGGAAAACGTGGCCAGCTCCAGCTGTGGATGATCGACCAGCTCTTGATACAGGGTATTGAGAAAATAATAACCGTTCTCCGGATAGTGCTCCCAGGCATTTTCACCATCCAGAATCACAGGCAGCACCAGATTGCGCCCACTGTGCGCCTTTGCGATCTGCTCCAGATGATGAATGAAGTTGGCGACTGCGTCGTCGGCGTGCCAGGTGGAGTAGTTGAAACCGATTTCGTCGGACAGATTGTCGTCGCGAAAGAAGCACACGGTATCTACCTCGCCGACCCGATAGCCTTTCAGCACGGCGTCGGACGCCGCCGCAGCCTGCTCGCCCGCCGATTCGAACAGGCTGTTACGCGCTACACTCTCACCGCTCGCCGCCCAACTGAAACCGTGTTCCTCCAGCAATGCCAGGCTTGCCTCGCTGACGCTGCCCTCTGATGGCCAGCAACCCGCGGGTTTGCGGTGAAAGTGCCGCTCGAACAGCTCGACACCCTCGCGCAAATGCCAGCGCATACGCGCCTCGCCTCCCTGGTAGAACTCCAGCTCGGGCAACTGGGTGTCCGGCGTTGCCTCCCTGGCAGTCTGTAGATCCAGCATGAGCGGCATAATGGGATGGGCGTAGGGCGTGACAGACAACTCGATCTGGCCACGGTCCGCCAGGCGGGCGTAGCGGTCGATAACACCAGACAACAGTTCACCAATCAGCGCCAGCAGTTCACGGCGATCGTGCAGCGAGAAATTATTGCCCTGATCCTGCCAGCGCTGCACCCTCAAGTCGCTGCGGCGCACCGTTTCCGCCATCCAGCCGAGGTGATACCAGAACAGCAAATCGGAAAGCAGCTGATCACTGACATACAGCAACTCGCTACTGTCGCCCAGAAAAGGCTCGGCCAGTTCGATCAGACGTTTATAGGGGGGGAAGCGCTCGATCACCCGCTCGCGGTTGATGCGCAGGCAGTTATGTATCAGCTCCAGGCGCTGTTCTGGGTGGGCCGGCAACACCGGCGCCACCAGCGCCGCCAGCAGTGGGTCACGAATCGGCTCGTGGCCGCCCAGAAAACCGCTGACCTGAACGGCATAATCACTCAGTTGCTCCAACAGAACCGGTGCAAAATTGACAACGGCCTTGGCCTTGGGCTGCGCCTCCAGATGCGCCGCCATGTCCACATAGTCCTTGATGGCGTGCAAATAGCTCCACGGCAGCTTGTACTCGCCACTGACCTGGTCGCGGTACTGCGGCTGATGCATATGCCAGCACAACACCACGCGCAGGCCGGCGTCAGCGGACATAATGCAACTCCTGTCCGAGCATCTCCGGGGTTACCAGCACCACGCCGCCGGGTGTCATGTGGAATCGCTCGGCGTCCCGCTCAGGATCCTCACCAATAACGGTCCCCGACGGAATCTGGCAACCTTTGTCAATCACGGCATTGTGTATGCGGCAATGACGGGCGATTTCCACGTCAGGCAGAACCACGGCGTGCTGCAAGACTGAATAGGAATTCACTTTGACATTGGAAAACAGCAGCGAGTGGCGAACCGTGGCGCCGGAAATCAGACAACCGCCGGACACCATGGAATCCACCGCCGTGCCACGGCGCTCGTCGTCATCGAATATGAACTTGGCAGGCGGCATCTGCTCCTGATAGGTCCATATCGGCCACTCCTCGTCATACAGATTCAGCTCCGGCGTGACGCCGATCAGCTCGAGATTGGCCTCCCAGAAGGCGTCGACCGTACCGACGTCGCGCCAGTAGGCCTGCTGGTCACTGCGCTCATCACGAAACGGATAGGCAAAAACGCGGTAGCGCGAAATGATGGCCGGAATGATGTCGTTTCCGAAATCGTGGCTGGATTGCGTGTTGTCGGCATCCTTGATGAGCTGTTCGAAAAGAAAGCGCGTGTTGAACACATAGATACCCATGGACGCCAGCGCCAGCCTGTCGCTTCCGGGCATCGGCGACGGGGATTCCGGCTTTTCCTGGAAATCCAGAACGCGTCCGTCTTCCGCGGTCGTCATAACGCCGAAAGCGCGCGCTTTCTTCAGCTCGACCTCCAGGCAGCCCACAGTCATATCGGCGCCGTTTTCCACGTGCTGGGCGATCATCGGCCCATAATCCATCTTGTAGATGTGGTCACCGGCCAGTATCAGCACGTACTCCGGGTTGTGGATACGAATGATGTCCAGGTTCTGATAGATCGCATCGGCCGTGCCGGCGTACCAGGAGGACTGAATCCGCTGCTGGGCCGGCAACAGCTCCACAAATTCACCGAACTCGCCGCGCAGAAAGCCCCAACCGCGCTGTATGTGCTGGAGCAGGGAATGTGCCTTGTACTGCGTCAGAACGCCGACACGCCGAATACCGGAGTTCATACAGTTGGACAGCGGGAAGTCGATAATGCGGAACTTGCCGCCGAAGGGCACAGCCGGCTTGGCGCGCCAGGTCGTCAACTGTTTAAGTCGTGATCCTCGTCCACCGGCCAGTATCAATGCCAGAGTATCTCTGGTCAGACGACTCACGAAACGCGGCGTGGACACGGAATTCATTGAGGTTCCCCCGTACGGCTGGCCGGCAGTTCACAATCAATGAGTGGGCCGGCAGCAATAATCTAATTGCGGACGCGCCTATGTTACCATCTGTACCGCCCCAGGAAAGTTAACTTTTTCGCTAGTAGAGACACTCTCTTATGGTGCCACAGAATTCCGGCCCGAGGGCGGCAACGCGTTCGCTGCCCGAGTCGCTGATTCGCATTCTCGAAGCCCGACACCACGACCCGTTCGAAGTTCTGGGCAAACACCGCGACGCTGAGGAAGAGGTGGTGCGCGCCTTTCTTCCCCACTGCCGGGGTGTACGTATCGTCGAAACCGGCGCTGAGTTGGCACGCATCGAAGACACCGACCTGTTCGTATGGCGTGGTGCGCCGGGCAGCGTGCCGGATCGCTACCGGCTGGCCTGGACTGACCGCGACGGCATCGAATGGTCCGGCTATGACCCCTATTGTTTTCCTCAGCAGCTGGGTGACCTGGATCTGCATCTATTCGGTGAGGGACGCCACCTGCACGCCTACAGATTTCTCGGTGCACATCTGTGCGATACCGATGGCATCAGCGGCGTACGTTTCGCGGTATGGGCACCCGGCGCCGAACGTATCAGCGTGGTTGGCGACTGGAATCACTGGGATGGCAGATTTCACCCCATGCGCACGCGCGGCAACAGCGGCGTGAGTCCTTTCTGGATGCCGCCCCAACGAACGTTGTCGCCATGATGATCGAAATAGCCCCAGGCCCCGCTGACCAGCACAAACGACGTTCCAGCTTCCACGAGACGACGCGCCCCGAGTAACCGACGTCCCGTGACCACGTCATTCGATGATCCGCGGGGGCGTCTCCGGCCCTGCCAGACGATCCACGCCGCTCCCGCCAACGCCGACGAAAGGATGAGCCATGGTCCGATGTTCGCCATCTCGCCCTCCCGGCGGCCGACTACTTCAGGAGAACGACCTTTGTCGCCATCGAGAGGTCATAGGGGTCGCGTCCCTTGTCTCGTAGGAATTCTGGCGTAGCCTCCGGATCGTGGTTTCCGAGCACGATTCTAGCGCTTTCTCCGCTATCGTCGTACACGAGACTTTGAGGTCAAGAGCAGGATTCCGCGAGCCCGCCGGCGAATTCCGACTTCCTCACAGCCTCCCTGAGCTCGTTTTCCTCCCTTCCAGGTCCTTGGGTACCGCGGCTTTTTCGAGCTCCCGAACGTTGCGTCCTTTTTCTAGGCCGCGATCGCTTGCGCGTGCACGGTGACCTCGGCGAGGTCGCGGTAGCCGTCGATCTTGCGAAGACGCACGTGCCCGATCGCCAACAGGCCGTAGAGCAACACGAGCGCCGAGCTCTCATTGCGAAACGATCCCTGCGTCTTTGTCCGCCGCTTGAATTCCTCGTTCAACCGCTCGATCGAGTTCGTCGTTCGAAGGCTCTTCCACTGGCTCTTGGGGAAGTCGTAGAAGGTGAGCAAATGCTCCCCAGCTTCCTCGAGGCTGTTCGCGACGCTCTCCGCCTCCTTGCCCCACTTCTTCATAAACGCCTTGTACGCCCGCTGGGCGGCCGCCTTGTCCTTGGCGTACACGATCGCGTCGTAGTCGCGCTTCACCTCGCTCTGGATGTGCTTGGGGGCCTTCTCCATAAGGTTGCTGAGTTTGTGCTTGGTGCAGCGCTGGACCGCGATCCCGTTCCACACGCGCTGCACTGCGCTCACCAAACCCGGCAAGCCATCGAGAATCACCAGCTGCGGGGAGCAAAGACCGCGATCGGCGAGGCCTGAGACGAGGCTCGTCCAGGAGCCGGCTGCCTCACGACCGGCGACCTCGAGAGCGACCAGAACCTTCTGGCCGTCCTTCCGGATGCCGAGAACCGCGTGTACAGGGAGTTTCACCACGCGCTTGCCCACCCGGACGGGGAGATTCGTCGCGTCCAGGTACAAGTACACGTAGTGCTCGTCGGAAAGGTCGCGGCTACGCCACGCTTTGAACCGATCCTTCAGACGGGAGACGACCCGGGACACGGAGCTCTTGGACAGATTCTCGCCACCGAGCAGCGCCTCCAACGACCGCCGCAGCTTGCGCGTGTTGATCCCGCCCAGATAGCAGCTGAGGATCGTTTCCTCCACCCGTTTGGTCCGCCGCTGGTAGCGGGGCAAGAGCATACCATTCAGTTCAAGGTTGGCAACTTCCCGCAATTCACCAACCCGGACCCGGTGACAACCGACATCTGGCTGGAAACCGAGGTCTTCCTTGACGGCTGGGAAGTGGTCCTAGAACCAACTGTGTTAACGTTTGTTGCTAAGAATACCAGTCGTCAAGTCACAATGACGGTCATTCCACCCCCTGGTGTTCCGCTGCCCCGGTACGGTTCCACCGAACCGGCGCAGCTCCGACCTCTGCCAGCCCAAGGACATCATGCCCACGGTTCTGGACATCCTGGGGATCGACGCAAAGATCGACTTCGACGGCCGGAGTCTCG
>Ga0209536_100003766_pt1 | contig 24195 bp, 13 predicted proteins | sample DeeMarSeWOR28_12_FD_187461 | JGI IMG/M metagenome (GOLD analysis project Ga0209536, IMG submission 187461) | Marine sediment microbial communities from White Oak River estuary, North Carolina - WOR-2-8_12 (SPAdes) (version 2) | ecosystem: Environmental > Aquatic > Marine > Intertidal zone >...
AAAAGGAGCCCCCGCCGCCGGAATTCATGATAGTTTATTTGTAAAAGCGGTCGCTCTAAGAGTAGACGAAATAACCATGGTATTTGTCGGTTCCGACCTGCTGATCATGCCACCTGAAGTAAGTAAATTATCAGATCAGCTTGTCAGCAGTGAGGCAGGTCTTTCACGGGAAAATATATTTTATTCAGCTACACATACACACTCTAGTGTTGGTGCCTGGTCGGCAGGTACTGTAGGAGAACTGTTTGGCGGTACCTATAATCCAAATGTTGTCTCCTGGCTTTCCGGGCAGGTTTCCGGGGCAATTATAGCAGCTGTTGAAAATCTAAGTCCTGGCAGGATTGGAACCGGTAATTTCCACGCCAGTGATTTTGTCAGAAATCGGCTTGTCGGTGAGGATGGTAAGGTAAATGATGATTTTTTAATGATAAAGGCGGAGCAGAGTGATGGCCAAAAAGCAATTTTATGTTCCTTTGATGCACACGCAACCACCTTGGGAGACTGGAACCTCGAGACCAGTGCTGATTATCCTGGATATTTGCAACGGAAATTGGAAAGTCAGGGATTTGATATGGCTGTGTTTTTTGCCGGAAGTGTGGGAAGTCATAGCTACAATAGCCAGGGTGAACGTTTTGAAAAATCAAGGTACCTTGGTGAGGCATTAGCAGATAGTGTGTTGAAATATTCGCAAAGTATTAAGCTTAAGGACAGCATTTCTGTCAGTGCTTTAACGCTTAAAATTGACTATCCCGAGCTACAGGTACGGATATCTGATGGATTGCGATTACATCCGCTGATTGCTAAGAAGCTCTTTCCCGACGTCGGAGACGTATATTTACAAACCGTACGCCTGGACTCCCTGATTTGGACGACCACACCCAGCGATTTTAGTGGTGAAACAGCGATTGTCTACAAGAATGCCATGTTCAAAAAAGGATTAAGAGCCATGGTGACCAGCTTTAATGGTGCCTATACTGGCTATATTATTCCGTGCAAATATTATCATCTCAACGAATATGAATCCAGGATCATGAACTGGTTTGGACCGGGATACAACCCGTTTATTAATTATACTATAGGTGTAATGATCGACAAAGTTTCTTCTGTCAAATAGCTCTTAATTTGTTGTGGTTATAGGAGATTGAAAGTATCATGCTGAAATTTTAATTAGTAATCCACTATTTTTTAGTATTTCCTGATTTAGATCAGTCATATAGATATTGATTTATCCCTACATTTGACTAATAAACTACCTCTTTAACTGCTAAAGGATATACTCATGAAGATTTCAGTCAGTTTTTTAACATTCAGCATATTTCTATTTTTTATCTGCGCAGTTTATCCTTCCAATGCCCATAATGGGAGTGATCATCATCACATTTATGAGCTCAATACCAATTATAACTTATATAAAATTTGTAAAGATGACCTGGAAGGTTTTTCCCAGAAGTTAGGAGGCGGAGCATATTCTTACCCTTCGTTAAGAGAAGATGTCGGGCAGGCGATGATCTCAAGAGCTTCTACCGGGAAAATGTACTTTGAATTTTTGACTTCCAAAGTTCCTGAGAACTTCACGGGTGAACATGTCAATTTTTTCTTTTTGTCTGATATTGATCTTAATCTGCGGGAGCCATATGATATTCTTATCAACGAATTACCTTTATTGACTTTTAGGGCCAATGAAAGTGGATCACTTCAGATTCTTGAAAATCCTGGCCATGGACAAGCCAATTATTTTCTGATTCGAAGAGATGGGAATGGTGACGGTATAGGAGCATTTCGGTTAACAATTCCAACCTCTGCATTAAAAAAAGGGGAGAAGGCCAGAGTAAAAGTGCAAGGACAAGCCGGGGGGAGTAATTCCTGGTTTATGCTTTTTGAGGCAACGGATGTCATCGAACAATTAAAAGTATCTGTGGCAAATGAATGTGCATTGACGATGGATCAAAATGGATCTGATTTGGTGGTAAAAGCTCCATTGCATTTTGAGGGAAAAACCATTTTTATTGAATCAGATGGGCAAAAAAGCAAGAAGGAAGTCTTTGTAAAGGACAGTGAATTTGCAGAGGCAATCATCAGGTCAAAGTCACCACTAAATACATTTAAACTTCATTTGGATGATGAGGTATTTCAAATGAGATATCCAAATGGTGACGGAACTACAATAAACTCAGATATCATAGGGAACTATTTTTACCATTATAAAAGTAATTATAAGGATACGTGGTCAGCATCCATTATTAAGTATTACCGTCCGGATTTTTTTATAGCATATAGCAACTTTTTTGACAGAAATTATGAAAAAGGGAAAGTGGCTATTCTCAATTCAAGCCATCAGGATATTGCATGGGTAGATCGACCGGAGGTGTGTAAGATACTGAGAGATACTTTATTGTTAACACCAATACTCAAAGATGCTTTTGTGCGGAGCGATTATGGTTTTGATATCGAAGATGGTTTGATGCTTAGAGAATATCTCGAACGGCACCCTGATGCTAAAGAGAAGTTGTCAACATTACTCGATAGAAAATTGATTTCTGTAGGGGCCACGTATAATTGTCCTTATGAGGATATGTACGACGCGGAAGACCAGGTGCGACAACTTTACCTGGGAAAGAAGTGGGTAAAGAAAACATTTGGGGGGTATGATGCCCGGGTATACTGGAATGTGGACGTACCAGGGAAAACGTTGCAATATCCACAGATTCTAAAAAAAGCGGGTGTAGACTTTATGGTAATCAGCCGGCACGCCAAAGGAATGTTTTACTGGCAAAGTCCTGACGGCAGCTCAGTTTTCACCTATTCACCTGGTCACTATGGGAACGATATTATACAACTTTCCAAGGATATAGGGAATAAAATAAAATATGGTGCAGAACAGGTTGTGTACTGGGATCAATATTATGCCAGCAGTTTGAATCATACTCCTCTTCTTTCAGATCAGGATATGCTGCCCGCAATTGATTACAGCGGTTTTATTGATGTTTGGAATGAAGTTGAAAGTATCAAAGGCGACAATGGGAAGGAGATGCCTGTCTATTTTCCCGAAATGGAGTTAATGACCACAGATGAATTTCTGCCACTTGCCCGGCAATATGCAACAAGTATAGATACTATCCGTGGTGAGCGACCAAATGTATGGATTTATATTCATGGGCCATCGCATCATGAGGCGATCTCTGCGAGCAGGGAAGCATCAAAATTATTACCATCGGCTGAAAAGTTTTTGTCGATAGCAAATACACTTGATCCGAATATGATGCCCTATCCATCAATAGAACTCGATGAGGCCTGGCAAGCCAAAATATATCCGGATCATGGTTGGGGTGGCCATGATGGTGACATTACAGATAATTTGTTCAAGGAAAAATTTGTAAAAGCAAAAATAATGAGTGCTGAATTGCTGGATAGAGGGATACAATTTATCGCCAATAGGGTAGAAACTAAAACCTCAAACGGAATTCCCGTAGTATTATTCAATAGTTTATCCTGGGAAAGAACAGATCCGGTATTTGTGCAGGTCAATTTCAAAAAAGGAAGAGCAACAAACCTCAAAGTAGTCAAATCAAATGGAGATGAAGTAGATAGTCAATTAAAGGATATTTCATGGCATGATGATGGAAGCATAAAAAAGGTGACTGTTGTCTTTATTGCAGATGTGCCGTCTATAGGATACAACACCTATTATATTGATTCAAAATTAAATATTACAACTCCAAGATATGCTGTAAGCGATACTACATCGTATGAAAATGATTTTTACAGCATTGAAATTAACAGAGGAGGTATAAGACAAATATTTGATAAAGAATTGAAAAAGGAACTCCTGGATACCAATTCATTTATGGCTGGAGATGTATTTACCTTGCAATCCGTGGGAAACGGCGCGGGCGAATTTGGAGATGTACAACAACCTACCATGGTCAATTTTGATAAAGTAAGTGCACATAAACCAAATTGGAGAATAGTAGAAAGTGGCCCGGTTTTTATTACGTACAGGATCAGGCAGGAAATAAGGGATGCGATTGTTGAACAGGATGTCACATTGTTCCATTCACTGAAGCGTGTATTTTTTGAAACAAGACTGCTCAATTGGTCAGGAGAAATGTACAGGGAGTTCAGGACTGCTTTTCCGATCAATATGAAAAACCCGGAAATCAGCTACGAAGTACCCTTTGGTGAAGTACGGGTAGGAAAAGATGAAATTAAAACAGCAGGTGAACGCTATGTGCCGCTTTGTAAAGATGTGCACCCGCGCAGTGTATTGGATTGGTTTGCGGCAACTGATGACAATATGCGCATTGTAGTGAGTTCTTCAGTCGCTGCTTTTGACTGGATCGATCCAACAGAAGATAATAAAAATCCGCTGTTACAACATATTCTGTTAGCCAGTAGAAAATCTTGTCATTGGGAAGGGAATGAATATTCGCAGGCAGGAAATCACAGCTATAAGTATATATTAACTTCAACTAATGCACATGATAATGCTGGAGACAGGATAGCCAAGCAGTACAACGAACCCATACAAATTATTGTGAATCCTGACAAATCGGTTCATGCAAGTTTGCCTGAAAAGTTGTGTTTCTTTCAGGTTGATGATAAAAATGTGATTATTTCAGCAATTAAAAAAGCGGAAGATAGCGAAATGCTGGCAATGAGGATCTATGATACACAGGGAATAAATAATTCAGTTAAGTTTAATTCGTGGATAGTTGCTGAGAAGTTGTATTCATCCAATATCATTGAAGAAAATCTAATAGAAGTAACTGGAATTACCATACCACCTTATAGTATAGAAACTTTTGTATTAGACCTAAAAAAATAAGGCAATTACCAATTGTCATTAAAGATATTTTGCCAGAAATGCATCAATATAAAACTTGCAATATTCATTCACTTTTACAGATAGGTCCATCGTATGTGGCCATCCTTTGAGTCGGTGATAATCACGAGGAACTCCAGCTTTTTCCAACCAGATATCTAATGAATCAGACTGGCTGACCGGGACAAGAGAATCAATAGTTCCTTGAAAAATTAATGTCGGTGGATTATCAGGTGAAATATACGTTCTTGGAGAAGCCAATTTGAATATTTCGGGGTCTTTATCGTAGGTTGTATTCAGAAAATCCTGTACCTGGTAGGTGCTTATGGCATATGGTGTGGTGAGATCAACCGGGCCATAAAGATCAATCACTGCATTTACCTCGTTATCAGTTTCCAGCAAGCAATCCTGGTTAAATACATCTTCTCCTCCAGCATACCCGACCATTAAAGCTAGATGCCCTCCGGCTGAACCACCAATTAGGACTACTCGATCGGGATCAATCCCATATTCACCGGCATGGGATTTAATCCATTTAACAGCACAGTTGACATCCTGAACGGCTGCAGGGAAAATGGCCTGTTTCACCAGTCGGTAGCTTACGGTCACCGTTACAAATCCCTTTTTTGCATAGTCAATGAGATATGGCAGGTAATCCGATCTCTTTCCAGACCGCCAGGCCCCTCCATGAATGAAGATCATCACCGGTGCTGGCTCAGATAATTCTTTGAGTTTGTAGATGTCAAGCTGTAACGATAAGGTGTCGATTTTTTTATATTCGATATTTTTAATTTCCAGGATATTATCGGGAATTTTTGGTTCAGTGTCAATGAGATCAAGCATTCCTAATCCATAGGCGATTTTCAGGAAAGTCTCATTCATATACCCTTTTGGAGCAGGTAGTGGCCGATTTGGATCCGTGATTTTTTTACTACATCCTGCAATTAAAATCAGAAGAAAAAGTATTAATATTCTATCTTTCATAAAGCTAATTATTAACTGGCGTTTCACTCATCTCAAATTTAAGGATTCCGCCGTTTTTTATTTCCTTATGGGTAAACCATGTTCTGTCCAGTAAGGTATCATTCAGCCAAACCTTGTTAACATAAATATGGTCAGGCGAATAATTTTCTGTTTGGATTTCAAGCATTGCATCGCCAAGGATGATCTCTGCTTTTTCAAATATTGGGGCACCCAATTGATAAATGTCAGTTCCTGCAACCGGATAAAAACCAAGCGAGCTGAATACATACCATGCGGAAAGTGTAGCAGCATCGTCATTGCCATCCAGGCCATCATACCGATTGGTATATTTATTATCTAATATCCAGCGCACCCATTTCTGAGTCAAATTCGGTCGACCGGCATAATTAAATAAATAGGCCGAATGAATATCAGGTTCATTTCCGTGCCAGTAGTAAGATCCCGGGTACCAGTAACCAATTTTGGGATCTGATTTTTCAAAGAAGCTATTGAGCTCGCTGATGAAATAATCTTCACTCTTGAAAAGTTTTATTAGGCCTGAAGCATCAAATAGCGGTGCCCATCGCCATTGCAGGGCACTTCCCTCGACATAATCATTCGTATATTTTTCATGGCTGTCCACGTAGGTAAGTAAAAGAGGCTTAAAATCGTTCACAAATTCACCATTGGCATTCCTGGGATGGAAATATTGTGTTTCCGGATTCCAGACATTTTTGTAATGCATAGAGAGATTATGAAATAGTCGGGCGTCTTCTTCATAACCAAGTTTTTCAGCCAGCAAACTTAAGGAATAATCGGACCAGGCAAATTCCAGGGTTCGTGAAACTGCTTCATCCATAGAGTCGGCCGGGCAATACCCATATTTCACGCAGTCATCGTTACCATCCCTGCCCGAATAGGCAGATCCTTTTGGTGTGGAAGAGAGGGCAATCTTTTTCATAGTTTGATAGGCAAATTCCACATCGAAATTGCGAATACCTTTTTGATAGGCTTCTGAAATGACAATATCTGAGGCGGATCCAAGCATCGAGTTGGTATATCCGTAGCCTGATGGCCAACGCGGTAACCATCCGCCCTGTTTAGCCATATTGACTAAGGAAACAATCATGTCCCGTTGATCTTTTGGAGAAATAAGTGTGTATAATGGATGCACAGTACGAAATGTGTCCCAGATGGACATATCGGTAAAGTACTGAAAGCTGTCTGCCTGATGAATGGATTTATCAAAACCCATATATTCGCCATTTACATCATTAAAAATGGTGGGCATTTGGTAACACCGGTATAGCGCGGTATAAAAATTGATTTGCTGTTCTTTGGTACCTCCGGTAATTTTAATTGTTGAAAGTCTATCTTCCCATATGTGTAATGCTTGATCAGATACAGCATCAAAATCTTTTTCGTTCGTTTCTTGGTCCAAATTCTCCCAGGCATTTTCTGTACTCACATGGGAAATGGCAAGTTTTAGTTGAATAGTTTGTTTGTTAAATGAAAAGAGTGCAGCTAATTTATCAGCGTTAAGTGATATAGATTGTTGATCAAGCGTGTCATTTTTCCAAAGTTTATATTCTTGGTAGGGTTCAGAAAAACGGGCAGCAAAATACACCTTAATGCCACCATACCTGCCGGCAAAACTCCCGAAAGTTCGCACGTGACCCTCCAGTTCACGGTCATTTTTAATATTTACATAACCTTCTTCGCTCCGTTTATCCCCAAGGGCGTGCGTGATATCGAGAAGTATCCCAGGATTCTTGGCATCTGAAAATATGTATCGATGAATTCCTATCCTCCCGGTACTGGTAAGTTCAACCTTAATGCCCTTTTCAGGGAAATCCAAACTATAATATCCAGGATAGGCCAGTTCGTTTTTATGGGAAAATTTATAGAAGATATCCTTTTGAATTTTTTGTATAGAGTTGACATCACTTACCGGCTGAACCAAAAAATGACCTCCATCTGTAGCGCCTGTACCGACCAGGCGAGTATGGGAAAATCCAATTATTTTGTCATCTCCATAAAAATAACCTGAGGTATTCAGTGCCCTGTCATTTGTCAGCATCGAAGCAGTTTCAGGACTAAGCCTCATCACACTAAAAGGGAGAGAAACGCCAGGAAAATTATAGGCACACGTCCAGGGGACTCCACCCGTTCCTATAAATGGATTAACTTTTGAGGCAAAGGAGAAATTTTGAATAATTTGTTCCGGGATTTCTTTTCTTGGTGCATCAACAAAATTTCGGTATTTCCACCAGAAGCCGGTAATTAGTGAGGCTACGATAAGTATTAGGACAAAAAGGGCAATAAAAAAGAACTTTAAAAATCGAATCATATTAATCTTTTAAAGACAAGGCTGTGCGTAGCATTTCTTCGGAAACTAAATCTCCAAGTTGTGGCCCATAAAAACTGACACTTGTTTCATATCCTCCCTGGTGATATTCGTCCTCGGTCAATATGTAGCTTATCCATTCATTGGCCAGGCCACCAATCACAGGATAGCGAACACCTTCTTTTTTCAATTCGTGTTTGATGCTGATCCCTAATTCAGCAATCATTTCACCAGGTGCTCCAACTATTACTAATTCTCCAAGTTGCAGGGACGTAATGGAGGTATTTGTTGGAAAGATTTGGTTTAGCAGACCCTGGATTTTCTCTTCATCGAGTTGGTATTCTTCACCGCCGGTTTGCATAAATGTTGGATGTGGTTTTGTATGTGGCAGCGAAATTTTCCCTTGAGTGAATTTAAATACCGGCTTCTCTGAAGTTGATATATTATTGAATAATTTCAGTGCATGTTTAGCCAATTCCCTTCCATAATATTCGGCCCTTTCATAATGACTTCCGCCCTTTCCTGCGATCACGGATTGATCACCCTCTGCGCCATTATAATACATGGCAATTACATCATTACCAATCCATTCTTCCAATTCACGTTGAAGATAACCAGGCCACCCTGCGGAAACCCACATGTCATCATCGTCCATAATCGTTGGATGCGCTGTCCAATTCACCAATATAGCAACTGGCTTACTGTCTGAATCATCAATCCGGGTCACAGTTAGTTCCTTATCGACAAACTGGTCGCCACGACGGTTTCGGTTCAGACCTTCCAGTGTTATTTGCCCGGTGCCAACTTTGATATGAACCAAATCATTTTCAGTTTCCCTGATGAGTTGGGCGAGTTTATCTGTAACAAACTCCAGTAATTCCGGTTGGTAAATCCCAATGGCAGGCATGCCAAAAATATTCTTGTCATTCAGAGCAAACATCTCCAGGCTGGTATGCGAATGGCTAGGGAGTAATAATATATTTTCTGGAGCCCATCCTGTTCCTAACAATTTTTCTGCAATCATTGGTCGTACATTTGGCGGAAAGCCCAGGATATCCATAGTGACAAGGACAAATTTCTGGTTACCATCATGCAATACCAATGCTTTGGCTTTGATATCATCGTGAATGCCTTCAGCAGGTTTACTCATCCGCGCACCATAGCCACCAAGTGTGTATTCCATTTCCAATGGTGGTGTAATGATAATAGATTTTACATTTCCTTTTAATGCAGATTGACCGAATGAAAAAAACCAACAAAAAAACAGGTGGACTAGTATCAAGGTTCTTATCAAATATTTCATTTTAACTTCGAATTATTCCTATTTATTTATTCAGCAAAATAGCACAATATTTAGAATTATTTGGCAATATCTATATTAGATTGGATACAATAGTATTATAGCCTCAGGTAATTTTAATTTTATTGTATTTAGCGAGCGTATTTCAAAATAATATATTAAATTATATGGAAATATACATTGTGTTGAAGTATAATTTGGTTTGAATTTATTCATTCAAGCCTTTAATGGATTATTTTTTTAATTAACGTAGGGCAATTATTGATTTGATTTGTTAATACACTATATCATTAATTTATCAAATTTCTAGGATAATTTTAAAATTGATTTCAATGTTCCCAGATTCTTCAAAGCAGAATAAGGCATTGTTAGTAAATTTGGATAAATCAAATACCAAGTTTTCCATTAGCGAATTGCCTGATAGTGAAATCTGGAATGAATTTAAGGAAGGGAATGAAGGAGCTTTTAATCATATTTACCTTACTTATTTCCAGGATCTGTATAAATATGGCCAACAATTCACAACTGATCTTAATCTTGTTCAAGATTTAATACAAGACCTTTTCATATATATTCGGAAAAACCGAACCACCTTAGGAGATACAAGGTCTATCAAGTTTTATTTGTTTAAAGCATTTCGAAGAGATATTTTAAGGTTCTTTAAACGCAATAAATTGATTTATTCAGGAAGAGTCGAATCATTTTGCAATTTTAGACTTGAATCTTCACACGAAGTCAGAATATTGCAAAGGCAGCTTGACAGTCAAAAAAAAGATGCACTGGAACATGCTTTCTTTAAGCTGACAAAAAGACAAAAGGAAGCCATTTATTATCATTTTTATCAATCAATGAGTTATCAGGAAGTAGCTATGATTATGGATTTAAGAAATGTGAAATCAGCACGCAATTTGATTTATAAATCCATTGACTCCATGAAAGCACATGTCAATCCAATCAAAAAGTACCTATTTTTTTAAACTCAATATTCAATCAGTTTTCACAAAACATCATAAATTATTGTTAGGTAAGTAAGAGCCTTTAACGTTACTGCTGCCATAAATTATTTTGGATTTAGCATACAATTCACCTATTGGCTCTAATTGCCATGATAAGGTATTGTGTGAAAAATTAAAAAATATCTGATGGAATGATGTCATTTTAAGATTTACATCCTATATATACATGAAAGGTACAATCACCTTTTTAGTGCATATGAAATACGATTACTATTCTGTTTTAGATTTTGTAAGAGATGAAGAATTTCAAAGTTGGGTGAAAGAACCGGACGAGAGATCCAATTTTTATTGGCAATCCTGGATGCAAAATCATAAGGAAAAGATCTATTTGGTAAATGAAGCGCGTGAAATCATCACATCTGTTAATTTTTCTGCGAAGAACGCATCTCCTGAAATCGTACGTGAGGTCTTTGAAAATATACTTCAAAATGAACGCCCTGTATCCTTACAAAAAGTTGAAATTCAGCATTCCAAAAGGATTTTTCTGCTAAGGAAAAAAATAATTGTTGCTGCCAGTTTTCTATTGTTGATGGCTTCAGGTTTTGTTTTATTTAATTTAAATCAACCGGTCGATGAAATTCAACAGGAAGCGTTGAACGAGCTAATTATCAAAGAGAATCAACCAGGGCAAAAAAGTACCTTCCAACTTTCTGATGGCAGCATAATTAAATTAAATGCCTCAAGTAAGTTAATAGTTCCTGATAGTTTCGGGATTAAAAGAAGGGACGTATTTCTGGAAGGGGAAGCCTTTTTCAAAATCGCTAAAAATCCTCACAAACCCTTTATGGTTCATGCCGGTGATATCTCTACACTTGTGACAGGAACAGCCTTTAATGTCAGGGCCTATAATGAAAATAATATACGTGTGGCCGTTTTTGAAGGTAGGGTTAATGCCATATTATGTAACGAGGGAAAGTCTGATACCCTAACCTTGTCAAAATCAGATATGGCTGAATACGATAAGGTAATTAACACGCTTTCAAAAACTACCTATAATTATCTTGAAGTTATGGGATGGAAGGATGGAGTGATCTATTTTGAAAATGTAAGTAGCAAAGAAGCTTTCGAATACCTGGAAAGATGGTATGGGATGAATATTCATGTAATCAATGAGAATAAAATACCAGGGGCGTTTCATGGAGAATTTAAAAATGAAATACTCGAAAATGTTTTAATTGCGATGGGGAAAGCATTGCAGTTTGACTTTGAATTGCATGAGAAAAATGTAATAATAAAACCTAATAAAAATGATTAATTCCAGTTAAAAAAAACCAGTAATCCTGTAGCAGGAATACTGGTGAAAATTTTACAAGCTTTGCAGTCATTTTCTCAAGTCGGCAAACTTTCTCAAATGACACAAAGCTTTCACGTAATGTTTTACTTCAAAACCCAAATGTATGAAAATTAAAATTTTACGCCTAATCAAAATGGTATCCAAGTTTACTATTTATGGCATATTACTACAGACAATCACACTGACTGTACTTTTGGCATCCAACAGTATTGCACAGAATAAAAGTGTGAAAGATGTGTATATAGAAGTGGAATCAAACTATAGTTCGATTGATGATGTATTCAAATCCATTGAAGCTCAAACTAATTATAGATTTGCATATTCAAAGGATAACATTTCAAATACCAAGGATCTTAGGATCACTAGTGGTCATAGAAACGTTTATGATGTACTTATTGAAGTTTCTCAAAAGAAAAATTTAAAGTTTACTCAGGTAAATAATAGTATATCTGTAGAAAGAGTGAAGCAGAAAGAATTGATTGAAGAGGGAATTGTGGAAATAGGGCAAGGCATCGATGTTACCGGAAGGGTTACAAGCGAAGAGGATGGAGATGGACTACCTGGTGTAAACGTTATCTTGAAGGGTACTTCCCAGGGAACTGTTACTGATATAGACGGTAACTATGCTATGGAGGTACCTGATGAATCCTCAATACTTGTCTTTAGCTCTGTGGGATTTGTTACCCGAGAAATTGTTGTTGGCAATCAGGCAGTAATTAATATGATTATGTCAGTAGATGTTACTTCTTTGGAGGAGATTGTTGTTGTAGGTTATGGTACGCAGAAAAAGGGCAACCTTACTGGAGCAGTTGATCAGGTTTCAAGTGAAGTTTTTGAAAACCGCACCTTGACAAATGTCACTCAGGGTCTTCAGGGAGTCCTACCGAATTTAAATATCAAACTGCTGGATGGAAAACCAAATCAGGCCCCAAGTTATAACATTCGCGGGACTACTTCTATTGGTCAGGGTGGTGATGCACTTGTGCTCATTGATGGTGTTGAAGGTGATCCAAGCCTGCTTAATCCTAATGATATAGAAAGTGTTTCTTTATTGAAAGACGCTGCATCCGCAGCTATATATGGTGCAAGAGGAACTTTTGGTGTGGTATTGATTACCACTAAAAATCCTACAAAAGGAAAAACCAGTGTCAATTACACCGGTAATGTAGCTTTCAAACGACCAATTGTAATTCCCGATTACGTATGGGATGGGTATACATGGGCAAAAATGTTTAATGAAGCTTATATCAATTGGGAAGGCTCATTACCGAGCAAGGTTAACAAAACAATGAGATTTTCACAGGAATATTTGGAAGAGCTAAAATACAGGTCTGAGAATCCAGATGAATTTACGGAAGATTGGGAGATCAATCCAGCAAATGGCGAATATGTCTATTATTCAAGCACAGATGTATATGATGCATTATATAAAGATCATACTACTGCAAATGAACATAATATTACCATTTCTGGTGGCACAGATATAGCTAACTTTATGGTAACCGGTAGATATCTGGGACAAAAAGGGATATTTGAATATAACTCTGATGATTACGAAATGTACAATTTCAGGGCTAAGGGTGCTGTTCAGGTCTTCCCTTGGTTAAATGTGTATAACAATACACAATATTCAAATATGTTGTATCATAATCCAATGAATGTTGGCGAGGGAAGTGGGATCTGGAGAAATATTGCAGATGAAGGTTTTCCTATGTCGCCCATATTCAATCCTGATGGAACATTAACACATACCTCAGTATATAATGTTGGAGACTGGTGGTATGGTAAAAACGGAATAGATTTTCAAAATCGGGTGTTTAGAACTACTACGGGACTGGAAGCTGATTTTTTTGAAAATAAATTCAGAGTGAAGAGTAATTTTACTTTGGAGAATAGGGACAATAATGAAAAAAGGAGAAGGGTACCGGTTCCTTATGATAAGCAACCCGGGGTCACATCGTATGTTGGAACAACAACAAATGACCTGAGGGAAATTTTAGCTGAAACCCAGTATATAGCTACAAACCTGTATGGTGAATATGAAAATACCTTTAATGAGGTTCATTACTTTAAAGCCATGGCCGGGATGAATTATGAACAATCTACATTTAACAGACTTGAAGCAGAGCGAAACGGATTAATTTTCGAAGATGCTACAGATATAAGTTTAGCTTTGGGTCAGGATATCAGTGTTGTCGGTGGTTATGAGAAATGGGCAATTTTTGGTGGATTTTCCAGAATCAATTATTCGTATAAAGACAAATACCTCGTTGAATTTGATGGCCGCTATGATGGTTCGTCGAAATTTCCGGAGAACGAACGATTTGCATTTTTTCCTTCCGTATCAGCTGGGTGGAGAATTTCAAATGAAGGTTTTTGGGGAGTCTCTGAAAAATTTATTTCAAATCTGAAATTCAGGGCGTCGTATGGATCTTTAGGTAATGGGAATATCTCTTCTTATGTATACCAGGAGCAATTTTCCATATCTCAATCAAGTATTATTCTAGGTGGGATAAAGCCGCAAAAAACAAGTCAACCGGACGTTCTTCCAGATGGGCTGACGTGGGAAACTTCCACAACCACCAATATAGGATTGGATTTGGCAATGTTTACCGACAAATTAACGCTTATTGGAGATTGGTATGTACGCAAAACAACCGATATGTACACTATTGGCATGACCCTTCCTGCTGTATTTGGAGCTACACCACCAAAAGGAAATTATGCCGATCTGGAGACCAAAGGTCTGGAATTATCGCTTTCATGGAGAGATAATTTTGACTTAGGATCAAAGCCTTTTAACTACAATGTAAGAGTTATTTATGCAGATAATAAGTCCGTAATAACCAAATACAATAACCCGGAGAAAAACTTGAATGATTACTATGATGGTATGGTGGTTGGTGAAATATGGGGTTATACAAATGAAGGATTCTTCATTGACCAGGAGGATATTGACAACCATGCTGACCAAAGCAGGTTTAAATCTACATCCTGGGGTGAATACTTTCCTGGCGATATCAAATTAATGGATTCCAATGGTGATGGTGAAGTAAGTCCAGGCACTAACAGGTTGGATAATCCTGGTGATAGGTCGATAATTGGAAATTCTTCACCCCGTCATACATTTGGTATTAATTTGGGTGCTGATTGGAATGGATTTTTCTTAACTGCCTTTTTCCAGGGTGTTGGAGATCAGGATTGGTGGCCAAGTAACGAAGCAAGTGTATTCTGGGGTCAATATAACAGACCATACAATCCTCTTCCAGCATGGCATTTAGATAATCACTGGACACCAGAAAATCCCAATGCTTATCTTCCGCGGTATGTCTCACGACTGGCAAATCGAAGTGGTTCAATTCTCAGGGAAGCCCAAACCAAATACCTTCAGAATATCGCTTATATAAGGTTAAAGAATATCCAGGTCGGATACAACTTACCTGTTCCAGTCGTATCAAAAATTAAGGCTACTAATGCCAGAGTTTATGTTACGGCAGAAAATATCTGGACATGGTCTCCACTTTACAGACGTACACGCGATCTAGACGTAGAAAATACAGGTCCGTCAGATCAGCTATTTACCTCTAGTAATGCTGGTGATGGATATAATTATCCAATGTTAAAAAGTGTGGCTATTGGTTTATCAATCACATTTTAAGTTTAACCTTTAAAATGATTATTATGAAATCTAAATATATATGGCTTGTTATTGTAGCAATTTTATGTTTTCGTTGCGCAGATGAGTTAGAACAAATTCCGCAAGATACTGCTTCAAAAAATGCTGTCTTTGGTAGTGAAAAGGGTCTTGAATTGTATGCCAATTCGTTCTATGATTTTTTACCAAGTGCAAATAATATACATACATGTGATGCAGTGTCAGATTATGCAGCAAGAAGAGATGCCGTAGCTTTTTTAAGGCAAGGTGCTTATGATGCAAATACAACTGATAATACAAATGCATCTGGTTATGCACTTGTCGCCTTAGGAGCTGATTGGAACTGGGAATGGGATAATCTCCGAAATTTCAATTATTTCATTGAAAATTGTATTGATCCTAATATACCTGTTGATGTAAGGAACCATTATATTGGATTGGCAAAGTTTTTTAGGGCATTCTTTTACTTTGAAAAGGTAAAAAGATATGGTGAGGTTCCATGGATAGGAAAAGCTCTTGATGTTGAAGATCCTGATTTATACAAGGGTCGTGATTCCCGAGTATTGGTCATGGATTCAGTATTATCAGATCTAAATTTTGCATGTGAGAATATTTCAACAACGAACGATGAAACTCGTAGTTTGGTTACAAAATGGGTAGCCTTTGCTTTCAAAGCCAGAGTTTGCCTTTTTGAAGGCACTTTTCGTAAATATCATACTGAGTTGGGATTAGAAAGTTCGGCTACCAGTTGGTTAAATGAATCCGTCAGCGCTGCACAGACCATCATGAATGAAGCTGGATTCTCAATTTATACAGGCGACGGTACTGATAAGTCCTATAGAAAATTATTTATCAGTAATGATCCTGTTGGTGATGAAATAATGATGTCCGTGGTTATGAATGAGGCACTGGCAAGAACACATGCTGCCAACTGGTATTATACCAGTACAACTACCGGAGTTAGGTTTAACTTTATTCGCACCTTCATCAACACTTATCTGAATATTGATGGAACTCCTTTCACCAATAATCCGGGCTACGAAACCATGCAATTCCATGAAGAGGTAAAAGGAAGGGATAAAAGATTGCAGCAGACGATTCGATTAGACGATTATACAAGATTTAGTGGGGGGACGCCGCTACTGACGCCTCCCGATATGGATTATTCATATACTGGTTACCATCCAATTAAATGGTCGCTTGACGATTTGTACATAGATACTAGAGATCTTAATACAAATTCAGTATCTATGTTTAGATATGCTGAGGTATTGTTGAATTATGCTGAAGCAAAGGCAGAATTGGGGACATTAACCGATGCTGATTGGGCGGAGACAGTTGGAACTTTAAGAGCAAGGGCTGGTATTACAAGTGGACTTACTGCAAAGCCAACTGTGATTGATCCGTATATGCAAGCTAACTATTTCCCAAATATCTCGGATCCTGTAATCATAGAAATCCGAAGAGAACGGGCAATTGAATTATGCTTTGAGGGTTTTCGCTTCTATGATGTCATAAGGTGGAAAAAAGGAGAATTATTCGAGATGGAATGGAATGGTATTTATGTACCTGGTATAGATACGCCACTTGATTTAAATGAAGATGGCGTTCCTGACGTAGTTTATTATAAGACCGAACCGGCAGAAAGACTTCCGGGCGTGATTTACATCAACGTTTCTGAAACAGTTGGAGGTATTGCAAATGCTTATCAACTCAAGAATGATATAAACGGTGAGATCACATGGTTGAATACTGTCCCAAGGGTGTGGGATGACAAAAAGTATTATTATCCAATTCCGGAGGATGATAGATTGACAAATCCTAATCTCGGACAAAATCCCGGTTGGTAGAACTTATAATTTGTTAAAAATCCTTGACTAACTGTCCTGTGGTATATGCCGCAGGACAGTTTTTTTCCTAAACCCCTTGATTAAAAACTGTAATTATTCCCGCGAATAACTTATAAATGATCAAAAGGTATTTATTGACTTCCCAATTCAAGAATTTAAAAATTAATTTTATAATTGCCTTCGTTGAATTGAACTGTTTTGATAATCAGTTTCTCCTTTTCCTGGTCATAATTAAAATTAACTCCCGCGATCAGGATTCTTCCATCTAGCTCAACGGATGCAGGCTTGCTTTCCAGGGCAATGTTAAGTATATGCGGACATTTTTCCCCGGATAGAGAAATGATTAATTGTTGATCTTCGCGGAAGCAAGTTAGTGTGGTGCTGTTTTCATACTCTCGGAATACCTCGAACGATCTTTTTTCATCTTCCGGATATATCATAAAAGTAAGAAATCCTTCGTCTTTCTCATGACCAATTCCTGTATATGTACGTTTTATATCCATAGGTATGATTGCTCCCTCCCGAATAAAGACAGGATATTCCTCCAAAGGGAATTTTTGCTCGAAGATTGTTGGACCTTCGATGATTTTGGTATCATCAAACCAGTAACGCCATTTGCCTTCGGGAAGATGGATCTCATTTTTGAGCTCATCCTTGTAGATTGGCGCGATCAACAGGTCATCTCCAAATAAATAATGGTATTTCCCATCAATAGGAGTCTGCAGTCGTACACCACCCTGGTGTGCAGTCACTACATAGTGATACATGTAAGGTACCAACTCGGTATGTAACCAGAAATATTTTCGGATTATTTCAAGCTCTTCCTGGCTGCGTTTCCATAATCGACGTTCGCCATGGCCACCATTAAGAAATAGGCCGTTGAATGCAGAAAACTGAGCCCAACGAATGTACAACCTTGGAGGAATAGTACCCCCGGAAAATCCAGCAATGTCAGATCCAATAATATTATACCCCAGCTCGGCACTTTTCAGGATGCTGGTAATTGCCGATTCAAATCCCTGAATTCCCTCAAGTGCAATATCAACTTTTTCCTGATCATTTTCTACCAGCATTTCATTGGTGACCCATTTGTGTTCCTGGTCGCCAACCCAATTCACTGGTGAAGCATCAATAGGCGCAAAACCTTCCGGGTGAAATCCACGGTCCATGGATCTGGCTAGTGTGACGAATTCCGGATTCTGTGATAATCCATGGTGGTATTCGTCCCTGTAGTAATGGTCCATATACGTTCTGGTGGTCATGATGCCAGAGGCGGTTTTTTTGTAGAAAAATGGTATAGGTCCCAGGTTTTTCCAGAATAGTGTAGCTGTGCCATCGAGTTTCCAGCCATCGATCCCGAGATCAAATACATGTTGTTGCATGTTTTGCCACCATGTCATAGCTTCGGGGTTGGAATAATCGATAAATCCACCGCGACCTTTCCACCATTTGTTCTCTGTGCCATCTGAGGCCAGGTATCCTTTTACTTTGGCCTGATTGAACCAATCCGGATCATCCTTCAATTTCAGGTCCTTGTTGTAGCTATTCACCATGGAGGTCATCCATAGGACCACTCGATATCCATCCTCCTGAAGTTTTAAAAACCAGTTATCATAGTCCGGGTATAAGGCTGTGTCAATATCAAAATCATTGTAGCGATAACTCCAGGGACTGTCAATAAGAATGGTCCTGACCGGGATGTCATGTGCTTTATATCCTTCCAGCAATTCATCAACGTATTCTGCCGTGTTTACATCATCCTCCCAAAGCCAGCATTCCAGGGCCCAGGTTGGTGTAAGTGGTGGATTTCCATGACGTTGTGCGTTGAATGGATAACCCCAAAGAGGATAAATAAGATAGAAGTAACAAAGTATAGCGAGAGTAGATATGATTATTACAATGACTTTGAATATGCTGAATAATATAGGTTTCTTTTTTTTCAAATCGTAAAAAATTAATATACATAAATAGGATTGGTATATACCCAGGGAATCCAGTTATCGTTTAGCTCTATACATGCTACAATCCTGAAATGACCCGATTTGCCATTCAACGCATATGAAAATTCATATCCTGCATCACTTTCATCTAGAAGTTGACCGGAATGATAAAGCTGAAATTTTACAGGAAATGGCGACACAGCTTTAAGTGCATTTACATCGGCAATTTGAACAGAATCACCTAATATTGCAGTAACGTTTTTATCCTGATTTAATGCAAAATATTGGAAGCCATCTGCTTTAGCTAGACTTTCAAAAGAAACGTATACATGTCCTTTAATGATATTTTCTTTAATGTTTACATTGGAAAATGTATCACAGAAAACAAAATTGTTATCAAAATGGAAAGAATTATAATATGGATCAAGTTCCCATTTATATACCCAACCGAATTTATCAGGCTCACCTAGCATTAATTTATCAAACCAGTTTGGTGCCCTTACAGTAATCGTTTTTGCATTTGAGCCTACCCATTCTACCTTGCCATCCTCAGTATATCGGGCCCGGAAACTTTGATTATTGTGAGCATCCACAGCACCTATACCCGTGATGTGGCGGTGTAAATTCAATGTATCCCAATTATTCAGGATGGCGGTCTGCTCATCATATAATTCACGATAGCACCAGTGTTTGTGTTTTCTGCCATTGACTATATTATTCACAACAAATGAGAGAATTCCATTTTCATCTTTTAAATCAGTATGGATGTTATAAATTTCCATAGCCTGGTAATCCGGATTATTCCAAATGTGGTCATTTTCGGTGTGCACATACGTGACCAGACCATTATTAGCCACCACTTGATGGATAAGTTGCTCGGTTTCAATGTTCCAGTCAAGCACAACGCTATCGAACGGATTGACCATAAGACCATTGCTTGACTCAGTGCCGGCTTCCATAATGATCCCGTCAAAAACTCCATGATAACTCCTGGGGAATGTATCCAGCTTTCCATGTGCATGGTCTGAGAAAAAGATAAAATCCAGGTTGGCTTCTTTTGCAGCATCCAGTATTTCCGGTAGTGTCCCCCGACTGTCATGCGACCAGTAGGTATGTGCATGCAATACACCCTGGAAGCATTCTTTATTAATAAACTGTTCCGGTTGCCTGTATTTTGACCATAATTCATTTCGTTCTTTTTCCATATTTGGGTAGGTCACCCATCTTCTCCACAGGGATGGGCCAAATAAGAAAATCAAACCAATTAAAATTATTGAAGAAAGTATGATTAGTATATACTTAAAAATCTTCATTATAACTTTCCCTATATTCATTGTTTGTTCCCCCAATTATTTATCCTTTCGCAAGTACCGAATTAGCTCTTCCGGATGGTCTGTTTGAATGCCATCTGTTCCCCAGTCAATAATTTTTCTCCATTCTGCTTCCCATTTTTTAGGATCATCTTCATGGTCATCCACAAAAACCATAGCCTCGTTTTCATGGGCTATTTGAACAAAAGATTTTGATAATTCACCCATATCAGTGGCGATTACTTTTGGTTGATAGGCCACAGCCACTCGCTCAATGTTTTTCGTCGGTCCCGGATTTGGCATGATCAGGCATTTCCGGCAAAGTTGTTTGATTTCCATTAACGATTTATGATGAGAAGCAGGAATATACCATACGATACGGTGTTCCATATTGTATTTTTTCATCTGTGTGATTATTTCTTCCGGATCGCCATCTTTTAAATCGAGGTATATACCAATCTTGTCCTGGCAAAGATCTAGGATTTCAATGAAAGTTGGAATTCGAGTATTTTTCCACTCTTTGCCTGCCTTTTCCCCGATATCAAGCTTCTTAAGTTCCTCCAGCGACATCTCCCTTACCTCACCGGTTTTCCCGTTGACGTAATCATCGATGGTCGAATTGTGAATGCTCACCAGCTGATTGTCTTTGGTAGTGCGCAAATCGATTTCCACAAAATCGCATCCCAGATCAATAGCCTTTTGATAAGCGGCAAGGGAATTTTCAGGAATTCCATTATGGGCCCCGCGATGAGCTATTACGTACACAGATCCATTTTTTGGCGGAAGTAAAATGGATTGTGCAAAAGCATGAAATGATAGTACTGATAATACAATCGTAAACTGAAACCGCAAACGTCGCTTCATTGATAGCACAATTATAAATACTTGTTAAACCATTCAATACCTGCAGGGTAGGCCTTATCAATTGGCAGGTCCCGGTGCCTTGAAGGATACCAGATAATTTCCTTGGGTTGTTTTGCTTTGTTAAAAAGCAATTTGCTCGTGATGGGTACAATTACCTCATCATTCTCAGCATTGATCATTAATAGGGGACGGGGCGCTATTTGTTCCACAAAATTGATCGGATCGATGATGCTGAAAAAGTCTTTCGCATCCTCCGTTAGCGCATCCATGCCGAACATCAGGCTTAAATTCCCTCCGGCAAGCGCTATAACGGGAACCTTTACACGATTATCAACCCCACAAAAAATTGTGCCAATTACTCCACCAAGGCTGATTCCAAAATAACCGATTTGGTTGGGATCAATTTCTTTTCTTGAGTGTAGAAAATCTATCGACCGGCGAAGATCAAAAACTGTTTGGGTGATAATATCACGTGTCCAGTACCTGTATCCGTCGGTCAGGCTGAAATCATAATCATCCGCTTTTCGCTCCCCATGATTTGCAATATCAATACGCAAAACGGCATACCCACTCTTAACAAAATAGTCATGACCAGCTTCAATGTAATCAACCGTTTTTCTATCCCCTAGTCCGTGGAGGAGAATAATAACAGGATGCGGCTCTTCTTTTGTTGTAGGAACTGTGAGTAGTCCATTTACACGTTGATTGTGGATGCTGCTAAATCGGACATCGTAGATCTTTAAACCATCTTCCACTGATAATAAATGAATTGAATCTTTCAAAGGCAGTTGATGGTCGTAATTGTAATATTTCAGCACAGGTAATTCCTGCTTGGAAAAGCATGAAATACCAAGAAAAAAGATGCCAAAATACACTATAAAAAATCCGTATCTAGTCAACTTCATATTCAGATAAAAATGTCAGTATAGATGTGAAATATGATGATCCGGCAAAGATAGGTGATAATTTATAAAAGATATGTGCTGTCTACTACAAACATTATGATGCTTTGTATATATTCTTCCCACTTAGGATCTATGTATTTCAGGTCCCTAATGCCCTGTTACATCCGGTTTTTCTTCACCTGAGTTTTTTTTTACTTTTACTGCTACAACTAATATCACCGAATGAAAAAAATTAAGCTACACTGGCAGATACTCATTTCTCTTGTGCTGGCGATTATTTACGGTATTATTTTTTCCACCTCCTACAAAATTCAGGAAAGGAGCTACAACCTGCTTACTAGGGAAAATGTAGTACCTGTCGTCCTAGACAAATTGAAACCACTTGAGAACCGAGAATTCAACACAAGAGAAGAATTCATGGATGCCCTTGAAACAAAGCTTGATGAAAGGGAGATGGAAGCCTACGTTGAGGTCATTCTTGAGAGCAGCTATTTTAACAGACCCGTTAAAGCTCTTAGTTGGATGGGAGATATTTTCCTTCGCGCATTGAAAATGATAATTATTCCCCTGATACTCAGCTCCCTGATTTCAGGGGTAACAAATATCGGATCTGGTGGTAACCTGGGGAGACTTGGACTGAAAACCCTCAGCTACTACATATTGACCAGCACTTTTGCGATTATAATGGGGCTTCTGTTGGTAAACCTGATCAAACCTGGTGTGGGAGCAGACCTGAACTTCGGGCAAACGGTCGAAGGATTGGTTGAAAAGCACAAGAGTCTGGGAGAAACACTAATAGAGATCGTTCCGGATAATATCTTCCAGTCCTTTAATAACAGTGCCATGCTTTCGATCATCTTCTTTGCGATGATTTTCGGCTTTTTTATCACAAGGGTAAGCGATCCGCACAGGGAAGTACTTAAAAAAGCGTTTAATGCCATTTTCGAGGTCATGATGCAGATTACCATGTTCGTGATCAAATTCACGCCACTGGGGATTTTTGGTATCGTGATCAAGGTAGTAGCCGATCAGGACGATCTCGGGAACCTCGTTGCCCGCATGGGGCTCTACATGGGTACTGTGGTTATGGCCCTGCTGATACACTTCTTTCTAACACTTCCCCTGATACTTAAAATTATCGGAAGAGCCAGGCCATTCAGGCATCTATCCAATATGTCCACTCCCTTGCTTACGGCCTTCTCTACCTCATCTTCTGGTGCTACACTACCTCTGACCATGGAAGCTGTAGAAAGGAATTCCGGTGTTTCAAATAAGATCAGTAGTTTTGTCTTACCTCTTGGCGCCACGATCAATATGGACGGCACAGCGCTTTATCAGGGAGTTGCTGCGGTTTTTATTGCTCAGGTATATGGGCTGGATTTAACTTTCAGCCAGCAATTAATGATAGTTCTAACAGCCACCCTTGCTTCCATCGGCACCGCCGCTGCGCCGGGCCTCGGAATGATTACTTTAGCAATGGTTTTAACCACAATTCGCATACCTTTGGAAGGAATAGCATTAATTCTCGGCGTTGACCGCATACTGGATATGTGCCGAACAATAGTAAACGTAACCGGCGACGCCTCCTGCGCCGTAGTCGTAGCTTCCACCGAAAACGAACTGTCGAATAAAGCAACTCAATAACCTCATATTCAGGCCGACTTGTTAACGCTATTGCCCAAATCGCCATAATTTGTTATAAATTACCGCTATGGATGGTAATCTGATTACAGGCACGATAGTTGTTATCGCCGCATTGGTTCTTCTGACATACCTGGTTATCTGGTCTGTCTGGGCAATTGGACGCATTTCAAGAAGCCGCTCCCATACCGGCCGGGAAGCATTAAAGGAACTAAATGGCGGCAGATAAAGCACAACTCAAAGGCGAGCTTTCCCGCGAATTATCACTGTTTCACATCACTATGATGG
>Ga0209536_100003767_pt1 | contig 24193 bp, 34 predicted proteins | sample DeeMarSeWOR28_12_FD_187461 | JGI IMG/M metagenome (GOLD analysis project Ga0209536, IMG submission 187461) | Marine sediment microbial communities from White Oak River estuary, North Carolina - WOR-2-8_12 (SPAdes) (version 2) | ecosystem: Environmental > Aquatic > Marine > Intertidal zone >...
CCTGCCGCCCGCGCAGCAAGACGAAGCGCTGGGAGGTGGTCCGCCTCATCGAGAGGACGCCGGAGGTATAACGATGATCCAGACCGAAACACAGCTGGATGTGGCCGATAACAGCGGCGCGAAGCGAGTGTCCTGCATCAAGGTGCTCGGCGGTTCGCGACGTCGTTATGCCGGCCTCGGCGACATAATCGTCGTCTCGGTGAAGGAAGCTCTTCCCACCGCCCGCGTGAAGAAGGGCGAAGTTGCCCGTGCGGTCGTGGTGCGCACCAAGCGTGAGTACCAGCGGCCGGATGGCACCTACATCAAGTTCGACACGAACAGCGCCGTGCTCATCACCAAGGACAACGAGCCGATCGGCACCCGAATCTTCGGACCGGTGGCCCGTGAGCTACGCGCAAAAAAGTTCATGAAGATCGTCTCCCTCGCGCCAGAGGTGGTGTGATGACTGCGCGTATCAAAAAGGGTGATCTGGTTCAGGTCATCGCAGGCAAGGACCGCGGCGAAAAGGGCCGTGTTCTCCAAGTGGTTCGGGCGGACTTGCTCCTCGTCGAGGGCGTCAACCGCGTGAAGCGACACCAGAGCCCCCGTCGTTTCAAAGAGGCTGGCATCGTCGAAAAGGAGATGCCAATTCACGCCTCGAACGTGATGCTGGTCGACCCGAAGACCGACGAACGCACTCGCGTCCGTATCGAAGCCGACAAGAAGGACCCCAACAAGCGCGTACGCGTGGCCGTTAAGAGCGGCTCGGTCCTGGATTGAGGTCGCCATGAGTGAATACGAACCCCGACTCCGCAAGAAATACACAGACGAGATCATCCCTCAGTTGATGAAGGAATTCAGCTTCAAGAACGTGATGCAGGTTCCGAAGCTGGAGCGAGTCGTGATCAACATGGGCCTCGGTGAAGCGGTGCAGAATGCGAAGCTCGTCGAATCGGCAGTCGAAGAGCTCGCCGCAATCACCGGCCGCAAGCCGATCGTCACTCGCGCGAAGAAGTCCATCGCGAGCTTCAAGCTTCGCGAGGGTATGCCGATTGGCGCGATGGTCACGCTTCGCGGTAGGCAGATGTACGACTTCGTCGATCGACTGGTTTCGATCGCCCTGCCGCGTACGCGTGACTTCAAAGGCATCAGCCCAAAAGCATTCGACGGCCGTGGCAACTACACGCTCGGTATTCGCGAACAGATCGTCTTTCCAGAGATCAACTATGACAAAATCGATCACATCAAAGGCATGAATGTGACCTTTGTTACGACCGCAAAAACTGACGAACAGGGACGTGCCTTGCTGAAGTCGCTCGGCATGCCGTTCAGGAACTAGAGGACGCAGATGGCTAGTAGGCGCGCATTTGCCAAAATGGAGAAGACACCGAAATTCTCGGTGCGACAACGGAATCGCTGCAAAGTCTGCGGACGCCCGCGGGGTTACTACCGCAAGTTCGAGATGTGCCGCATTTGTCTTCGTAAGTATGGGCTCTCGGGCGATGTCCCGGGCCTCACGAAATCGAGCTGGTAAGGAGGTGCAGTCATGATGACCGATCCAATCGCAGACATGCTGACGCGCATCCGGAACGCCGCACAGGCTCAGCACGATCACACCGTTCTTCCTTCTTCGAATCTCAAGGCGCAGCTGGCCGAGATTCTCAAGCAAGAAGGCTTCATCGACGACTACCGTGTCGAAGACGGGGTTCAGAAAAGCCTCACGATCTTCCTCAAGTACGGTCGTGACCGCCAGAGCGCGTTCGTCGGGATGCGCCGCGCGAGCCGCCCAGGACGGCGCTTCTACGTGGGCCACAACGACATCCCACGTGTCCAGAACGGCATGGGTGTTGCGATTCTTTCGACATCCGTTGGCGTCATGACCGGCCGCGACGCTCGCCACAAGCGAGTGGGCGGTGAGGTGCTCTGCGAGGTTTGGTGATGACTGAGACATTTGCAGGAAAGCAGTCTAGAAACGGCAAGAAACCGGTCGAGGTCGCCAAGGGCGTACAAATTTCCATCAGCGGCCGGGAGATCAAGGCCAAGGGCCCGAAGGGCGAGCTGAGTCAGGTTCTTCGACCCGAGGTCGTCGTCACCCAGGAAGAGGGCGTGATCACGGTCAGACCTGCTCCACAGTCCGGCAAAACGGGCCTTCGGTATCAGGGGCTCACTCGTGCGATTCTTCGCAACATGGTCGAGGGTGTCGCGAACGGTTACAAGCGTTCGCTCGATTTCCGTGGCGTTGGCTACCGCGCGGAGTTCAAGAACAACCAACTCAAGATGACGGTCGGGCTCTCCCATCAACCGATCGTCGACATTCCCAGGGCTGTGACCGTAAACGTCGAGACGATCGACGAGGCGGGAACCAAGTTCCCGCGCGTTCATCTCGAGTCTCCCGACAAGCAACTCGTCGGGCGTATTGCAGCGCGGATTCGTCAGATGCGACCCCCGGAGCCATACAACGGCAAGGGGATTCGCTACACCGGCGAACGCATTCGTGAGAAGGCGGGCAAGGCCGGAAAGGCTGGAGGTTAGTCATGCGGCAGAAACTCACGGGACGCACTCGGCGCAAGCTGAGGATTCGCAGAAAGGTGCAGGGAACCTCCGCGCGCCCCCGGCTAGCGGTCTTCCGGAGCGCGAAGCACATCTACGCGCAGGTCATCGACGACACTCGGGGTACGACAATCGCTCATGCCTCGAGCGTTGCGGCGCCTGGCGAAGGAAACAAGGTCGACGTCGCGAAGTCGGTCGGCAGTGCCGTGGCCAAGGCCTGCATCGACAAAGGTGTCGAGCAGGTCGTGTTCGATCGCGGCGGGTATCAATATCACGGACGCGTTCGCGCACTGGCCGAATCGGCACGCGAAGCCGGCCTTAAGTTCTGAGGACGAGATGGCATACAAAGACCAAATCATCGATCCAAACACACTCGACGATCTCGCCGAACGGGTGATCTTCATCAATCGCGTTGCCAAGGTCGTCAAGGGTGGCCGGCGTTTCAGCTTCAGCGCACTCGTCGTCGTGGGCGACGGCAACGGACACGTCGGTGTAGGCATGGGCAAGGCCAAAGAGGTCCCGGAGTCGATTCGCAAGGGCACCGAGGCTGCCAAGAAGAACCTCTTCAAGGTCCCGCTGACGGGTCGTACGATTCCCCACAAAATCGTCGGCTCCTCCGGTGCTGGTCGCATCGTGCTGCGCCCGGCCTCGGAGGGAACCGGCGTCATCGCCGGTGGTGCGATGCGTCCGGTGCTTGAAGCCGCAGGCGTCAAAGACGTCTTGGCGAAGATTCTCGGAACCACCAATCCGTACAACGTGGTCAACGCCACGATTGCGGCGCTCAAGGAGCTCGAATCGCCCGCCGAGGTCGCTAGCCGCCGGAGCCGCCGCAAGGGCGAGATACAGCAGTACGAGCACGGGCCCAAGGCGGAACGTCCCGCCGCCGAGCCTGACGAAGCGCCTGCGGAGGCGAGCGCATCGTAAGAGAGGCAATCATGAGCGCTAAGAAACTCAAAGTGACCCAGGTCAGAAGCGAAATCGGCCGGATGGACAAACAACGACGAGTCCTCCGGGGCCTTGGCTTGCGCGGGATGAACAGCGAGGTCCTGGTGGACAACACCCCTTCGTTCCGTGGAATGGTCAAGAAGGTGCTCCACCTCGTCGAAGTGGAGGAAGTCAATGAGTGAGCAGAGCAAGACGCCAATCCTTTCACGGCTTCGCCCCGCAGCGGGGGCCGTCCGTGGGAAACGACGCAAAGGACGTGGCCCTGGCTCTGGCTTGGGCAAGACCGCTGGCCACGGCCAGAAGGGCCAAAAAGCCAGGCATCCCGGCAACTTCAGCAAGCTCGGCTTCGAAGGCGGGCAGATGCCGCTCTATCGGCGCATCCCAAAGCGTGGCTTCGTCAACCCCTTCACCAAGAATGTGGGAACGGTCAATGTGAAGGATTTGGCTCGGTTCGACGCTGGCGCGACGGTCGACGAGGCCGCTCTGCGAGAAGCTGGCCTCATCAAGCGCAAGGTGGACATCATCAAGGTTCTTGGCGATGGCGAGCTCGACAAGGCTCTCACCGTCAAAGTCCACGCAGCTAGCGCGACAGCCACGCAGAAGATCGAGAAGGCGGGCGGTATCGTCGAGCTAGTCGCCGCGACACCCGCCTCTTAACCGAAAGCCCGTAGCAAGCCATGAGCACCGTCGCGAACATCTTTCGAATCCCCGAGCTCCGTCGCCGCATTCTCTTCACCTTGGGAATGCTCGCCGTCTATCGCATCGGAATTTTCGTTACGACACCCGGCGTAGACCGGTCGGCCATGCGAAAGTACGTCGCCGGGCAGTCGGGCGGCTTCTTGAGCATGTTCAACCTGTTCTCAGGTGGTGCGCTCGAGCAGGCGTCGATTTTCGCGCTCAACATCATGCCCTACGTCTCGGCGAGCATCATCTTGTCGCTGATGACGGTCGTGGTGCCCTCGCTCATGGAGCTTCGCAAGGAAGGCGAAGCGGGCCAGCGCAAGATCAACCAGTACACGCGCTACGGAACGGTCGGGCTCAGTATTTTTCAGAGCATGGGCCTCGCGATGCTTTGGGAGGGCTGGAACGAAAGCTCGACGGCGGGGGACATCGTCGCCAACCCGGGCTGGAGCTTTCGTTTCATGACCGTCCTCGCGCTCACGACCGGCACCTCGTTCCTGATGTGGCTCGGCGAGCAGATCACGGAGCGCGGCCTCGGAAACGGCATTTCGCTCATCATTTTCGCAGGAATCGTGGCCAATCTCCCCGACGCCCTGTTTCTGACGCTCGAGCAATTCAAGCTTGGGGAGCTCCAGCCGATCGACCTGATGCTGCTCATCGTGATCGCGCTCGGTGTGACTGCGTTCATCGTCTTCTTCGAACGCGCCCAGAGGCGTCTGCCGATCACCTACGCCAAGCGCATGATAGGCCGGAAGATGTATGGTGGGCAGCAGTCTCACCTGCCGCTCCGCGTGAACATGGCCGGGGTCATTCCACCGATCTTCACCTCGTCCTTGCTCATGTTCCCGGTCACTCTGGCGGGTACCAATATTCCATATCTTTCCGATGCGATGCGCTGGATCAGCAACAACCTGGTCCCAGGCGGCTGGGTGTACATCGTCGTCTTCGCGTCCATGACGATCTTCTTCTGCTTCTTCTATACGGCCATCACCTTCCAGCCGGTCGATGTCGCAGAGAACCTCAAGAAGCAGAGCGCCTTCATTCCGGGCGTGCGTCCGGGCAAAGCCACGGCCGAGTACATCGATGCCGTTCTGACTCGAATCACGGTGGGTGGCGCGCTCTACGTGTCGGCCGTCGTCACGCTTCCGACCCTCCTTCAGTCCCGATGGAACGTGCCGTTCTACCTCGGTGGGACCTCGCTCATGATCGTCGTCGGTGTTGCCCTGGACTTCGCGCAGCAGGTCGAGAGCCACCTCATCACCCGACACTATGAGGGCCTCACGGGGAGCAAGGGCTCCCGCATCCGAGCGAGGAACGCGTAATGGATCTGCTCCTTTTCGGACCGCCTGGCGCTGGCAAGGGCACGCAAGCCAAGCTGCTCATCGACCTCTTGGGGATCCCGCAGATCTCGACCGGCGATATGATGCGAGCCGAACGGAAGTCCGGGTCGGACCTCGGGAAGCAGTTCGACGAGTACATGTCAGCTGGAAAGTTGGTGCCTGACAGTCTGGTGCTGGACTTGATCTTGAAGCGCCTCAGCCAGGATGATGCCAAAAGCGGCGCGATCTTCGATGGTTACCCGAGGACGGTAGCGCAGGCCGAATCGCTCGACGCCCTTCTCGAGAAGCTCCATCGACGCATCGACCGGGTGGTTTCTCTCGATGTTCCGCTGCAGGACATCGTCGACCGGGTCACGGGCCGGAGGGTCTGCCTGGACTGTGGACAGACCTATCACGTCCGCTATACTCCGCCGCCCCAAAACGGAGAGTGCATCTCCTGTGGGGGGAACAAGATTGTGCAGCGTTCGGACGACACTGAAGAGGTCGTTCGAAAGCGGTACGAAGAGTACAAAGCGAAGACCGAGCCGGTGCTCGCCCACTACGATGCCAGGGGCGTCGTGAGGGGTGTTGAAGGCGTGGGATCATTGGAAGAGATTACAGAACGCATTAAGGAAGCGATTGGGGTTGACTAACGAGCAGGATGACTGAAACCAGAACCACCCGAGGCACCATCGAGACGGTGCTGCCGCGGGCGCTTTACCGAGTGAGGCTAGACGACGGTATGGAGATCACCGCGTCACTGTCTGCCAAGGCAAGACAGGTTACGGTGAAGCTCCTGCCGGGAGACGGTGTGATGGTTGAGGTGTCTGTTTACGACCCGACGAGAGGACGAATCCAAGAGAGGCTGACATGAAGGTTCGACCAAGCGTCAGAAAGATTTGTGACAAGTGCAAGATCGTGCGCCGCAGGGGCGTCGTGCGTGTCTTGTGTGACAATCCCCGTCACAAGCAACGGCAAGGATAGAAGCGAATGGCACGTATCGCAGGCGTCGACCTCCCAGGTCGGAAACACACGGTGATTGCGCTTCAGTACATCTACGGAATTGGTCCGCACCACGCGAAGCACATTTGCGAAGTTGCAAACATTCCGGAGAGTAAACGTGCTGACGATCTCGACGAGACCGACGTCAAGAAGATCCGCGAGTGCATCGATCTGAACTACAAGGTCGAAGGTGACCTTCGTCGTGAGGTCAACATGCACATCAAGCGGCTCATGGACCTTGGTTGCTATCGCGGGCTCCGCCATCGGCGCGGCCTGCCGTGTCGCGGTCAACGGACTCACACCAACGCCCGCACCCGCAAGGGACCGAAGCGCGGCGCAATGAGCAAGAAGCGCTAAGATCATGGCAAAGGCGAAAGCAAAGCCCACCAAGGGCAAGAAGCGTAAGACGAAGAAGGTCGTGACGAGCGGAATCGCTCACATCCAGTCGACCTTCAACAACACGATCGTCACCATTACCGATTTGGGTGGTGAAGTGGTTTCCTGGTCGACAGCTGGTTCGCGTGGCTTCAAGGGCTCGCGCAAGAGCACTCCGTTTGCTGCGCAGCTCGCAGCAGAGGATGCGGCGCGCAAGGCGCAGGACGTAGGCATGAAGACCATCGCGATCTTCGTAAAGGGTCCAGGTGCAGGCCGAGAGTCTGCGCTTCGAGCATTTCAGAACGTCGGGATGCGGGTCACCCTGCTTCGCGACGTGACACCGATTCCACACAATGGCTGCCGGCCGCCAAAGCGGCGGCGCGTTTAGAAGGCTGCGGAGGCAATTAATGACGAGTCCGACTCTAGTCGCACGCAATTGGCGGGAGCTCATTCGCCCCAGAAGCGTCCCGGTTGATCAGGAGTCGCTCAGCGACACCTACGGCAAGTTCGTCGTAGAGCCGCTCGAGCGTGGTTTTGGCATCACGCTAGGTAACTCGCTGCGGCGGGTGTTGTTGTCTTCTCTTCAGGGGGCAGCAATCACGGCCGTCAAGATCGACGGCGCGCTGCATGAGTTCACCTCGGTTCCGGACGTCGTCGAGGACGTCACCGAGATGGTCCTAAATTTCAAGGAAGTCGTCGTCCGCTCGCACACCGCGCGCACACAGACCGTCCGCATCGAGAAGGAAGGCCCCGGTGTCGTGACAGCCGGCGACATCAAGGCCAGCGATCAGATCGTGATTCTCAATCCCGATCACAAGATCTGCACCCTGGCAAAGGATGGACGCTTCGCTGCCGAGCTCACGATCAACGTCGGTCACGGCTACGTCCCCGCAGACCGAAACAAGACCGCGGGTATTCCAATTGGCACGATCGCGATCGACTCGCTGTTTTCGCCGATCCGCAAAGTGAACTACGCGGTCACCAATGCTCGTGTCGGCCAGATCACCGACTACGACAAGCTCACCCTAGAGGTTTGGACCAACGGTGCTGTGAAGCCGGCCGATGCCGTTGCCTATGCCGCCAAGATCCTCAAAGACCAGCTCACGATCTTCATCAACTTCGAAGAGCACGATGAGCCGGCTGAAGAGTCGAGCTCGGAAGAGCCGCTCAACGAGAACCTCTTCCGCTCGGTCGACGAGCTCGAGCTCTCGGTGCGCTCCGCCAACTGCCTCCAGAATGCCAATATCAAGTTGATCGGGGAGCTGGTGCAGAAGAGCGAAGGCGAGATGCTCAAGACGAAGAACTTTGGGCGCAAGTCGCTCAAGGAAATCAAGGAAATCTTGGCTGACATGGGTCTTTCCCTCGGCATGCATATCGACAACTGGTCGCAGATGCTCGAGCGCTGGAAGACACAGCAGGCCAATCAGTAAAGTAGCTAGCGATAGGTCGCGGATAGGTCGTCATGAGGCATCAAAAGGCAGGCAGGAAGTTTGGTCGGAACACGAGCCATCGCCGAGCCATGTTCAGGAACATGGCGGGCAATCTGGTTTTGCACGAGCAGATCAAGACGACCGACGCAAAGGCAAAGGAGCTTCGACGCATTGCAGAGCGCTTGCTCACCAAGGCGATCCGGCTCGGCGACGACCTCACCATCGATGTGGCGAAGGTGAAGGACGAGGCAGAGCGCCAGCGCATTCTGTCTCGCCGCCTTCACGCCTACCGTCAGGTGGCTCGCTTCCTCCCGAAACAGCTCGCCAAGACCAACCCGGATGGCACCGTGCAAGACGTGGATCTGATCCACAAGCTCTTCACCGAGCTGGCCCCTCGCTACCTCGAGCGAGCCAAGGCCGACAAGGGTGGCGGCTACACCCGAATCATCAAGGTCAACCACCGTCGAGGCGACAATGCGCCGATGTCCTTGATCGAGTTCATCGTCTAGCGCCGGGCCCCTCTTGTAGCGGTTCAGCGGCCGGCGCGTGGCCGATCGCGGCTTTCTCGCGTGGGGAAGCGAGCGAACATGAGGACCCAGGCGACCGCGAAGAACGGCACCACGACCCTGGCCGGCGCGCCGAGGAAGCCGAGGACTAGCCCAAAGATCGCGACGCTTTCCGCAAGGGCCAGCGCCAGGATGAGGGTGGTGAGGTAGCGGCTTTGCCTCTGGCTCGCCGAGTCACCGGTTCGGCTCCGCCTGTGCATGAACGTCGGTAAGAGCAGGCTGGCGCCTGCCGTCGTTGCCGCAATTAACGCGAACGGGTAGACGAGCATCTCCCAGCTGGCGCCGGTCTGTACTTCAACGAGCTCGAGAACGAGCAGGTAGATCAAGGTCGAGGCGAATAGCGCCGCCCAGAGGATGCGAGGAACAAACAGCAAATCCTTCATTCTTTCATGATGGCAAAGCTCGATCGCCGCTACCAAGTAGGGAACCCGCGACTCGACCAGTGACCACGGCGACGAATCCCTGAAGAGGGACACGAACGCGGAGGCCGGTCGCTAAGAACAATTGCGTATATCGGAGCGCTCGTCGCAGGCGTAGGCCCCGGGATTCTACGGCGAGCGGTGGGCGCTTGCCGGCGCAAAGGAGCAAGACGATGGCTGATGCAGCAATTGTAATTCGATGGAATCGCGTCGTACCAGGACGCGAGAAACAAGGCCTTTCGATCTTTGGTCAGTCCTTGGAGTACTACGGAAGCTTGCAAAGCAAGGGTGCCATCGAGAGCTTCGAGCCGGTGATTTTCAACCCGACTGGTGGCGACCTGAACGGGATCATTCTCATTCGCGGAAGCGCGGATCAACTCGAAGCGCTCAAGCGCGAAGATCGGTTCATCGAGCTCATGATGCGAGCGGCGCACAATTGCGAAGGACTCGGCGTGAACGACGCCTATCTCGAAGGCGAGCTCCAATCGCGCATGGGGCGTTGGACGCAGATCATCAACGAATAATTCCGGGTCGCGGAAAAACGGGCGAGATGGAGCTGCGTCGAACGGCTCGGCCCCATATCACGTATGTATCCGCGCCCCTCCATATGAGATGTTCCGCGCCACGGCTCGGAATCGCATACCGGATCGCGCGCAAGATCGCGTCCGGGAGCGACTGCGGTTTCGCGCTCAGGCTGCGACGACGGGGAGCTCGGTCGGCTTAGCGGTTTCCTGGATGTAAAACTGCTTGCAGTACCGTCGGTATTCACCGATCGGCCCGTCGCCCTCGGCGAGAATCGGTCTTTCCACGTAGCGTTTGGCTTCCCAGATCGGCGCGTCTTGACCAACCTCTCGATTGAGGCCCCAGGTGGCTGCGGCGCGGAGCACATGCGCGAGCGCCAACCTTCGCGGTCCCAACTGCTTCACCGACGATGCGGTGCGCAGAACGATCTTGCCGCGCTCGACGGGGCTCGACAGGACTAGCAAATTGATCTCGATGCCGAAGCGCTCGATGCTCACACGCACCAGGGAATATCCAAGTCCGTGAACCTCGACACGGAACTTGGCGACGAAGCGGATCTTGCTGCCCAGTGGGTATTGAATCCCATAGGCCCCTTTCAGGAGATGCCCGTCGATCTCGAGGTCCCCCTCGGTCCAGGCACCACCGAAGCCGTGAACCTGAACGAAGTGCCCGATGTCGACGCTATTCTCGCTCGTCTCTTGCGGGTGGCTCTTCAGCTCCATGGCTCGGGTGCTGAAGGCAGTCCAACCCTCAGCGGGGCCCGGTAGGATCGGAATCTCCCAATCGGGCTGCTTCCCTTCCGGGTGGTACCAGGCGAAGATGTAACCGTTGTGCTCGCGAGTCGGCCAGGAGCCGAGCTTGGCCTTGCGCGGAACCGCCTTCCCGTACGCGGTCCGCACGCAGCGGCCATCAGCCCCAAATTCGAAGCCGTGAAATGTGCACCGGAGGTTCTCTCCAACGACCTTTCCTGCGCCCAAGTGTGCGCCCAGGTGCGGACAGTACCCGTCCGCCAAGTGCGCCCTGCCGGACTCAGTCCGATAGAGAACGAGCTCCTCGCCGAAGTACCTGACTGGAAGGACCTGGCCCGCGCGCACCTCCTTGGAGCTCGCAACGGTGTACCAACCAAACGGAATGCCCGGAAAGCGGTAGTTATCGACCACGATGGTTCTCCTCCGAAGGCGCGCGGAGCCCCTTCTCGCAGGGGAATGTAGGCCCATCCCCCCCACTGCAACGAAAAACCGGGTGAATGGTACTCAGACGGGGGTGAATGGAGGGTCGGCCGGGGCGAACCGTCCGGATTCGGCCTTTGACGGCAGAAAAGCCTGCATTTCGGAGGGTGTCTATTCCACGCGGGCGGGGGCCGATCTCTTTACAAGATGCCCGAAACCGATATTAACGCGCCTGTGATAGCGAAGTTGCTAGGCCTCCCGGACACCCCCGGCGTGATGTTCCTCGTTTTTGCTGGCGGCGGGATGCTCTACTTCTTCACGATCGCGTCGATTGCGTACTATCTCTATTTCAAAAAGTTCAAAGCACGCTTTCATCCCGACTACGAGCTCGATCCCCAAGAGATGAAGTCCGCCATCAAATGGGTGGTCATCGGGATCATCGGCAACGGCGTCCTGATGCTTCCGATCCACCTGCTGATCGCGAAGAACTACTCGAAAATGTACTACGATGTCAGCGACCACGGTTGGGGTTGGATCTTCGCGCAGGTCGTCTTGCTTCTGGTCTTCACCGAGACGCTGATTTACTGGACGCATTATGCGTTTCACCGCGTGCCCTGGCTCTGGAAGCACGTTCACCAGCGCCACCACATATACAAGGTTCCGCAGCCCTATTCTGCGCTGTCATTCAATCCAATGGACTCGTTTCTGCAGGCAGTCCCGCATCACATTGCGGCATTCTTCTTCCCACTGCATGCGGGCGTTTACGTCGCTTCGGTGACCTTCGTGACGCTCTGGGCAGTCTGCATTCACGATCGTGTGAGCTTCTTTCGCTGGCCCTGGCTCAACTACACCGACCACCACACGCTTCATCACTGGTACAGCGATTTCAACCTGGGTCAGTACTTCACGTTCTGGGATCGCCTGGTGGGGACGTATCGGAGCCCGAAAATCGACTACGAAGACGTGCCCGAGGGCATCATCTACCGGCCAACGCACGCCAGGGCGACTTCGACGGCTCCGAGCGCGCTCGGCGGAAGGTCCGCGAATCCGGTCTGAGCTCAGCGGGTGATTCTGAAGTCGGTGAACTCGCCGGTGTAGCTTCGCCAGCGGACATCAACCGCGTCGACTCTCGCCGTCGAAGGACCTGCCTGGGCCCAGGACAAGAAGTCTTTCACGTCATCCTCTTCGCCTTCGGCGACGATTTCGACCGAGCCATCGCTGCGGTTCTTGACCCAACCGCTCAAGCCGTGCTGTCGCGCTTCGCGCTGCGCAGTCGCCCTGAAGTACACGCCCTGAACGCGGCCGCGGACGACGAGGTGAATTCGTTTCTGGCCCATCGCTTAGTTATTGCCTATCGGCTCCGCGCCGCAAACCTCAACCGTACCGGACATCCAAAACATGGAAGTATCCGAAAACTAGGAGCTTTCCGACGTGGCTTCCCAGTGAGCCACCATCCTCGGCGGCAAGGTTCTTGGCGAAGGCAAATGCCTCGGCCGCATGCACCGCCAGGAGGCCCAAGCAGAGCGTTTGGCCGATCCCTGCCTGTGGCACCGACGCCGGCGCAAGGTAGGAGAGAACGCCCCAAACCCATCCAGCCAGCACGAGTACTTTTCCGACTGCGGCTGCGCGCTTCATGCGCGGAGCATACTCAATCGGGAAGCCTCATGACACCCGGCAGGGGCTGAGTTGGGGCGCCTGGAGGAGCCGGGACACCGAGCAACGCGGCAAGGCTCGTTGCAACTCGCAGCACATTCTGTGGTTCCGCGCTGATGCGGCGTTCGATCGCCGTTCCCCACATCAGGACCGGGACGCGGCGGTCGTAGTCCCACGGGGTCCCGTGGTTCGTCCCGCCTAGCTCGGAAAGCCCGTCGAACCAGCCAGGCTCTGTGACGAGATAGAGATCACCAGGTGGTTCGTTGGGGAGCGTGGCACCGATCAGTCGCTCGATCTCCTTCCCGCTCGCGCGAAGCGCTGCCGGGTTCTGCGTTTCGTAGACCGCTTCGACGCCTTCGACCTCGGGCAGAGCCTTGCGTAATGCCTTGCCGAGCTCCTCTCGACGGGCTTTGCCTTCGGCCGTGTAAGTGAACAAGGGCGCAACGTAGCCGGCGATCCAGTCCCCGTCACCCAGGGCTGCGTCGGCAGCATCCTCCGCCGCTTTCGTCAGTACGTGGCCCTGCAGACGACCCCCGGGTCTGCCTTCCGCGCGGGCTCGCTCCGGAAGCTCTGCGACCCCGTGGTCAGCCGTGAGCACGAAGGCAACCGGACCACGAGCCTGCAGGAGTTGCACGAAGCGGGTGAGCGCGCGGTCGATTCGCTGAAGATTGTCGGCGTACTCCCAAGACTGCGGACCCCAGACGTGTCCGACGAGGTCGGTCCCCGAAATTCCGAGCGCGAGCAAGTCAGGCACCTCATCCATGCCCATTCGTTCTGCTTTCACGACGGCATATGCGGCGGCCATCAAGTACTCGCTCGCTTCGGGCGTTCCGGCAAACGCGTACCAGGGATCTGGAGCCTCCCGCGGATCGTGCGGGAACGCAGGATACATCTCCCCGGGCGCGGCGTCGGGGCCGAGCTCCTCCTCGAGCCTGCGCGGATCGCTGGGCTCCCAAGCTTGAAGCAGAGGCTCGACCGGATTCGCCTTGTTGAAATCCCGCAGCCATCGAGGGAGCGACGTGTCCGGCGCGTAGTACGTCGACGTCGTCATGGAGCGCGCTACAGCGTCGTAGAAGACAGCGATGTCGGGCTTCTTGCCGACCGGAAGCACAGCGGAGCGCCCCTTGATCGAGATCCCCACGATGCGCGCCCTCCCAGCGCTCTCGCGCTGCAAGATGTCGGCGACCGTTTCCGCTCGCATCTGCGTAGGGCTCACGAAGCGATTCGGATTTCCGAGAACGGCATGTTCGCGGTCGTCCACGGTGCGACGCGATCCGAGCTCGGCATCATATACTGCGTTCGCGACGATCCCGTGCACGGCAGGGGGCACGCCACTGGTGAGCGAAGCGTGCCCGGGCGCCGTCTGGGTGCAAGCGTAAGGAAACTCCGCCCGATGAGCCGCGCCGTCTTCATACGCGCGGCGAATCGCACTGTCGCTTGGGAGCAGTTGCAGCTGTTCGTCGAGCACCCAGGAGCCAAGTTGATCGAGGATGATCAACACGACGAGCCTCGGGGCCACCGAAGCCTGGGAAGCTGGCTCCGGCGTGGCCAAGGTCTTTTCGACCGGCGTTTCGGCTTGTGGTGCAGTCCTTGCACAGCCGGGCACGACGGTCGTCGCCACCGAGAGCGATGCAGCGAGAACGACACGGGCGATAGTCTTCGATTTCATCCTCACCAGCGCAACCTATCCTGGCAAAAGCGTGGCCGCTAGGTGCCGGAAGAGCCGAGGCTTGAAACCTGGGGTGGGTCGGCGCTAGACGTAGTGTCCCAGATGAGCGGACGTCTACGAAGCATTCATGCCAACGCGCGCATTGCGCGAGGCTGGTCGATCGGTTTTTACATCGCTGGCGTTGCAGCACTGGGCACAGGACTGCTCCTCGGAGCGATCGTCGCCGCCGCGACGGGTACGGCCGCCGGCCTCACCGTCGCTGCGCTGATCGCAGGCGGTGGCGTTGCGACCGGTGGCTTGAGCCTTTGGGAGAGCCGCCGCTTCGAGCTGCGCGCGAAGCGACTCGAAAGCAGGATTTCGGAACAGCGCCTCTTTTCACTTGCGGAGAAGCACCGTGGGATGTTGCGCGTCGTCGACGTGGCCAAGGGACTTGGCGTCATGAGCGCGGAAGCCGAGGCGCTCCTCGATAGCCTGGTGGACGAGGTACGCGTTTCGATGCACGTGACCGAGGAAGGCGAGATTCACTACCTTTTTCGCGAGATCGTCGACCCATCCGGCCCGCATGTTCGCGTAGAGCTTGCCGAAGCGGAAAGCGTAGAGGAAACCGAGCCGCTGAACGTCGAGCGAAAGAAGTATCTAAGTGATTGATATAATGGAATTTTGGGAGTGACAAGCTTGCGCCTGAAGGGGCTCAGCCCGATGATTTGCCGTCTGGGGTTGCCTAAGCTACATACGGCGACCTCGCTTAGCGACGGAGCACGACTGTAATGAAACCCGACATCCATCCTGAATACAACACGATCACCGTGCACTGCGCTTGTGGCGCCTCGTTCGAGATGCGCTCGACCCGGAGCATCGATCAGGTGGATATTTGCTCGGAATGCCACCCGTTCTACACCGGCAAGCAGAAGCTGGTGGACACCGCGGGTCGCGTCGAGCGTTTCCGCAGGAAGTACTCGAAGGCAGGCAAGACGAAGGCCGACGCGGCGCCCGAAGCGCCCGCCGACAACTAGGCGGCCTTGCCCCGCAAGGGCACCATATTGGCAACGATGGCCCAACCCTACATTGGTGGGCAGGCGGTCATCGAAGGCGTGATGATGCGCGCTCCTGCCTGTCTAACCGTCGCCGTGCGGCGGCCCGACGGGACAATTGCGCTCCGCGAGGGCCCGTACCGCTCGACCTGGTCGAAGAAGCTCTGGAAGCTTCCGGGCTTTCGGGGCGTGGCGATGTTGGTCGAATCGATGACGATGGGCTTCTCGGCGCTTCAGTTCTCTGCGGAGCAGCAGATGACCGAAGAGGAGCTCGCGCAGGACCAGGGATCGGGGCGACTGGCCGTGGTCATTTCGACCGTGCTGGCGCTTGGACTCTTTGTTGCACTGCCGCAATTTCTCGCGAGCCTGGCGTCGAAGGGCGCAGGCTGGGACCTGGGCCTCACCGACACAGGGTTCCACGTGCTGATCGGCGGATTCAAATTGCTGATCTTCGTTGGATACCTATTCGCGATCAGCCGAATTCCCGATGTGCGGCGCTTGTTTCAGTATCACGGTGCCGAGCACAAGACGATTCACGCCTACGAAAAGAACCTGCCTCTGACCGTCGAAAACGTGCAGGCCCAGACTACACTTCATCCACGCTGCGGAACCACGTTCCTCGTCGTCGTCATCGTCGTTTCGATCATCCTCGGCTCCCTTGCGGCACCGCTGCTGATGCCCGAGGTCGAAGGTTGGTTGGCTCAGGCCTCGCTCCTGCTGATTCGCATCGGAATTCTCCCAGTCATCGCCGCCATCTCGTATGAGCTTCAACGACTGAGCGCGCGCTTCTGTACGACCGGCTGGCGGCGGGTCGTGCTCTATCCAGGCTTTCTATTTCAGAAAATCACCACTCGGCAGCCCGACGACGACCAAGTCGAAATCGCCATCGCGGCCATGGAGACCGCTGCCTGGCGTGACCGCATCCAGGACCAGGCGCCCCATGGTCAAGAGCCGATTGTCTTTGCGAGTTTTGCCCGCTTCAGGGAAGTATTGGGCGGGGACGGCTCCTTGGGCGCGTCCCGCGCGGCCTGAACATGCTTCCCACCGACAAGCTCGAGTCCCTAGCGGCTCGCTACCGCGAGATCAACGAGCTGCTTTGCCAGCCCAACGTCGTGTCGGACACCAAGCGGTACACTGGGCTCAACAAGGAGCGCTCGGAGCTCCAGGAAGTCGTGGAGGCGTACGCGCGCTATGAGCAAGTGGTGGAGGACCTCGCGGGTCACAAGGAAGCGCTTGCCGACCCCGATCTTCGCGGGCTCGCAACCGACGAAATTCCCGGGCTCGAAGAAGAACGCGAACAGCTCGAAGCCGCAATAAATCTCTTGCTATTGCCGAAAGATCCGAACGACGAACGTGACACGATCCTCGAGATTCGGAGCGGCACCGGTGGCGAGGAAGCGGCCTTGTTCGCCGCAGACCTCTTTCGTATGTATTCGCGATACGCGGAAACCCAGGGATGGAAGGTCGAGGTCATGTCTCTGAGCGAGGCGTCTGCCGGCGGACTCAAGGAAGTCATCGCGACGATCTCCGGTGACAATGTCTATTCGCGGCTCCGCTTCGAAGGAGGCGTGCACCGGGTTCAGCGCGTTCCGGCGACCGAGTCGCAGGGGCGCATCCACACTTCGACGGCGACCGTTGCGGTGTTGCCCGAGGTCGACGACGTCGACGAGGTCAAGATCGACCCCAAAGACCTGGAAATCAGCGCGACCGCGGCCGGTGGTCCGGGCGGCCAGCACGTGAACCGGACACTCTCCGCAGTGCAGATCAAGCACATCCCGAGCGGCATCATGGTGCGCTCCGAGCAGCAGCGTTCACAGCACCAGAACAAGGCCAAGGCGCTGCAGATCCTCTCGGCAAAGCTCCTCGAGATCGAACGAGAGGCTCAGGCGAGCGCGATCAGCTCGGAGCGGCGCAGCATGGTAGGCTCAGGCGAGCGCTCCGAAAAGATCCGCACGTACAACTATCCGCAGAACCGAATCACCGACCACCGCATTCAGCTGACTCTGCACAACCTCGACCAGGTCATGCAAGGCGATCTCGACGGGCTCTTCACCTCCTTGAGAAGCCATCATCAGGCCGAGCTAATGCGGCAGCAGTCAGAGAGCTGAGCATGGGATCGCACTTCCCTAAGGAATCAGCCTCTCTTCTTTGAGCTTTTTCGCGACCGCCGCGGTCATCGATTCGCGGGCGTCGGGGATCGACGACGGGTCAACCGTGTCCGACTGGCCCGTCCAGACCAGACCGCTGGTGGCCAATGAGTAGAGGTTGGTTTCCAATCGGATCGTGGTGCTCGTCTCGAAGTAGCCCGGCGTGTGCACCTGGGCATAAGTGGTGCCGTAGAATCCATAGAATCCGTATCCGTAGATCCCGCCACCGCCTGCGTAGTACCTCGTTCTTGGGTTGTTGTAGGTCGATGGCGGCGTGTACTCCTGACTCTTGTCGACGCTCAGCAGGCGGGTGATGAGCACGCCATCGAAGCCACCGGCTCCCATCGCGCTTCGAATCTCCTCTTCGCTGAGTTGCTCGCTCTTCGGCAGGTGGCCCCAACTCGCCTCAGCCGAACCGCCTTGCTCCGTGATCGCCTCAGCGAAGGCGTTCTCGAAGGCCTGCCGGCTCTCCTGGTTCTCGGCCACCCCGATGACGAACAGCTTCTTGAAGACCGTCTGTTCATAGCCGGGGTTGCGATAACTCTGAGAGATGTTGGTTGTTGTTTTGCTACAAGCTGCGAGCGCAGAAATCGCGATCAGGATGACGGACAGTGTGGCGAGTTGAGTTTGGGTCACTCGGTGAAGGTACGGTAGGAGCCCGGCCGATGCTAGCCGGCGGCGAAGCCACGTGGGTGGCGCGACGCGTCGCCTCTAGCAGGTCAGTCGTCCCCGTTGGTACCGAGGTGACCGAGCCGGTCCTGCTTGGTCTTCAAGTATTCGCGGTTGTGCTCGTGAGCTTCGATTTCATGCGGCTCGCGGCGCGTCACCCGGATGCCGCCGCTTTCGAGGCCTTGAACCTTGCGAGGATTGTTGGTCATTAGCGCCACCGAGCGAACACCGAGGTCCCGAAGCATGTCGGCAGCTACTTGGTAGCCACGCTGGTCCTCCTCGAAGCCGAGCGCCAGATTCGCATCGACGGTGTCGAGGCCTTCGTCCTGTTTGGCATAGGCGCGGATCTTGTTGCCGAGGCCTATGCCCCGCCCTTCTTGTCGCAGGTAGATGACAGCGCCGGTGCCGGCTGCCTGAATACGTTCGAGCGCCAGGTCGAGTTGGTCGCGGCAGTCGCAGCGCAGAGAATGAAAGACTTCTCCAGTCAGGCACTCGCTGTGAACGCGAATCAGCAGGTCCTCTGCGCCTTCGACCTCGCCCGCAATCACCGCCAGATGTTCCTTGTCCCCACCGAGCTCCCGATACACGACCAGGCGGAACTGTCCAAAGCGCGAAGGCAATTGAGCCTCGGCATAGCGCTGCACGGTGGGTGCCTGGTCGCGCGATACGCTCATGGTGAAAGGGTTCGGTACCACAGGCAGGGGACTCGTTCCATCTGACCTAGGACGGCACATGTGCATCGGAGAGCTGCGCAAGTAGCGAGGCAACCGATTCGGTGACCAAGTCCACCCGTTCCTTGATGTTGCTCGTCTCGAGTATCCGCTGACGTTCCTCGGGACTGACGACGAGCTGATCGGCTATGACGTCGGCCGCCTGCGCCGGCATGAGCTCGGCCGAAACCTGCAGGGCGAAATCCGGCTGCCGTTCTCGAACCTTGGCCGCCACTCTCGTCGCGCAGGCCATCATGGCGAGCACATCCGAAGATGATGCGCTGCCTGAATCCTCGATAGGAACGGCGCGGGCGCAGCGGTAGGCGCGACCCGCGCTAGGAACCTCGTGGAGCCGAACTCGGTTGAGGCCGTGCAAAATCACATCGTGGGTACCGTCGGCTCGCGCCTGATGTGCCACGATACGGCCCGCGCCAGCGACCTCGTAGATCGCCGGAGTGTCCTCGTAGTGGTCCTCCCAACCCGGTGCGAGCAGAGCCACCGCCATCGCGGTGCAACCACTTTGGAGGCAATCCTCGATCATCTCGGTGTATCGTGGCTCGAACAGGTGAAGCGGTAGCGCGGTTCCCGGGAAGAAGACCACTCGGGGCAGAGGAAACACCGGAAGCCTGGCCAGCTCCTCAGCCGACAACGGAGTGCTCGGTTGCCATTCCATTCGAGCCTCTACTCGGATTCATGCCAGAGCACTCTCAGCGCCCTCGGCAACTGCGGGCTTCCAAGCACATCGCAGCTCTCGCAAGCGATCGGGAAGTTTCCCTGATCGCAAGACTGACATTCTGTAAGCACGGACACCATTGCGGTGAGCTCCTCTCGCAGCTTACGGAGCTTTGCAATCTTCTGTTGCATGGTGTCGATTTGCTCGGTCAACACGTGGGACATCCGTTGGCTGGCTTCTTCGGGACAGTCACAGTCGGACTTGAGGCAAAACAAATCTTTGATGTTTTGCACGGACAAGCCGGCCTCGCGAAGGTCTAGGGCCAGTTGCAGTTTCATCAACTCCCGACCCGAAAAGAGCCGATGCCCGCAGGCGCTTCGGCGCTCGGGCTCGATGAGGCCTTCCTGCTCGTAAAAGCGCACCGTTCGAAGCGTGCTCTGACTGAGCCGCGCCATGTCTCCGGTGGTGAGCAAGTCGCCGCACGGAGATGGCTCGACTACTGGTGCTTGTGTATCGGTCACGTAGGAAGCTCGAAAACGCCTGTGTTTCCAAGAGCTTGGGGAAATATGGAGGCCGGCGGGTTCATGTCAAGGCCCTGGGTCCATGCCCTCGGGATTGTTCAGCAAACTGAGATATGCCTGCTCGATCGCTTCAAAGCGCACAGTGAACGTATAGAAGTCGCGATCACGGACGTCGCCGTAAACCCGAAGCGCCTGCTCGACCCGGAGCTGATCCTCGGGTGCGCATTGCAGCTCCGCTCCCCAGTCGGACAGGTCCTGGCCCAGCAGCACTTCGAGCGCGATGCCGATCGGATTGAAGGTCAGCGAGGAACGCTCGAAGTGAAGACGCCAGCGCGTGTAGTCCTCGGGGTCGGTGGCCCATTGTCCATCCTCGAACTGGCGGCGCAGGAGCTCGCCGAAGTAGGCGCCGCTCATCGGGGCGAGCAACGACACCAGCTCGGCTCTCGGGGAGTCGAGGAGCTCCGCGTAGTGATCGAGAATGGGGAGCGTGTCCGGACTCAAGTCGAGGTCCATCCCAGTGGCGTTCTTCGCCGAGGTTACGCAGGCTACGGTGAGGTCCATCACGAGCTTGTTGGTTTCCATGGGAATCGCACAATAGCGTGCTTCGCCCAACTGACCATCTCCCGATGCATGCACTAGGTCTGCGCTTGGATGCGGCTTTGAACCGCCACCCGTACACTGACTGCTCAGCTCGAGGCGGGCCCTCGGCTTGTGCAGGGCTCTCGGTTTATGCCGGCCCCTCGGGCCGCACCCGCAAGGAACGGGTTCTTGTGTTTCGAGCGGAACCCGAGCCCAAAGAGGTCGAGATGCTTCGCGTCGTCAATGTCGGGGAAGACCCCGAGCTTCGCGGGGCGGCTCTCGCCGGCACCTTGGACGAGCTCGATGAGGGTGAGCTCATCGACGTGCCTTTTGCCAATCATGACCCTCTCGCGCAGCAGCTCGTCGTGATGAGTCCTCATGCAGCACGCGGCCGCGAGCTGTCGGAGCGGGCAAAGCTAGTCGATTCGCTGAGTGCGGTAGATGCACTTCGTCGCCTAGAGCGCTTCGAACAGTGGAGCAGTCCCGACGAGATCGAGGAGGCGCTCCTGGTCGTCAGCATCCCGAGGACGGCCTTCGAGCTTTCGAGGCGGCGCATCGTCTCAGATGGCGCACGGTTCGGCCTGGCGATGTCCGACGGGCTCGCGCTCCAGGCGGTTCGCTTCGGCTGGGCTCCCAGTGCCCAAGAACTGGTGGCTTCGCTGGGACGCCGATTCGAGGAAATCCTGTCCTCAGCGTCTGCGCAGGGCCTCCGCGCGGCTCAGGGTCAGGCGAACCAAGAGGCTCTGGCGCGGCTTTCACACATACACGGTACTTCGACCCTCCCAGGCCTTTCGTGTACCATGCAGGTTTCGGGATAACTGGCGAACCAACCATGCGGCTCGGCATATTCAGCGACGTACATGCGAATCTCGAGGCCATGTCCTCCGTGATGGAGGCCTATGGCAGCGAGGACATCGATACCTATTATTGCCTGGGCGACGTCGTCGGCTATGGCGGAAGCCCCAACGAGTGCGCTGACATCGTGCGCGACGTGGCTGAGATCACCATCCTCGGAAACCACGATGCGGCGGTCGCCGGCCGGATGGACTACTCGTACTACTACGAAGCGGCCCGTCAGGCGCTCGACCTTCACGCACGCTCTCTGACGCCGGAGAACATGGCCTGGCTCAAAGCGCTTCCATACAAGTACGTCGTGGAGGGGACCGGCGTCGATCTTTGCCACGGCTCGCCGGTTCGGCTCGAGGAGTTCGAGTACATCTTCGCACCAGACCAGGCAGCCGAGTGCCTGCCGATCTTGAACCAGCTCGGCCACATTACGCTCATCGGCCACTCGCATCTATGTAAGGTGTTCGCCCTTCGACCCGGGGAGGTGGAGGAGCTGCCGCCCGAAGATTTCGTTCTCGAGGATGGAACGAAGTACATCGTGAGTGTGGGCTCGGTAGGCCAACCGCGCGACTACGACAATCGCGCGAGCTACACCGTGTACGATACAGACTCGCGCTCTTTCCATTTCAAGCGTATCGAGTACGACATCGAGGGCGCCGCCTCTAAGATCTTCGGCGCCAAGCTGGAACGGAACTTCGGACAGCGGCTCTTCATCGGCGTCTAACAGGCCTATCGCCCAGCCTCAGGACCGAAGGAGCCCGCGCCAGATCGGCTTGCCGTCCGCAGGTGCGTCGAGGGGGGGTGTCTGCATGGTGCCGAGGGCGCATGCGTACGCGCTGAGCCTCCCGCTCTCATCGAGGCGGGAGCGGAGCTCCGTGATCGATGTGGGGTCTGCCCCGACGCACTTCAGACTCGATCCGATCGATTCCATCGCCTGGATGGCCTGGTCGAGCCCCTGAATCGGGACGATCGTCACATTGCGATAGCCGGGGCTCCAACGTATCGCCTGGGCTGGGCGGATGCCAAGAGCGTAGCTGGTGCCCTGAATCAGCGTTCCTTCGACCTCGGCCATTCCGCGCCACTGTGCTTGCTCGGCGCCAACCGATGAGGGCAGTGGGCCCCTTGGGAGCGTGTCGCTCATCGGGTCGAGGCCCTCATCCGCCAGACGCCGGGCAAAGCCCTGGGCAGTGAGAGCGGGGGCTTGCTCGACATAGACCAGCTGCGGGGAGAGGCATCCGCGCTGGTCGTAGGCGCAAATGTCGAGAGAAAGCTGGGCGATGGTGTCACTCAGCCGCGCCTCGCCGAGCGCTTCTGCGCCACAGTACGCCGCGCTTACGCCGTGTCCGTGAGCAATGAGCCGGGCCTTCCCAACCCGGGCCGCGACCGCGGCGATCGTTTCGTCGCTTCCATAGACCGAAACGGCCTCGGCGCGCTCGACGAGGGCAGTCTCGCATTCGAGGTCACCTCCCGGGAACGTCACCAGGTCGACTGCAGCCCCGAGGCGGGCGTCGGCGTCGCGTAGGGCGTCTCGGAGCATTGCGGGGAAGACGGTCTCCCTCGAAGAGGCTTTGACCAGGACGGGAACGCCCAAGAGTAGCGGAACGACGATGCCGCGCACCGAGGCAGTGAACACATTCCCGGCGAGCAGCAGCGAGAGCATCGAAATCGGAGCTTGCGGGCATTCGAGACTTGCTCCGCGGGCCAGGGCGAGCAAGGCGTCCTCCGTCATCGTGTCGAGCGTCGTGCCGATTGCCCAGTCGACCATTGAAGTGCTGAGGCCCGTTGCTTGCGATAGCTCGGAGCGGCGTAGTCGCCCCCGTTGCGTCAGGGTCTTGGCCGCTCTGGCAAGCCAGAGTGCACGCTCTGCGCTGCCCACGGCGCGAATGGCGTCGCCTGCATCCAGCACGGCGCTGGCTCGAGCTCGAATCGCCGAGGCGTCGTCGATCACCGTGCCCCCAGGGCCTGGTCTGCGGCAAGCGAGCAGCCGCGTGGCGTCGCGCCAGCGGCCCGCCCGAGCACGACGATCCCGTCGTCGGCACGTCGCGCCAGGTCGGCGGTTTGAATGCAGCATACCGAATCCAGATTCGCCGTGTCGTCGATTCGCAGGATTCCAACCGCGTTTCCTTCGACGGGTTGGAGAGTGTCGGGCTCCACCGGCGTTGCGCGCACCCAGGGCGGCACCCAGAGCCTGCGAGGCCGAGCGGAACCCTCGATGACCTCCCGCAACGTCGTCTCGTACATCTGCGAGCTGAGCTCGGTCGCGCCGAACTCGTTGATGATGAAGGGGCCAGCGATGCCGTAGCGATCTCCGAGCGCCCGAAGCAGTAGGTCGGAATCCACTTCGCGGGAACGCCCCTTGTAGCCACCGGTCTGCATGATTCGGCTCCCCGGTGCGAGCGCGAAGCGCTGATCGCCGAGCCCGTCCTCGGCATGTACGAAGGCGAACGAAGTGCCGAGCAAGGCGATCGCCTCCCCTGACGCCTCTGCGCTCCGGAGCACCTCGGCGAGGCGCTCGAGGTCGAGCGCGCCGTGACGCCAGGCCCAGGTACAATCGGTCCCGAACCATTCGGCAAATCGCGCCAACATGTATTCGAGAGAGGAGTCGGGGGATTCGTCTTCTCTTGGAGCCAGCATCACGAGCGGTAGTCTATCGACATCTGGAAAAAGCATTCGGCGCGCTGCGGCGCGGGCTGCAAGGTCGTACAGACTCAGGTCGGCGTAGACGTGCACGCTGCGCT
>Ga0209536_100003769_pt1 | contig 24188 bp, 19 predicted proteins | sample DeeMarSeWOR28_12_FD_187461 | JGI IMG/M metagenome (GOLD analysis project Ga0209536, IMG submission 187461) | Marine sediment microbial communities from White Oak River estuary, North Carolina - WOR-2-8_12 (SPAdes) (version 2) | ecosystem: Environmental > Aquatic > Marine > Intertidal zone >...
GGGCAGGTTGTCAACCGGACCGGCGGCATCGCCTCGGTCGGCAGCGCGGCCCTGGACAATGAAGAGTGCTGGATCTACCAGGCCCTGATTCGTGCCATCGGCGTCACCTACATCGAACATCAGGCCCGTATCTGACATAGCGCCACTGTTGCGGCTCTGGCAGAGTCGTTCGGACGCGGCGCAATGACCAATCACTGGATCGACATCAAAAACAGTGACTGCATTATCATCATGGGCAGCAATGCTGCCGAAAACCATCCCATTTCCTTCAAGTATGTCACCGAGGCCCAACAAAAGGGCGCCAAACTCATCAGCGTTGATCCGCGATTCACCCGCACATCAGCCAAAGCGGACATATATGCCCCGATGCGCTCAGGAACCGATATTGCCATTCTCGGCGGGATGATCAAGTACATTCTTGATAACAAGCTATACCATGAAGAGTACATTGCCAACTACACCAATGCTCCGTTTATCGTGAGCAGATCCTACAAATTTAAAGACGGACTTTTTTCAGGTTACGATTCCAAGACCAAGACATACGACAAGAGCAAATGGGCCTTTGAAATGGACAAAAATGGGGTTCCGAAAATGGATCGAAGCCTCAAACATTCTCGTTGCGTCTTTGAGCTCTTAAAGAAACATTACAGTCGTTACAATACGGCATTGGTTTCCCAAATCAGCGGCACACCTGAAAAAGATCTGATTGAAATTTACAAAACTTACGGGGCAACCGGCGCTACCGGAAAGGCGGGCACCATCATGTATGCCATGGGCTGGACCCAGCATACGGTGGGCACGCAAAACATCCGGGCCATGGCCATCATCCAGCTGTTATTGGGCAACATGGGAGTTGCCGGTGGCGGGGTCAACGCCTTGCGCGGGGAGTCCAACGTGCAGGGTTCCACGGACCATTGCCTGCTGTGGCACATCTGGCCCGGTTATCTGGCCACCCCCAGCACCAAATGGCCCAAACTTGCCGATTACCTAAAAAGAAGGCCCATAAGCAAGGATCCTCTCAGCGCCAACTGGTGGCAAAACGAGCCAAAGTACATGGTGAGCTTGCTCAAGTCGTTTTTTGGTCAGATGGCCAGCGACGAAAACGATTTTGGCTATGAGTGGATGCCGAAGGTGGATACCGGCAAACACTATTCGTGGCTGGATCTGTTTGACGAGATGTACAAGGGCACCATCAAGGGATTTTTTGCCTGGGGTCAGAACCCGGCCTGCAGTGGTGCTCATGCCGGCAAAACTCGGGAGGCCATGAAGAATTTGGACTGGATGGTCAATGTCAATATATTTGACAATGAAACCGGCTCCTTCTGGCGCGGTCCGGGCATGAGACCCTCCAATATCAAAACCGAGGTCTTTTTTCTGCCGGCGGCGGTGTCGGTTGAAAAGGAAGGCAGCATTACCAACAGCGGCCGCTGGATGCAATGGCGCTACCAGGGGCCCAAGCCCTTAGGCAACAGTTTGGCGGATGGCCAGATCATCATGGAGTTGGGCGACCGCATCAAGACCGAATATGCCAAGGGCGGTCAGTTTGTCGAGCCGATCTTAAATCTCAAGTGGGATTATGTTACAAACGGTGAATACGATCCTCACAAGGTAGCCAAAGAGATCAACGGCTACTTTTTGAAAGATGTCACCATTAAAGACAAATTGTATAAAAAGGGAACCCTGGTACCCAGCTTTGCGTTTCTGCTGGCCGACGGCTCCACCTCATCGGGCAACTGGCTGTATTGCAACAGCTACACGCAAAAGGGCAATATGGCAGCCCGGCGCAGCCAAAAAGACGCCGTCACCGGTATCGGGCTATATCCGAATTTTGCCTGGTGCTGGCCGGTCAACCGCCGCATCATATACAATCGTGCCTCGGTGGATTTGAATGGCAAACCATGGGATCGCAAGGATCCGGTAATTTACTGGACCGGGGACAAATGGATCGGCGATGTGCCCGATGGGGGTTGGCCGCCATTGAGCAGCCTGGAAAACCCCAATCCAAAAAGCAAGTGGGCCTTTATTATGAAGCCCCACGGCCATGCGAATATATTCGGCCCCGGCCGGGCCGACGGTCCTTTTCCGGAGCACTACGAGCCGATGGAATGTCCGGTGGAAAAAAATTACATGAGCGCCACTTACACCAACCCCACTGCGCCCACTTACGGGACCAAGGCCGACATTTATATGACCTGTGATCCGCGCTATCCGTATGTGGGCACCACCTACCGGGTGGTGGAGCACTGGCAGACGGGGGTCATGACCCGCAATCAGCCCTGGTTGCTGGAGATGCAACCCCAGGTGTTTGTGGAGATCAGCGAAGAGCTGGCTAGACTCAAAGGCATCAGGAACGGGGAGCGGGTACTGGCCACATCTGCCCGGGGAAAACTGGAATGCACGGCCATTGTAACCAAGCGCATGCAGCCGCTGCAGGTGGCCGGCACCACCATCCACCAGGTGGGTTTTCCATGGTGTTATGGATGGCGCATGCCGATTACCGGCAAAGAGGAAAGCGCCAACCTGCTGACGCCGTCAACCGGTGATCCCAACACGCGCATTCCCGAAACCAAGGCCTTTATGGTCAACGTAATTAAACTATAGAAGGAGGTGATCGCATGAGTAAGTCATTTTTTATTGATACAACTTTGTGTACGGCCTGCAGAGGCTGCCAGGTGGCTTGCAAGCAGTGGCACGATCTGCCGGCCGAGGAGACCGAAAACCGTGGAACTTACCAAAACCCTGCCGATCTCTCCTTCGACACCTATAAACTGGTTCGCATGCGTGAAGAGGTCATCGATGGTAAGCTCAGATGGTTGTTTTTTCCGGATCAGTGTCGCCATTGCATCGAAGCGCCGTGCCAGGATGCAGCCGGAGAGCCGAGTGCTATTTTTACCAATGCTTCCACCGGCGCTGTGATTTACACGGCCAACACCCAGCAATTAGATGCCGCAGAAATCAGAGAGGCCTGTCCGTATAACATTCCGCGCAAGGCCCCGGACGGCACACTGGCCAAATGTGATATGTGCAACGACCGGGTGGAAAACGGCTTGCTGCCGGCCTGTGTGAAGGTGTGTCCGACAGGGGCCATGAATTTTGGCGACCGGGATGACATGCTGGCTTTGGCTCAAAGCCGTCTAACGGAGGTGAAAGAGAAATTTCCCAAGGCCATGCTTTTAGACCCGGATGACGTCAGAGCCATCTATATGGTAGGGTTTGAACCGAATTTTTACCATGAATTTGCGGTGGCGTCAGCCGCGCATTTCGGCATCACCCGGCAGGCGGCATTAAGAAGAATGTTTCGCCCGTTTCGAAACATTGCTTCGCAACTATCATAAAAACAGCGGCACAAAAAACTAAACCCAAAAGGGGAGAAGGCATTTGACTTCTCCCCTTTTATATCGTTATTCTCGACGGCCAATCTGTCTTCTGACTTCTGTTTTCCGAAATCTGAAATTAAACAAAGGAGACTTCATGGTAGAAAAGACAGTCATTGTTTCTGATGATATCCAAAAGGCGGCAGCAGCCTTAAAAAATTTTAGGCCGGCGTATGCCGAAATGTTGGACTTTTACGAGCAGTTGTTTTTGGCCCAAGAAGCTTCCAAAAATCAAATCGATATTGCTCCCATTCAAATTTCCGATGAGATGCTATCACTTAAAACCAAAGAAAAATTTCCATTAATCGATATTGCTGACTTTGTCGTAGATATGAAATCAGCACACAAGTTATTTATAGACATCTGCAAAACAGCAAAGGGGACAAATGAGCGTCTGGCCGGCTCTGCCCAGAAAATATTAGATGCCATCAATGGAGCATTCGACTCAAAAACGCTTTTCACAAGTCTTTTAAAGGGAGACGACGAAAAAATGGCGGAAGCCGCAAAACAGCTCAGCGTCGAGAAAAGTGTTCTGGCGTGTATCACCTACAGCAGCCTACAGCCCTCCTTGACCGTGTGTGCCGAGCAACTCTCAGTATACTTAGATAAGAAAGATTTGTGGCAGCAAGGATACTGTCCAATCTGCGGAAGTCCGCCCGTGCTTTCAATGTTAGCAGGCGAAGGGGAACGATTTCTGATTTGCAGCTTTTGCTGGCACAAATGGCCCGTAAAAAGAGTATTCTGTCCCTTTTGCAAAGCTTTCAACAACAAGACATTCCACTATTTTTTCAGCGAAGAAGAAAAAGAATACCGGGTGTACATGTGCGACAGTTGTAAAAAATACATGAAAACCATAGACACAAGAAAGGCTGAACGAACCATTTATCCCCCCCTGGAACAGGTTGTTACCCTGCACCTTGATATGAAGGCAAACGAAATGGGATTTCAATCGGATATAACGCACCTCATATAGGTATAGCCAAATACCAATTGGGCGCTTAAGGCCGTTTTTTTTACAACATGTTGGTAAGAAACTGAAGGTTTCGGGATTCAGGTTTCAGTATTCACACTGGCTAATTCCAATCCACGGAAACACCGAACGCTGAACACTAAAATCCGCTTAATTTTTCGTTTTCTTTCTGCGTCTTCGCCTGCCCCTTGAATTTCCTAATCATTTAACTGAGGTTCTATCGTGCCTTGGTGATTAATTTATCCTTTCTGGATAACCAGATTGCGAAATTGCTGTCATCTGTGCACTTTAAGAAAAAATACCCGCAGTGCCTTGCATCTGCAATGCTCAGCCAAAAAAGGGGCGGCTTTGATTTGATTTAGAAAAAATGATAACATCATCTTGTTCCCCAAACAGTTCGACATTAAATTTACATAAATCATTTCATCAATTCTATCCCTGTTTCTTGGAACGAACTAAAAATAATTGCGAGTGAAACTTCACCTTGGAAAAGTATTTAAGTGGTATTTATATCCTCTCCCGGTCTGCAGGGCGAACACGTAAATCTGAAAAATCAGTTAGGATCATTGTTTCTGATCTGATTAAAAAGATGCGTCGAGCGTGTTGGCTGATGGGGCTGGTTTTTATTTTTGTAGTCCAGGTTTCCCAGCTGCCGGCAGCATTTGCGACTTTGGAACCGAAACCTGATGAGGTCGTCAACGTAAAGACGGCTTGGTCATTGGACCGCGTGCGCCCCGGAGATTCAATTACATTGGCCATTATACTGAATATCAAGCAAGGATTTCATATAAATGCCGATGAGCGTCAGATCCAACCAATTGCGGATTTCAATCCCTATCCCACAAAAGTCCGGATCATTGAAGCCCATGAGGGAATGACAATCGAAACACCTCGGTTTCCCCAGGCCCATCCGGTGAAAGTCGCATATGCCAGCGGGAACCTGATGTCCTTTGAGGGACAGACGATTATTTACCTGCCGATTAAATTTGTAGACCATGTCCAGCCTGGATCGGCTAGGCTGAAGATTATGCTGGAATACCAGGCATGTGCCGCCAATTATTGCCTATTTCCTAAAAAGATCAAATTGGAAGCAAAAATTTCGGTTGTTAAACGCGGAAAAAAGGTTTCGAAAATCAAGGAAGATATTTTTGCAAAATTTGGTCCGCAAGCGATAACTGAATCATCACGGGATGTGGATTTTGATCTATTCGGATGGACATTTTCTATCGATGTCTCATCGGGGGTTGGATGGGTTTTGCTGTTGGTAACAGCCGCCTTCGGCGGCTTGCTGCTGAACTTCACACCATGCGTTTTGCCGCTAATTCCCATAAAGATCATCAGCCTATCCCACGCAGCGGTTAACCAAAAAAGATGCCTGGCACTGGGTTTTTTTATGTTTCTGGGAGTGCTCGTTTTTTGGCTCGGTTTAGGCGTAATGGTTGCATTAATCAGTGATTTCACGGCCACCAATCAACTGTTTCAATATCCGCTGTTTACGATTCTTGTGGGGGCAATCATCGGGACCATGGCACTGGGAATGTTTGGTTTCTTGTCGCTGCGCCTTCCCCACTTTATCTATATGATCAACCCTGAACAGGATAGCCTTCATGGTTCTTTTGGCCTGGGGATTCTGGCCGCCATCCTGGCAACACCATGCACGGCCCCGTTTATGGGGGCAGCCGCTGCATGGGCGGCTACGCAAACGCCTGCAACCACACTTTCGACATTTGGTGCGATTGGCATCGGCATGGCACTTCCTTATGTTGTTCTTTCCGCCTCACCGAGATTAGTTGAAAAAATGCCGAAAACAGGACCAGTCAGCGTATTAATCAAGCAGGTCATGGGGCTGTTTATGCTGGCTGCAGCGGCTTACTTTATCGGCGTGGGCTTGAGCACCGTTTTTTCAACACCAACAAATCCGCCAAGCAAATTGTACTGGTGGCCGGTGATGGGGTTCTGTGCTGCCGCAGGAGCCTGGCTGATATATCGTGCGCTCCGGATTGCGACGAATAGAATTCCAAAAATAATTTTTACCACTATCGGAGCAATATTAATCGGCTTATCGACTATAGGTGCCGCAAATCTGACCGATAAAGGTCCAATTGATTGGGTTTATTATACTCCCGAAGGATTCGACGAGCTGCTAAATCAGAATAAAGTAATGGTAATGGTTTTTACAGCCGAGTGGTGCCTGAACTGCAAGGTTTTGGAGGAAGGGGTCTTAAGAAATCCAAAAATTATTAAGCTTTTTGAAAACCAAGCCGTCGTACCGATCAAAGTTGATATTACCGGAAACAATCCCGCGGGTAAAGCGAAGCTGAAAGAAGTCGGAAACCTGACGATTCCATTACTGGTGATCTTCTCACCGAATGGAAGACAGGTGTTTAAAAGCGATTTTTATACGGTGGAACAGGTGTTAAATGCAGTTAGCCAAGCTATAAAAAAAACTTCCGCAATATCTTGAGACATTATAGAATAAATGTCTTCTGCATTTCATACCTCTTTAACAGTGAGATAGAGTTATCAATAGATCATCTTAAACCAATAACTGATAACCAATAACGAATAACACCTAATTGAGCATTCGCTCAATTAAGGTCATACGCTCTTATCCAACCTGTAACCCCTCAACTCCAATTTTGATTGACCTCTCCGGGTTTTTTTCATTAAAATGCTTTCGATATTCAAAAGAGGCTAAAAATTTTGGTCTTTCTCATTTTAACAAAATAGAAGTATATATGGAGAATCCTCATGTCAGCAAAAATTATACGATATTGGTTTTTTGCCGTCAGTATCGGCTGCATGGTTGTTTTTCTCCTTTTAACCCTTTCGCTGCATGCTGAATCCGAATATCCCGAGACGATCTCTGTCCTCCAGGTACTTTACAAGGATGAAATTCAAGCATTGCATAACTATACTGCATATGCCGAAAAAGCAGAGTCAGAAAACTATCCCAATATCGCCAAATTATTTGTTTCCTTTGCAACTTCCGAATCTATTCATGCCCGTAATTTTAAAGAGCAATTGTCTGCTTTAGGGGTCGAAGTAGAAAAAAGTCCAAGCCCAGAGGTTAAAATTTCAAGCACCAAGAAGAATCTCAAGCGTGCAACAGAAACGGAATTAAAAGAAATTGATAAGAGATATCCTCGGTTCATTGAAAGAATCAAAGCTGAAAATCATAAGGCAGCGATTCAATATATCACTTATGCCTGGGAATCCGAAAAACAACATCGGGATCTTATAAAGAGAATTAAATCGGGTACGGGTATATTTTTTGGTTTGCTAACAAAAAAAATCGAAGAAAAACCTGCTCAGTATTTTGTATGTCAAAATTGTGGCTCCACACTGACAGAAATACCAAAAGCCACCTGCCCTATCTGTGGGCAACTCGCTTCAATGTATATGAAAATAGAATAAATAATTGAGAATAATCTTATATTTTGGCCGGGAGTATGAAAAACTTATAATACGCCAGAATTATATCTTCAAAAATTGTTGTGATCTGTAGCTGTTGATAGAGGCAAGCGCCCCAATTTTTGATAAGCACAAAAATGCGCCCTGAACAATATCATATCTGCAATTTCCCAAAATTTCATATTTCATTTGGATATCCAAAAGAAAAATAAGTCCACCAAATTTCGTATGCAGGCACGAAGTCCATCAATTCGGTCTGGTTGAAATTCATTGGATTAGATTATGCAATTTACAATCTGACTTTTCGAGAAGTTTGTTAAAAGTGTGAAGTTTGAAAATGCGTTATGATTATGCGCGAGCTACAATCCTAAGGACGTTGCATCTTGACAATATACCACAATGTGGTTACTTAACTTAATTATAGAATCGAACGAAAAAAATCGGTTCCGTTGCAGGATTTTTTATCGAATTAAAAACCTTAGGGGCCCGGTTACGATCTTTCAGTTCAGCGCCTCATCGAAACGTCAATTTGTGATATCTCCATTCTCCGACTACGGCCTCTCTGGAAATTTTTTCAAGTTAATTGTTCGGAATCTTTTCAAAAATATTAATTTAGTGCTTCTAAACCCCAAATCAGGGAGAAAGGCCAAAAACTTCATGCAATTGAATAATTTTCATATCGACAAAGAGCGCTATGCCAAGTGCATCGAGGTGTCCAAGCGTGTCCGCTGGGACATCGATCAGGATGTTATCCGTGGCCGGAATTTTGATTTTTCACAGAAATTCCTTCCCGACGGTATTTCTAAAGTCGATCAGCTTGATTTTTTAGATGATGATGAAAAAAGGCTTCTTAGCCAGATTCAGGGGCGAACCTACGCCAACATGTTTGGATTTGTCGAACGATTTATTACCGCCAAGGTGCTTGAGACAACCCGCGATCACTGGCTGGGAGACCAGACAGCGTTGGAAGCTCTAATTCGATTCAGTGATGAGGAGCTGAAGCATCAGGAGCTGTTTCGCCGAATTGAAAAGATGATGGCCGATGGAATGCTGGAAGGCTATAAATTTCTACCAGATCCGGATACGGTAGCTGCGGCCGTATTGAAAAATTCCTCCTGGGCTGTGTTGGCACTCATTTTAGAAATCGAGCTTTTCACCCAGGAGCACTATAAACAGAGCATTGAGCCGGAAGAAAACCTTTCTGAATTGTACAAGGATATATTTTTGTTTCATTGGAAAGAAGAAACCACTCACGCCATGATGGACGAGTTGGAATGGCCGCGTGAAGACAGCAAACTGTCCGCTAAGCAACGTGATCAGGCGATCGATGAATTGATTGCGATTATTGCCGACGTGGATCGCATTTTACAAAATCAGAGCACTGCGGATGTAGACTACTTCAGGAAACTGAGTAATCGTTCACTCACTGATGATGAAGTCCAGCTCATCAAAGACGGTGTTCTCAGGGCCTACCGCTGGCAATATATCTTTTCCGGGGTTGAGCATCCGCGCTTTCAAAAGCTCTACAATGAATTGACCACTGATGAGCAGCGTCAACGTGTAGGCGCTGCGTTAGCGACCCTTAATTAACATGGATATGGCAACCTAAATCTGGGCAGACCACTGTCCCATTAAGGAAATTAGGTTCTTGCCTTTTGACGAACTAAAAAACTTATCTCTAAGGAGGAAAAATAAAATGGAAGCAATAAAAGAAAAAGCAAAATTACTAAATGGGATTAATACGGGGCAGTTGTTTAGTACGATTGATCTCATCAAAGAGAATCCGGCTATCGCAAAATTTAAGTTTCGAGCAACCAACAAATGGATCAACGGAACGCATTGCCGCGGGACGATCAAAGATTTCTACGGTGCCTTAAAAGAGGATGATTCCCGTCCAAGCGTTCATTATGATATGGACGAACCCCCGGTTCTATTAGGAAACAATGAAGGCAGAAACCCTGTCGAGTATCTTCTTGTGGCCCTTTCCGGCTGTTTGACAACAAGCATTGTCGCTCATGCATCTGCAAAGGGGATAAAAATAAAAGGTGTAGAATCCAGATATGAAGGTGACATCGACCTGCGCGGCTTTCTGGGATTATCTGAAGATGTTCCCGTGGGCTATCAGGAAATCCGGGTGTATTTCAAGATCGATGCAGATGTCTCAGATGAGCAGAAAGAAGAAATGGTGCGTATGGGCCAAAAATATTCACCGGTCTTCAACACGATCACTAAGTCAGCTCCGGTATCGGTACGTTTGGATAAATGAAAAATGGAACTGAAAAAGCGTAAACGTCGTTATCTTCAAATTGCTTTAGTGCTGATTGGAGGCGTATTCCTTTTGCTTTACCCGCTTATGCAACTGTGGCCATCCGGCTGGGTTTGGTTGCCCAGACAACATGAGTACGAGCAGATGATGATCGGGGTATACGCAACACTTGGCATTTTCTTAATCTGGGCATCACGCCGACCGGAGGCTCATTTAAGTCTGATTTGGTTCACATTCTGGTCAAGTTTAGTTCACGGTATTATCATGGGCACACAAGCCATTATTGATCCTTCTGAACGCGGCCATCTTATTGGTGACGTAGCTGCTTTGTTTATCGCTGTTGTATTACTAGGGTGGTTAACACCTCGAGAAGGGATTCCAAAAACCACAGATAAAGAAGATTGAAACTTAGCAGTAAAACGCTTTAATTCATAAAAAGGAGCTGATGAAAATGAGATTTATAACCATTTTTCTGATAATTTTGAGCCTTTCTGCCCAGACGGCCATGGCACAGATCCACGATGCGCGAGCCCTTGCCGCGGATCCGTCAAAGGCCGATAAACCCATTGCGCCCATACTCGAGGGGCTGGGGGATTACCACTTTCCGGTTACAACCCAGAGCCCTGAATCGCAGCGGTTTTTCGACCAGGGGCTGCGTTTGACGTACGCTTTCAACCACTCAGAAGCACTCCGCTCATTCAAGGAGGCTGCACGGCTCGACCCGCAGAATGCGATGGCCTACTGGGGGTGGGCGCTCGTCCTGGGCCCAAATCTCAATTTACCGATGATCCCAGAGGTAGTATCACAGGCCTATCAAGCCATCCAGCGTGCGGTGACGCTCAAGGACAAGGCCTCCTTGCGCGAAGGCGCCTATATCGAAGCGCTGCAAAAACGATACACCAGCGATACTGCGGCCGATCGCAGGCCTTTCGACCTGGCATACTCAGATGCCATGGCGAAGCTGGTGGCACGTTACCCCAATGATCTCGATGCCGCCACACTCTACGCCGCGTCGCTGATGAACCTGAGTCCTTGGGACTACTGGAATCTGGACGGCAGCCCCAAAGGGCACACCAACGAGATCCTTGAAACGCTTCAGTCGGTGGTCGATCGCAATCCCCGGCACTCCGGGGCGCTGCATTATTATATTCATGCGGTCGAAGCACGCCATCCGGAAAGGGGGGAGCGGCATGCCGACATGCTGGCCGGGCTGATGCCGGGCGCCGGGCACATCGTGCACATGCCAGCGCATATTTACATGCGGGTCGGCCGATACAAGGACTCCTATGCAGCGAACCGCAGGGCGGTGGCGGCCGATGAGAGCTATATCACCCAGTGCCGAAGCCAGGGGATCTATCCGCTGAACTATTACCCGCACAACATCCATTTCATGGCCTGGTCTGCCATGTTCCAAGGGCGTCCAGAGGCAGCCCTAGAAGCAGCAAGAAAGATCGTTGAAAAGGTGCCACCCGAGCTTTCAGCCGACAAAAATGTGTGGGCGCTCTACGAGACCTTTTTGTCACAGCAGATGTTTGTTATGGTGCGTTTCGGGATGTGGGATAAGATGCTGACCGAGCCCAAGCCGGACATCGCGTCGCAATTCATGACGGGTATCTGGCACTACGGCCGGGCCTTGGCATACATTCACACCGATCGGCCGGCCGAGGCACGGCGAGAGCTTCAAACGTTGAGCGCGGCCCGGGAGGCGATGGGAGCGGTTGAACACTACATCGGCTTTGCGACCGCAGGGACGCTGATGACGATTGCGGATGAGATCGTACAGGGAGAGTTGGCCTACAGCGAAGGCAACACCCTCGTGGGTTTGGCGCATCTCGAACGGGCTGTACGGTTCGAAGATAGTCTGCGCTACGCCGAGCCTCCCGACTGGTACTTCCCAGTGCGGCATTTCCTGGGAGCCATGCTCCTCAAAGCCGGTCGTCCGAACGAGGCCGAGGTGGTTTACGCTGCTGATCTGCGTAAGAATCCAGAGAACGGCTACTCGCTATTCGGCTTAAAAAATGCCTTGGAGAAGCAGGGCAGACTCAAGGAGGCTCAGGTCTTCGCCGAGCGTTTCAACCGCGCGTGGGCCGATGCCACTCACACGCTGACTTCGTCGCAGTTTTAGGAAAATTAGGTATCGGTCAACCTGTTACTTTTTCGAGGACAAATTCGTAGATGCTGTCTGCAACGTAAAGGGTGCGAACTAAATCCGAATTTCTTTCTCCAACGCGAGGATTGCATCCGAAACTGCAATCTGAAGACAGGCCGTATGGGGTGACATACGTTGGTTACGAAACCTATTTGTCGAATTACGATGATGAGGAGCTAATCAAAAGCATGCCTGATGATCTATAGCAATGCCTTCACGATATTGGATGCTTTGATATTCACCTGGGCGAACGATTTGAGGTGAGCAGCCGCTATATGCTAATCCTGGAAATTGCATCATCCGGCTATTCAGATAACAAATTTGGATAGCCGAATTTTTTCAGGTTTTGACAACTTTTGTGAAAGATGGTGAATTGAAGATTGTCTTTACAAATCCATAATAATAGTAGCTTTAAATCGAAGATTTTGTTCAGGCACGCAATCTAACACAAATAAAGGCGCAAAAAAGAATAGATAAGTGATTGGCCAATCTCCAATTGGCATCAGCTGCCATTCCAGAGTTAATTTTCAGTGCTTGTATCGGACCTTACCATTTCTTGATCTAAAAAGCCTTGTTAAATCGATTTGAAACCAGTATTTCTCAGACAAGTGGATTTTTTAGTTTAATCCAACTTGCAATTCGTACCAATTTTCCGCTGATCTACCTATTATCATAGTTTTCTTTTGACTGGGAAAATCGCAATAAATCAAAATTGTTGATGTCTTCCGTATTTTGGTAAAGATCATGATTTGTTTAAAACATAAGAGGTTGCCATGGAATTTTGTATAATCCCAGATAAAGAAGCCCTAAGTAAATGTGTTTGGTGCCAAAGCCATATCAGCGACGATATGGAAGTCTTTGGGTGTGGCGCAAAACTAAAGCCAAATATTGACTTATCTGAATATGAAAACCACTGCATTCAGATAGGCCTGGTTTCCGAAGAAAAGCCCATTTACATGATGGTAACAGCTCAAGGCTCGGAAGCTAAAAATGAAGGCAAAGACGGCATGTTTTTGGTTTGTTCTAAAAGTTGTGGTGAAAAACTAAAGAGCGCTTTAGAAAAAGAAATTTCTTTAGGGAAAATGTTTAAAATAATTTGGTATGAGTAAGCATACCCAAAAACCTTAAGATTCGGGACGCGGTCAAGCGACACTGTAAGGAGATTGTCCAATTGATAGCTCGCAGAAGTGTCCGGGTGGCGATGTCCAGGTTGCTTTTTTTCTCCATGAAAGCACATCCGCAGGCTGGCCTTATCTTGGCATACAAGCAATCCAGGCCGCAGAAACAGCGGTCTTGAAACTGATTTATGGAGATGATGATGACTGATCTACCAGAAACGATGCGGAGCGTATGGCTGACCGGCCATGGTGGAATGGACAAGTTGGACATTAGACAGGATATACCGGTGCCTGTACCGGGGCCACGCGATGTACTGGTATGCGTAGCTGCTGCGGGAGTCAATAATACGGATATCAATACGCGGACTGCTTGGTATTCAAAAAAGGACGGTTCTAGTGAGGATGCCAGTTGGACAGGCCAACCTATCCAGTTTCCGCGCATTCAGGGAGCAGATGTATGTGGCCATATTGTTGCAGGAGGAAAAGAGGTCAGCGTCGACAGAATTGGTGAGCGGGTATTAATTGAACCGTGTATCAGAGAAGCTCACGGCCGAGAACTCGAGCAGCCATTGTATTTTGGCTCAGAATGCGACGGAGGTTTCGCTGAGTTTACTGTCATGGCATCTCGACTCGCATACAAAATCAACAGTGAACTTTCCGATATCGAGCTTGCGTCCTTTCCGTGCTCGTATTCTACTGCTGAAAATCTGCTGACACGTGCGAATGTTAAATCAGGAGAACACGTCTTAGTAACAGGGGCTTCTGGAGGTGTCGGGTCTGCTGCTGTTCAACTGGCCAAGGCTCGTGGCGCATATGTTTGGGCGGTGACCAGCCCGGCTAAATCGGATTCGCTACGAGAACTGGGTGCCGATGAGACGATATCACGAGAAACAGATTTAATCGTGGTACCAGGCTTAAACAGCGCGGATGTCGTGATCGACCTCGTGGCTGGTGATAAGTGGCCCCAGTACTTAGAAGTTTTGCGTCCCGGTGGTCGTTATGCAGTGGCGGGTGCCATTGCCGGTCCCCTTGCTGAGTTGGATGTCAGGACCCTGTATCTGAAAGATCTTAGCCTGTTTGGATGCACAGTTCTTGAACCTAAGGTGTTCAATAATCTGATTAAGCGCATTGAGCAAGGAGCGATAAAACCTGTTGTGGCCCGATCGTTTACCCTAGAAGAAATCTGTGATGCGCAAAACCTGTTCCTGAAAAAGCAACATGTTGGGAAAATTGTGCTCAGGATATAAAAGCCAAATGATTTTTTTGATTTCTCCAACCTATTTGGCATATCAGCTTGGCACGAACCCCTAATATATTCATATAATAGCTCAATAGATTAATGCGACTCCACTTGGGGATTTCTCGGCTACTACTGTTCGCTTTAATAAAGCGTAAAATAGTGGTTTGGTTGATGTAATATGCAATATTTTAGTGGTTTTCTATGACTGTGGGTGTAGGCACGAAGTCCACAATTTTGGCAAGCCTGCAATTTGGTATATTTATCATTGGGTAATCTGTAATAAGCGTTAGCTAAGATAGAAGCATGAATTTACCAGTATCAGAACATGCCAAATCATTATATAGGATTCCTTGCGATATACATTTGTAGATTAGAAGAAAATCTAAAAGATGTTCAAAAAATTTCTTGACATACCACTATGTGGCAAATATTATGCGCCTGATGTTTGGGGCCTGCACCTAAGAAAAAGATTGACGTGATTAAAACAACTACGACTTTTTATATCCTCTATAATTCTTCCATGTTCTTCCTGAACGTTGTTTGCTCCGTTAACAGTAAGCGGGCTATTTCTAACGTATCGCAAATATTAAGCTAAGGCTCTTAAGATTCATCCAGAACCCTATATCAACAGATAATTGACATATTCAGCAAATGCGGTGGTTCAAAAATTAGATATGGCCTGGAAAAATTTCGTGAAGGCAAACCATTAGCCGACGATACCAGGATTGCAGTCTGTCGAATCATCTGACAGATCCAGTTTCTCACAATGCATGTACAACCAGACAGGAGCATCAATGAAACCTAAAGAATTTCGTCTGGATAAAGCTAAACCTACGCCCAGCGTTTGTCCCTACTGCTCAGTAGGTTGCGCCATCATTGTTTACACGATCAATGGTCGAATCGTAAATATCGAAGGCGATCCTCAAAGTCCCCACAGCGAGGGCTGTCTGTGCCCCAAAGGCGCTGCAACATTGCAGCTGCACTATAATCACAATCGCGCAAGCCGCGTGCTTCATCGAAAGCCTGGTGCAAAGGAGTGGGATGAGGTAACCCTTGATTGGGCGATGAGTCGGGTGGCCGAATTGGTTAAAAAGACTCGCGATGAGACATTCGTCGAATGCCTGGAAGATGGAACATCGGTTAATCATACAACAGCCATTTTTGCTCTTGGAGGCGCAACCCTTGACAACGAATGGAACCATCTCCAGCAAAAGCTGATGAGAGGATTGGGAGTGGTGGCCATTGAAAACCAGGCACGCATCTGACACAGTTCAAGCGTCCCCGGTCTGGGGGCGAGGCTTGGTCGAGGTGCTGCAACGATTTATCCCCGCAATTTGGAGCACTCTGACTGCATCGTGATCCAGGGATCCAATATGGCCGAGTGTCATCCAGTAGCTTTTCGCTGGGTGATGAAAGCAAAGCTGAAAGGTGCCAAAATCATCCATGTAGACCCTCGGTTTACACGCACGAGCGCTAAGGCTGACATTTACGCTCCGATTCGAGCCGGCTCGGACATTGCATTTCTCGGAGGTATCATCAACTATGTATTAAGTGACCAACGTTGGAACACTAATCCCTTTTTCGAGCAATACCTGGTAAACTATACCAACGCTGCATTGATTGTAAACGAAGAATTCCATGATACGGAAGATCTTGATGGCCTTTTTTCCGGATTCATGCAGCACTCAGACAAAGAGGATAAATGGTCATATAACGGTTCAAAGAGCCGTTATGACAACACCTCATGGCAATATGCGCGGCAAAGCAAAAATCTGAAAAGCAAAAGCTCATTAGAGCATATGGCATTGGAGGAATTGATCCGTTCCCTGAAAATGCCCCCGGTGCTTAAAGACGAGAAATTGCAGCATCCCCGCACAGTTTTTCAACTCGTCAGGCGGCACTTCAGCCGCTACACACCTGAGATGGTGGAAAAAGTTACTGGATGTCCAGAAGAGACCTTCCTCAAAGTTGCTCGTACTGTTTTGGAAAATTCGGGCAGCGACCGCACGACTTCCTGGGCATACGCTGTTGGATGGACCCAGCACACATATGGCACCCAAATTATTGGTTGTTGCGCCCTTCTTCAGCTTTTGCTCGGCAACATCGGGAGACCGGGAGGAGGTATAATGGCGCTGCGCGGTCATGCCTCCATCCAGGGATCCAGTGACATACCGACACTGTACCACAGTATTCATGGATATATGCCGGCACCATCGGTACTCAAGGACCACAGTTCTGTTCGTGCTTATCTTGCCTCAGAGGCCAGTGCTACGGGATACTGGGCGAATATGCCAAAGTTTTTGGTATCTTACCTGAAGTCCATGTACGGAGCGGCAGCCACACCGGAAAACGATTTCGGCTACAGCTGGCATCCAAAGATTAGCGGCGATCATTCGCATATGCCGATGTTTGTGGCCATGGCAGAGGGACATGTTAAGGGCATGCTCTGTATCGGTCAGAATCCGGCCACTTCGATAAACGCAAGTCTGGAACGTCAGGGATTGCGAAACCTCCAATGGTTGGTGGTAAAGGACAATTTTATCACGGAAACGGCATCTTTTTGGAATAAAGCGCCTGAGATCGTAAGTAAAGACATTAAAACCGAAGAGATTCAAACCGAGGTATTCTTTTTTCCGTCTGCGCAAGTCGCTGAATTAGAAGGCAGCTTTACAAACACCCAGCGTATGCTGCAGTGGCACTTTAAAGCAGCGGAACCGCCGGGCGATTGCCGGTCAGATGTCTGGTTTACTTACCAGCTGGGCTTACGTCTAAAAAAATTATACAGTCACAGTCCCCTGCCGCGCGATCAAGGGATCCGCAATCTCGTATGGGACTATGATCCGGTTGTGCCAGAGGATATTCCCGGCGAGCCTGACGTTGAAAAGGTTCTCAAAGAAGTAAACGGATTTCACACCGACAATCCAGACCGGCATCTTACAGCATTTGCGGAATTAAAGGACGATGGGTCAACAACATGCGCATCTTGGATTTACTGTGGTGTTTTCCCGGCACCGGATCGCAATCTGGCCAAGCGCAGGGAGCCCGATCCGACGGGGGTGATCGGTGCTCATTTAAATTGGGGATGGGCCTGGCCGGCCAATCGACGGGTGCTTTACAACCGTGCTTCCGCTGAATTAGATGGACGGCCATGGAGCGAGCGCAAAAAGTGGATCTGGTGGGACGGCAAGAAATGGACCGGGTACGATACACCCGATTTCGTCATTCATAAACGACCAGATGCATCGGCGGATCCAGAAGGTATTGGACTCGACGGCCATTCCGGCTGGCATCCCTTTATAATGAAGCCTGATGGAGTCGGATGGCTTTTTACGCCAAATGGATTAGTGGATGGACCGCTGCCGACGCATTTTGAACCTGTCGAGTCTCCGGTAGAGAATATACTCTATAAACAGCAGAACAATCCGGTTTTGAAGTATTGGAAGCACGAGGATAACCGACTCGCAGAAGTTACTGACGAGCGCTTTCCCTATGTGATGACAACGTTTCGGCTGACAGAGCATTTTCTCGCCGGAGCCATGAGCCGTTGGAATTCTTGGCTCACCGAGCTTATGCCCGAGCTGTTTATTGAGATTAGTCCCGAGCTTGCCGAGGAAAAAGGGATATACAATAATCAACGGGTGCGGATCACCACGCCTCGGGGCCGGATTCAGGCCAGGGCTCTTGTAACTGGCCGCATGCGGCCATTTTTAATCAGTGGCAGACGCGTTCATCATGTTGGCATGCCGTGGCACTGGGGCTGGCAAGGTGTTGTTGTAGGTGATGTCGTCAACCAGCTCACTGCACTGATCGGCGATCCGAACGTAAGTATTCACGAAGCCAAAGCCTTTGTCTGCAATGTGGAGAAAGCACAATGACCGAACGTATGGGATTTTTCACTGACACCACCGTTTGCATTGGTTGTAAAGCCTGTGAGGTAGCCTGCAAACAATGGAATCGCCTGTTGGCAACACACGGCGGTGTGAGCCGAATGTATGGTTACAGTTATGACAACACATTGAATCTGGACGGCTTCCACTGGCGCCATGTTAAATTCATAGAGCAATTTAATGAAGAGCGCAGTGAAGCGCGCTGGCTCATGATGAGCGATGCCTGCAAGCACTGCGCGCAAGCTCCCTGCATTGATGCGTGCCCGGAGGATGCCATCATACGCACAGAGTTTGATACCGTTGTAATTCAGCCGGAATTGTGCAAAGGGTATTTTGCGTGCGCGGGGGCTTGTCCTTTTGGAGTAATCGAAGGGGATCCAGACATCAAAATCGCCCGTAAATGTACTCTGTGCTATGACCGCCTAAAAAGTGGATTGATCCCGGCATGTGCCAAAACCTGCCCGACAGACTCAATTCAGTTCGGCCCGCTCAGAGAACTTATCCCAAGGGCAAAAGCACGGGTCAAGCAGCTTCACGAACAAGGAGAAACAAGAGCTTATTTGTATGGAGTCGATAAAGATTACTTGGGTGGTCTTAGCAACTTTTACTTGCTCATTGATCAACCGGAAGTGTATGCGTTGCCGCAAAAGGCGCAATTATAATGTTCACTTATATAAATGCACGTTCAGTCAGTTTAAATAACATTGCTTAAATTATAATATCGAATTGTGTATTCGGTATGACGATATCCACAAATTTGCGAAACTGTAAAAACCGGCTATAAATCTTACCTATTGAAATAATTTATATTCTGTTAGCTAATCCCAACTTTTTAAAGCACCTTCAAAGAATCGGTTCAGCACGACATCTACAATTTGAGTCTTCGCCAAATACTGAGGATTTAATTATAAAGGTTATCATTTTTAGAGTCGAGCTCTATGACAAGCAGTCGCCTCTATGCTGAAGATGTATCGGCCTTTATCCTGCCGATCCGACATCACCAGTGATTTCGTCTGCATATGTGTTGATCCGGCCGATAATATCTTGCACATCCTGGTCATTGATCCCGTGATCTCGGAGGGTATCAATTAGGTGGCCGACGAACAGAGCAAAATGATGTTTGGTAATGCCTCTGCCATGGTGGGCATGACTAAGAGGTCTACCAGTGTAAGTGATCGGGCCATCCAGAGCTGCACTAAAGAACTCACGCTGCATTCGGCGGAGCTTATCCATAGAGGTGTTTTTAAAAAACGGCTTCAATTCCGGGTCGGCAAGGACGCGATCATAAAATTCGTGGATTAGTTCTCTGATAGTTTGTCCGCCACCGACTCGCTCATATAGTGTTTGCTGTTTTTCGAGCATTTTAAACCTCCGGGTTTTATTTGACCAATTGGTAAAATCGAAAGTTCAAGGTTTGAAAATTCAATAAACAAAGAAGGCAAAAGCTTATTTTATCCAAAATTTCGCTAACAGTAAATAATGCATTCAACCTGGCTGTGAGTCACTTTTTAAGCTATTGTTCAGGGCACCATAGGGGCATAGACTTCGTATTTTGTGCTTTCTCCAACCAGTGCCTCAATTTTACTTTCCATCTCAGCTCTTTTGCTACTATGAAACCATCTATTCTAGTCATCAATCGATTCCCATCTGCTTATGACCAAACAATCTTCTGGATGTTCTAAGTTGCATAATGTGGTGCCAGATATATAGCCTGGTTGATGCATGGCCAGGGCTCGCATTTGTAAAATAAAAGGAACGAGTTCTTTTGCCTCGAAACCTTGTTTAACCTTCCTTTTAATCATAACTTCAATCGCCATATCATTCTCCATTTTTAAAATGTGGTGTATAGACAGTATAGATTTCTAATTGAGAGCAGGAATCAGTAATAGGTAAATCTGGATAGGCTTTTGGCGAGAACTTTTCTTAATTGTCAGGCACTCCGGTTGAAGTGAAAAACAACTCGGGATAGATTGTGAAAGAAAGCAAATGATATCCAATTCAAGCCTATTCAATTCGCTCTCTTATCACCACGTTGTGGTATTGTCAAGAAAATAGTTGGGACATTTTTCAAGTACCTTCGAACCGATTAAAGGATTCTCATCAGCTTAAAAAGGATGCATTCTACGTCATTTATGGGTATTTAGTTTGATTAGCTGGAAAAATCTCTAATGAATTTAATGTGAAGCCAAGAATTGGTTCAGGCACGAAATTTACACTTTTAAAGGTCACGTTTTATGTGAGATTGTCAGAAGAAATCTCAAATAATATCTTTCTTTTTCGAAATTTTCTCTTAAGTGGCTTGACTGTAAACGGGGTATCAGGTATCAGTACCATTTACGGGTGGAACCGGTCGGAGCTTTTGCCCCTTTGGTCGCTTCAAATACGTTTTAAATCATTTCTGTCGCGCCGCATCACCTATTAATTTTGTTTTTTGTTTGATTCGCTTTCAGAAAATAGATTTTTGTATATTATCGATTGCATATGGAATAAGCCCAACCTTATTAAAAAAGCGTCTGCCCTGTTGAGGGGTGAGAATATGGCTTATTAAGCTGCTGAGCGTGATTTCGCACACGATATGTTCAGCGAAAGAGAAACCAACTGGAACAGAAAGGAAAGCTCATGCAAGTACAAGACTACTGCAAGGCAATGTTGGCTGAGGTAACAGCTTGGAAAGAGAAACTTGAGGCGATGAAGAAGGTTGCTGACAGCTATGGAACAGAGCAGAAAGAAAAGGTGCTTCCGCTTATTGGACAATTGGAGCAGGAGGTTGTCAATGCGCAGATGCGTGTCCAACAGCTTGAAACAGAGTGTCCATCTGATTGGTCACCGATGAAAAACGAGCTTGATGATCTCTTCGGTACTATAGGAAGCAGTGTCAACCGCGCCTGGCGCGACCTGTCTCCCGGCGAAGTTGGAGGATAAAACCGATTAAGGCGAGAGATACCTGCCTCTCCCGCGGGAATAAATTATTTTAGAATTATGTCCTAACGACGGCTGTCTGAGAAACGCTCCTGCTTGCCAGGCAATAAGCAATATTATAGATTTACATTTTTTGGACTGCCAAGCTTCTGCCGGCAAGGCATTATCAATGCTCTAAGCGATGCGACCCGACGGAATATCGGATCGTTTGCGGCTAAACCGTATGCCATAGAATACGGAATCGCGATAAAGGGAAAATCAAGCACATTTCGCGCCATCCCGGCTACGACAAGATTTCCCTCATTAATCACTGAACTAGCGCTGGCCTCTTCAAGCTGTTTGATTGCGATGTGATAACGGCCGCGCGCAATAATTTCAGAACCGCGAGCTGTCAGGCGGATATTTCTAATGATATCGCAACAGGTATACGGATCGGGAACCGTAACAACCACAGCCGCGGATTTTCGGATACCGGCATCTAAGAGCACTGCACCGTGGGTCGCATCACCCAGATATACGCTTAGTTTCATCTCTTCAGCTTTTCTGGCTGATTTCAGGTTCAACACGATGATCCACGAGTGGATCTGTTTTTACAGTTTTACAGCAGAGCTTCGGCGACGCGCTTCCCTGCTGGCCGTTGGTCATCTGTTCCACGGTGATTATTTCACTTTGTCCCGCATCTGTCATTTGTGAGGTTTTGGCTCAGGCCATTTTGCATTTTTGCCGAACTGGTGTTAGAAGCCGGGCGCGATGATCAACAGAGCATTCTCACGACCGATGAGGACGATTTGGCCTGGGCAAAAGACAAGGCTGATGAGCAAGGTTTAAGCAAAGAAGATGTTCCCCATTCGGAAAAAGACTGAATAGCGGCAGACGATCTCTATCTTTAGCGGCTTATGTAAAGATCATTTTTTTCTCACAAGATATTCATCCTTTTGATTTCCCAAAATGACAGCATTTCAGGAGGTTTCAGCTATGGAGACATACGATGTCGTTGTTGTTGGTTCCGGAACCAGCGGTCAAACAGCTGCATATCAATTGAATGAAAAAGATTTGAATGTAGCGGTCATAGAAAAGGCTGATCGTCCCGGTGGAATATGTGCGCTGGCCGGATGTCAGCCCAAAAAATGGTTTTATGAAGCCGCTGAGACAATTGCCAGAGCCCGGCACCTGGAGGGGAAGGGGATCGTTTCGGTCCCTGAAGGCGACTGGGCCCAAGTTCTCGAACAAAAACAGCATTTCACTTCGGGGATCCCCGAAGGTACGATTAAAAATCTTCAAGAGGCTGGAATTCACTATGTATCAGGAGAAGCCAGCTTTTTAAATGATAAAACGCTTTTAGTAAATGGGAAACGAATTCAGGCCAAATTTTTTATATTGGCGGTCGGCGCCAAACCGATGCAACTGCCCATAGAGGGAAAAGAGCATGTGATTGCCAGTGATGATTTCCTTGACTTAGATGCGCTGCCGCCTTCCATTTGTTTTGTCGGAGGAGGATTCATCTCTTTTGAATTTGCCCATTTTGCAGCAAGGCTGGGTCCAGCTAAACAGCGTTTGGTTATCTTAGAGGTTGCTGACAGGCCCTTGGGGACGTTTGACGATGAAATGGTTGAATTGTTGGTGGAGGCGTCTCAAGCTGAAGGCATAGAAGTTATGTGCGGCGTCGAGATCAAAGCAATAAAGAAGCATGACAAAGGGTTCTTGATTCATACAGCGCAGGGCGACAGACTTGAAACCGACCTTGTTGTAAATGGTGCCGGACGGATACCCGAAGTAGATACGATAAACTTGAATACAGCAGGGATTGAGTATTCTAAGCATGGCATCATTGTCGATGAGGCCCTGAGGACTTCCAACCAGCTTATCTTCGCCATTGGCGATTGTATCGAAACAATACAGCTCGCACGGGTAGCTGATAAAGAAGCCCATGTGGCGGCTGAAAATATTTTAGCAGAATTTGATTTGGGCCAGAAATCAACTATGAATTATGGTGCTGTGCCGGCGATTCTTTTTACTTATCCCCAGCTTGGAATGGTCGGTCAAACCGAAGATTCTTTGAAGCAAAACGGGCAAACCTATCACAAAAGCTTTGCTAAGAACCTCAGCTGGCCAACATACAAACGAGTGGGATTAAAGCATGCCGCTTATAAAATATTGATGGATACGAATAATTTAATTCTCGGGGCCCACATCCTATCCGATCAGGCCTCTGGTTTGATCAATACAATCAAGCAGGCCTTGTTAAATGAAACAACGGTGGATGAGTTATATCAACAAACCATCGTAAGCCCCTATCCTACCAGGGAAAGCGATTTGAGTTATATGTTGAAACCGTTGCTGTCCGAATGATGCCTGTGGAAAAAAAGGAATCGATTGGCGAACGCAATCCAAAAGATTGATAATGAATGGACTAACGGCTATCCTTCTACCTGTCCGGGAAAATCCAAACTTTTTCACATAATTTCTTTATTGGCATCAAGGCCTTGTCCCCTTCTGGTATAGCCGGCAATAGCCAAGTTCGGAGCAGACGTGGTCGGCAAAGCCCACACCAGCCTCTTCATACAGGCTGTAGGCCGCATCAATCCCGGCTTCCTGCAGGACGGCGATCTCATCTTCATAACGCACTGATGCCGCAATGCGGCCCTGAAAGCCCAATCTTTGCAACTGCTGGACGGCAAACCGGCTGGTTTGCGGATCAGGAAGGGCGAGCATGACCAACACTATCCGGCTATCCGTCAGATCGACTCGCTCCCAGAAGTCGCTGTCGTCAGCGTCTCCGTAAACCACGTTTCTGCCCATTTTCCGATGCTGCTGGACCGTGTCCATGGAAAAATCCATGGCAATCACCACA
>Ga0209536_100003770_pt1 | contig 24185 bp, 21 predicted proteins | sample DeeMarSeWOR28_12_FD_187461 | JGI IMG/M metagenome (GOLD analysis project Ga0209536, IMG submission 187461) | Marine sediment microbial communities from White Oak River estuary, North Carolina - WOR-2-8_12 (SPAdes) (version 2) | ecosystem: Environmental > Aquatic > Marine > Intertidal zone >...
CGGTCATTCATAGAGATGGAAATTTTAAGAAAGCAGACACTGAACGATTAGCTTAATAGGTGCGACGTCAGGAATGTCCTTGTTTAAGCGATAGTTAGCTGAAATATTTTAGGTTTCACTGTATTTTTGCAAGATCTGCAAGTGCATCAGATCAGACATTTGAGTAAATCGAGGTCGCCCAGCAAGCACCTCCATCGCCACTTCACCCTTCACATAATATTTCTTACCAGCCTTTAAATTTATAGCGATTGAGTCTTGGCGATATAGCTTGAGACCAAAATTTATGTTCGCTAGGCTCCAGGTATTTGTTCTATTTCATTTTACCATTTTCAATTTCTTGTTACGGTGCCAATACGTGATACATACAATAAATACAATCAGACCAAATAGATTCGTTTGTAATTGACATGTTCACATTCGAACCACTACTGCTATTCAGAAAAAAAAGCCATTTCAGATGAAATGGCTAATTCTTTGGAACTGAAACTTATGTGTTAGGAGGATGTTTCTGCCTGGATAATAAGGTACTAAGATTGATATGGCTTTCGACTACGAGTAAAACCTAAGCCTACAATTCCAATACCCAATAGAGCCAGGATAGATGGTTCTGGAACCGACATATGACCCGTAACGTCTAGAGACATGCCACCTAAATTATCATAATAAGGTCTGTCCGAAATATAGAAATCAACTACTGCAGCGGATGTTAACGTAAACGTGCTGTCTATCGCATTGTCTAAAGCAAGCAAAGACGATGCGTAAATTATACCATCAGTGAATGTCTGCACCCCTAACTCCGCAGAACTGAATGTGTAGTTGTTTACCCACCCATTAGTACAATTTGCACCTGACGAATCACAGCCGTAAGTTCTTCCCCAAGCATTCCATGCATTATACAATCCGCCGTCCGCCACTCCTATCACATTAACATTATAGGTTCCAGCATCTAATGCAAGAGATACCTTAACTGGATCAGGTTCAGTTCCATCATATGCATCGAGATTTATGATTACGGCGTTAACTGATCCAGCAAAACTCAACGCAAACAACCCTATGAGAGTTACTAACTTTATTTTGACCATAAGTTTACCCTTTCTATCAATTGTTATACGTGCGACGTACATCAGGCAATTAATGTACCAAACACTTTTAACCACTATAAAACAAGAGCTTATAAATTGTTAAACTTTTATGTGACATTAAAGTGTAAAGCTTTTCGACAAAGCCTTATAGACTCCCGTTGTAAAATATTTGACGAGTAAGGAATAGTCAAACGCGGTATTGTGCATTGATTTAGGGATATTGTTAGAAATGTACTGATTGATAAGCTATAACTGTAACGAGGCAACTACAACTACTTAAATCTAATGATTTCCATCAGCCGCGCCGCTTTTTGGCATCGGCTGGATGGGCTTGTTAGGGCGCGATATTTTCTGCACATCTGCTAACTGACAAAGCTTTTGCTTTTCTGCGACGGTTAGCAGCATAACTTTTCTCACCCCATTTCTGTGACACCGGCCAAATAAATGCATACCAAGGGACAGGGATACCCCACATTTTTCCATATCGTTTAGGTTCAGTTTTTCTTTTGTCATCATGCCCAATATGAACATCCGCTACGATGACACCTTCTTCGCCTCCAAGCTCCGCCTTTACCACACCATCATAATCAACAATCGACGATAAGCCAGGAAAACTGCTCTTCAAATGCGGCAGTCTCCCGGGAAGATCAGTGTCCAATAAACCGACTCTATCTGCCATGACCACAGGAACTCCCAGGGTTTTAGTAATTATTGCTCGACTATTTATTATCATGTTGTCAAACCGTTTGATGTCACCGGGAATAAAAGGCTTTGACCTGCCAGCTGCAAATGGGGACAACAACAGATCAATGTTTTCTTTATAAAGAAAACACAGCTGATCAAAAAGGAGGTTTTCATAACATATGCTCACACCAATCCGACCGAGCTCCGTTTCAATAACGTGCTTGTCCGAACCCGCCCTGTAAAAATAAGCTTCTATGGAGGCAGGTGGATTTTTTCTAACTCGGCCTATGAGCTTACCTTCAGGACTTGCAAATACAAATGAATTGTAAAAATCTTCACCTTCAGCTTCTAGGAAACTAAAACCGAGATAGATTTTAAAATGGCTGGCTGTGTTTAGTAACCAGCTAACGGAACGGCCATCAATGGTTTCCGCAGAACTCCATATTTCCTCCGTTGCCATATAACCACTGGGCATTAATTCTGGAAGGAGAACAAGGGTAGCCCCCTGTTCTACTGCGGTTGCAATCATGTTTTGTGCATGAGCTAAATTTTGAGTCACTTCTCCAGGACGACAATTCATTTGTACCGCAGCAACTCTAATTTTCTTTGACACAGCGATATCCTTGAACATGTTCAGCCCAAACGACCGGCTTCACTGCAAAGTACCGCTACGCGGCGCTGAGTCAAAGTGAAAGCCATGGTTAGCTGAATTATTATTGTTCTTGTCACCATCACAATTCACGATTTTTTCAAACTTTCTAATTTATTCTTTAGTCGATAATTTTTTGATTTATCTATACGATAAGTAAGTTTATCTATTTCTGAGTTTACAATTAATGGTGACCACCCCTCAACAGGAGTAAATGTAATTTCCTTGCCAAAGATACAGTTATTTATCAAATGCAATGTTATTCTTTGCGGAAAGTATTTATAGAGAGTCATTGTATGACTAACATATGATACATCGTATAGAGGAACCTTGGCTTCCATATGATTATTTCTTACGATAAATGCATCCTTTTCTTCCCATACTTCATCAACCAAATCTAATATAAAATATTTCAAATAAAGAAAAATACCAATTAAAGTAACGCTAAACATAGAAAGTAGTATAATTATGTTTTTTGATGTCATACTTTTCTTGTAACTAAACATAGCCACAAACACCATGAAAAACGCTAAAATTATTACTGGGAAACCCATTTTATAGAAAGCAGTTTTCTCAGACGAAAGCCTAGTCACTACTACTTAGCTCCTATTTTTCTAATTAAAGACAAATTCGGTTGCCAGTACTCGTGTTGAATTTTGAAATTAAATAGTTTTCAGCTAACGAATAGAACTGAAACGTGATGTCCGCAAGGACATTATCGTTTCAAGTTGATTGTTGAGCACCGCCCATATCATTGGATATTAGCTCACGGCTTAGAAGATCGTCTTTACATTTTAAAAAAGAGAAAAGAAACGTAGGAGAGAAACGCTAACCTCTGAAGCGTCGTGAGCGTTGTCCGCAAAAACAAGTTTTTGCGTCAAACGTGAAGACGCTTCACTTGTACCATGATTAGTATCCCTCGTCTATTTTATCTTTTCTATGTTCAATTAGCAGTATGTATACTTAAGCCGCTCACTACTATTACTATCTAATGTTGGCGCGTGCGCAACAGATGTATAACGAGACCCGGGGTCTCATTATACATTTATAGCCGGACCTCGGATTTTATGCATTAAGTGTATTTAAACCATACAGTTACTGAATTACGATCTCGTAATACATCCTAAATAAACAAGACGCAGTCAATAGATTGATTTTGATAAGTGGAACAGAATTGGTCAAGAAAAAACCGTCGAAAACACACGAATGACTGCTTTGGAAGCAGCCTTTTCGAGCGTCCGTTTTTGAAGAAAGCGGATTGGTTTGTGTAATTTGGCAAATGTCCGAGAACAGTATTTTCCTACCGGTAACTATACCAATCATCAATGTCCGCTCATTGAGATATAGAAGAAACCCAATTTAAATGATAGTGCGTTTCTCATCACGTCATGATCCATCACGTGAGATCACTGTTAGTGCGTAGCTTCGGTATGAGGAGTATCGTGAGTAGGGGTTATTGACTGTGCGCGATTGGTAATGAATACGCGGTTACTCACAGAACATAATGTAAAAGAATTGCGCAATCTAATAAGAAAAATAAGTCTTCAACGGTTTTTTAACCGTTTGAATTAAGTGTCCCCAAATTGTCCCTGGGTAACGCGGCGAAGGATTTATTAATTTTAAGAAAGGTAGATAAGCTATTGAAAGATATGGCGGAGAGGCAGGGATTCGAACCCTGGGGACGTCGCCGTCCAACGGTTTTCAAGCCGCTTTAAGCCTCTTGATTTATAACCACTTTTTTCACAAACCCTAATTTATTCATCATCTTATAACACTGGTGTTCACGTCTAATCACACCTTATACGATGCCAAGTGTCCCTAAATTGTCCCTGCATGCATGAACAATTCTGTTCGCTTTTAGTCGTCGATGTATACACTACACCAACCATCATTTTATGCCAAGCAGCCAATTAGAGTTAAGTTTACCGTCGGTAGCTGTCATTGCATCCATTTACAATGAATGTCAGTCATTAGTTAACATTTAAGTAAAAGCTCGCTTGGGGTCCTAGTGATCACTTATTGATTAACAATTCAATGTACACCACTAGTGAGGGCGAGACGAATCTTCAAGTAATACTCCCGTATCTTTCGGCAGATGCCACGAGACAATGACCGTCGCAATAATCACAAGGAAACCTAACCACACCATTGTTACCACTGGATCCACACCAGCTCCCGCCACCAGGGCATAGATACCTGAAGCAAGCAACATGGCCAGATTCTCGAAAAAGTTTTGAATAGCCACTGCCCCACCACTACCTATGGTTTTGTGTCCAATCTCCTGTAATGCGGCGTTGATCGGTACAACGAATAAGCCACCGCATACGCCAGCAAAAAACAGCGCAAGGCGGGCGACCCAAACATTGTCGACGATAGACAGCATCACAATCACAATGCCCATCACATAAGCCGCCATTCGTGCGCGACGCAGGTAGGCCAACGGTATCCATCGGGGAACGAAGAATGCGCCGACCGCAATTCCTATGGCCACAAACATGGTAAGCATCGCAATATCAGTAGTGGCATGAATGAATAATACTACCGGCGCCCATGCCACAAGTAATACACGTAATACCGTAGCAGACGCCCAGAACAAGCTGACCCCCAGGGTTGCAAAGCGTGCACGGGGAGTATGCAAGAGACCGCGCATCTGCTGATAAAAACCAGCCAATGCTTTACCCGCTTCGCGTTTGGCAATCAAGGTGTGTCGAATCGTCAATGCGATCAATGCTGAAACAACATAGAGTGCGATGACAGACAATAGCGCGATAGGGACGGAGTACTCAGACACGGCGGCGCCTACCACCGTGCCACTTAATATTGCGAGGATGGTCGAGCCTTCAATCCAGCCATTCGCTTTAACCAGTACTTGTTCGTCAACCAGCTCAGGTAGAATGCCGTATTTGGCAGGGCTGTAGATCGCCGCCCCTAAACCAATCACGGCATAAGCCAGCAAGGGTTCAATGTGTATAAACAACATGCCAGCACCAATGGCCTTAACGACATTCGCACCAAACAACACCCGCGGCTTCGGTCTCGAGTCCGAGAAGCGCCCTACCCAGGGAGCAAGCACCACAAAGGCCACCAAGAATGCCGCTTGCAATGCCGGCACATACCAACTGCCTCGTGCTGCCTGATGCATGATCATGGTGATCGCCGTAAATAACACGGCGTTATCCGCAAAGGCCGTTAAGAACTGCGTGGCTAATACGCGATAGACGTTGCGGTTCATGCCATCGCCTCCACCATTTGTCCTGCAGCGACGTAGTCGATCTTTCCCGTGCCCAATACCGGGATTTTATTCACTGGCAGTATCCGTCGCGGCACGCTGATCTCGGCAATACCTTTCTGTTGCGCAATAGCTGACAATGTTGATCGGTCGGCATTTTCAACAGTCGTGAGCAATACCACTTGTTCACCTTTACGAACATCGGGGATTGCAACAGCCGCATGCAAGGCTTCAGGCCATGTCTCGCTGGCCAGCACTTCCACGGAAGTGAGCGATACCATTTCGCCAGCCACTTTGGCGAATCGCTTGGCGCGGCCACAGATACGAATAAATCCTTCGCTATCAATAGTCACGATATCACCGGTGTCATACCAGCCTTCACCCAATTCTGTTACCGGTGGTACCAATACACCGGGATTGTCATGAAGCAAGTAACCCAGCATCACGTTGGGACCACGCACTTGTAAGCGCTGCCCTTCTTCCAAACCGGGCACATCGACTAAATGGTATTCCATACCTGGCATCATGCGTCCCACCGTACCGGCACGATGTGCCAACGGCGTATTGCCAGCAATAACGGGGCTGGTTTCGGTGGCACCATAGCCTTCGAAAATCCGTACCCCAAATTTATCCTGCCAGGTACGACGGACTTCTTCCTGTAGTTTTTCCGCACCTGCGAATACGTAACGCACACTATAAAAGTCATAATCATCTGCTACGCGTGCATAGCCAGCTAAAAAAGTATTGGTGCCAAACAACAAGGTAGCATTGATTTCATACGCCACTTCAGGCACAACACGGTAATGCAATGGTGACGGATAAAAGAACACGCGTACTCCAGACGTCAATGGCAATACCATCCCCGCGGTTAATCCAAAGGAATGAAACAACGGCAATGCATTCAGCGCCACATCTTGCGGATTAAAGTCAATGCGTGATAGCAGTTGGTGAATATTGGCCACAACGTTGCGATGCGACAATACCACGCCTTTGGGTGTGCCTTCTGAACCCGAGGTAAACAGAATGACAGCGGGTTGCGTGGATTGGCGACGCGCCAAGTGGCGTAACCAACTGTCCATGCGTCCTTTGATTAAGCCAAGGACTTTGTCGAACAAATTGATTTTTTGCGCAATATCTTCCAGGTAAATCAGTTCTACCCTTTCGCTTAACGCTTGCACGACATCGTCCAATTTGGCTTGTTCCACAAAGCGGCGCGATGTAATCACCCGACGTAATACCGCGGTTTCACAGGCTGAAATCATGCCTTGTGCACCCACGGTATAGTTCAGCATGGCAGGTACACGGCCATATAACTGCAATCCCCAGAAGGTAGCCACCGTGGCAAGCGCGTTGGGCAACAACACACCGACCGTCTCATCCTTGCCGCAATGTTTAACCAACTGACAACCTAAAATGACCGAGCGCGTAATCAATGCATTGTAGGTCAATGGTGAACGATTGATATCTTCGGCGATAACATGTCGGCCGCCATGAATACGACGGGCATCTAACAGTCGTTCAACTAATGTCTGATTTTGGTTTGCCGCTTGATACATCAGCTCGGTCATTAAATTCGTCAGCTGTCGTCCTGCTTGCTCGCGACGTTGGCGCCCACGGATTTTTTCATTTATTTGCAATCGGCGTGGTGGTTGCACATTCAAGGTAATTTTAGGAAACCAGCGGCGACGCACCCGGCCACGTAAGCGTGAGAACGGTGTGTACTGAGCACCATCAATACGAATCGGAAGCACCGTGGCTTTGGAGCGATCCGCAACCAATCCCGGACCGGCATAGACTTTCATCAACGCACCGGTCACGGTAATCCGCCCCTCGGGAAAAATCACAATACACTCGCCTTGTTCCACACGCCGAATCAAAGATCGTATGGATAGTGGATTTGATGGATCCATTGCATAGACCTTGCCGAACAAAGCCGCCAGCCGACCGATCCAGCTGCGGGCAATATAGGTATTCATGGCGAAGGTGGCCGGCATCGGCAGATAGGCAAACAACAACAATGCATCCAGAAAGGACGTATGATTGGCCACGACCAACGTACGCTCATGGCTGGATTGAAGGTTTTCGGCACCAGTAATTTCAACACGGTAAACTACTTTGAGTAGCCAACGAATGATGGTTTTGAACATATCTGTCTCCTCCGGATAATCATGGTGGTGTGTGTACACCCCTTTGAGTACATGATCGCCAGAGGAAGCAGATAAATAAACTTTTATAGACAAAATAGCTAATATGTAGCCTAGCAGTATAGTTTTTATATACTATTTCTCGGGCTGTCGCAGGAACGGTTTAAAGACCGCGGCCTCCCAGGGACGCATGGCCAACATCAATCCGATGGTATGGCGCTTCTCTAACGGTAAGCGGGAATCCTGTCGATGCAAGTCGGTAAATTCCTTGGCCAGGGTCTGCAACTTGGTCAGTAATTGCTGGGCGGATGAGTCACTTAAGAGTCCAAACAAAAACCGGCGATTGGCCAGCTCACCACTAAAACGAGATTTCAAAAACTGGCTCTGCAGATGTTTTTCAAAAAACTTCTCTATCGGTCCGTTCGGTAGCCAGCGAAAATCATCATCGATACGCAGCTTAATCCGGTTTTGTGGCAGCAAGTCAATGATCTTGAGTTTATCGAGTCTGGCCAAACACTGGATACACTCTGAATCGGACAACTGGTAGTTACTAAGGATGTCTTCAAACGTCAGCCGATTACGCACACTGACAGCGACTAATAACAGTTTCAGATCTTTCACCAACTCCTGTTCCTGCTTTAAGGTCAATTGGGTAATGCGTTGACGCGACTCTTCATAAAGGTATAAAAGATCCGTCAATTCCATGTCCATCACGCGACAGATATCTTCCACCCGATCGAGGCTAAACCGTTTTGAGGCAAACATCCGTTTCACATTTGCCTCGCTCATTTTCAACCGGCGCCCTACTTCGGCGTATGTCATATGTCGACTTTTCAGAGTTTGTTTGAGAATTTCAATCAGTGCTTCGGTTTGCGCCATTGGCTTCTTCCCCTGTTTCGCTCATCCTATAGTATAGCATTTATATACTGAAAGCATAGATTACAAAGACAGTTGGGATAAAAGTTTATTTATTTAAGCCTCTGACCAACAATTACCTCGACTATACACAACAAGAGGTAAATACCATGTCTATCTTTAAACGTCTGTCCGCCACTCTGGTTTCACGCATCGATCGGGTTGTTGGGGAAATCGAAAACCATGATGCGGTTGTTCAAGCAACGCTGAACGATATGCGTAAAAAAGTTGCTGAGGCAAAGGTACGTCTTAAGCAGGTCCATCGAGAAAAGGAACGATTGGAAAACCAGATCCTCGAGCAACAGGAAAACACGAAGCGATGGCGCAAACGCGCAATCGACTGCGCGAAAACTGATGAAGCCAAGGCTCTGGAATGTGTCAGCCGTGCTCGTCGTTGCGAACAACAAATGGCACGACTGCAACAATCGTTGGCTCAGTATCAACAAGCCGCCGAGAAGCTGGCACACGATATCCATACCTCAGAACAACGCCTATCGGAAGTCAAACAAAAAGCTACGTTGATGCGGGCACGTCAGTCCACGAGTTCCGCGCTGCAAAGTACTGGTGAATCTAAAGTAGATAATACACAACTACTCGACGATACGTTTGATCGTTGGGAAATCAACATCAGCGAGGCAGAGATGGCCATTGATTCACACGACGCTGTGGATCTCATGGAGCATGAGTTCATTGTATCGGAACAAGAAGATGAACTGCGTCATGAGCTGGCCACGTTACTGGCAGAGGAGGCACAACAATGAGTACATCCCATGACACCCCTATCGAAGCCACGGGTAATAATCCCCGTGGCATCGCCGGCTTTGACTTGTTGGCGAACTTACCCAATGTATTGCGTATTCTGGGTACGGGCGTCCTATTGATTGCCATGTACAGTTTCCTGGCCAAAGGCTGGCAAAGCGGTAACGATGGGTTTCGTTATCTCATGATGTTAGGACACACCGGCATCTTGGCTGCGATTGGTGTAGCCAGCGGGCACTGGCTTAAAGAAAGTAAAGGGGCTCGATTACTACTCACCTTAGCATTAGTTTCGGTGCCGGCCAACTTCGCCATCTTGGGTGCGTTTATTTTTTCCCAGACAATACCTGTCGACATTCACCAATACCCGACCTATGTCGCCTGGTCTGTCGAGAGTCTCAGTACCGCGTTACTGACCAGTGCAGGCGCTATGTTGGTATTGGTACCCGTGTCGTTGCTGGGCTTTATGGTGTTGGCACGCAGCATGTCCAAGACATTAACCGGCTTATTTCTCATCAGTAATGCCGCCTTGCTGTTACCACTGCGGGATCCTCAATTGATTGGACTCGTTGTCCTGGTGCTAACGGTTTTCTGTCTGGCCTTTACCCGAAAATCCTCGCACCAACAAATCGCTGCCAAGACGCAGGAAGGGATTACCGCGTTGGGTCTGCAATTTCTCCCGCTCGCCGTGTTAATGGGTCGCAGTTTATGGCTCTATTCCTTTGATTTGATCCTGATGACCGTATTGGCGATCACGGTCTTCTTCACCTTGCGACAAACTGCCAAGTACTTGATAGCAGGCTCCAAGCTTCGCAATGTTTGTGATGCACTGTCCTTGATCCCTTCAATCGCCGTAATTCCATTATTGGGTGGCGCTTTGTTTGATATGTCTGTGTTCCCCGAAGCCTTGGTGATCCCATTGGCGGCGCTTGTAGCAGCGGCAATGATTTACGACATCTCACGTCGCAACCCTGATCATGCTACCCGCTACCGTCATATCGCGTCGGGCATATTGCTCATGAGTATGGTGGGTAACCTGATGCTGTTTCAAGGGTTAGCAGCAGCCATAGCATGCATTATAGCGGGAATGGGATTAGTAATGCTGGGTTACCAAAAACAACAACGCAGTGTGTTTGCCAGCGGTGTGCTGTTGTTGCTAACCGGTTTGTCTCACCAAATCTATGAATTGGTTCATCACTTTGATCTAGGCAGTTGGATCAGTTTGGCGGTGCTTGGTGTGTTTGCCATTGTATTAGCGTCCACCATCGAATCCCAAGGCGGGAAATTAAAAACGCGTTTCGATCAATGGAAAACCACGTTTAAACAGTGGGAACGATAGTAAAACAGTATGAGGCCAAGGGTGCACCTTGGCCTCTCCTTCTTAGCATAATAGAAAGGAATAAATAATGAGTGGAAACGAACATGTCATACTGGTTCACGGACTCGCCCGTAGCCATCGCTCCTTTACCAAAGTAGCAAAGGCGCTTGAAAAAAATGGCTATCCAGTCGTAAATATCAACTATCCTTCACGCAAGCACCACATCGAAGCCCTTGCAGATGAGTATCTTTCAAGTGCAGTAAAAACTTGCCAAGCTGATGGTGCACAACGTATTCATTTCGTCACTCACTCGATGGGCGCCATATTGGTTCGCTATTATCTCAACCAATATACGCTTGATGAATTAGGCCATGTGGTAATGTTAAGCCCGCCCAACCAGGGCAGTGAAGTAGTCGATAAACTAAAAGCATTTCCAGGGTTTTACGCACTCAATGGCCCGGCCGGCCAACAACTTGGTACTTCAAAAAATAGTCTACCCAATCGGTTAGGCGCTGTTGACTACCCTGTAGGCGTTATCACAGGTAACCGATCAATAAATCCCATTCTCTCATTGCTTATTCCAGGCAAAGATGATGGTAAAGTATCTGTTGAAAGAGCCAAGATCCAAGGCATGTCAGACTTTCTTGTTGTTCCTCATACCCACCCTATGATCATGAACAGCCGAGAAGTGATTCGTCAGACGCAATACTTTCTACGCAGCGGTAAATTTTTTGTTTCTCAGAAACTTATTCAGCCCTAAAGCACGGAGAGATGTCCGTGACATCGGGAGTAAGAGACATTATAACTTACCAACTATCAACGCCCGATAACTGAGGGTGGGGTGATTGCTCCACGCTGGCCACTGCTTCGGTCAATTGTCTTTCATGTTTCGGATTTGTGACGCCACCTTGAATAATCACTGGATCTCTTAACAAATTGAAAGAAAGCAGAGCAATAGTGACGAACAGTAGTGTTGTATTGATTTTGATAAAGTTATTCTGCTGCGAAACGTTCATAGTTGCCTCTTAATAAAAAGCGCCCGAGCCTTTTCTCGGGCGCTTACGAGTTAAGTTAAGGAGCGGATGATAGATAGTTACTGTAATCAACGATTGGACTCGTAGAGATGTCTCGTCCATCATAGATTTTGCTATCAATCAATGTCGTGTCGGTGGTGCCCCAATAATTGCCGCGAGCATCCACCGTGTTGCTGTTACCATTACCAAAAGCGATGGCATATACCGAGTTGTAGTAGTTATCGATAATCGCATTATTGGTTATGATGGGCGATGGGTTCTCCGCGGCGTTATTATTGCCGTTGATATAGAGTCCATAGCCGTTGGTATTGATCAAGCTATTTTCGATGTTTGGTGATGAACCAGAATAAACCGAAATACCCTTGTAATTCATGAAATACTCACTGTTCGTGACCGTGCCAGCAGCTCCTTTAAAGCTCGTTCCCTCACAACCGTATTGTATTTTGGCATGGTCAATGTGAGTATCAACACTAGTATTATTCACTCTGACACCCATCCAGGCGCATCCATATGTACCACTGGCCGCCCCTAAGATGACTTTGGCATCTGGTGTACCACGTATCTCTAAGGTTCCATATACATCCAGATATTTCATGTATTTGAAATAGAGTTCAGTCCCCTCCTCCAAGATCAGGGTGACGCCTTCAGGAACCACTAAGCCGGTGTTCATGGTCACCGTAGTCCCGGCCGGCACATACTGGAGTGGTTCGTTGGCAAGCAAAATACCATTCGCAAGATCGTCAATATTGACAGCGACACCCCGGTCTTCTGGCGGACCACTCGCGTCACGGCAGGTAAAGTCCTCGGTCAGGTAAGTAACATGATCCACATCACTCACCGTGCGTGGGAATGGATTCAGTTCGCAGGCGCGAAATGGGTAATCGACCGCGATGACCTCCGGTAGTGGCGGGATCAATTCACCCGGCGTATGGAGGGCCAGCGCAACCGGACCCTTGAAGATCTTATTGAATATCGTGGCGCGCGCATTTGGGTCTTCATAGATTCGAAGTCCCTTACCGCCGTTGCCCTCGTTCAGGAAATAGCCGTATTGCGGCATAGTATTGTCGGGAGTCTGACGCGGATAGGGTGGCGCGACTGGATTCCATTGATGATTGCCGTCCATATTGCGCACGGCGCCAATGAGGATGTTTCGCGGCGTGTTGGAATCGCTAGGGTCATACAGTAACCCGCCATACAATTGTGATTCGCGCGCGTTGAGTTGACCTGCCAAATTGTCGAGCCCAGCTGCGTCCAATAACGCAAGTTTCGCCATGACCACCGCATTGAAGATCGGATGATATACAGCAGCATCGAACTGCCCGGTGTCCGCATCCAGTTTCATCTCACTGTTGATTCGCTGTGACATGTCGCTGAAATTGAGCAGGTCTTTGAACGAGTCGTCGCTGGCGAAGATCTCATTCAATCTCGCTTCGGTCATGATGCCCTGATTGAGTTCGATGAGCCGTTGCACGTTGACACCAGAAGCGTATTCAATAAGCGCATTCGCGAGCTCGATCTGCAGATCTTCGATCTCCTGGAGGATCCGATCACGCAGCTCGAGGAACTCATCGCCTAAGGGGAAACGGCCGATAAATGCATCCTGAACGCGTTGGATTAACTCTTCAATTTGTTGCAGGTGTCCCTCGATCTCACAACCGATTTGTGGAATCGGGCTCGGGATTCCGGCGATAGACGGCCCCCAGCAAGAAAGCCATTCGTCGAGCGGAGTCAACATATCGCCGCCATCCGCTCGTGCAGCCTGCATCAGCTGTTTGCCGCTCATCATGATCCATTCGCGCATCCCACTGTTGATATCCGATTCCCAATGCCGAATTGCGGTCGATGCCGTGGGCAGATTTTGTAGAACACCCAAATAGATTGTGAAAAAATCATTGAAGTCGAGTGGCACATCGGTAAATGCCCCAAGCGCTTGCAGCGCAGACGTGCGTTGCTCTTCGAGCGCGGCGATGGTCTGTTCGACAACCAGTTGCAAGTTTAGATTGCCCTGGACATTATTGATAGTATCGATGATCACATTATTCGCATTGGTGATGGCCTGCTGCAACGTATTCCAGGCGCTAGTTATGTCGCAATTCTGGAGAAGAGGAAATGCGGCTCTAATGGCAGTACAGCTTGCCCTGGCATTGGCCTGCGCGATCGTCGTGTTTAGGAAATCGCTCAAGTTTTTCCATTCGGTACAGGGATACGGGATGCCCCATTTCCAACAGGTTTTTGGCACCAGGACCTTGAACTTATTCGTCGATGTGAGTTGACCCAAGTAGTTATTGAGATTGGTAAGCCCGTCCAGGAACGTCTGGTCGAACTCCGCTTGTATTTCCGTTTGGAGTTGGGAAAACAACGGGACATCAAGTCCTTGAAATTGAATGTAGTTATTCAGGGACCAGAGTAGTCCATTGGTATTGGAATAGAGTTGTGCGCCGTCCGTTGCATCCAAAACCTGCTGCAACCGTTGATTGAGATCGTTTATCCGTGTCAGACTGGTGTCCCATATCGATTGGGCCTCCCACACGCTATTGACGGCATCCCATCCCCAATTCTCCAGTGATTCAAGCTTAGCGCGCGCATCGATGACTTTCTTTCGGAGCTGATTGACAGCGTATAAGTGATAACTGTAGGCGTCGCCGTTACCATATTGCGCTTCGACACTGTCGTTAAAAATTAACCGATCACGCAACGCGGAAGCCAGCCGATTGCTGGGTAGTGTAAGGAGGGAATTTAAAGAGACGACTGCACCACTGGCGTCGGTGATCGGCGGTAAGCGGGTGTCCATATACCGTTCCAAGGCGATGTGACGATCCTCGACTTCCTGTTCACCGTCGGCAATCCAGAACACGTCACCGGCAAATTGATTAACGTAGCTATGGGCCCAGATGTCGGTCGCGGCATGTCCCGCATAGCCGTAAGCAAACGCCAAGTCTTCGAGATTTCCCGAGACGGGTGCCCCGGACAACATCCAACTCAACCAGTCGTCCGTCTTCCAGCCATCCGCAAGACCCGGATGCGCCGTCATTTGTCCAGCGACGATATCAGGAAAAGCGTCGGGCCCGATGTTCCCGAGCCGAAATGCTTCGGGATATTGGGTAAGCGCCTGCACCAGCTCGGGCCGCACGGCTACTGCAATCGTCCGTTCGCCGGCCTGAATCGTAATGTAACCATCATCGACTACATCATTGATCACGGTCTGGGCAATCCAGGTGTGAGTATTGTACCGAAAAGCCAATGCTGTACTGGGCACAACACACAACATTAATAAAATTGCTACTACTCGTTTCATAATATTCCCCTAATAGGCAAGTGTCGTAATGTTTAACAACTGAATAGTTTTCAATCCAAAAATTAATGGAACCTTGTTACTACTCCTAACATAGATACCAATTTGATTAGTTTTTGATAATTTCTGGCGAAAATCATCGTTGTTACAGAGGAATAATCGTGTCTATGCATACAACGCCTTTCTATACTTCGCTCTCCTGTCCAGCGTGCTAAAACGTACCGTTTGCCCCAAAGAACTGTCGCATCGAAACTTTCCCTTGCCGCAGTGCTAACATCATCGTCTTATGTAATGTGCGCCGTTCCTCTGCCGCTATAACCCGATTGTTCAAAATAGCAAAATAGTCGCGACGTTGATCGAACGTCAAAGTCCCTGCGTTTATCGCATGGGTAAGCTGCGCATGATAGTCCGGGGTATAAGTATTGCCTGATGGCATCGGGACGAGCACATTGTTAGTATCTGTTGCAGGTATTGCTTCCTTGCGTGCTGCCGTCTCATTTTCATTGGTATCACTCTGTGGTAATACTATTCGACTTTGCGCGAGATTGCGGCGGGGTTGCAGCGCAACGGGTATGGGTTCTCTAATCGTCGCGTCATGAAACTCATTGTGTTGCAAGGGTGTTTGTATTGCGGTGTCCCGGGTGTTGCCACAATCTTCGCATTCCTTAACTAGCGTTACATAGACAAGGCCTGTTGCGAGCAACATGCTAAGTGGCAGTAACCAAAGTATTTTACTCACGTGTTTATCTCCTGCCTGACCAATAAGAAAGGGCGGCCTTGGCCACCCTCCCCGATTTTACCGAATCAAAACTGCTCCATATTTAACAACCAGGTGCTCAGTTCAACATACAATCCCTGGCATTCATTCGACGCTGCGCCACGCTCAACACCAAAGGTAATATGCCGTGAGGGCGCTGATGCTAACTGTTCATAAACCAGGGATCCCGATGCGCCTTGCTTTTTACTGCAATAAAATTCGGCGGCAAACACTGGACCTTCCCCGACAATTGACTTGTCGAAGGCACTAAGGCTGGTAGAGCCGTATCCATGCGAGGGATCGTTGCTAGGAAGGACTTGTGCTTCGACACCACGGACCAGGACACCATTGGACAGGTCATAAGGAACGAAACTTCCCTGAAAGTACTGGATAGGCTCACCGGTGTAGTCCCGAAAGTCATACAGCCAAAACGGCGCCCAAACCGGATCGATATCCCCTACCCGCGTCGATGTACCGCCACCCTCGAAACTCAAACACTGCGGAAATCCATCCAGCGCCACCATCGGATCTTGGCCTGTTACTGTGAAAGTCGAAGCACCGTTAGCGCTCGTCAGGAATTGCACGACTTTTTTGAATAACGGTGAGTCGAAGGAAACAAGGCAATGGAAGTAGCCAGGTGATGTAGTTGACCCAGGCTCGCCTTCATAGGCGCCAATCATAATACTGTTATCATAAATACTCTGGCCGCTGCCCTGCCAATACATGACGTATGCAGAGTCCGGAATCATCGGTAGCGGTTCATCGTAACGATGCCCCAGCGCGACCTCAGCAACCAAGTTTTGTTGCTCGTTATAGCTGATCGACACTTCTTGTGCGATTGCAAAACTTGATATACTCAAGCCACTGAATAGCGCTACCCATTTTTTCATAAGCTGTCTCCTTGTTGCGATGTGTTAAATAAAGAAATACTTCGGTCCATTGGCTAAAAAAACCAGACACTACGTATCAGTGCCTCCTTGCTTTCCCATACAACTTCATTTAAACGGGTATCGAGTGTGTCACCGCCAGCGCCATAAGTGCGATCGATGCCTGGCTTGGTTTCCCATTGCTGATACTTGCCGATTATTTCGAGCATATAGCCTCTACTGGGTGTAAAGCGCCAGCTAATGACGAATACATCCCCTAACCCATCGGCTTCATGGGAAAAAGAGATTGGTTGGGCGAGATCGGCTCGGAGATTCCAGGTCCCTGTGGCTTCATAAGTCGCATCGTGGTATTGATATTCCGCGAAAATTTTCCACCGTTTGCTGTGTTCATATTGCAATCGCATGCCATACCACACGCCTGTCCACTTCGTGTTGTAACTGCTTTCCAGCCCATTAAAGGGGCCTGTTTCACCGGTGATTGTATTGATCTCCTGCACGCCATCGGTGATCTCAAGCTTTTGTTCATTACTGGTATAACCAACTAAAGGAATGAAGCCCAATCCATTATGTGTACGACGATTACCGGGACCGAATCGATAGCCAAATGCAATATTGATGTCGCCTGTGGTGCCATCATCCGTCGCCGCTGTGGACCGTGAAAATTCTTCTGTTCGATCATCTGCAAAGTAATCAGAATCCTGTACCGAGCCGTTGACAATAGTACCGATAGCAGCGTCAGCAAACAGAACCAGGTTGTATTTCAAATACAGTTCCATGAAACCATTAAGCTGAATGCTATTAACATCGGTCCAGGTCAATTCAGAGAGGATATTGGGATTAGTGCCATCAAGTTGGCCGGCAATGTTCCAGCGTAAATCATCCTGCCGCATACCAAACCCAATACCGTATTCAACAGTGGACGATGCCGCGAAGGTCGGACTGCTTGCAAACAAGGAAATTATTATCCATACAATGCTTTCATTACTTTTCATGAAGGCTCACTTCTTAATAGCCACAATACGCGTAACGTGAAAATCATTGTGATAAGAGTAGCAAATAAAAAGGGATAATATCAATGTATTAAACGGGATATATCCCGTTTTTATACGGGATTAATAATGGGCACAGAGCAGCGTCGCACTGGAATAGTGGGAAAAACCGCCATGAGGAGGCGGTTCTCGACCCCGATCCTCCATCCGAACGGTGCACATATGACCAGCGTGCTAACGATTTTTAGCCAACCCGAGCGGTAGATATTTCCAATCTCCGGGTGAAGCCGGTGGGCAGAAGGGATATCCAGGCTATTGATTAAACAATCATTAACAGCGATAACCTCGGATATTCAATGAAATAGCCAGCAATAGCCGCCCATGGTTTGCTGCACATACTTATATATAGGTAACGTGTGATTCCAATTGCGACCCGGCGTAGGGCATCGGTGGGTTCCAAGAGGCGGCATTAATAACCAGCACAGTTACTCTGTACCATATAGAATTGGCAAAACTTCAAAACCACCAAGTACTGCGTAGGAGAATACTCCACTCTTCCCATTTCACTTCGTTGAGGTGCGTTTGCAACACGCCGTCTGTCGTAGTAAGGGTTCTTGATATCCCGCCCTCGGCTTTCCATTCCCGATACCGGCCAGCGATATCGAAGAGGTAGCCTCGACTAGGTCGGAATCGAATGCCCAGCGCGTATTCATCCCCACTCGCATCGGTGTCATGGTTATAGCTGGTGGATGTGACACCGTCGACACCCTCGTACCACTCGATATCTGACTCATAGTTGCCTTCTACATGTCGATAGTCTGCGTAAAACTTAAAATTGTTGACTTTTTCAATCTCGGCTCTAAGCCCATACCATAATCCCATCCAGGTGGTTTTGAAATTGTTATCTAATCCCACTACAACACCTTCCCCTGAAATCACGTCATCTCTACTCTCGAGTTCCAGTGTTTGCCGGTGCCAGGTACCGCCCACCATAGGGATGATGCCAAACCATCCGCGGCGTTTGCCTTTTCCAGGCCCAAACCGATATCCCATGGCTAACGTCAAATCCGTTGCACTGCCATCATCACCTTTGTCGGATGTCACTGTGCCATTGTTAAGCGCCTCTAAACCGCCATCAATGATCCAACCCAGCGCAGCTTCTCCTTGGTAGTACCAATTCGATGACGTGTAAGTTTCGAAGAATCCGTTCAACTCCAGTAGATTGACATCCTTCCACTTAAGCACCGAATTTTCGATTGGCCCATCATCTAACGACCCAGAAACATCCCAGCTCACGTCATCAGTTCGCCAGCCTAATCCTACGCCGTATTGCATAAAACTTTTCGCAGGCACACTCGTGGCGACACACCACAACATCAATATGACTGCGCCTCTGATTCCCTTATGTACTTTTGATGTTTTCACGCTCGCAACTCATTTTTATCAGGCTTTACAGACTATCCATGAACAACCAGTTCCAGCGCCGGTCTGCTAAGCGGGGCGAATCGCCACTCATCGCCAGCGGGCGCCATTTTGTCTTTTAACATGTAATAGACAAATCGATTCAGTTGTGTCACTTCTTTCTCCAAGTGGAAGTTGTAATAATCCGCCGCGTACAGAGCCACAGCCGTTGAACGTCGTCTACCGTGCAGGCAATGAACAACGAGTCTGGTTATTTTCCTGTCTTGTGCTACCCTCTGGAGAAAGTCACGGACCTTATCCGTGTGTTCCTGCATCATATAGCCAACAAAACAACGACGAAAATACTTACCCGCTCGGTCAACTTCTTCCTGGGTGTAGTAGGCATCAATAAATTCTACTCTGAGTAGCGCCGCCCACCCCGATTGCAGCACTGCCGGTTCGCCTGGATCGGTTACCGATAACATGGCGGTATCCCGTCTGGGTTCCATAGTTTCTGCCTCGAGTTGTGACACAAAGGTCACACTTTTCATGTGGAAGCTTGTTTCCATGATGTTCCCCTCTGCTTATGATGTTGATTCGCTACAACATCGGTGGGCTCCAGTATATTTTTTGTCATGGCATTCATTACCTGAGTCAATAAAATGTGTCAGAGTAAAGCGCAATCTGCTATTGAAATTTTGTCTCTACTACCCATCAGTCGTCTTTGATCACTGGCTTCAATGGCTCTATCAATGAGCATTAAATTTCTGTTAATACATGTACCAGCAATATTGCTTAATTCTTCATAGTTTTAAGTTTGTCAGCGACTTTTTTTGCGTAAATTTTGTATTGTTCCTTCCTTTCTTCCACATTGTCTGTTGTATATCCGCCAGCACCATACGCGCCCACAGCGGTCCAGGAATAACCATAGCGTTGGATTTCTTGCGCCAATATCCATGCTCCCCAGAAGATATTGGTACACCCGTCCCACAGTTGTTCCGGCGAAGTACCCATCTCCTCAATCTTTGCAAACCACCAGGGATGTATTTGCATCACACCCCGGGCTTTAGTCTTAAGATTTTCGGCGCGTGCATTGAAATTACTTTCCACTTTACCAATGGCTTTTAATAGCGTTGGGTTAATGTTGTAACGCGCACCAGCTTGATCAAAACAACGCATAAAATCACTGGCATAAACCGGTTGAGCAAACAACAGATACAATATTAATGACATTATCCATCGCATTCTCATGCTTCGACTCCTGCATAGTTGCACGCATATCGGACAGAACAGGCATTACATTTAGCGGGATCGGGTGTCACAGGTTCATTAAATTTTGCAGTGGCCAAGCGCGCAGAACGTAATTCGAGTGATATGCGTTCTGCCAACACTGATGTCGGCTCCGGCAATTCATACTTCTGGAATGTGCCATCGGCAAGAGATATGTATCCCACATTAATATTCGGGTACTTGCTACGCGCGGCAATCACCGTTGCCAGTAATTGCACTTCGTCTGAAGGGTAGATGCATTTTTCACGGTGCTTATATTCCACCACGGCATCGCTTTCTTTATTTAAACGATAAATTAAGTCGGGTTTGGATTGAATATGATATTCTCGAGAGAAAAAGGGTTTCCCCCCGCCGCTATCCGCATACAGTAGTTTCTTGCCATTTAATTCCTTTATGGGTGGGCTTTTGGTACTCATCACACGCCATATCACCATAGCGAAAATGAGTAGCATTATCCCAAGTATCAGCAACTCAAGCATTGGTTTTTATCCTAGTGATTCGTTTAATCAACCATTTTGCGACCCACCTAAAAATTCGCGTGTGACCAAAGTATTTTGTAAGCAATGGTGAAAACCCATAGTACCCGTTGGTGATCAATCTACCCCACCAGTGCGGTGTGAGGTGGGTATCACGCCATTGTCTTAACGCAATCGTATTGGGATGATCCACGCCGTACAAAGCCGTTGCGATATAACACCGCTTGTCTTCTACCACAATGGCCTTTTGCGCGTTACGGGCATGTTGTTGGGTCCCTTTGCGCATCACGATACTCGCTTCTCGATTCGGCTTAAAGCCATGCTTCTGCAAGTAAAGGCTATGTGGGCAAAATTTTGCTTGCCCCACTTCGCTTGCATTCACCCACGGTTCGGTCCCCACGCACTTCAGTCTCCATGGTTATTTGTTCTCATGGGAAAACGGGCTTCAACCTACGTACTCCCTTTCCTTTGGTAAAAGCTATTAAATATGCCGCCAGCCATTCCACCACGGATTCGCTGGCTACATAAATCCCGCTGGTGACTTTTGGTTCCACATCGTTATACTCTCGCCTGCTACATCGCCAGTATTTGCGGACTATTGCTGACATTCAGCCAATTAACGATTTCGCTCATCCTCGTCTCAGTACTTAACGCCCGCTTCATGTTGTCGTAAAACGTGGCTCTTGGCGTATAGTCCGCAACAACTTCCACATTGAACTTGTCTCTTAACACACTAGAGAGATCGCAAAATCCATCGGCAAGCCCCATTTCGACTGCTTTTTCACCGGTCCAATGATCGCCGGAAAACGCCACTTTCTCTTCGGCCTTCAGTCGACCATTGCGGCTCGTCAGCACTGTGGACATGAAGTGTTGGTGGACCTCCGTTAACATTTGTTGCATCTTTGCCACGTCGTCGGGGATTTGCGGCAAAAACATATCGTTGCGGTTTTTATTATTTCCGGCTGTAGTTACCCGTCGCTCGATACCATAGTTTTTGGCAAACTTCGTTAGGTCAACACCGAAACTGCTAACGATCACTCCAATTGATCCCGTGACTGTCGATTTATTCACACATATTTCCGGGGCCGCACTAGCCACCCAGTAAGCCCCACTCGTCATGAAATCTTCGCCAACAGCGATATAGGGTTTATCCGGATTTTCCTGTGAAAACTGTTTTATTGCCGAGTGGATCAGGTCGGCTTGCACGGGCGTTCCACCCGGGCTGTTAATAACCAGTACCACACCTTTCGCATCTTCGTCTTCAAACGCTTGCTTGATCGCGGGAACAAGCTTTTTGGCCGACGCGGGTTTATCGGCGGAAATAACGCCTTCCACACGCACCAAAGAAACATAGTCCCCAACGATGGAACGGGCTTTAATGACATCTGCGATCATTAGCATCCACAACAGTGCCGGCGCGCCGAACACGACGATTAGTGCACGATTTTTCCACTTTCGATGCTTGAATTCGGCTTCATTGTGCTTGAGATAGTCCTGACGAAGTTCATGATCGCGGCTAAGGTGGTCAACAAGTTTACTTAGCACTTCTGTTGTATCGTGCGATCCCTGTGGTTGTTGTATATCGCTCATTGTCTTCTCCTCAGGACACCTAGTGCTTGTTACCTTTGCGCTATTTTCGCTGGTTGATTCAATCCGATAGTAATGTGTATATCATTGTCCGCAGTGGTCAGTGCTAAACACTCTTTAACTCGCAACCCAGCATTGGGTGGGTTAATACATGCAAATAATGTAGAGCACCCCGTATCAGCTCATGCCACATCATCACGACAACCTCGGTTTGCGGTTGCGGCGAATAGGCCGTGGCTTGTGTTGTAGGCATCAATACCATTTTCCACCTATACAGCATTGTTGTTGACGCTTCTCAACAAGGTTTGATTAGTGGATGGAAACTCGTAGCGCTGTGCGCGCCTGCCTATTTTTTCCGTAATCTCCATTCTGTTGATCCGCTTGATGAGTAACGCTAATCCTTAAATAGTGTTCTGTTTTCCGCCTAACCGTATATTCCCTAGAGCGTTCAATAATCCATTTCTGCAATGCGTAGGTGGTTTATCCTGCATTATGCTAGCATGCGCATACTTTAAACAGTTTTTTTCCCTTCTTTAAACGGGATATATCCCAACTTTATACTTGTATTCTCCCGCTGTCTACATCTAATCGGTAATTATTCTGGGGACCTGTTGATTAACTTCTGGTTCGTCACTCCAACGTCAATGTTTAAAGGGGCCAAATGCTCACAAGCTAAAATTGCCGAAATCTGCTGGAAAACCTAGACACGGGATTCGCGCCTTGACCAGAACGTCGGGCGCAGAACTATTGTTGATGGATATCGAGTTGCGGCCACACGCCAGACCGTAGATCGTCTGTTGTGCTATTGGTGTTGGTAAATAACTGGGGTGTATTACGCAGTATAAATGTTGAAATTCTAAATTAGATGCCTTGGATTGGCTCGTTATTGAATTATTATTGTGTTTTAGATTTCTGCTTATCTTGTTCCGCTTCATCCATACTTTTGAGCCGGTTAACAAGCGACTGAAATTGCTCTAAGGCATCCTGCTCCACGGGATCACTACTCTCCTTAGCTCGCTGATTGGCGCTTTCCAGTAATTGTTTAAATGCCGCAGTGCGTTTCTCTACGCACGTGCGATCACATTCTCCCTGCTCGTTCACGTACAACTTGGCTTGCTCAAACAAGCCAAAAGCCATGGCTTCGGTCACTGATTGGTACGGCGTGCCTAAGGCCTCTTTACAAGGCGTGTTATCATCGGCACTGTATAAACCAATACTTACACTGGTTATTTTCTGATACTGTGGTGAATCTTGTTCAACCTCTGATTTCACACGGACAGTTTTAGGTGTCGGCTGACACACGCGGTAAAAATACGAGGTGTTGCTACCAAATAAGAAACGGCCAGTGGTCGATAGCTGGTGACGAATTTCCGGAATCTTGGTGTTCCTGGTTATCTCCAGTTGCTCAAGTGTTAACCGACCGGTAAGAATCGGGTCCGTGGTGTTTTTGTTAGCAAGATCATAACTTGAGGGACGAATCTTAATAAAAACAAAATCACAGTTTGGCGAATAGTCTTTGTAGGCATACTCACAATGGAGATCCATTCCATGCTGCTCCCACACATAAATGGTGGTTTTCTCGTGCGTGTATCGGTGCTCATGAACTATCGTTTTAGAGGGTTGGCCCAGCACCTCAATCCATGTTTGCGCAGGAGCCGGCAGCGCCAATGGTGTTTGATTAAACTGGAGTTCGGC
>Ga0209536_100003771_pt1 | contig 24179 bp, 18 predicted proteins | sample DeeMarSeWOR28_12_FD_187461 | JGI IMG/M metagenome (GOLD analysis project Ga0209536, IMG submission 187461) | Marine sediment microbial communities from White Oak River estuary, North Carolina - WOR-2-8_12 (SPAdes) (version 2) | ecosystem: Environmental > Aquatic > Marine > Intertidal zone >...
GACGAAAGGCGCGTCAACTCGATCCTCCAGAAGCATCGACCCGACGTGATTTTCCACGCCGCCGCTCACAAGCACGTGCCGATGATGGAGCACAACCCCGGCGAGGCGTTGAAGAACAACTTTTTCGGTACGAAAGTGCTCGCGGATGCATCCGATCTGCGTGGAGTAGGCGCCTTCGTAATGATCTCGACCGACAAAGCAGTGAATCCATCCAATGTAATGGGAGCTTCAAAACGGATCGCAGAAATGTATGTTCAGTCCTTGAATAATTACCTAAAGGAGAAAAATCCTGATGCCACCAAGTTTATCACAACGCGATTTGGAAATGTACTTGGCTCAAATGGTTCTGTAATTCCTGTTTTTAAGAAGCAGATAGATCAAGGAGGCCCCATTACCGTTACTCACCCGGAAATCACAAGATTCTTTATGACCATTCCCGAAGCTTGTCAGTTGGTATTGGAGGCGGGAGCCATGGGGGAAGGCGGTGAAATATTTGTTTTTGATATGGGTAAATCAATTAAAATAATTGATCTGGCTAAGAAAATGATACAACTATCTGGATTGGAGGTCGGTAGGGATATCGAGATTGTATTTACGGGTTTGAGAAGTGGCGAAAAGCTATATGAAGAACTTTTAAGCTCTCATGAAAACACATTGCCTACCTATCATCATAAAATCCTCATTGCTAAAACAAGGGAAGAACCTTATGAAACTGTAAAGAAGAATCTCCAATTGCTGATTAATTCAGCTCAGGATCATGATGAATTGAAATTAGTTGGTATAATGAAATACATTGTACCTGAATTTAAAAGTAATTCATCCAAATTTGAATCCTTGGATAAAAAGAAAAGCGTAACATAATTCTTAGCTAGTTAAGTGAGATCTTAATTGTGCGAATGGATGGATATATCAATTTACAAATCAAGTATTACTGCGCTTGTAATTTCTGTTATTTGTACTCCGATTCTTATACAGATTTCCAGGAAGAAAGGATTTTATGCCTCAATTAATCATCGAAGTTCCCATGATACGAGTGTGCCAAATACTGGAGGTATTATACTTTGCTTTGCGGTTTTGTTGCCCTTAATTTTATTTTCTGAATACCCGAAGCAACAAGATTTTAATTTTTTAATATCAGCGTTTGCTGTGTTACTGATTACAGGTATTATAGATGATTTTAATCCAATTCCAGTTTCCTATAAATTCCTGGGACAATTTATTCCTGCCATTGTAATTGTAACATCGATAAATGAACAGGAGTTGATCATACCTTTTTTGAACGATATCTTTCAATTACCTTTTTTCTTCAATTATCTCTTTTGGATAATATTTGTCGTCATGAGCATTAATGCTTTTAATTTAATTGATGGCATTGATGGATTAGCTATCGGATTGGGAATAATTGGAGGTGTTTTTTATTTTCTGAAGTTTAAAAGTTTTGAAGAGCTTAATCTTATGATTTTTTCGATATCACTGTGTCTGGGTTTACTTGGATTGTTATTCTATAATATCTCTGGGAAAAACAAAATATTTATTGGAGATACAGGTTCATTATTAATTGGAGGGTTGCTTGTTTTTTTTGCTTTGAAATATATGGACCTATCCGAATCAAGTGATAAAAACAGTTCATTTTTTATGGCTGTAGGGAGTGTTTTTATTCCGCTTGCTGACATGATCCGGGTTACATTAGTGAGGCTCTATGATGGAAATTCTCCTTTTAAAGCCGATAGATGTCATATTCATCATATCGTTCTTAGACTTTTAAAAAACAATCACTTACTTACTACCACTTTACTACTAATTTGCCAGGTGATAGTAATAGTTATGTTTAGCAAGATTGCTGATTTAGGAAGTATATTCCAAATAATAATCTTATTCGTAGCTTTTATCCTCTATTTCTGGATTACTTATCATCTAAAGAAAAAAGTGGAATTGTTGTCTTAAAACCGTCGTCTGTTTATTTGCTTGTTTGTTCTGCGCTTTGGAGGTTTCAGCCTTTTTGTTTTTCCGCCCTTTAATTGTTTCCTAAAGGTGTTACTTTTACCTAGTTCAGTAAAGTAATATTCAACTTTTATATTGAGGATAAAATAACCATCCTTATCAGTAGGATCTCCTCTAAATTCCTTGCCTTGTTCTGCCCATGTTGGGGTGCCAGATGGTAGTGTTTCCCATGTGCGGTCTGAAAGTAATCGCGCTTTCTCGTTTGAAAAAGACGTTGGCTCTGGATATATACCGCTGCTCACATCATCTAAATGATCTGATAATAAAAACCGATAACCACCATCAATTGCTATATTAAAAAACGGATTAATTCGGAATTTAACACCTCCGCCAACTGGGAAAGAAGCGGTGAAAGCACTGTAATTTTCTCCAGAAGTGTTTAATTTCCTTAGATTATACCTTTTATCATCACCTGGTAATTTGGCAGTTGGATTATAATTTACCAATCCAACACCACCGTAAATATATGGATTTGCGAATGGGCGCATATAAAATCTTCGATCTTCTTCCAATAAGCTCGCATGGACTACTGCGCTCAATTCAAAATTGTGAGATTGGAAAGAGAGATTTCTGATTTCCTTAACTGGGTCAGTTTTATCATTACCATGTAGCATAAACCATCTGAATTCGGAACCCACAGAAAACCAACGATAAAAGTTATATCTGGCACCAATGGCAAAGTTTGCATTTATGTTCGAATGGTCGCCAGGTTTGGCAAGGTCACCATAATAATGAGTTGTACCGGTTCCTGCTGATAAAATTAAATTCCTGTTCCGATTTTTATTATAAAAACCTTGACTAAATACTATTTCTGCACAGAAAAGCAATCCGGTAAAAATTAGTATTATTTTTTTCATTTAAGGTAAAAAATCAATAGTTACCAATAACCATTTAAATATAACAGATTCATCTGTTTATAGGCAATGTGTAACAAAATTAAAAAAAAATCTAAATATTTAGATTTTTTCACAACTGTCTTCATTTACAGATTTATACAATTCATCCTGTAAAAGTGACAGCTCAGTAATTTAAATTATTAATTGGGAGTCTCATCGTTAAACTTTGATATGAAAATGATTTACCATGAAGTCTGCATTTCTCATATTATTTATACTGGCACTTAGCAAAGTTGTTTGTGGACAAAACATAATCTATGGGATGGTCACAGATACTAATAGCGAGCCGCTATTTGGCGTAAATATTTATATCAAAGGTGCATACGATGGAGCTTCTACCAATGAAAAGGGGATGTTCAAGTTTAGAACTGATGTAAGCGGTATAAAAACGCTGATTGCATCTTGTATAGGTTTTAAGAAACATGAACAGGAAATCGATTTGAGTTCAGATTCAGTCGAAATTAAAATAATTCTCGAAGAGGAGATTAATAAAATCGATGGAATTACCATAAGTGCAGGAGCTTTTGAAGCTGGGGATAAGAAAAAGTCAGTTATCTTAAGGACATTCGATATCGTCACCACTGCAGGTGCTACCGCGGATATCACTGGGGTGATGAATACACTGCCCGGAACCCAGACTGTTGGAGAGGAAGGGCGCTTATTTGTGCGAGGTGGTTCCAGTCATGAAGTGAAATCCTTTATTAATGGGTTATTGATTGCCGAACCATATGGATTAACTCCACAACATATACCTTCTAGATTTCGTTTTAATCCATTTCTATTTAAAGGTGTTTTCTTCAGCACAGGGGGATATTCTGCTGAATATGGTCAAGCGCTTTCTTCAGTTCTACAGTTAGAGACCTATGATCTTCCAGCACGATCCCAAACAGATATTTCACTTATGACAGTGGGTACCGATATCAGCCAAACTATCCGAAAAAACAACACTTCGCTTTACGGTCAAGTTCAATATACCGATTTATCGGCTTATTATATGCTTGTTCCTCAAAAGGATGATTGGGAACGTGCACCTTATTCATTCAATACAACTTTACATTTTAAACAAAAGGTTGGCCAACATGGAAAAATACAGGCCTATACCAACTATGATCGATCAAACATGGTCGTCAATCAACCATTTCCAGGAGATATTTACCAACAAACTCAATTTGATATCACAACTCATAATTTATACACCAATATAGCTGTGAGTAATTCGATCGGGGAATCATTGTCATATCGTGGGGGAATAGCTTATACTAATAATTTAAATCATGTTTTAACGGATGTAGGTGACCTTGATACAAAAGTGAATTCGATACATGCCAAACTGGTTTTAGAGCATGACCTTTCTGAAAATGTATTATTTAAATATGGCGCTGAATGGATCTACGATGAATATCAAGAATTGACATTTGATCGTGATGAAAATCAAACTTCTTATTTTAACCTTAAAAATCACCTGATCAGTCCTTTTGCTGAAGCGAGCGTATATTTTTCAAATAAACTGATGGCAAGATTTGGAACAAGGTATGAATACAATCAATTGATTAGTTCTCATGATCTTGCCCCAAGAGTGTCACTAGCCTACAAGCTCAATAAAAACAACCAGTTTTCGATGGCCTTTGGTCGATTTTCACAGCTTCCCATACGTGAATATCTAAAGTGGGATTCAGAGTTGCAACCTGAGAAAGCTTCACATTATATTTTGAACTATCAGTATACAAAAGAAGGGAGGATTTTCAGATCGGAAGTATACTTTAAAAAGTATGACCAGCTGGTTACACAACAATCTGACGTTGAACAATACCATGAATATGAAAACGGGGGCTATGGTGAGGCAAAAGGAATTGAGATTTTCTGGCGCGATTCCAGGACATTCGAATCTATCGATTATTGGATTTCCTATTCATACCTGGATACCAAACGAAAATATGATATTTTCCCTGATCTTGTGATGCCTTATTACGCTTCAAATCAAAATATCACCATAGTTTATAAACATTTCATTACACCTATCAAATCCCAAATAGGATGGACCTATTCATTTGCATCCGGGAGGCCCTATACGGATCCGAATACCGGCGAATATAACAGTAGGTATACCGGAGCATATCATGACCTGAGCCTGAATTATAGTTACCTGGTAAAGCCCAATATAATCATTCATGCTGCTGTTTCAAATGTATTTGGTTTTAAAAACATCTTTGGATACCAGTATAGTTCAAAGCCTAATGAAAATGGGATCTACGAATCCATTCCGATCGAACCGCAGGCAAAACGGTTCATATTTCTTGGATTCTTTATTACGATTGCCAAAGATAAAAATGCGAATCAGTTAAATAATCTCTAAATCAATTTTAACAATTAATTATCAATGCAATGAAAAATGTAATGAATTGCCTCCTGATTGTTTGTCTTACAAGTAGCTTTGTTTATGGGAATAAGTATGAATCTGCCATGTTTGCAGCCATTGAAAAGCTCTACGATTCCAATGATATACAAGGTTATCTGGATGCTGTATCGGCTTTTGAACGTATTGGAGAAGCAGAAAAGGATAAATGGTTGCCCTTTTATTATGCAGGCCTTGGATATATCTGGGCATCTCACACTACCCAGGAAGGGCCAACTGTTGATGAATATTTGGGGAAAGCCCAGGAATTCATAGACAGGGCAAGCAAACTATCTCCAAATAACGATGAACTTATCACTTTACAGGGATATATTTATATGATGAAAGTGGTAGTTGATCCACCAAATCGCGGTCCTCAATTCAGCGGTAGGGCCATGCAGGAATTTGGTAAAGCGGTTGGAATGAACGAAAATAATCCAAGAGCGTTGTTGCTTTTAGGAAGAATGCAAATGGGAACGGATCAATTTTTCGGTAACGATGTATCGCAATCCTGTGGTATGATTATGAAAGCATCGCAAATGTTTGATGTTCAGGCGCCAAAAACGAAAATCGATCCATCCTGGGGAAAGGAAATGGCAGATATGTTTGTGAGCGAGTGCAAAGCAAACTAAACTAGATATAAAGATGCAAAACCCATACAGAAAAAAACGATGGAGAGAATTTATGTGGATAACGCTTTTGGGTTTTGCCATTTCAGTTGTCCTTTGTCCTCAGTGTTATTTGAGTTGGGAAAACCTCATCAGTTATTGGAAAACAATCCTTTTGTGCTTATTATATACGTATATTTTAGGATATGGGAGCACCCGCATCGTTACTTTAATCGAACCTAAATATTCATGGCTTGAACATCCTAAAAAGAAGTTCCTTCTTCATTTCGTTACACTTTTCATTTTCTCTTTTATTGTTTCGGCGATTCTGTTTTATATCTATGCATACCTAATGTTTGAAGGTGAAAAGTGGTTAACCCTTTCTGAAGTACTTAATCAGGCAAAACTGCCTGCATTCATTTCTGTTTCTATTGCAGCATTTTTCACAGGAACCGATTTTCTTACTAACTGGAAAAAGGAAGCCGTACGGGCCGAGCGACTGGAGAAAGAAAAAATTGCGACTCAATATGAATCGTTGCGGAACCAGGTAAATCCGCATTTTCTGTTTAACAGTTTGAATGCATTATCTGAATTGGTGTATGAAGATCAGGATCTTGCTGTGAAATATATCCGGCAATTAAGCCAGGTGTACCGTTATGTTTTGGATTCAAGAAATCATGAAGTTGCCTCTTTGCGGGACGAACTGGACTTTTTGGAATCTTTTATTTTTCTCCAAAAAATCAGGTTTGGTAATAATCTTATTGTTGAGAATGCGGTTAATAAATATGATAAGAAGTTTGTCTTGCCACTTTCACTTCAGATCTTAATTGAGAATTCTATAAAGCATAATATCATTTCTGAAGAAGATCCTTTGAAGATTAATTTATATCAGGAAGAGAATTACCTCGTTATTCAAAATAAACTGAACAAGAAGCGAAATATGGACAAAGGGACAGGTATTGGGCTGGAGAACATAAAAATGCGCTACCAATACCTGACCGAAAAACCAGTGCTAATCAGCGAAAACGAGGGGACATTTGTGGTTAAAATACCTATTTTAGAAGAAATGGCATGAAAGTATTAATTGTTGAAGATGAACAGTTAGCCGCCAATCGGCTGGAAAAATTATTGCTTAATTCTTCCAGGAGAATAGAAGTTTTAGCCAAGCTTGATACAGTTAAAAGAGTAGTGGAATGGTTGGAGTTCAATAAAAGTCCGGACCTGATTTTTATGGATATTCAACTGGCAGATGGATTATGCTTCGATATTTTCGATTTAGTAGAGGTGAACTGCCCTGTAATTTTTACTACCTCCTACGACCAATATGCCATAAGGGCCTTTAAAGTGAACAGTATAGATTATATTTTAAAACCGCTGGACCCGGGGGAGCTTTACAATGCCATCAACAAATTTGAGTTCCTCACGCATAATTATTCCGAAAAAACCTCGCCGGAATCCCTTGCTCTACATGAAGCGATAAGAATGCTAAAGCAAGATACCTACAAGGAACGCTTTATCGTAAAAATCGGGGAACATATCAAATCGATTTCTATAGATGAAATTTATTACTTTGTCAGCGAAGAAAAAGTAACGTTTGCCCATACAAAAGAAAAACGAAAATATATCCTGGATTATACCTTGGATCAATTGATGGAAATGATCGATCCTAAAGTTTTTTTCAGGATTAGCCGAAAATATATTATTTCAATCATTGGATTTGAAGACATCATTTCTTACTCAACCAATCGATTGAAAGTTCAGTTGAAATATAATCCTACCATGGATGCGATCGTCAGCAGGGAACGTGTTCAGGATTTTAAAAGGTGGCTTGACAGGTAGTCTAAAAGTAAATTTATCCTTCCGGGGATAAATAACGATTTACAATCTCATCGTAATAGATGATTTACTAAATTGTGCTTATTATTTTTAGTCATTATAAATCCTAAACATCTTTATCATGATTTTACCAGATCGAAGAAAATTCTTAAAACAATCTGCTGGCTTTGCAGCAACAATTGGCCTGGCCAATGTGCCATTTTCATCCTTATATGCACACCGAAAAAATGTTGCTGCAAATGATAAAGTTTCCATAGGACTTATTGGTTTGCGGGGAGTAAATTGGGCCAATCTGAGATCTCATCTTAAAATAGACGGTGTGGAATGCGCTGCTCTTTGCGATATTGACCAGACTATTTTAAATGATCGTGCCGCCGACCTGGAAAAAATGACGGGTAAAAAGGCTGATTTGTATGGAGACTTTAGGAAAATGCTGGAGCGTAATGACCTGGATGCAATTTTGGTCGGTACACCAGATCATTGGCATACACTCGCAGCAATTTATGCCATGGAATCAGGGAAAGATGTATATGTGGAAAAACCTTTGGCAAATTCGATTGAGGAGTGTCTGTTGCTCGAAAAGGCCGTGCAACGATATAACAGGGTCGTCCAGGTAGGGCAACAGCAGCGCAGTGGGCAACACTGGAACGATGCCAGGGATTTTGTGCAGTCAGGTAAACTTGGTCGTGTATCAAATATAAAGGCTTTTCTAAATTATGGTGACAGGAATGAACTAGTGAAATTACCGGACAGCCCTGTACCAGAAGGAGTAGATTATGAAATGTGGCTTGGTCCGGCTCCAAAAAAGCCTTTCAATAAAAACCGCTTTCATGGAACGTGGAGGTATTTCTGGGATTATGGTGGAGGGATCATGACCGACTGGGGCGTACACCTGATTGATATGGTTTTATTATTCATGAATGTCGGAGCTCCAAATTCGGTGATGTCAGTAGGAGGAAAGTTTACTTTCCCCGACAGTGCCATGGAAACACCGGATAATCAGATTGCAGTTTATGAATTTGATGATTTTGTCATGACCTGGGAGCATACGCAAGGCATTGGCTACTGGCCATATGGCATGCAACATGGTGTAGCTGTTCAGGCGGAGAACGGACTTTTACTTATTGACAGAAATGGTTGGGAAGTGAAACCTAACCAGGATTATTCCCAGGAAAAGAAGGAAAATATAAGTAGAATGGATCCGGTGGCACATCAGGATCCGCAAGGTAATTCACGAGATCTACATGCATTGAACTTTATCAATTGTATTAAATCCAGGGAAAAGCCGGCATGCGATATCAGTATTGGAGTCAATACAGCCATCAATGCACACTTTGGGAATATCGCCTATCGATTGGGGAAAAAGGTAAATTGGGACCATCAGAAAAAAGAATTTATAAATGATCCTGAAGCGAATCAATTGGCCAAAGCACATTATCGCAAGCCCTGGGAGTTACCTAAGCTATAAGCGATTTCAGTGTATCCAGTGAATCAGTATATTTCGGGTCATTACTGATTTTCCTTTCGATCCGAACGTTGACAAGTGCTAAGCCAGACTTACGTCTCGGGGATTTTGTAACTGAGTCAAAATATAATTCAAAGACCATAGAAGGTTTTACTGTTCGAACCGGACCAAAGCGTTCGATTGTATTATTTCGCACATATTCTAAGATTGAATTTAAATTAACAAAGCTTGGAAAAATATTGATTTTGGCTATTGGGACTATTTCTTCCTTGTTATAAAGTCCAAAAGTAAGGGAATGAAATCCTGAATTTTCCATTCCTCCAAATTCCACATACATAAGAATTGCTTTAATCGAAAATGTATTAGCCTTCCAGAAATAGTATTTACCCCGCTGATTTTTATGCGCAAGTAAAATTCCTGCAAAACCCATTTTCCGGCAATCCTGATGTATTGTTTTTAATTCTTGCCAGGTTGCAAAATCTATATCTTTTTTGAAAAAAATATTACTTTCCATGGTATTGGTTCTAAATGATACCGACCAATTACTTTCCTTATTATTTATTATTTTTTGTATTTCAAAAATAGGTTCGGCAATTTGGCGATCTTTCTTTGAGATGGATTTTTTTCGTAGTCTTGCTGATAACCTTTCATTTGGCACCTCTGCGTTTTTTGGTAAAATTTGGCCATATGCTGCAAAATTCCCGGCAATAGTTTTACCGGAGGTGATGATTTCAGGAAATTTATGTGAGATAATTTCATTTTTCCTTGACCATAAGTGTATTGAATCTGTATGTTTGATTAGTTGTGCCTTGATTCCCGCACGGTTTCCAAATGCTTTCCAATCTGATGCACTTCCTAAAGATTCTATTGGTTGCTCCAGGATTACATCATCTGGAAAAGGACAAGGAATTTTATTGTTTTCCTCATCAACAGGAATGTAAAGATCATTGAATGAAATTTGTTTTTTACTTTTTGATTCGTACAATCTGAGGCTTACAATTTCAGGAGGTTCCTTTATGATTTGCGAAAATACCTGGATTAATTCAAATTCTGAGACAGGAGATTTAAAGGTTCCTGTAATTAATTTCAATAGGAGTGATCGGCCATTCACTTCTAACTCGGTCAATTCATGTATTAAAAATGATTTAATCTCATCATGCGATGACTCCGATAATTGAGCGATCCTTAATGTCCAATGATTTATGGAGTGATCTTGATTATTTTCCCCATGTTTTGACCTGAATAAAAGTGCCAGAGTTTTGACAAAATTGCCAGTTTCCTGTTCAGATCTATCAATGATCCACTGTGGGAAATCCGTAAGTTCTTTTGCCCATGATTTAAGTCGATGAGAATTGATTAATTTTTTTGGTCCATTCCCTATTAACAGGTTTAAAGCTTCATTTTTATTCGCAATGCTGTCATTACCGTTGAAATACTGAGTTAGAAGCTGAATATTTTTCTTCTCGTCATGAGAAGTCGAAAGATCACTAATTAATTCAGTAAAAAATTTCAAATCAAATGCGTTTTTGGAGCAAGAACAAAATTAAATCATCTGAGTCTTTTATTTCTATTAATTTTCCATGATTTTAGGTTTGTTTTCATTCAATTAAATACACTTGCAATATGTATCCAATCAAAACAGGAATTGCCTCCTATGGGATGTCCGGAAAGGTATTCCATGCTCCGCTCCTGCATGTGCATCACGGCTTTGAAATTTATAAAATCGTCGAACGAACCTATAAAGGTTCCAAGGAAAGATATCCGTATGTACATGTTGTGAAGTCTTTCGAAGAGTTGTTAGAAGATAAGGAACTTGAGTTGATTATCGTCAATACACCAGATGCAACTCATTTTGAATATACAAAAATGGCTTTGCAGGCGGATAAGCATGTTGTAGTTGAGAAGCCTTTCACCATGAACTCAAATGAAGCCATTGAACTACGAGATTTAGCCAAAAAGCAACGACGGGTATTAAGTGTATTTCAGAATAGGCGATGGGACGGGGATTATTTAACTGTGAAAAAGGTGATTCGGGAAAAATTGCTTGGAAGATTGGTTTCATTTGAATCACATTTTGACCGATACCGGAATTTCATTCAGCCGGATACCTGGAAGGAAGAGCCAAATGCCGGTGCTGAAATTCTATATAACCTGGGTGCGCATATGATTGACCAGGCATTTGAATTATTTGGGATGCCCAACAATATATCAGCAGATATAGGCATACAACGTACGAATGGCAAGGTGGATGATTTTTATAATATAGTCCTTCGTTATAATGAAATACATGCAACCTTGAAATCAAGCTACATGGTTCGGGAAGAGGGGCCGAGATATATTTTACATGGTACAGAGGGTTCATTTTTAAAATGGGGTATTGATCCCCAGGAAGTGGACCTGAAGGTTGGAAAGTATCCGGATGAACCAGAATGGGGAGTTGAGCCCAAAAAGCTCTGGGGAAAGTTAAATACGGAACTTGGTGGGCTTCATTTTACAGGTCGAATTGAGACTATTCCAGGAAATTATATGGATTATTATGACAACATATACGATGTGATCCGGGATAACAAAGAACTGATTGTAAAACCGGAACAATCCCTAGAGGTGATACGCATTATTGAAGGGGCAATCGAAAGCAACCGGACCGGGAATATGGTAAATTTCTAAATTCGTTATGAAATTTTATTTCTTCCACACAAGCCTTCCCATACTATCATAGCTGAGATCATCACGATCAGTCAATTCCCTGATGATTTCATCGACAAGTGGGATTTCATGTTGATCAAATAGTTTTATAAGTTCCTCTGGAAGTTTTGGGCCTTTTCTTAATTCATAATGCACCATTTCACGCACGCGTTCGTGATCAGATTTCGATGATTTGCGTTTTTTTTCCACACAAAAGTCGCAATGACCGCATTCTTCAAAGTTGTGCTCATCGAAATACTCCAGGATCATACTGGTTCTGCATTGCTGGTTGTTTTCCACATAATTCAAAATCGCATTCAGTTTTTCGCGTTGAATTTCTCTGCGAAGATGTAATCGTTCTTTATTAAGGGGTAATTTGTTGGCATCATAACGGTGGGTAATAAATGCAAGCTGCGGTTTATCGCGCATGCGGTCATAAGTAATCACTTTGAGTGTATCCAGATGATCTAGCTGTTTTTTTACAGTTAATAAAGGCAAGTTTAATACCCTGGAAATTTGGTGTTCTGATATTCTCATAAAATTTCCGAGCAATTCACCTCCATATAATCTCAATAGCGCTTTAATTAATGGATCGAATGTGACATTTGCGATCTGGAATTTATATAATTCAGGTTTGTCAATATTGATCGTAACTTTAGAAGGGTGATAAAAACTCTCATTTAATTCAACAAATCCTTCTTCTTCCAGCTTCCGTATCGCATAATAAACTTCGCTATTATGTAAGTTGAAGTTGCTGCAGAAATCAGTAATGTCAAAATCGAAGTAAGATAACATATTAGATCCCACAGCAATTTTATAATAATTGGCAAGCGCCTGATACACACGTTTGATGAAGTCAATCGAAGGATGAGCATTTTCAAAATAAGTATTCAATAACGGTCTGTCACCGGCATGATAAATAATAACTGCATAGGCTTTCTTTCCATCCCGGCCAGCCCGGCCAGCTTCCTGGTAATATGCCTCAAGGTTGTCTGGTACATCAACATGGATTACCAGGCGAACGTTGTCCTTATTGATGCCCATTCCAAAGGCATTGGTGGCAACCATCACGCGTGTTTGCCCTTTTAGCCAGGAATTCTGTTTTTTCATTCGCTGGTCATGGGTGAGGCCGGCATGATAGTAGTCTGCTGATATATGATGTTGCATCAACAGTTCGGCCAGCTCCCTGGTTTTTTTTCGATTTCGAGCATATACTAATGCAGAACCCTGAACATTGTTTAATGCTTCAATTAATTTGTTTTCTTTATGTTCTACTTTTCGGACGGCAAATGCCAGGTTTTCACGTGCAAAACTGGATTTATATTTCCTGGGATTATACAATTCAAGTTTTTCAATGATATCTTCTACGACCTTCTCAGTGGCTGTTGCTGTCAGTGCGATGGTGTTGACTTTTGGAATAACTTCTTTTCTGAATTCGGCAATTCTTAAATAGCTGGGCCTGAAGTCGTATCCCCATTGTGAGATACAATGCGATTCATCCACGGCTAAAAGATTGATATGCATCTTTTTAGCGCGTTCGAGGAACATGTCAGTTTGGAGTCGTTCCGGGGAAACATAAAGTAATTTTGTATTTCCGTAAATACAGTTATCCAGGATAATATCAATTTCCCTGTTTGTAAGGCCTGTATAGATGGCGCTGGCACTTATTCTTAGTTTATTTAATTGATCTACCTGGTCTTTCATCAATGCAATTAAAGGAGAAATTACCAGGCATATGCCTTCTCTGCAAAGTGCCGGTAGCTGATAGCATAGTGATTTTCCTCCACCGGTCGGCAGTAGTGCAAGCGTATCATGATCAGTAAGCACTGATTCAACAATTTCTTGCTGAAGGTGCCGAAAATTTTCAAATCCCCAATACTGCTTTAATATTTTATGCGGTTGATACACTTTCAGTTTTATATCTTCAATAACACCCCTTTTTTACTATTATATAAATTTATTTTGGAGTTATACGACTCAATGAAGTAATAAAATTGATGTAATCTTTTAATTTTGCAATAGATGAAGTGGATATTACCCTTAATTTTTTTACTCATATCTCATTACTTATTTTCTCAGCAGGTATTCATCAAGGGCACCATTGCTGATGAAGAATCCGGACAAGGTGTGAGTTTTGCACACATCGGAATATGTGGTAAAAGTGTTGGTGTGGTGGCAAATGAAAATGGTGATTATGAATTTCGCATTCCTGATGGTGTGTTGCAGGATACACTTTGTGCTACTGCTATTGGTTATGAGACATTCAAGATATTAGTGAACGAACTTGCTGGTGTAACCGCTTTTAATATTCAGTTAAAACCCAAAGTCAGTTATTTGGATAATATACTAATCAAAGATGAACGGATAACTGGTAGACGGGTTGTTAGAAAAGCGATAGACAGAATAGCGAAAAATTACCCTAAAAAACCTTTTATTTTAGAAGGGTATTATCGGGATTATATCAAGAAGAATAATGAATACATTAGCTTTCTGGAAGGCGTATTCACTATTGATGATAAAGGATTCAGGCAATCCACAGATCGAACGAAGATAAAAATTGATCAGCTTAGGTACAGCAGGGATTACATCAGGTATTTCACGGAATATGTTACTGAATTTGAAAAAGATTCTACAAAGTTACTTATGCATGGTGTTTCACCCGCCTTTAAAGGAAATGAGTTTTCCAATCTTTATTATCACAATCCCATAAGGAATCACGGTGTTTCTGTGCCCTTCATTGGAATATTTGATACTTTTTCTGAAAGGAATTATGATTTTGATATTGATTATTACACCTATATAGATGACAAAGAGGTTTATGTGATCAACATAGCGCCCAGCAAAAAGTTTAAATTCACTCATGTATCAATAAAGGGCAAATTATACATACGCACAGATAATTATGCTATTGTGAAATTTAGTTACGCCTATTTTGTTACCAAACGCCTGGAGACAAAAAAATGGTTCGAGCTAAATTTAGAATACAGGGAATTTGAAAATAAAATGTATCTGAAATATTATTCGTTCATGAATTATTTCAAATTGCTTACCATTGATGAAATTGCAGAAATGTCAGTTTACAGGGAGTTCTTTGTGAATAATATTCATGTGGAAGATTACGCACCCCTGGGAAATGAAGTAGTTATTGATGATTCCAGTCCACTATATCAACAAAATGCACCGAATGATCCTAAATTCTGGATCGATTACAATAGAACCTTGCTGGAACAACCTCTCATGGAATAATTGTAATGAGGCTTAAAGTGGTTTTTATTGATAAATACTTTCATTTTGTTTTGAAACAGTGCGTATATTTGCATCTCATTTAAATATTACTTTTTCATCTCGATGAAGATAATAATTGCAGGCGCAGGAGAGGTTGGATTTCATTTAGCGAAGCTTTTGACCTATGAGAGACAGGAGATTGTCATTATAGATCTCGATCCGCAAAGATTAAATTATGCATCCTCACACCTGGATGTACATACTGTAAAGGGAAGCTCGACCTCCTATAGATATCTTGAAGAAGCCAATGTAAGTAAAGCTGATTTGTTGATCTCTGTTACTTCTTCAGAGGAAACCAATCTGGCTACTTGCATTATAGCCAAAAAACTGGGAGCAAAAAAAACCATTGCCAGGATTGATAATACAGAATATCTCACGGATACCGAAAAATTGAATCTGAAGGATATTGGTATAGATGAGTTGATTTCTCCTGAAAGCCTGGCTGCCAGGGAAATTAAACGTTTATTGCGCGAGGCGGCATTAACTGATACCTTTGAATTTGATAATGGGATGCTAACACTTGTTGGTATAAATATCGGTGAGCATGGATTCCTTGCCAATAAGACATTAAAAGAAACTACGCATCTAAATCCGGATCAAAATTTCATCACGGTTTGTATTTTGCGAAATGGACAAACTATTATACCACATGGAGATACCAGGTTTATCCCCAAGGATCATGCGTATTTTATCGCTGAACCCGGAGGAGTGAAAAAGGTGATGGAATTGTCAAGTCAGGAAAAAGTATCTTTTAAAAACCTGATGATTCTGGGTGGCACAAAAGTTGGTTACCATGCTGCCCGGAGATTGAGCAAAAAATACCGCATAAAACTTATCGAATCAGAGAAGGAGCGTTGTTTTGACCTGGCTGATTTATTGCGGGACACCCTTGTGATCAATGGGGACATTACCAATGTCGAGCTACTGAAAGAAGAGGGATTGGAGGATATGGATGCCTTTATTGCTGTCACCAATAACTCAGAGACAAACATTATTTCGTGTCTGGTCGCCAAATCGTGTGGTGTGAAAAAAACCATTGCCCTGGTAGAAAATATGGATTATATCCATCTTTCTCAGAATATTGGTGTAGACACGATGATCAATAAGAAATTAATTGCGGCCAATTTTATTTCAAGATATATTAGAAAAGGTGATGTGATTTCACTAACCGGAATTCATGGAGTTGATGCTGAAATTATGGAATTCGAAGTCAAGGAGCATTCAAAAATTAACAAGAAGAAAATTCGTGACCTTAATTTTCCTAAAACTGCAATTATTGGAGGGGTAGTAAGAAAAGGGATTGGCTACACTACTTTTGGAGATTTTGAATTCCGTCCTAAAGACAGGGCAGTGATTTTATGTAAACCTGAATCAATTCATGAAGTTGATCAGTATTTTAAATAAGCATGTTTTTTCAATATCAGCAGCTTTAACATCACCTATTTTTATACGAGCTGATCTATGAAGTTTAATTTCAAAGCAATTATCTCCATTCTTGGCCTGCTACTCATTCTCAATGGTGGTTTTATGTTGTTGTGCTTGCCGGTATCAGTATATTATAATGATGGACAGTGGCATTCCTTATTAATAGCTGGAATTTGTACCATTGCTGTAGGGAGTATAGCACATTTATTGACAAAAAATCAAAAGAATGGAGGATTAAGCAAAAGGGATGGGTACCTGGTAGTTACATTAGGTTGGCTTGGTATGTCCCTGTTTGGGACATTTCCGTATTTGATTAGCGGGCAGATACCAAGTTTTACAGATGCATTTTTTGAGACCTTATCCGGTTATACGACTACCGGAGCATCTATTCTCAACGATATTGAATCCATGAGTGAAGGCATTCTTATGTGGAGGAGCCTTACACAATGGATAGGTGGAATGGGTATAATTGTTCTCACCGTAGCTATACTACCAATATTGGGTATTGGTGGTATGCAGCTATTTGTTGCTGAAGCCCCGGGTGTCACACCTGATAAACTAAAACCGAGAATTACCGATACCGCAAAGCGTTTATGGCTTATTTATTTAGGTCTTACAGCTTTGGAAGCATTACTGTTGAAAATTGGTGGCATGTCTTATTTTGACGCAATAAATCATTCATTGACAACTATGGCTACCGGAGGATTTTCAACCAAACAGGCAAGTATTGCCTATTATACGTCTCCATTTATTCAATATGTTATTATTGTCTTTATGTTTTTGGCGGGAACTAATTTTACGCTTACTTATTTTGGACTTCATGGGAAATTGAAAAAGGTATGGAGAAACGAAGAATTCAGATATTATTTTGGTTTTACCTTAGGTTTTGCAGTATTAATTACTTCTGTTGTATTTATAGTGACAAATAATACGTTTGAAACGTCTTTCCGGGAGTCACTGTTCCAACTCGTTTCTATTGTTACGACGACAGGGTATGTTACCGCAGATTATACGAGTTGGGCCCCACTATTAACCGTAATATTTTTCATGCTGATGTTTGTGGGTGCATCAGCAGGTTCAACTGCAGGAGGCGTAAAAGTTGTTCGACATATAATCCTATTAAAAAATAGTATTCTTGAGTTAAGGAGGCAAATTCACCCGAATGCTGTTTTGCCGGTAAGATTAAATAAAATTGCGGTAAGTTCTGATATCACCTTCAATGTAATGGCTTTTATGATCATCTATTTCATGGTATTTGCCCTGGGATCTGTACTTATTTCTGCATTGGGAGTTGATTTTAATACTTCCGTTGGAGCAGTAGTTACCTGTTTGGGTAATATCGGACCAGGTTTTGGAAAAGTGGGTCCTTTGGATAATTTTGCCATGATATCCATGCCCGGGAAATGGATCTTGTCTATTTTAATGCTTTTAGGAAGATTGGAATTGTTTACTGTGTTGATTCTGTTTACTCCATATTACTGGACAAAACATTAGGATAGGGTTCTGTTTTAAATATCCCAAATTCAATCATCGTCTTTTTTTCTTCAATCGATTTTTTAAATATCAAATCATTTATTTTACGATTTGTTACTCTATCATGATCTTCATGATCAAGATGATAGCAAATGGCGTATTTTTTAAGATTGAAACCAATAGCACCTGCATTTATAAGCCTGGCTCCAAACTCCTTATCGTTTTTACCTTTACCCTCCATGGTTTCATCATAACCATTTACATCCAAAGCATTTTTTTTCCAGTATGCAACATTACAGCCTCGCAGCCCTCTCACTGTTTTTGTGGAATAAAGTAAGTATTGATGCAACAGACAAAAAAGATAGCTTCTGAATGAACTTAAATCTTGAAAATCCTTGGTCAGACATATTTCTTCGGTTTGCTTTTCATTTAAGCGTATTCGTCTACCCATATTTAATCTGTTAGGTTTAGCGAAACGTAAGTGATCCTTCACAAAATTTTTATCGAGAATTACATCTCCATCAATCTGGATAATGAATGGATGTTTGGCAGCCTTTATTGCCAGATTTCGAATATGATTTATCCGATATCCGTTATCTGCAATCCAAATATGTTCGATAGGCACTGGCGAAATCGCTCTGAATTCCTTGATAATTTCCCTTGTTTCATTAGTAGATCCATCATCTGCAATGATAATTTCGTTCGGCAATACAGTTTGATTTAATATGCTTTTCAAACAAACTGCCAATGCATCCGGCCAATTGAAAGTAGTTACAAATAAGGTGGTTTTTATATCTCTCATGGACAAATGAAACAGCAAAAATACAAATATTTATCAATTGCTTGAATTGAATAATTTCATATTTCGAGCTATAAATATTTCTTCTAAGGCATAAAGGTTGATAATTTGGATAACTTTTAAATTGATATTACATCTGGTGAAAACAATTTTTTTTATTCATTAATTGTTTGGTTTGCGAAGTCATCAATACTTATAATTAGCCTAGGATTAGATTTTAGTGTTATGGTTAGTACTTTAGTTACTGGCAATATCTAGCAGGTACTGGAAAAATTAGGATCTTTAGATCATTTTGTAATGATATCCTTGCATGGGAAATAGATGCTGCCAATTTCAATGCTTTTGTGTAGATTGGTATTGATTGTTGTATTGATCCTGCTTATACTTCATATTGCTGGGTCAATCATTGATAATTTAAGTTGACTTATTCATTTGGTTTGAAAACAACGCTTCAAGGTTATCAATCATTTTATCCATTGTAAAATGGTTTTTAACACATGATATTGCATTTTTTTCCATGGTTTTCCTCAGGCTATGATTGTTTAATAATTCATGAAGTTTTTCATAAAGTTGATTTATATCTTCAGTATTTACCAAAAATCCTGAAATTCCATCTTCGATAAGCTCTGGGGCGCCGTTTACATTGGTGACTACACTAGCTTTGCCCATCGCCATGGCCTCCAAAAGTGCGTTGGGCATACCCTCATAACGAGAAGGCAATACAAACACATCGGCAGATTTTATTAATGATAGTATTTGGTTTGAGAAACCAATAAAATGGACCATATCATCAACAATATTCTGTTTGGCCGAATGTACCAGTTCACTTTTTAATTTTCCTTCTCCTGCAATTATAAATTGCCAATTTAAATTTTGTTTTTTAGCCCTTAGTGCGACCTCAATTAAGAGGTCAAAACCTTTTTGGTAGTTGAGTCTCCCGGCAGAAAAAATAGTATTGGTGGCAAGAGGCAGATGATAGGTTTTGTGAAGGTCAATAGGCTCTATTTTTTCAGGTATTTCAATCCCATTATACACGACATGAATGAAGTTTTTTTGAAACCAACCAAATGATTCATAAGTTGTCTTTATGGAATTGGTATTGGTAATTATTCCGTCTATGTACCGTGTAAATGGTTTAATGTATTTCTTCTTATTCGTCAGGTTCTGAACTCCCTGTCTGGCAAAAATAGCTTTGAGGCCAACTTGTCGTGCTGCTCTGGCACCAATTTTCACATCTTTATTCTGACAGCAGATCAACACATCAATTTCATGTCGCTTTAAGTATGCCTTTAGTTTAGTTCCTTTCCAATAGGCGATATCCGCAGGTATTACAAAATAAAATATATCTAATCCCTTTTCCCTTGATTTTTGCTCAATTATGGAATCCTTGGCACAAGCAATCGTAACGTGGTGTCCTCGTTCGAATAATCCTCTTCCTGCACTGATCATCCATTTTTCCCCGCCGCCCCATTTTGATTTTCCCAAAGAGTTAAGAAATAGAATATTCATGTGAAAACAATATAGTTGAATTTTGAATGTATAAGGCTTCCCATTACTATGGGAATTCTTGTAAAAAGAACCAGGTTATAAATTATACGTTTGTCAATATTGAGATAAAACAACTTATTTTTTTAATTAATTCAGATTTCCATGATTCAATCGCTGGTTTAAATAATGTAGGCAGGGGAATTATCTTGTATATAGTTAAAACTTAAGCAGTGTTTCATAGACTTTATGTATCGGCAATCCCATCACCGTAAAATAAGATCCTTCAATGCGCGTAATTCCAATCATGCCAATCCATTCCTGGATTCCATAACCACCGGCTTTATCAAAAGGCTCAAAATTAGTTACATAATAATCAATTTCTTTATCTGTTAATGTTTTGAACTGTACCCATGTAGTATCAGAAAAAGAATGCATTTGATGTCTGTCTTTGATACATACTCCTGTGGTCACGTGATGTGCTTTACCGGAGAGTGAGCTCAACATTTGTTTTGCTTCGTCGACATCGGAAGGTTTACCCAGAATGGTATTATTGATGATCACTGTGGTATCTGCCGCAATAACAAGTTCTTTTTCTTTCAAGTAAGGAAATTGTTTAACTTTTTGTTCTGCAACATGTTGCGCAACTTCATCAACGGGCAGGTTATTGTGAAATTCCTCGAGTATGTCGACAGGTTTAACAATAAAATCAATTCCCAGCTCGGTGAGTATCATTTGTCTCCGGGGTGATCTGGAAGCAAGGATTATTTTTTTGTCATCAAACATGGTTGTAGTTCTTTTATGCGAATATAATACATTACAGAGTACTTTGCCCTTGGGTTTTCTTTACTATTTTTACCCGGTAATTGAAAAAGTTAATGATTGAGGAACTAAAGGAAAGACTTAGTAAATTATTGCAGCAGGAATTGCCGGGTGAATATGCGCACAGCATGATGATGCCCATGGTAAGGGGGAATAATTTAAAAAAGCCACGCGGAGAGTTTCCACCTATCAAGAGTGCTGTATTGATCTTATTCTATCCGGATGAGTATGGTCATATTAAATTTCCTTTAATCCAACGACCGGAGTATAATGGAGCACATAGTTCACAGATAAGTTTGCCTGGTGGTAAAAAGGAATTACAGGATATAAACCTGGCTCATACGGCTTTAAGGGAAGCTAAGGAAGAAATTGGGATCGATCCTTCACAGGTTGAAGTTATTGGGAATTTGTCAGATATATTTATTTGGGTGAGTAACTACATAGTAACACCAATCATTGGGCTTACGAGAAATAAACCTGATTTTGAAAAAGATGAACAAGAAGTTGATACGATCATTGAAACAGATTTATTTGATCTAATTGATCCTTCAAAAAGGAAAGAGGGGACTATTCTTGCCCGAGGGAAATATAAAATCAAAACGCCATATTTTCACATTGAAGATCGGATTGTCTGGGGTGCCACTGCAATGATGCTGAGTGAACTAAGTGTAATTGTTGGAAAAGCTAAAATCTTTTAATTGACCTATGAAACATGCTGAAGAAGCTCTTATCACTAATGATGCCATTGTTTTTGGTATCCTGATGGTCTTACTGGCATTTATATTTAAGACTTCCTCAAGTAATAATCCATTTTGGAAAAAGTTTTACCGTGTCATTCCAATGCTTTTACTCTGTTACTTTTTGCCTTCCCTGCTTACTACGTTTGATATCGTAGATCCGGAGCATTCACAACTTTACTTTGTGGCTTCCAGGTACCTTCTTCCGGCCAGTCTTGTGTTGCTGACCCTAAGCATCGACCTAAAGGAGGTTTTAAAGCTTGGTCCAAAGGCTCTGATCATGTTTTTAACAGGTACCATGGGCGTCATTATTGGTGGTCCAATTGCTATTCTGATAGTCTCCGCGATTTCTCCTGAAACAGTGGGAGGTGCAGGGCCTGAAGCAGTCTGGCGTGGTATGACTACCATTGCCGGAAGCTGGATAGGTGGCGGTGCCAACCAGGCAGCCATGTACGAGATATTCAATCCGTCAGATAGATTGTATTCCATTATGATTACTGTTGATGTACTGGTAGCCGAGATCTGGATGGCATTTTTGCTCATCGGTGTGGGAAAAACGAAATCAATAGATCGTTTTTTTAAGGCTGATGCATCTTCAGTGATCCATTTACAGGAGAAAATGCATGAGTTCAGTCAAAAAATAGCAAAAATCCCCACACTTGCAGATTTAATGGTTATCCTGGGTTTTGGATTGGGAGTTACAGGACTTTGTCATTTGCTTGCGGACTTTATAGCCCCGTTTATCGCTGAAAATGCTCCATTTCTTGAACGCTTCAGCTTAACCAGTGATTTTTTCTGGTTAATTGTTTTGGCAACCACCATAGGCATTGGATTATCATTTACTGGGATCCGCAATCTGGAAGGTGCCGGAGCATCCAAAGTAGGAAGTGTATTTATTTACATATTGGTGGCAACAATTGGCATGAAAATGAATGTTCTAAAGATATTTGATAATCCTGGACTTTTTATTGTTGGTGCCATCTGGATGATTATCCATGTGGTATTATTGATATCGGTAGCCAAAATCATTAAATCTCCTTATTTCTTCCTTGCAGTTGGGAGTAAAGCAAATATTGGCGGTGCAGCAAGCGCGCCTGTTGTTGCTGCAGCATTTCACCCTTCTTTAGCACCTGTAGGAGTTTTATTGGCAGTATTGGGCTATGCTTTAGGTACCTACGGTGCATGGATGTGCGGGATATTAATGCAGATGGTAGTTCCTTAAAATATATGCCATTTTTTCAATAGCTCATAGCCTCAAAAAATCCTTGAAGAACTCATTCAGCATAATTAATGTTCATATTATATATAGTCTGAAGCATTTAGGTAATGCCAACGAGCATTGATCCTCTTCTTTTACGGGCATTATCGACATGTGAAATTCATGTCGATGAGGCATACTACATCTTGGGAATTCTTGGTAATAGATTATTTCATAACATCCTGATTACTGCGTGAAATGGGGAGGCTTATCTTACTAGCGGATCTTTCAACGATTTTGTAAGAAAATTATCAGTTAATTAACACAAGCACATATCGAAACACAGGACTCAAACTAAAAAGTTATGATCAAAGCCGCTCAAGTCATTTCATATGCATATGAAATCCTGGATTTGATTTCAAACGGGATGCGAAACATTTCAGATAACTGGGAATTTTCTGATATCCTCGACAGGTTGAAATGCCATCTAAAAGCTCTCATTTAAGTTCTGAAAAAAGTCGTGAAACATTTAACAATTTTCAACAAAGTATATAGAAATTCTTCAATCAATTAAACATTAACTAAAACCATAGAGTAATGAAACCGCAACTAACTTACCTCGCATTGATATTTATGATCGTACCCTTATTTGCTATAGCGCAGGTTCCGGTAAAGAAAAAGGTGGAGGATAAAACGGAAAAAGAGGCCAATGAAGCCGTCGATAAGGCAATCGACAACACCTTTAACAAACTTTTTGGTAAAAAAAAGAAAAAATCAACAGAAACAGAAACACAAAGCAAGGAACCGGAAATATCTGATGAAACAACAGCAGATGTGGAAGAAACCGATGAGCCGTTGAGATCATGGACGAAATTCGATTTTGTACCCGGCGATGTGGTAATATTTGAAGATAACCTGGAGAATGAAGTCAATGGAGAGTTTCCTTCAAAATGGGATTTATACCGTGGAAATGTTGAAATAGCAAAATATGGCGAGGATTATGTGATAAATTTTCCTGCTACTGAAAATGCAACGATTGTTCCCCTGATGAAAATTAAGGAGGATTTTTATT
>Ga0209536_100003772_pt1 | contig 24179 bp, 19 predicted proteins | sample DeeMarSeWOR28_12_FD_187461 | JGI IMG/M metagenome (GOLD analysis project Ga0209536, IMG submission 187461) | Marine sediment microbial communities from White Oak River estuary, North Carolina - WOR-2-8_12 (SPAdes) (version 2) | ecosystem: Environmental > Aquatic > Marine > Intertidal zone >...
TTGAAAATCATTAAGGCAAGCGGATATGGCGGCTGTCAAAGAAAAGGTTCCGATCGTCAGAAACAGATACCCCAATGCTAAACTGCCTGCATAACGCATTCGAAAAAGCGATGCTCATGGATAGGCGATTTTATTGGCAGTTCTAATTCAGCTCGAATTCGTAATACAGGTTGTCTTTGGATTCCGCTCTTGTCAAAACATCCTTGATCAGGCTGTCTTCTTCGGCCTGGGCATAGCCGGCGCTGATGCGAATGCAAAGTTTTTGGCCAGCCTCTCTTTTTAGCAGGTCATCAATTCTCAATTTTCCGGCCAGTCGGGTAGCAAACGCCCGGGCCTTATCGATGCCGGCATTGTGCAGTACGACGAGAATTTTGTCCAGGCTGTAGCGGGAGCAGGAATCCGTGATATCGAGACGCTGCTTGATTTGAGCGGCAAAGTTTTTGATTATGGTTTGACCGGCCACATGCCCCATTTTCCCGCTGATTTCCTCCAGGTTTTCAACCGTGAACATAACCACCGAGAATACGATCTGGTGCCGCTGCAGATGTGCCAATTTTTCCTGGACCTTTTTTTCTGCCTGCACCGGGGTGGCCATGCCCGTCAGGGCATCACGCGGCCGTTCCAGGCCCTGTAGAAACTGTTGAACCGTCGGATCAGCAACGCACTGGATTTCCTCGGGATTTCCTTCGAACCGTATTCTGCCTTCATCCAGCATAGCGATACGCTGGGAAAAATAAAAGATCTCCGGAATTTCATGACTGATCATCACCGCCGTAAATCCGAATTTTTTCTGGAAATCGACGATCATGCTGAAGACTGCGTTTCTGCGGACGGGATCAAGTCCCGTGGTCGGCTCGTCTAAGAGAACCACCTCCGGATCCGTCACAAGCGCCCTGGCCAGCGCAACCCGCCGCTTCATGCCCCCTGAAATTTGACTCGGATACTTGTTTTGAAATTCCTGCAGCTCAAACAGCCTTAGCTTGTCCTGCACCCGCTGCCCGGTGTCGGCTTTGGGCCAGGATTTCCCATACCGAAGCGGAAAGGCGATGTTTTCACGGACGGTCATGGAATCAAACAACGCGGTATCCTGAAATACATAGCTGAATTTCTCCCGCAGCCGGTCTGTCTCAGGTCTTTTCATTTTTGACAGCGGCCGTCCGTAAAAGAATATCTCCCCGGAATCAGGCATCATAAGGCCGATCATGTGTTTGAGCAGCACGCTCTTGCCCTCACCGCTTTTGCCGATAATTGTGGTGACTTCGCCCTTGAAGATGCTCAGGCTGACTCCCCGGAGGACCTGAAGGGTGTCGAAATTCTTGCAGACAGTGTCAAACTGGATAAATGGCTGTTTCATATACGACCTTTATTTTCGTCGGTGCCGATCGGGCTGCTCTAAGGCTTCCGGGAAATGGAAGAGGGCGGCCACAGAGCATTTTAGCGGCCGAAAGATCCACAGGGCCGGGCATGGTAGACGCGGTTTTTGCCCCGTTATTGATATTTCGGGCCAAATTCTAAGCGTGTCATATCATAGCCCTCAGAATAGGACAGCAAAAAGCGTGCTAATTTGATAATAGACTGAAATTAAATCTTTTTTAGAAATTGGTGCAAGAGATCGGAATTTTTTGTTCCGATTTTTACCGGGAGATTAACGCCCCCGACGCCCATCTTGTCAGCAGGTCGTGAACAGAAAGTTTGACTTAACAATTAAAAGATGTTGTTTAATGTTTTGTTCTTTCGGGTCGAATATAGGAGTGAGATCTCAATTTGGAAAATATTTTGAAATTTTCTCTTTTTAGATATTTCGTAATGGGTATCATTTTGCTGACACTTGTCGGGGGGAGACCTTTTATTTCTTTCGCGCAATCACCGGATTTTTCCATGCGCGACCTGCTTCGATTCCGCATTGAAGCCGGCGGGACGCCCCTGAAAATCTCAATCGACCAAGAACCCATTTATGCTGTCGTGGTGCTTCCCGTCTTCTATGAACGCCGCGTCTATCAACCGGCATGGACAGCCAGCCAGGGCGCCCTGCCCCAGACGGCGGCATTGCTCAATGTTATTCGCCATGCCGATCAAGAGGGTTTGAGACCTGGGGACTATCATCTGGAAAAAATTGAAGCCATCCTCTCTGATCTTCAGCAAACACCAGGGTTCTGGAATAAACCCAATCTGCGCCTGCTGGTAGATCTCGATCTTCTGCTTACGGATGCCTTTCTTATTTATGGCTCCCATCTGCTTGCCGGACGGATTAATCCGCTAAAAATCGATCCGCAGTGGTCGGCCAACCGACGCGAATCGGATCTGGCCCAACTGCTCGAAGACGCGCTCCGCCAAAATCGAATCGAAGATGCGCTATCCGGGTTGCTGCCGGCTTATACCGGCTATAAACGCCTGCGGGATACGCTGGCAATTTACCGGAAATTTGTCGAAACCGGCGGCTGGCAGACTGTTCCGCCCGGAAGCAAATTGCAGCAGGGCGACCGCAGTGAGAGAATTCCGCTGCTGAGACAACGCCTGGCAGCCGAAGGCCTTCTTGCTGGCGTCCACGCGGACGATCCCACAGTATTCGATAACGGCCTCGAGCAAGCACTTAAAATATTTCAGATGAAAAATGGTTTGGAATCCGACGGTATTCTTGGCACTCAAACCCTGCAGCAACTGAATATCTCCGCGGATCGGCGCATCAGGCAGATTGCGGTGAACATGGAACGATGGCGCTGGCTGCCCCAGGAATTGGGGGACCGCTACATCCTGGTAAATATTGCCAGCTTTAATTTGGATGTTGTCGAACAGGATGCATCTGTACTGAACATGCGGGTGGTTGCCGGAAAATCCTATCGCAAGACCCCCGTTTTTTCCGATAGAATAACCTACCTGGTGATTAATCCTTACTGGGGGGTGCCGGATACCATCGCCAAAAAAGATATCCTGCCCAAAATACAAAAGGACCCGGATTTTTTGATGAATCAAAAAATCCGGGTATTCGAAGGCTGGGGTGCCGGCACAAGAGAAATTGATTCGCGTATGATTGACTGGGGCAGCGTTACCGGAGTCAATTTGCCGTATCGGTTCAAACAGGATCCCGGCCCGCAGAATGCACTGGGTAGAATAAAGTTTATGTTCCCCAATCAATTTGATGTATACTTACACGATACCCCCTCGAAAGAATTGTTTGCCAGAGCGCGCAGGGATTATAGCTCCGGCTGTATTCGCATTGAAAAACCTCTTGAATTGGCCGAATATCTTTTGAGGAACCATCCGGATTGGCCGCTTGAAAAGATCCGATCCGTTTTATCCGGCGCTGATTTTAGCACCCAAACCGTAAAGCTTTTTGAACCGGTGAATATCCATATTCTCTATTGGACGGTCTGGGTTGGAAATGATGGTCACATTCACTTTGGTCCGGATATTTATGACCGGGATACAGCGCTGGATGCCGCCCTGCAGGAACCGCCGCCGGGAGCATAAGTTGCTGTTGCAAAGCTCGATACGGAATTGGTCATCTTAGGCGAGCAAAGGAAAACCATGTTATCTCTTTTGAGGCGTTGCAGTTTTCACTTCATATTTCTGTTGCCGGCGCTTGCCCCGGCTTTCGGTTTTGCGGAAGAATTCTCAGCGCGAAAAGCTGATTTTTCCCTTCATGTTCAGAACATAAAAAATCCCTACAAGATTATGTCCATTTTTGTGATGCCGGAAGAAACAGTAAATTTATATATTCCGCCGGACCACACAAAAGCGGCATTATATTCCATGCGGTCATCTCACGGCCAGCTCAGGCATATGAAAGAAAACCAATGGCGCTGGCTCGCTCCGCGATCACCGGGCCATTATTCCGTGAGCGTTTCCAAAGGTGTTGAGACCGATTCCATGCTGCTGAACGTCTTCGTTATGGTACCCAGAAAAAACCAGCAGGGAGAATATTTGAACGGGTATCGGATCGGCAATTATCCGCAGATTCTTTTTAAAGGGCTTCCAAATTATAAACCTCCACAAGGTTTTGTCGAAGTTAACGCCGATAACGCAGAAACCCTGGTATCACCGCATTTTAGGTTGAAACAGTTTCTATGCAAGCAAAACGGTGCATATCCGAAATATCTCGTCATCAAGGAAAACCTGCTGCTCAAGCTGGAACTCATCATACAGCGCTTAAACGCCAAAGGCTATCCATGCGACAGTTTTCATATCATGAGTGGTTACCGCACGCCGTATTACAATAAAGCGATCGGCAATGTGAAATACAGCCGGCACATTTACGGGGGGGCTGCCGATATTTTTGTTGATGAAAATCCCAAGGATGAAATGATGGATGATCTCAACAAGGATGGCAAAATAGATTACAAGGACGCAGCCATCATTTATGAGATAATTGATGAGCTCTATGGAAAACCATTTTATAAAATCTTTGCGGGAGGCCTGGCCCGTTACAAAAAGACCGCCAACCATGGCCCCTTTGTGCACATTGATGTCAGAGGTCATCGCGCCCGCTGGGGGGATTGAGGGCCATGGATGCGCAGGCACGTGCTGGCGCAAATTATGCCTATCAGGACTTTCGGTTAGGTCTCTCAAAGGCTGCGGTTATCCTGAAAAAAAGTCGCTTTTTATTTAACGGGTGGACCTGGACCGGGTTTTGATTTATAATCATAACCGTGATGCGGATTGAATTCAGACCAACGATCATTGGCCGGTTTGTGTGGATCGATCAAGGGGATGATGGACTATGGCCCTGTCGGGAATGAAGTTTCTCAAGGCCCTGCGCGGCTTGAATATTAGATTACGTTGGAAACTGTTCATCATTCTTTTGATCTTCAGCCTGACTCCTCTTATTGTGATCACCATCATCAGCCAGCGCGGAACCCTGTCGCTGGGTAAAAGGGTTTCAGAGGATGCCCGGTTGCGGCTGACTCACATCGTGGGCATGGAGTTGCGGCAAACTGCAGAGAATTCGGCCAATGTGCTCCGCAGGACCCGGGATGCGATGGATTTCTATCTTCAGGTGCTGGCCGGTGAAGCCGAACGGGCTTTTGCCGAGAAACCTCCGGAGGCCCCCAAAATTTATTTTTCCGCAGATTTCGAAGACCCTCGAACAGCCCCCAAGGATTTTCTACCATCCCCCAAATATAAGATAAAAACCCATGATGGCGGATTTTTGGACAATACCGTCAGTTTTGAACATCCCGTGTTTATCCTTGCTGCCGGAGTCGATGCGCAGAGCGTATCACGGGATATCGCCAGTTTGACCCGGATGGTACCTGCTTTGCGAAAGCTTAGCGCTGAATTCGGTAAAACGCTATATAGAGCCGACGTTTACCTGCAAAGCGGCGTCTACATGTCTTACCCCGGACACAGCGGCTACCTGGATGACTTTGACCCGGAGCAACTTCCCTGGTATCGCAATGCCAAGGACAGCACGACATGGAGCCTGCCGCAAATCGATCAGACCACCGGATTTTTGACTTACACCATATCGAAACGGATCTATCGTTTCGATGGATCATTTTTAGGTGTTGTTGCCGTAGATATTCTTTTCATTGAAGTATTGCAAAAAAGCGTGCTTTCTCCGCTATGGGCATCAAACGCGAATGCGTTTATTGTGGCGTCCGGAATAAATTCACAAAGCGAGCAGCCGGAGCTTCAGATTCTGGCCCAAAAGGCCTACCAGCGGCAATCGGCTACCTGGGTGCCGAATATGGACAAAGAATTGCTTTTGTCCGGGGATCGCGCCGGAATTGGAATTCTCATTAAAAACCTGAAGGTCGGGAAATCGGGGTATACCTTTCTGCCTTTTCAAGGCATTGAATCCCTCTGGGCTTATGCTGCAATCGATGAAAGCACTTACTTTGCGGTCACCGTACCCAAATCGGTTATTATGGAGCTGCCGGATGAAACCCGCCGGACCTTCATCGGTTATGTCAAGGAGCAGATTTTGCTTGCCGGTGCCACCGCGCTGACAACTTTGGTCCTGTTGGCTGTTGCGGCGCTGCTCGGATCGCTTCTCGTCACACGATCCTTGTTGCGAATTGCAGAGGCCGCAAAAAAGTTGTCCGGCGGAGATTTCTCCGTGCGGCTCGCGATGCGAACCGGGGATGAACGTGATCAGCTCGTGCAGGCCTTCAATGAAATGGGCCCCAAACTTCAGGATCACCTGCGCATGCATAAATCCCTCGACCTCGCCATGAAAGTCCAGCAGAAGCTGCTTCCCAGCGCAAACCCCATGGTCCGGGGTCTGGATGTTGCCGGAAAGAGTATCTACTGTGATGAAACCGGCGGGGATTATTATGACTATCTCGGTATGCAAAAAAATAATTCAAGCCGGCTTACTGTGGTCATCGGCGATGTCTCCGGCCACGGCATTTCATCAGCGCTGCTAATGGCTTCAGCACGCGCCTTTCTGCGCCAGAGGACTTCTTTGCCCGGCAGCTCCGCGCAGATTATTTCGGACATAAACCGGCAGCTGGAGCGCGATATTTCGGATTCGAATAATTTTTTAACCCTGTTTTATCTGACCGTCGATGTTGAGCGGAAAACATTGCAATGGGTGCGTGCCGGCCATACACCGGGGATTCTGTATGATCCGAACACCGATTCATTTGAAGAGCTCATGGGTGCGGGTATACCGCTTGGGGTGGAGGAATCGTGGCAATATCAGGAAAACACAAAAGAGGGACTTTCCAAGGGGCAGATCCTTTTTCTGAGCACCGACGGGCTGTGGGAACAGAGGAACCCGAATGGGGATGTATTTGGAAAGGATAACATTTATAAACTCATCAAAAAGAATTCATCAAAAACTGCCAATGAAATGCTCAGGGCTTTTACCGAAGCCTTAAAAAGTTTCAAAGCGCAAGTGAAATTCGAAGATGATGTGACCATGGTGGTAATCAAGATCTCGGCGTAAGAAAGAAATCTGATCGGAATCCAAGGGGGAAAACCAATTGAACACACAATCCAATGACTTTGCTCATCTCCCCGGGCGCTTATCCGGTCTGGGGGAGTTGGCTGAAAATCTCTGGTGGAGCTGGAATCCGGCTGCCAGGATGCTTTTCAAGACCCTGGATCGTCAGGCCTGGAAAGAAAGCGTGCATAATCCGGACAAGATGATTAAAGAACTTCCCGCGGAAATTTTGGAACGCGCTGCGGCCGATAAAAACTATTTGCGAAATTATGACTTGGTGATGTCGCAATTTAAAAAATACCTGGTGCCGGACAAGTGTCCGTTACTGATGGATATTGCCGCGCCGGATGTGCCGGCAATTGCCTATTTTTCGGCCGAATACGGGTTGCACCGCTCCCTGCCGTTTTATGCCGGGGGCCTGGGCTTTCTGGCCGGAGACCACCTCAAGGAAGGCAGCGATTTGAATTTACCCCTGGTAGCCGTCGGGTTTATGTACCCGCAAGGGTATCTTCATCAGCAGATTCGCGAAGACGGCTGGCAGGAAAACATTACCGAAACCTTATATCGGGAAGCTGCGCCTATAGCCAGGGTTCTAGACGAAAAGGGATCGCAGCTAACGGTGAAAGTCCCGCTGATCGAGCCGCCGATTTATGTGGCGGTATGGAAAGTGGCTGTGGGCCGGGTGTCGCTGTTTCTGATGGACACGGATATAGAGATGAATGATCCCTGGAATCGTGGTATTTCAGCGCGTCTTTACACCGGAGACCTCGAGCAGCGTCTGCGTCAGGAAATCGTGCTGGGAATTGGCGGTGCGGAGGTTTTAGAGGTTCTGGGATTCAAATGTTTTGCCCTGCATCTCAACGAAGGGCACGCTGCTTTTGCGCTATTGGAGCAGATCAGGGACCGCGTCCATGCGGGAATGTCTTATCCGGAGGCTTTTGACAAGGTCCGTGAAACTTCGATTTTTACAACCCATACCCCCGTGCCGGCCGGACATGATGTGTTTCCATATTTTTTGATGGAAAAATACTTCCATTCCTACTGGCCGGCCCTCAAACTGGAGCGTGATGCTTTTCTGAAGCTGGGCATCGACCCGGACAAACCCGAGGCCGGTTTCAACATGACCGCATTTGCATTGAGATCCTGCCGTTATCGCAACGCCGTCAGCAAACGGCATGGCGAAGTGTCCAGGAAAATGTGGCAGAAGTTATGGCCGGACGCCAAGATCGCTGAGAACAGCATCGATTATATTACCAACGGTGTCCATGTGCCGACCTGGATCGAACCCAAATGGAGACTGCTTTTCGATAAATATCTTGGCCCCGGCTGGTTGGAGGATCATGACAACCCGATCATCTGGGAACTGATTGAAAAAATTCCGGACGAGGAAATCTGGAAGACGCATTACTGGTTGAAAATCAAATTAATCGATGCGATTCGGGAGCGATCCCGGCAACGACTGGTTAAAGACCGTGCCAATCCGTCCATCGTGCTTGCCGGCGGCTCCCTGCTGGACCCATCGGTGCTGACCATCGGCTTCGCCCGGCGTTTTGCAACCTACAAGCGGGCGGATTTGATTTTTTTCGAGCCGGAACGCTTCAAGAATTTATTGAACGATCGCTGGCGGCCCGTTCAGATTATATTTTCCGGCAAAGCACATCCGGCCGATGACCCCGGCAAACGGGTATTGCAGCGTATATTTAATTTTAGCAGGGATCCGGAAATGGGCGGGCGCGTCGCTTTTGTCGAAGACTATGGAGAACAATTGGCTCAATATTTAGTCCACGGCGTCGATGTGTGGCTCAATAATCCCCTACCACCCATGGAGGCCAGCGGCACCAGCGGTATGAAAGCCGCTTTAAACGGGGTTCCGCAATTGAGTGTTAAGGACGGCTGGTGGCAGGAGGGCTATAACGGGAAAAACGGCTGGGCCATCGGTCGTGAAGATGACGGACAGGACCGGGACCATCGGGATGCATCAGACATTTACCGAATCATCGAAGAAGACATTATTCCCATCTATTACAATGTTTCAGAGGATGGTACGCCCCACGACTGGGTGAAGCTGATGAAGGAATCCATCAAAAGCAGTGCCGCCGCCTTTTCGGCACGGCGGATGGTCAAGGAATACACCACCAAGTTTTATGCCGAGGCATTAAAAAGATGCAACGCCTAAAGGTCGCGGGGCGGTTGATGAAAATTGCAGGATGTATCAGATAAAAAGAAGCGCCCGATGAATAGCGGCGGTCGGGTAAACGAGGCCCACATTTGAGACCGACCTAAGTTGTGCTCTCCGATTTGCTTTTCAGCCGGGCAATTAGCTGGTACGGTGATTCCTTTAAAAGGATATCGTTAAATTGGTTCCGATAGTTACTGATCAGACCGACACCCTCAACGCACACATCGTAAATACGCCAAGCACCGGGTTTTGATTGCATGCTGTAATCGATAGATATTTTCACACTTTGCCTCAGTATGTGGGTTCTAACCAGGGCGCTGTTATCTGCAATCATTTTCTGATCCAGATAGACCAACTTTTCATCCCGGCAGTCTCCCTGGATTTTTTTCAGATAAGATTTTCAAGAATTTGAGCAAAAAGATCCGTAAATTTCTCCCAGTTCGGGCCTTATGCGCGTTTAGAGATTTCCTTAAAATCAAATAATGATGACCGAATTCTCGCTATCACCATACGGGCTGGGTACCGATTTGTCCGCGTCGCTTTCGTTTTCCCAGTTTTTTTTGTCCAGCAGATAGCGAAACTGGTATTCTCTGCCCGGTTTAAGTTCCAAAGTCGTCGTAAATGCGCCGCTTTTTAATTTTTTCATAGGAGTGGAAAAGAATGCCCAGTTGTTAAATTCGCCCACAATGTGAGCAGTTTTAGCCGGGGCACCCATGCCCTCGGGAATCCGAAAGGTCGCTTTGCATATCGACCTGGTTTTTAGATATTGCTTTCTGATGCTCATTTTAGCCTCCTTGTAGTGTAAACTCAAATTCCACACCCTCATGTTTTTTTTAGCCCGCGCGAATAAATGTGCAATGATGCTGCGAAAATAGTGTTGCGATCTGCAGGGCAATACCCCCCGGCAGGCTGCACGTGAATTAAGAACACCCCGACGCTTCAATTATTGAACAGCAAAGCCCGTGCCAATTTGAGGCCGATGTGGAGCCCCGTCTATTTATGCAGGAGAATCTAGCACGGCGGGTCGTATAATCAGGATAAATATCAGGGTGTTTGCCCGCTTGATGAGATTTAATTTTCCAAGAAACGATAATTTTATCTGGCGGCTCTTAAGGCCGGTAAAATAGGAGCTGATAAATATTTATAGTGATTGTCAAAAAAACGTTCCGATTGGGAAAAGTTTTTTTTACACCTATCACTTATGCCCCCATCCTTATTATCGGAAAATTATTGTGACAAGCCCTTTAAAAATCATTTAAACGAGTTCTGTATTTTTTCAAAGCCGCGATAAAAGGAAGACCGAGTTCCGATTTGAGCAAATATCAGAACTGCAAGTTCTTTTATTTTTTTACTAAGACCTTCCGAACTGGAATTTGAAGTTTTTCTTGAAATTCTTCTCCCGGCTCACTACACTTTTTCCAATTTTCCCGGGATGTTAACCTTTATCGCAATTCCTTTGGCCGCTGCCGGATATAGACGAACACGGATTTGGCATGCCAATTGCCTGTAGATTGATTTTCATTAAGTGTCATCTTAAAGAAGGAACCGGTGAAGCGAACAGGAGAGATCATGAAAAAGTATGTGGGCATATGGTTGGATCATAGAGAGGCGTTTGTCGTTTATTTGCTGAAGAACCAGCCTTTTGCAGATGAAATTCAGGAAATGATCGAGCGCATCGAATCGGACATGGAGCGCCGGGTGCGATTGTCCGGCGGGTCGCGCAGCAGAAAAACACCTTACGGGCCCCAAGAAATTTCTGTGGACAGCAAACAGGAGGACCGCCAAAGGGTTCAGCTTCGCAAATACTATCGCCAAATCATACAGCGCATCAGGGATGCAGACCGCATACTGATATTTGGTCCCGGTGAAGCCAAAATCGAATTAAGAAAAGAAATCGAAGCATCAACCGAATTTGCAGGTAAAATTACAAAGATTGAATCGGCAGACAAAATTACCCAAAGACAGATCGCGGCCAAAGTGAGAATGTTTTTCAAAGCGGATCTTGAAACCTAACATAACCCCTGGAGTGAGAAATGTTAACTTTTTTATTCAAAAAAGAGCGGCAGCTTGAAACGCTTATTTATCATTATATTGAAAATCTTGGCTTGATCCAAAAACATTTCAGCAAGGCGATGAATATTTGTCTGAAAGAGGGGGCCAGTGACGATTTTTCTTTTTGTATGGACCAGGCCCACAAATTCGAATCCAGAGCCGATGATTATCGGGATGAAATCAATGAGCTGATGTACAGCCGTGCATTGATCCCGGAATCCCGCGAGGATATCATGGCTTTGCTGGAAAGAGTCGATGAAATCCCGCGATCCTTTGAACAGATTCTGAATATGATTCGAACCCAGAAAATTGCTTTTCCTGAGTTCCTTGTATTGGATATTCATGAGCTGCTGCGGATTTCCATGGAAAGTTGCGATATGATGGCCAAGCAGATTGATGTTTTGATAAAGAAAAAAGAGGGCATCAGGGCGCTTATGTCCACCATTGATCAAAACGAGAGTCATTGCGATCATATTGAGCGACGGATTATCACCAAGCTTTTTGACTCAGATCTCGAGCCTTTCTTAAAATTGCAATTGAAGGAAATGGTCATCGTGATGGGTGAAATCTCGGATCAGGCCGAAAGAGTATCCAAAATGGTAAATATTATGACCATGAAAAGGCGGGTATAGTGCTGTCGCTTCTGGGAGGCATTTTTCTGGGCTGGTCTTTGGGCGCCAATGATGCATCCAATGCATTCGGTTCAGCGGTATCCTCGCGCATGGTGAAGTTCTGGACCGCTGGGATTCTAGCTTCGCTTTTTGTGGTGCTGGGAGCTATTCTTGAAGGCCGGGCGGGAATTGAGACGCTTCAAGGCCTGACCAGCCTGACACTTAAAATGGCGGTCGTCTCATCGGTTGCCGCTGCAGTCACGGTCTCTCTCATGACCCTGCTGGGTCTGCCGGTGTCTACCTCCCAGGCGGTGGTCGGCACCATTTTAGGCATCGGCTTTCTGAACAAACAGCTGAACATGGCCGGTCTGGGTAAAGTGGTTGCTTGCTGGTTCGGCACCCCGATCGGCGGCCTGCTGATTGCAATCCTGGTCTATAGACTGCTGGCGGTGTTATACAATCGCAGCCGAATCGATATGTTCGAATCCGACATCCTGTTGCGCCTGGCTCTGATTGTTGCCGGATCCTATGCTGCATATACCCTGGGGGCCAACAATGTTGCCAATGTAACCGCTGTTTTTGTGGGGGCCGGGCAGCTGTCTGTTTTCAGTGCTTCGGTGCTGGGAGGCCTGAGCATAGCCCTGGGAATTCTGACCTTCAGCCGGGGTGTCATGGAAACGGTCGGGAAAAAACTGGTACGTCTGGATCCTTTTTCGGCCCTTGTGGTGGTTTTAGCCGAAGGTCTTACTGTCCATTTTTATACGTGGATCGGGGTCCCGGTCTCGACATCTCAGGCGGTGATCGGGGCCGTCCTGGGCGTAGGCATTGTCAAAGGAATCAACACGGTCAGCCGGCGAACGCTAACCAATATTTTGATCGGATGGATGCTGACACCGGCGATTGCGTCTTTTGTTGCTGTTGCACTCTATTTTATCGCTAACCTGCGATTTATCATTGAGCCCTGAGCATAGGGCATGACGCTCAATGTTGAGATGCTGTTGATACTATTACGAGGTTAAACATGGCTGCAAGTCAGACCAAAGTTCAATCGCACCCGCCTGATATAGAGGAGCTGATTCAATCCAACGATACGGTTCGAATCGAGGCCGTTTTTGAGGAATTGCCGCCGGTAGAACTGGCCCGCATGATTTCCGACCTCAATAAGGCCGATCTCGTTCAGCTTCTGGGAATGCTGGGGCCGGATAAATCCGCAGGCATCATTGCAAAACTATCCGGTCTGGGCGCGGCAAACATGGTTGCCCAGCTGACTTCCGAACAGGCGGCACCGATCCTAAACAAACTGCCGCGTCAGCTGCAGGTCAACATTCTCAGGCGCATGAAGAAAAATAGAGCCAGCCAGATACTGCACGCCATAAAACCGCACAGAGTCAAAAAGCTCGAAAGGCTCATGCGTTATCCGGAAAATACAGCCGGCGGATTGATGATCACCGAATATCTTTCGTACCCTGAAGACATGCTGGTCGAGGAGGTTTTGGATGATCTGCGTGAACACGGCGAGATGTATTCCGATTTTGATATTCAGTATGCCTACGTGGTTTCTAAAACAGGCCATTTAAGTGGTGTTCTGCGGTTGCGGGACCTTCTGATGGCACCCAGAAACAGGGTGCTCGGCGAAACGATGATCAAAGCGCCCCTGCATGTCAACATCAAAGCCTCCCTGCGGGAATTGAAGGATTTTTTCAGCCAGTATACGTTTTTGGGAGCGCCGGTAACCGACGATGAAGGCAAACTGGTCGGTGTTATCCGGAGTTCATCTGTGAGAGAGGCGGCCAACCGGCAGAACAACCAGCTGTTTTTAAAATTTGCCGGTATCGTTGGCGGCGAGGAGTTCAGGAACATGTCGCTGTTCAAGCGGTCTTCACGCCGCCTGTCCTGGCTCAGCATCAACATTGTTCTTAACATTATTGCCGCCAGCGTGATTGCTTTATACCAGGACACCCTGGAAAAGGCGATTGTGCTGGCGGTTTTTCTGCCCATTATATCCGACATGAGCGGCTGCTCCGGCAACCAGGCCGTGGCGGTAAGCATACGGGAACTGACGCTGGGGCTTGTGAGGCCCCGCGAATTAATTCGCGTGCTGGCCAAGGAATCCGCCGTCGGCATCATCAACGGCATCGTGCTGGGACTGCTGCTTGGCGGCGCGGCTGTGCTCTGGAAAGGAAATCCCTTTCTCGGATTGGTGGTCGGAGTTTCTTTGGCGGCCAACACGCTGGTGGCCGTGAGCCTTGGTGGACTGATTCCTCTAATTCTGAGAGGGATGCGAACCGATCCGGCGCTGGCATCCGGGCCGCTGCTAACCACCGTAACGGATATGTGCGGGTTTTTCTTTGTGTTGAGTTTTGCTACGGTCATTTTGCCCAGATTAGGCGGATAAAGGCACTGAGCGGTTTTGGTCTGGCACCATTCTCATATTATACAGGCATAAAAGATGGATTTTTCGGTATTGCTGGCTCTGATTAAAGAAAAGACAGGCTGGAAAGCGGTGGTGGACGTTGGCCTGATAGCGGCCGGATTGTTCTTTTTATATCACACCTTGCTCCGGTTGGGCACCTGGAGAATCGTTGCCGGCATCATGCTTGCTGCGTTTCTGTTTCTCGTGGCCAATTTCCTGGATCTCAAGGGCCTTGAGTGGATATTCGGCAACTTCAGCCAGGTGGCCGTCATTGCGCTGGTTGTGATTTTTCAGCCGGAGCTCAGAAAAATATTCGAACGGGCCGCATCGGTCAAGCGTTCTGAAATCCCGGATGCGGGAGCTGAGCTGGCCCGGATAATCGTGGATTCCCTGGTCAAACTGGCCGTGCTGCGCCGCGGTGCCATTGTGGTTTTTCCCGGGAAAGAACCCATCCAGGAATGGCTCTCGGGTGGTTTCAAACTTGATGCCAAGCCCAGCGTCCCGCTGATCATGAGCATTTTCGATCCAAACTCGCCGGGGCACGATGGCGCCCTGATCGTTCAAAGGGGGAAATTTACGCGTTTCGGTGTACGCTTGCCTGTGTCACAGCGCTCAAGGCTTCCCGATGAATTTGGCACCCGCCATTACGCGGCCATGGGTTTGGCTGAAAAATCGGATGCGCTGGCAATGGTCGTTTCCGAAGAACGGGGAAAAGTATCAATATTCGACAAGGGCAGATTCCAGCAGGTGGACGACCCTGAAAAACTTGCCGGGGCCATCATTTCACATTGGAAGCAGGCCTCGTCATATTCCTTCGAACTTCCTGAAGGGAAAAAGCGGTGGTTGGTGTTTTCGCAGATGCTGATCAGTCTGTCTCTGGCGGTTTTATTCTGGTCGGTCCTCATCATTGCTCAGGGAGAAATGCTGGAAAAGATCGTCACCGTGCCGGTGGAATACACAGCCTCACCGGCAAATCTAATTTTGGTAGGAGACAAGCAGAAAGAAGTGCGGCTCCATCTGGCCGGCTCGAAGTCAGATCTTGATGCCATCAATCTGGCGGCGTTGAACGCAAAAATAGACCTGTCCCAAGCCGTACCCGGAAAACAAATCTTTCTGATTACCGGAGAAAATTTGCGACTACCCAAGAACGTCAAGTTGCTGGATATGGTCCCCTCCAGCATGGAGCTTACCCTCGCGGCAATTGTGGAGCAGGAGGTCAAGATAAAGCCTCAGCTGGTTGGAAAACTTCCCGCCAACCTGAGGATTATTGAAATAGAAGTGATACCCCCGAAAGTAAAGGTTCTTTCTCCCAAGGTGGATGAAAAATCGAAAGACGTCGATGTCATTACAACACCGATTTATTTACATAGCATTTACAATGACACCAGCCTCTATTGCAAGGTTATTGCACCACCGGCTATCCAACCGGCAGACAAGCGCTGGCCGGATGTCGAGGTGGTGATCAAAGTAGGGCCCTGACGGGGCGATCTGAAAAAATGCCATGTTGATTTACATATTGTTTTTCATAGGATTTATCTTACTCATCAAGGGGGCCGATTTTCTGGTCGAGGGTGCCGCTTCCGTTGCCAGGCGGCTGAATATATCCGATCTTGTTATCGGGCTTACGGTGGTGGCTTTCGGCACATCAACTCCTGAATTGTTCGTCAATATTGTTGCCAGCGTAAAAGGCAACACCGATATAGCAATCGGAAACGTTGTCGGCAGCAACATTGCCAATGTCTTTTTCATTTTGGGCGTGTCATCCATAATTTATCCATTGGCCGTCAATAAAGGTACGGTATGGAAGGAAATCCCCTTCAGTCTGCTGGCGGCGATCGTATTATTTGTAATTGCAAACGATCGGCTGCTGGATGGCTCTCGGGTGTCGGCCTTGACCCGAACCGATGGGCTGGTTCTGCTCTCGTTTTTTATCATCTTTATATATTACACCGGCTCCATTGCCGCGCGCATCGAGGGCATGGAAGACCACGCTCACGCCAAGCTGAGCGGATGGCTCCCGTCATTTCTATATATTATCCTGGGGTTGATCGGTCTGGCACTTGGCGGAAAGTGGATCGTCGATGGGGCGGTGGCCCTTGCCACCAAATTCGGTATGAGCGAGTCTTTGATCGGACTAACCATCGTCGCTGTGGGCACCTCTCTTCCTGAGCTGGCGACGTCCGCGGTGGCGGCCTATAAGCACAATGCGGAGATCGCGGTCGGCAATGTTGTGGGCTCCAATATTTTCAATATTTTTTTTGTCCTGGGCATCAGCGCCTTTATAAAGCCGCTGCCGTTTCAGGTGAAAAACAACCTCGACATTGCTGTGGTCATCCTTTCGAGTCTGCTGCTGTTTTTATTTATGTTCACGGGGAAAAAGCGTTCATTGGACAGATGGGAAGGTATAATATTCTGCCTATTTTATGGCATCTTCGTCGCTTATCTCGTTTTCACAGATTAAGATCGGTTTACTGCCTTCCGCTGACAAGTTCGTACAACAGGGCTTTTTTTGCCATAAGATTACCGTATGTCCCCATTTCCGCGATTTTTCCGGATTTCATCACGGCAATTTTATCATAATGTTTGATGATGTCCAGTCTGTGGACTACAGCCACCAGGCTTGCGCGATTTTTCCAATGGGTATCCAAGACATGTTGAATGCGGGCCTGAGAGCGGTTATCCAAGGCCGAAGTGGCTTCATCCATGATCAGGATTTGCGGATTTTTGAGAAATGCGCGGGCGATAGCCAATTTTTGCCGCTGGCCTCCGGATAGCCTGTCCCCTCTTGTACCTACCCGGAATTGCAGGCCGATGCCGAGGATGGTTTCCAGAAGATCTTCTTCAATCAGCAACTGGATGATTTGCTCATTGATGGTGTCCTGAATGTGAGGGACAGCCGTCGTTATTTTTCCAAAAAACAAGTTGTTCAGGATGGTATGTGGAAAAAGATATTCCGATTTGCGATAAAAGCTAAATGCGTCGGGAAAATCAATGGAGATTTTTTCCCTGAAACGGGTGCGGGCCTGTAAGATCTGCCTTTTCAAACCGTCAGGCAACACGATCATTTTATGCCTGCCGGGGGTAAACCGCAGTGCCAACTCCAGAAGTCGCTTCCGGCTTTCAGGGCTTAATTTTCGCCATTCCGATTTTTCAAGCTCATCTGCAATTACTTTATAGGGTTCCAGCTCCTCGGGCGCTAGCGGACTCTGTTCGAAAAACATTTCGCTCGAAGGCAGACCGACCAGGAGGACGATAGTTTTTTTACACAGCCGTGAACCGAGTATCATTAATGGGTCTGTGAGCTGGGTATTTTCCAAAAATTTGAGAAAATATTCATTTTTCGATAAATTGATTTCCTTAAAGTCGGTCTGATTGGCGTTGCCGAAGGTTAAATTTTTGGCCACCGTGGCGTAATCCTGATATTTTTCTTTGTCAAAGAATTCGATATGTTCCGCCAGTTCAGCACTCACCCTGCGCCCCAATTTTTTTCGAATCCGAATGAGATTGGGCACCAGGTGAGCATGCGCTTTATAATCCAGCACTGAATTCAGCCCGAAACGCAGAACATCGGGAAACAATCCGGTTTGCTGGATGGTCTCAATCATTCGGTCGAGATCCGGCAACGGGTAAGAGCCCTCGCTGTCATCGGCGCCCATTTTTGAGGCACACCCATAGATCAGGTTTTCTGCGATGGTGCCGTCGAAGATAAACGGAGTTTGGGATACCAGACCGATATTCCAGGCGATATCCCTTTTGGTGAGATCTGCGACCTCCCGGTTGTCGATCAACACATGCCCGCCGGTGTACTTGATAAGCTGTGCGATACAGCTGGCCAATGTGCTTTTCCCGCTGCCGGAAAACCCGACCAGGGCCAGCTGTTCGCCGGCGGCCAGAGTCAGGTTCGCATCGCTGAGCAGCGGGATACCCTCGCTGGTCGTAAATGACAAATTCTTGACCTCAATGCTTCCCTGCATTTGATAGGGCTGGCGATTTTCCGGTTCTATCTCAAATTCAGGTGAAACATCAAAATACTGCATCGTCCGCTGGTAGCTGACAGAGGCTTCTTGATAGGATTGATAGACGTCGATCAGCTCGCGCCAGGGATCGAAAAGTTTTTCCTGGGCGGATAAAAAGGCCACGATCGCCCCCAGATCCAATCGTCCCTTTATGGCCAGGTATCCACCCAACAAGAAGATGATAAAGGGGCTGATATTAGAAAAAAAATTACTGCTGACTTTGATACCCTGTCGGTAGAGGTTCCAGGTGATTCTGATTTTCTGAAGCTTGTCTGCCAGCGAATCAAACTTGCGGTTTTCCAAATGAAAGGCGGCATTGCCCTGGATCTCATGAATTCCGGAGACGGCCTCTGCAATTGCGCCTGACAAATCTCGGGATGCGTCCACACGTTTTTTGCTTTCAATATTTGCGCGTCGTTGCAACATGGGAAGCACAAAAAGAGAAAATGGATAGATCGAAAACGAAACAACGGCTAAAAGCGGATTCAACCAGAGCAAGTAGGCCGTAAAGGCGATCAGGCTCAGTGCACTGATCAGGGGAACCGCGACGGCCGTTCCAACAAAGTCTCCTACCGTGGCAAGCTCAGAAGAAAATGACTGCACCACCATGCCGGGTTGGGTTTTCCTGAAAAAGCTAAGCGGGAGACTCAGCATGTGGCGATAGAGATCCTTGCGCATGTCGGTCAGGGCGCGCTGTCCGATGATCGTCTGAAGATAGGCAATCAGAAACTTCAGACCGCCGGCTATGATTACTGCTGCCAGATAGAGGCCGCAGTATATCAGCAATAGATCAAATGCCTTCAATTTTATGGCCTGGTTGACAATTCGTTTCTGCATTTCAAGCGGGGCAACCCGCATGACGACCGTCACCAGAACCGTCAACAGCAACAGCAGTTTGAGCTTTTTGTTGCCCGCAAAAATCCATGCAAGCAATGGTTTGTCAATAATTGATGTCCTGGCTTTTTTCATAATGTTTGGCTCCGTGGAAATCGAATGATGACTGTCCGCGATCTGCCGCTTTTTAGCCCGTTCGCAAGCCGGTATTGACATAAACGACAGATTGGGCAAGAATCGGGCTTAAAACCTGCTGCCGGGATTAAATGCATCTATGCATAAATATACGAATCGATGCATCAAATTATCGAGCTTTTCAAGACCGACAAGTCTAGCGCAATATGACGAAAATGGCAACGATCGAATCCCTGCGGTCTAGAGTCTATCCATATTTGGCAGTCCCCTAAATACCACGAAAGGAGGTGGATCCAGGTGCCACGCGTTATCAAAAGAACATCCAAGAAGGCAGGGCTTTCCCCGGGCACAATTGTTCATATCGGTGAAAAAAAAATCGAAGCGGCGAAATTCTTTCTCATAAACTATGACCCGGGGCAGCTCCAGGAAAAACAATTGGCAGCCATAGAGGAATCATTTCGTTTCAAGGATACGCCGCCGGTTACCTGGATCAATATCGATGGACTGCATGAAATCGATATTATCACAAAAATAGGCCAGCATTTTAAGATTCACCCCTTAACTTTAGAAGACATTGTACATACCGATCAGCGTCCCAAAGCCGAGGACTATGATGATTATGTTTTCATCGTTTTTAAGATGCTGTTTTACGACGATGCCAGCACCCATATTACCTCAGAGCAGGTTAGCCTTATTTTGGGATCACATTATCTCATTTCGTTCCAGGAAAAGGAAGGCGATGTCTTCAACTCTGTCAGAGAGCGAATCCGCAAAGCAAAAGGGCGCATACGCAACTCAGGGCCCGATTATCTCACCTATGCGCTCATTGATGCGACGGTGGATCACTATTTTTTCATACTCGAAAAAGTGGGTGAAAAACTAGAGCAGATCGAGGAAGAATTGCTTGAGAACCCGCAGCCCCAGACCTTGCAGAGCATTCATAACCTAAAAAGGGAAATGATATATTTTCGCAAACAGGCATGGCCCATTCGAGAACTGCTCAGTCACCTGATGCATGAAGAATCCCAGCTGATTCAGGAATCCAGCCACATCTTTTTCAGGGATATATACGATCATACAATCCAGGTTATTGACACTATCGAATCCATGCGGGATGTTCTCACCGGAATGCAGGACCTCTATCTCTCCACGGTGAGCAACAAAATGAACGAGGTGATGAAGGTGCTCACCATCATGGCAACCATTTTCATACCTCTGACGTTTATTGCCGGAATATATGGAATGAATTTCAAATTTATGCCGGAGCTCGAGTGGAAGTGGTCGTACCCCGTATTATGGGGTGTGTTGGTGGCGATATTTGTTCTTATGCTTTTTTGGTTTAGGCGCCGACGATGGCTCTAAGGACATCACGGCCCGGCGGAATACGTATCCATTGGGACGGCACAATTATAGCACTTTTCATATTGAGGTTCCGATAAAAGGATGGCGGCGTAAGTGATTGGTGTAAAAAAAACTTTGCCCAATCGGGACGTTTTTTTACCATCACCCTAGAACAGAGGTGGCTTTGAAGAAACGATTGATTTTGATTGCTTTTTTGGTATTCCTTTTGGGCGTAGGTGGTCTGGTCTACTGGGGTCAGCGAAAAGAGGGCTTGAGCGAGCTATACTATTCCGGCACCATCGAAGCTACGCAGGCCAATTTGGCTTTTCAAGTCAGCGGCCGGGTGAGCGAGGTGTTTTTTGACGAGGGCCATGCGGTAGAGAAGAAACAGCTGATTGCTGTGCTCGAGCAAGAAGAATTCCTTGCGTGGCGTGAGCAGGCACAGTCTGATTTGATGCGCTCCCAGGAAAATTTAAAACAAATGGAGACCATTTTAGAGCTCAATCGCAAAGTACTTCCGGCCGAAGTTGAAAGAGTAGCGGCCTCGGTAAAGGCGCTCGAATCCCAGCTTGCAGAGCTCGAGGCCGGCTATCGAATCCAGGAAGTCGATCGGGCCCGCTATTCATATGAACAGGCGCGGTTTGCTTTGGAAGAAGCGCGCAAGGACAAACAGCGATTCGACAAGCTTTTTGAACGAAAAATTATTGCCGAAAATGACAAGGAAGGCACCGATCTGAAATATGAAACAGCCTTGAAGGAATACGAAAGGGCCCGGAAAGCCTATGAACTTTTACAGGAGGGATACCGAAAAGAAACGGTTGAAACCGCAAGGTCCAAACTGGCGGAAGGCCGGGCCGCATTCAAGCAGGCCAGAGATAATTTAAAAAAAATCGAGGCCACCGAAAGCGAGGTGGCAGCGGCCAAAGCCCAGGTGCTTTCAGCGGAGGCGGCGCTCGAACTGGCAGAAATCCGGCTGCAGCATACGGAATTGAGGGCACCGTTTAAAGGAATTATCGTCAGCCGCAATGTAGAGCCCGGCGAGGTCGTCTCGCCCGGCCAGGAAGTCATTTCACTGGCGGATTTGTCGAAAGTGGATTTAAAGGTTTTTGTGGCCGAAACTGAAATTGGGATGGTCAAACCCGGCCAAGAGGTGGAAGTGAAAATCGACACCTTTCCCGCCAAGACCTATGCCGGGAATGTATCTTTTATTTCTCCGGAAGGCGAGTTCACGCCTAAAATTATTCAAACCCACAAGGAGCGGGTGAAACTCGTCTACCTGGTCAAAATCGCGATACCCAATCCGGATCTTGAGCTCAAAACAGGAATGCCCGCCGATGCATGGTTTAAATAATCGGATAATGGCCGGCCCCTCTGCGGAGGGCGGCTATTCGCCCCTGGTCGAGGTGCACAAGGTATTCAAGAAATTTGGATCCCTAACGGCCGTCTGCGATCTTACATTCGAGATCGAAACGGGAAATATCTGCGGACTGGTGGGGTCAGACGGCGCCGGCAAAACCACCTTGCTCAGGATGATTGCCACCATGGTCCGCCCGACGAGCGGGCATATCGTTGTGGACGGTCTGGACGTTGTGACCCACAGCGCCGGGGTCAAAAAAATCCTCGGCTATATGCCACAACGGTTTGGGCTGTATCAGGATTTGACTGTCTCCGAGAATTTTGATTTTTTCATGGACATTTACGGCATTGCCGGAGCCGAGCGTGCAAGAAGACGGGATGCTTACCTGGGCTTTTCCAATTTGCTGCCCTTTCTGGATCGAAAAGCCGGAGATTTATCGGGCGGTATGAAACAAAAACTGGGTTTGGCCTGTGTGCTGGTGCATCAGCCCAGGGTGCTTATTCTCGATGAGCCGACCAACGGGGTCGATCCGGTGTCACGCCGGGAATTTTGGGATATTTTGGTGGAGATGAAGCAAAACGGGATGACCATCCTCGTTTCCACCGCCTATCTGGATGAAGGCGAAAAATGCGACCGGCTGATCCTGATGCATAACTCCCGGCTTCTTGACGTTGCCGCCCCCCAAGAAATCAGGGCTGATTTTTCCGATCTTGAAGAAGCCATGATACACCGCATCCAGGCGACGGATGATGCCGTGGTTGAGGACAATTTTGGATCCTGAAGCGGTAAATGTTTCAGAGTTGGAAAAACGATTTGGCCAGTTCGTGGCCGTTGACCGTATTTCTTTTTCCGTGCGCACCGGAGAAATTTTTGGATTTTTAGGGCCCAACGGAGCCGGTAAATCCACCACCATCCGCATGCTCTGCGGGATCATCTCCCCCAGCGCCGGCAGAGGCCATGTTGCCGGACATGACATTTTCACCCAGTCCGAAGCGATCAAACAAACCATCGGCTACATGTCCCAGAAGTTTTCTTTATACCTGGACATGACTCCCTTTGAAAACATTCGGTTTTACCTGGGCATTTACAACGTTCCCCTGGATCTCTGGGAAGAGCGCACGGAAGAGGTCTTGAGAATCACGCGTTTGCCCCACGTGCGAGACCGCCTGACCCGTGACCTGCCGCCGGGCTGGCGCCAGCGCCTGGCCCTGGGCTGCGCACTTTTACACCAGCCCAAATTATTGTTCCTGGATGAGCCGACCTCCGGTGTGGATCCGATTACGCGTCGACATTTTTGGGAATTTATCAGGCAGCTGACCGCACAGGGCGTGACGGTTTTTGTGACCACCCATTATATGGATGAGGCCCAGCATTGCAACCGGGTGGTGATGATCAACGAGGGCAAAATTGTCGCCGGCGGCTCCCCGGCGGACATCATTCGCGATGCGTTTCCGAATCGGCCGGAGGCGGATTTAAACGATGCCTTTGTCAAGCTGATGGCCCGGAGGACGTGATGAACCCCAGAAACATACAGGCCATCGCCCGCAAAGAATATTTCCACCTTATCCGCGACTTTCGCAGCCTATATCTGGCGTTTGTCATCCCGCTGCTTTTAATTCTACTCTTCGGATACGCCCTCAGCTTGGATGTCGACAATATAGGCACCGTCGTCGTCGATCATGATCAAACCCGGGAGAGTCGCGATTTTATCCGCAAGCTGAATGCCTCCGTTTATTTTGACGTCATTGGGTATCTGTCGGATACGGCCGCCGTGGTGCGCCATATCGACCAAAACCGGGCCATTCTCGGAATTATAATCCCGCCCGGCTGGACGGAGGATCTCAAAGCAGACCGCAAAAGCCCGCTACAGGTAATCATTGACGGAAGCGACCCGAATTTTGCCGGCAGCGCCCGTGCCTTCATCAGCGCCTACGTTTCACAAGCCAATCAGAAAGCGCTGGTCAGATTTCTCAACCGCCAGGGGCGGGTGAAGCTAAAGCCTCCTGTGGAAGGGCGCATCCGGGTATGGTTTAACGAGGATCTGGACAGCCGGAATTTCATCGTGCCGGGTACAATGGAATCGAGCTCATCCATGGCCTTGAGCAATCGGATCAGTCCCTTTTCGGAGGCATCCAGGGCCTCGGTCGGACTTACGGGCGCCTGAAGGCTACGGAGATGATCCGCCCGGTTCCCCTGTCTGATGATGCCTCCACCGACGGTGAGGCCCAGGGAGCGTGCACTGCCGCCACGATCTTCCGCGTCTTCCCGAGCATGTCGTGGCTCGGCGACCAAGGCCCAGAGCAGTATTACGGCTATCCCAGCGACCAGCCGGCGCCGTGGGTCGGCTTCCGC
>Ga0209536_100003774_pt1 | contig 24174 bp, 22 predicted proteins | sample DeeMarSeWOR28_12_FD_187461 | JGI IMG/M metagenome (GOLD analysis project Ga0209536, IMG submission 187461) | Marine sediment microbial communities from White Oak River estuary, North Carolina - WOR-2-8_12 (SPAdes) (version 2) | ecosystem: Environmental > Aquatic > Marine > Intertidal zone >...
CATGCCGACAATGCCGACGGTGGTGTAGTTGTCAATCATGGCTGGCATAAGTTACAAGTTACGAGTTACGAGTGGTTAAAGTTTGTTGAATCGATTCAAATGGAGTACTGGAGTGATGGAGTACTGGAAACTATAATTTCTAAATCTGCTATTCTTAACCATTACTCCATTACTCCAACACTCCAATATCTTTCATTGTCTTTCCCCAGCCTTCAAGAATCCTGGGACCCTTGAACCCTTTTCTTCTCACCTGTCTTCCTGCAGAATGAGATACGTTCCAATTACTGCGATCAGCAGATGTACGGACCAGGCTGCAATAAAAGGATTGATAGCTTCTGCCTTGGCAAAAGACTGCAGCACAGACCAAGCTCCCCAGGCGCCAAAGGCCAGCCCACAGCTTAAGGGTATGGCAAGCGAGAGGTCCCTGCCCCATTTATGATGGGCGATTAAAAGGAGGGGGAGTCCAAGCATGAGAAGCGGTATGCCTAGGAAGATAAACGATATGCGCTCAAGTAATTTCAGTCCGGCCTCGGTTCCACGTATGCCCTTGTTCTCCCTGGAGAGTAAGAAGAGTTCAGAAAGCGACATTTCATTTATTTTATATTCAGAAAGAAAAAAGTCTTCAGGAACAACTTTAAGTGGAAAACTTGTTTCCGCAAAGGTTGTCACACTATAATCCCCGGCAGCTGTTTTCTGTTTTATACGGCTGTTTGAAAATGTCCACTTCCCGTTATTCCAGAAAGCGGCGTCTGCAGTCAGAAGCGTCTCCAGGCTGTAATTCTCATCCCAACCGGTATAAATAAAGGAATCAAAACGGTTGTCGGCCTGTTCATGCTTTTCAAATGAATAAAAGCCCTTTTCATCCTTGTAGTAGAAACGGTTTTTCCTGATAATTCCCTTGGGCTTTTCCTGCCGGACCTGGACATAGAAGATTTCATTGCTGCTTGAGGTTGTGGGAGGCACAATCCATTCTGCAAAACCCAAAGTCAGCAGCGTGAAGACAACGGCGGTGCCGGTAAGAGGGAAAGTGATGCGGAATGTATGAATCCCAACCGCCTTTAATGCAAGTATTTCACCGTGGTGGTTTAAGAGGCCCAGAACAATAATGCCGCCCAAAAGAATGATGACCGGGGTCAGCTGTTCAATTATCAAGGGAATTTTTAGCACAAAGTATTTTGCCGCCAGGCCAAGGCTTTTTTGATTTTCGACAAAGTCGTCGACCCGCTCAAAAAAGTCTATCAGGACATACACGGTCACCAGGGCTGTCATCACCAGTATCAGGTTCTTGGCAAACTGTATGAAAAGGTAACGGTCAAGGAGAATCATGGCCTTATCCCAAGCGTCTGCGGAACCTGCTGGAAACAGCATAGGTTATGTCGTAGAATTTTTCCATGTAAGTACTGTAGGTCTCACCGGCCACACTCTGGATAAATAACATTGTCAGGATCAGAAAAATGAGGTTTGGGAGCCACATGGCAATCGCAGCAGGCAATAGTTGTGATTCGCTGACAGTTTTGGCGCCGGTCAGTAAGACATAATAAAGTATGAAGGTGGCAAGCCCAAGGGGAATACCAATGGTCTTGTGTCTGGGGCCTGATAGAAACCCGAGGGGAAAACCGAGAAGTGTGAGAATAAAGCAGCTAACCGGCAAGGCAAGTCGTTTATGGAATTCATTCAGATAATTAACGGCTTTTGGTGAATTTCTGCCAAGCCGGTCCGCCTCTGACAACAGTTCACTCTGCTTCATGGTTGATTTGCCCAACCTGGCTAGCGGGTTGGTTTGCGGGGCTTCCAGGGGCAGACGCATATCATAGCTCTCGAAATCTATAGTCTGGACCGCATCTGATGAACCGCGGTTTAAAATACCATTGTGCAGTGAAATGGAAAGAGTGCCGCCAGCAGTATCGGTAGAAATTATCCCGGTCTCAGAGATTATGGTTGCCGGGTGTTGCGAATCCCTCATGTCAGAGATATAGACACCGTGCCATGTCTTGCTCTCCTGGTCAATACGGTCAGCATACAAAACAATATCCCCAAGACTTTCGCTGAAACGTTTTTCATGCATAGACTTTTCAATCCTTTCCTTGGCAAGCTGAAAGGCAAGTTCCACCTTTGCCCTGTTACCTGCCGGAATAAGGTAAATGGAAAAAAGGCCGGTAAGTAAAGCGGTGCAGATGGCAACGAGGATAACAGGCGGCAGCATCCTGTAGAGACTGATACCGCTTGCCTTTAAAACCATGAGTTCGTTTTCATTGTTGATATGGGTCGTGCCCAGAATGACACCCATCATGCTTGACATGGGCAGGGCAAAGAGCAGGAGCTGCGGTGTAAAATAGGCATATAACCTGATAAAATCGTCCAGGCGGATGTTATAATCCAGGATTATATCGAGAATAGGGATGAGCTTACTCAAGAAAAGAATACAGGTTAAGATAATAAGGCTTGCATAAAGGGGGGCCAGGACCTGGTTGATCAGGTATGTATAGAGCAGTCTGGGCATAAGGTTGTTTTTACGGAATGAGTTTCAACAGAAGATCTAAAGCCTTATTCATGTAAAGTATAATATCAAGACTGATTATAGTGTGCGGACTTGTTGTGCTAAGCTATAACCTCCCAGGTTTATTGATACTATTTAATGAAAATAGTGTAACAGGGCAAAGGGCCCAGTGCAAGCATAATGGCATGAGGCCGTATGCTCATAAAGCAGCTGAAATCGGTAATGGCAAATTACATGAAATCGTTTAAGGCCGGCAGCTGCAGCTGCAATTTCGGGAACAGATTTAAGATCCATTTCCTTTTAGGAAAGAACCAATGCGACTCTCAGTCATACCAGGGTAAAGGGCCTGAGGCTTGACATTGTATTCAAGACATTGTATGCCGTGTGGCGGTTGTGAAGTAAAAAATGTAATTAACCTGGAGGTAAAGTTGCTAGGTGCAAGTGTTTAGCGCATCATAAGAATCAGCCGCTTGCAGAGGAGCATGCCACAGAACACCAGCAATATACCGAAAACATTGCTGATTGTTACATAGGCCATGGCGCTTTTCCAATCGCCGATCCTGAACAACTGAAAAGTTTCCCGGGTGAAGGTGGAAAAGGTTGTAAAGCCTCCCAAAAGACCGGTAAAAACAAAAAGGCGCCACTCATGGGACCAGTGGGTCTCATCGAACAGGCACCAGATAAATCCTATGAGAAATGAACCGAGAAGATTGACAACAAGAGTTCCTGCAGGGAAAACCGGCCCGGTAAAACGCTGCACTAATAGAAATATTCCGTGGCGGCAAGCAGCTCCGATAGACCCTCCTGCCATTATTGCTAAGATGTTGAGCATAAATATTTTTTTGCCGGTAAATGATGTCAAGAATATGGGGAATTGGAGCTACACTTACCATTCAGGGCCTTTTCCGTCAAGCAAAGCATTGCTGAAGTATCTACCGTTCTCAACGCCACAACCTGAGGAATGTATATGCAGTCTTTGGTTAAGCTGTATCACATAGAAGCAAGGCCGCCCAGCCTGGGGGATAATACAGGCGACCTGGACAGGCTGCAAAAAGTCCTGTCAGGGTATTTCCGGGGCCTCCATCCCGTTGTGCCGATTTCACGTCTGGGACTGGTTGCAGAAGCATTCAGGTCATCAGGATTCAAAGGTCATGCCCTGGTAATTCATTATCCGGGCGGTCCCCAGCTTGTTGATTTTTTGGAACAAGCCCCTGACATGTTGTTGGGCATGGCGCTTGATCTTGGTACTACACATCTTGAGGCCTCATTGCTGGATCTCTTAAGCGGCAAGGTTCTGGGGCGGGCTGCCGTGGAAAACAGACAACTGGAATTCGGTGCAGATATCCTGACCCGGATCCATTTTGCAGCAACAAAAGTCGGCAGACAAACCGGATTAGACCTGCTGCATGAGCGGGTAATGGAGTCCATTCAAGTTCTGGCTCTTAAATTGACCGAGCCGATCAAGATGAAACCGGCCCAGATAATGGCCTTGTGCGTCTCAGGAAATACTGCCATGACCCATTTCTTTCTGAAACTGGATCCCTATCATCTTTGCCGCGAACCGTATATTCCGGTGGTTAACAGCCCGGATTCTTTTGCAGCCTCGGCCCTCGATTTAGACCTGCATCCGGCAGCCATTGTCTCGGTCATGCCGAGTATCGGCAGCTATTTCGGCGGAGACCTCATATCAGGTATCCTTGCCAGTAATCTTGACAGGCAGGAAGAAACCAGCATGCTGATCGATGTTGGCACCAATGCTGAAGTAGTTGTAGGAAACCGGGACTGGCTTATTGCCTGCGCCGGTGCTGCCGGTCCTGCCCTGGAGGGAGGCGTGGCTCGTATGGGCATGCGCGCAGAACCAGGGGCCATAGAACATTGCACCTTGGACCCAGACAGCGGCAGGATTGATTATCAGACCATCGGTGGGCTGCCGGCCAGAGGCATATGCGGCTCAGGTGTTATAGACCTCGTTGCAGGACTCTATCTTGCCCGGATTATCGATATCCGCGGCAAGTTCAGGTCAGATCAGCCGCAGGCTGAAGGGCGCCTGTTTCTGCAGGGAGACACCCTGGCCTATGTTGTGGTGCCTGAAGAGGAAACCGACCTTGGGGAGCCTATTTTACTGAGCCAGGTGGATATTGACGCCCTGATGCGCTCCAAGGCTGCCATGTACTCAATCCTGGCCACCATAACCAACCAGGTGGGTGTATCATTTCATGATCTGCACCGGATCTATGTCGCAGGAGCCTTTGGCAAACATATTTCTCCCAGGCAGGCAATAGTTCTGGGCATGTTGCCGGACCTGCCCCTGGAGGTATACCAGCCGCTTGGCAACAGCTCCCTGGCAGGCGCCGAATTGATGCTGACCGATGAATCAATCCGGGAGCGATGCCGTAAAGTGGTGTCCAAGGTCACCTATGTTGAATTGAACGTCAACCAGGAATTCATGATCCGCTTCTCCGGTTCCCGTTTTATACCGCACACCGACCATGCCCTTTTTCCATCTGTGCCTTTTTATGGAGATTCCTAACCCAACCAATCTATACACTTCTCAAAAATAGTTTAATAATTTATACGGGTTAAAACGTTACATTGGAGCCAACTTGCAACAGGCACATAACCCGTGTTATTATATATTATTTGTGGAAATAAATGTCCCCATGCTGAAAGGGGTATGATATATAGGTACGGAACCCTTGAAAGTTAATAAGCAGAAAGTCGGCAAGTACAACAGGTATTGTACAGTGACCAAAAATACTGCAAAGGAGCGGCTGCGCCAGTTCTGGGATGTTTTCCAGAAGGATGATGATGTCCTGGTGGTTATCAACGCTGATCCTGATGCACTGGCATGTGCCATGGCGGCTAAACGCCTTTTGCGCTACCGGGTAAAAAGCATAACCATAGGCTATCCCAACGAGGTAAGAAGACTGAGTAATATCGCCATGATGGATTTACTCAAGATCCAGGCGGAAAGACTGCAGAACCTCAAACTTAACGATTACACCAAAAAGGTGATGATTGACTCGCAGCCGCCCCACCTCCCGATTTTTGAAAATATTAAATGTGATGTGGTCATTGACCACCATCCGATCACCAACAGCTGGAAGGCAACCCATGTGGATATCAGGCCAGACTATGGCGCCGCCTCCTCAATCATGGTGGAATACCTGCGGGCCGCGGAATTGAAACCGTCGGTATATCTTGCCACAGCGCTTTTTTATGCCATTAAGGTCGATACCCATAATTTTGAGAAAAAAGCACGTATCGCAGATGCTATTTCTTTCCGGTATCTTTTTGATATTGCCAACCAGAATCTGGTGCGTAAGATTGAACTCTCCGAACTGCGCCTCTCTGAATTGGGGTATTTCAAGACAGCCCTTGCCGAGATGAAGGTGAGCAAAAGACGGCTTTATGCCCACGTGGGCAGGGTGCGAAGCCCGGATATACTTGTTATTATTGCAGATTTTCTTAACCAGGTGCATGATATATCCTGGGTGTTTGTTTCAGGCATTCATGGTGAAAGGCTGGTGGTCATATTCCGTTGTGACGGGTATAAGAGAAATGCCGGCAAGCTGGCTGCCAAGACCTTCGGAGATATTGGGTCGGCCGGGGGACACCGGGAAGCGGCCAGGGCGGAAGTGCCGCTGAAGAATCTTGATCTGCAGGACAATGTATTTACAACCGATACATTAAAGAAAATTACAACTAAACATTTATAGTTACGTTTCATTCCAGCCTGTTGGCTGATGATATAATTCATTTGTAAACCTCTGTTTTAGGGGCGTTATGAAGCTAAAGCCAAGAACACTAGCCATGATTCTTGCCGGTGGTCGGGTTGATGATCTCACAGTTCTTACCTTCCATCGGCCTAAATCTGCTGTCCCTTTTGGGGGTTTTGCCAGGGTAATCGATTTTCCCCTGAGCAACCTGATGAATTCCGGCCTGGATCGGGTGGCGATCTTAAGCCAGTACCGCAGCTATTCCCTCATAAACCATATCGGCATCGGTGCAGCCTGGGAGATGATCGGCCGTTACCGAGGCATATCTGTCCTGCCCCCCTATATAGGTTATGGCAATTCCCAGTGGTACAGGGGGTCTTCGGATGCTGTCTATCAGAATCTTGATTTTGTCCAGTATATCAATCCAGAGCAGTTGCTTATTCTTTCCGGAGATCATATATACCGTATGGACTACCGGGAAATAATCAACTATCACCGGGAAAAGGACGCCGATCTCACCATGGCCTGCATCAAGGTGCCGATGCGCGAGGCCCACCGTTTCGGATTGGCCGATATTGATGAAGAAGACGGTGATTTAGGCGGCAGGGTATTGCGCTACAGGGAAAAACCTGAAAACCCTGAATTCAATTGGGCCTCGTTAACGGTGTTTTGTTTTAAACCGACAGTGCTTTATAAAATACTTGAAGCAAATATCAAGGAAGATGCCTCATATGAATTTGGTCGTGATATCATACCAAGAATGATGAATGAAAATCTCAGGGTGTATGGCTACAAGTTCAGGGGGTACTGGGGATATACCCGAACCATTGAAGAATACTGGCAGACAAATATGGACCTGCTTGGCCCAGATCCGAAAATAAAATTTGCAGACTGGAATATACGAACCAATATGGAACATCGGGGAATCGGGGACTGCCAGCCTCTGAAAATCGGTGATAATGCCCGGATTTCCGACAGCCTCATTTATAACGGCTGTATCATTGAGGGCGAAGTTGAGCACTCCATCCTGTTTCCCGGCACCCATGTTGAAAAAGGAGCCAGGGTGAAGGATTCGGTACTTTTCTTCAAGAATGTGGTAGGCAAAGAGGCGAAGTTGGACAAGGTAATAAGCGACGTCAACACAACCTTTGGCAGAGGGGTCAGGATCGGGACAGAAGGCAAACCAGGCCCCAAGGAGGCGTCTGTCATAGGTTGGAATAACTTTATCAAGGCCGATACAATAATTGGTTCAAAGTGTATCGTGTATCCAGCCCTGGCCTCAGAAAAAATCCCGAAACAGGTCGAGTCCGGCGAGGTGGTCCGGTGAATAATCAAGAGGATACACTGGTTTTGCTGCTGGCAGGCGGTGTGGGAAGCCGGCTGAATATACTGGTGCAAACCAGGGCAAAACCGGCCGTGCCCTTCGCAGGCCTCTACAGGATTATTGATTTCAGCCTGAGCAATGTCATGAATTCAGGCATGAGACATGTCGGAGTGCTCACCCAATACAAACCGTTATCTCTCATGCGTCACCTTGGCACAGGTGAGCCATGGGATTTTACCGGCCGCTCCCGCGGTATAAAGATTCTGCCGCCCAGTACCGGCTTCAGAGATTCGGACTGGTACAAGGGCACAGCTGATGCTATCCGTCAGAACCTGAATTTTGTCAGGGCGCATCCGTCAAAGGAGATACTCATCCTGTCAGGTGACCATATCTACGAGATGGACCTCTATGCCCTGGTTGAGTTTCATCGAAGCAAAAAGGCCGACATTACCATCGGTATGATGATTGTACCGCAAAGCCAGATCCATCAGTTTGGGACCGGCATAACCAATGATGAGGGCCGAATTGTCGAATGGGAGGAAAAACCCAAGGTCCCGCGTACCAACCTGGCATCCATGGGGATCTATGTTTTTAATTATGATTATCTTTTAAAATTGCTGGCCGAAGACAAGGCGATGGTTGATTTCGGCATGCATCTTATTCCCAGGGCCATAACCCGGGATAATGTGTTTGCCTACCCGTTTGAGGGTTACTGGCGCGATGTCGGGACCATCCAGGCTTACTGGGAGGCAAACATGGACCTGCTGAAAGATGACCCGGAGATTTCACCTGAAAACTGGGGGATCAGGCCCAACCTTGAATCAGAGCAGTTGCTGGCAGACCGTATCCCGGCCCGTTTTACCAGCGGCAGCAGGGTTAACCGCTCCATGATTTCAGCCGGATGCGTTATAGAAGGAGAGGTGGTTAATTCAGTCCTTTCTCCAGGCGTAAAAGTTGGCCCCGGCAGTATCATCCGGGATTCCATCATCATGCACGACTGCTCCATTGAAGAGGGGGCCAAGATTGATCTGGCAATAATGGACAAAAGGGTAAAGATCGGGAAAGGCTCGGTTATTGGGAAAGGAGAGAAAAAAGACATTCCCAACAGCAAGTATCCGGATCATCTTTACACCGGAATAACCTTGATCGGCAAAGAAGCTGAGATTCCACCCGGAACGGTTATCGGCCGCAACTGCATAATCAATCCATGGTGCAAGCAGAACTGCTTTACAGATAATGTTATACAAGACGGGGCAACAATTTAGGCAAATAAATGAATGAAAAGAACTGAACAAAGGGGTGAAGGTATGAAAAAAACGGCGATTCTGGTTTTTGCTGTAATCCTGGTAAGTTTTGCAGCTGCCCAGGCGCAGAATAATAAACCGGTGACTTTTCAGGATGTTATTGAGGGTAAGGAGGCTTTTGAGGAGAACTGCATTGTGTGCCATTCCCTGGAACGGCCCCTGAAAAAAATTGTCAACCGTGAAGAGTGGGAACTTACCTTAACCAAAATGGCAAATAACGGTGCGGTATTGAGCAAGAAACAACGGCGCCAGGTTCTTGAATACCTGGTGGCAAAATCCGCTTTCCAGCAGAAGTGCTCTGTCTGTCATGGCCTGGAGCGCCCCCTGGAAAAAAACAAGGAATTCCAGGCCTGGATAGAAACGGTCAGGCGTATGGCCGCCAAAAAACCGGAACACCTGACTGACGAGGAAATACAGGCAATTTCCGGTTTCCTGACCGCAAAGGGCACGGAGACAAAACTTTACTGAGTAAAAAAAATGGCGAATGACCTGATTTCTGTTGACAAAGTCGAGTGAAAAATCTATGTCAACGTATTCGTTTTTTAACCTGAGTTTGAGTTTAGGTATGCTTTAAAAAGGTTATTTACGTTAGCAACTGGTTATACGTAACTTGTAACTTTTAAAGAAAAAAACAAAAAAGGAGGAAAATGGATTATGAGTAGAAAGTCTTTAGTACTGTTGGTTGTAGCTGTTTTAACCATGAGCCTGGCCCTTGCCGTATCAATGAGTTTTGCTTCTGACAAAGGTGAAGCTGAAATTACCCTCAATGCTGACGGCAAGAAACCTGCAGTATTCCCGCATGCTGCCCATCAGGAAAAACTTGGTGACTGCGGCACCTGTCATCATAAGGATGTAGATGGTAAACGGACCCCCATTGCTGAAGGGGATGCGGTTGCTAAATGCGATAGCTGCCACAATGCTGATTTTGCCAATGAAACGCTGCGCACCTGGAAGGATATCGGCCACGGTCAGTGCAAGGCATGCCACACCGAGATGAAAGACCAGGGTGCACCCACCAAGTGTGGCGATTGCCATCCTAAGAAAGAGTAAGCTAAAGTCATTGTTTTGTAACTTTTTAAAAGGCTGCCTGTATGAGGCAGCCTTTTCTATTTGTTCGCCCAGCAGGAGCAATTACTTTGGAATTTGCGGGCAGGTCCTTTAAATAAATCTGGGGGTGTCACCCTTTCGTGTTCGGCATTAACTGTGAGAAAGAAAACTGGCTACGTGTAAAAAATATCTCAGGACTTCTTAATACAGAAAACCGGAAAGTTTTAATACTGATTACATGAAAACAGTGAACTGTTCGCAGTCAGGTTTTTTAAGACTATGAAAACAAAAGAATATACGGTTTCTTTGGTACTTGGCAGTGGTGGAGCAAGGGGCCTGGCTCATATAGGGATTATTGAATGGCTGAATGAGAATGGTTTTGATATCTGTTCCATTGCCGGTTCTTCAATGGGTGCCCTCATTGGGGGCATCTATGCCGCCGGCAAGCTTGATATATATAAAAACTGGGTACGGGCCCTTGAAAGAACAGATGTAATACGTTTACTTGACGTGTCGTTCGGCAGAACAGGACTGTTTAAAGGGGAGCGTATCATTAATGCCCTCAAGCAATTGATCGGTGACAGCAATATTGAGGAGCTGCCGATCTCTTTTACTGCTGTGGCAACTGATATTGAAACGGAAAAAGAAGTGTGGCTGAGCAAAGGGCCGCTGTTTGATGCCATAAGGGCATCAATCGCGATTCCCACAATCTTCACACCCTTTAAGTATGAGGGGAAGAAGCTTCTTGACGGCGGACTGGTTAATCCGATTCCAATTGCCCCTACACTGCGTGATCTAACCGATATTACAATTGCCGTCAATCTCAGCGGCAAAGACAGTATTCGGCATAAGATTTCAAATGTCAGGAAACAGAGAAAGAATCATGAAAAAACATACCGCAACTCGATAACCGATTTTATTGAAGGACTCTATCGGAAGATGGAACACAAGGGGCCTGAAGACCTGGGGCTGTTTGATATTGTTTCGCAATCCATAGACACCATGCAAAACACCATAGCCAGCTTCAAGCTCGCTTCCTATTCGCCCGATATCATTATAAATATTCCTAAAAATGCCTGCCGATTTTTTGAATTTGAGAAAGCAGATGAAATGATAGAGATCGGCCGAAGCAAGGCCGGTGAGACGTTATCTCATTTGCATGATGTGTAGGAGCGGATGAAACAGTTGCTGAAATGTACCTGCTGGAGCGGGAAGGATGGACAAGAAGGGGATCTGGGTTTTTTCCGGGTCTCTGTAGCCAATAGGTAAGTTTTTTACAGCAGGCCTTGGGGGAATTATTCTGACATTAGAGAAAAAGAAATATTATCTATATAAATTTTTGTATCATTATCAAACCATTCACTTAATTCCTCAAAATATTTACTTTCATCATCCCCCATTGAATACCCCTTAAGCGGGAAATCAATGCTTATAATAAAGTTGCAATTCTGATTACGTAAAAACTGGTACCCCATGTCTCTGATATTATGTAAGTATTGTTTGTCAGTGAAAAGATTGCCCTCTATCAGCTTTTCGCCTTCGGTTTCCCAAAGTGCAAGATTGTTTTTTGCCGCATGAAAAGATTCATCGTTAAACTGTAACCTGGAAGAGAAAGAAATTTCTTCCGAGAATTTTCTCAAAGAACGGTTGGGGTTGGTGTTTTTATAAAACAAAGAACAATAATCCAGCAAGCCCTCAAAGTTCAGTTTAATTGAATGCACTACTCCTTTTAAGGTAAAGTATGACTCCAGAACGGATAATTCATTTTTGTAAATATCAGAATGAATAAACTGATTCACTTTTATCTCTAAAAAAACTAATTCGATGTTTTTCATGGTTTCTCCTGCCCATGTTCAGTTCAAAGTTAGGCTCAAAAGCATCAACGCCGGTTCAGGGCCATGATATATATTCATTTAGGCATAAAGTTGTTAACTGGTAATATTATGGCAAGAATTGTGGTCGTTGATCTTTGGGTTTTCATGCGTCGCAGTGTTAACTTCCAGGCATATCCCAACACTGCCAATATACCCAATTTTTCAGAATACCTCAGCAATTTCTTGCAACGACTTTGATGCCGGATTTGCTTTAACACATTGTTTCAGTAAAGGGGGCTTTGCCTCTGAGAGAACGATTATTGTATCAGAGGGTAGACTGACAAATAAAATCCAACTGTGTCAGCAGGGAGGGAATGAAGAGTTTAGTGGAAGAACTGGTATATTTTCAACCCTGGTCCTCCGGTGCGCTGTTTTTGTCCGGCAGGGGATATTCATCCTCCAGAATCTGCCTGTTTTTGATCGAAAAATTCTTTTCAATTTCCTCTCTGCTCAACCCCATGAATTGTAAAGAGCATCCCTGGGCATATACCTCGCCTTTTTTGTCGGTTTTCAATGTCCACAGCCTGCAGTATCGTTGCATACAGCGTGCATGCTGCCATTTATTTTTTGCTTCACCGAAGCCGACAATGGAAAGCCCCTTGCCCGTTTGTGCCATGCCAAATGGGCACATATCAAAGAGCTGGTAAGTTTTTTCTGTTTTGCTTGGGGAAATAACCTTATCTTGATTTTCTTTTACCAATTTGGCAATTTCTTCCTGCCGCTGGGCATGGAGAATTTTTGCCTCTTGCTCCTGCCTCTTTTTGTCCTCCAACTCCTTCTGCTGTTTTTCTTCCGCCTCTTTTCGCTGCCGCTCCTGCTCCTCTTTTTGTTTTCGTTCTTCCTCTTCCTTTCGTGCTTTTTCAGCTTCGAGCTTTTGCAGTCTTTCTGCTTCTTGCTTTTCTTTCTGTTCCTGCTCTTCCTTTTTCAGCCGCTCCTGTTCTTCTTTTCGTTTGCGTTCTTCCTCATCCCTTCGTGCTTTTTCAGCTTCGAGCTTTTTCAGCCTTTCAGCTTCTTGCTTTTCTTTCTGTTCCTGCTCTTCCTTTTTCAGCCGCTCCTGCTCCTCTTTTTGTTTGCGTTCTTCCTCTTCCCTTTGTGCTTTTTCAGCTTCAAGCTTTTGCAGTCTTTCTGCTTCTTGCTTTTCTTTCTGTTCCTGCTCTGCTTTTTTCAGCCGCTCCTGCTCCTCTTTTCGTTTGCGTTCTTCTTCCTTCTTGAGTTTTTTCTGCTTGGCTTTCCGTTCTTTTTCCCGTTGTTTTTCAAGCTCGGCCAACTCCTGCCGGGCCTTGTCCTTTTCAAAAATAATCCCACACGAAGGACATTCGTAGTCCGGGTAAAGAAGGTTGTCCTGTATGGTTCTTTCGTATTTGCAGTTAGGGCAGACTTTCATGATAGATACTCCTTGCTTGGCGTATTGAGGAAAATCTCAACTTTTTCAGCATGCTATATATACCAAAAACTTTTAAAAGCGTACAGTCGTGATAAGGATATAATTTGTAATTGGCTAAGGGGTATACTATTTGTAATTCAGTGCAAGGCGAGATTGATATTTCATCTTATCGTGTAATAAATTATGCTTAATGCAGGATGTGTGGAATTGTTTTTATCATGAAAAATTTTATGTCAGGTTATCTTAAGTGACAGAAACCAATTCATACCAAGGGAATCATGGCTGGACCCTAATTTTTACTTTAGGCGCATCAGCCATTTTGCTGGTTATGGCTCTCCTGCTGTTTAGCGGGTGCGGGGCTAAGAAAAAAGCCCCTGAAGCCGAGGTGAAGCTGGATCCGGGCAGCCAGAGGATAGCGGGCTGGCATGCCCTTATCCTGGAAACGCGTGATGCCTCTGAAATGGAAAAACTGGTATCAGTTAACAGTTTTTTCAATAAGCTTGAGTTTGTGGATGATCTCTATCACTGGGGAAAAGATGACTACTGGGCCACACCCCGGGAAATGCTGGCCAGCAACGGCGGCGACTGTGAGGATTTTGCCACAGCCAAGTATTTCACCCTGCGCCAGCTGGATATTCCTGATGAAAAAATGCGCCTTATCTATGTAAAATCACTGAAACTGAAACAACCGCATATGGTTTTGGGCTATTATGCTGAAGCGACTGCAGATCCCCTGATACTGGATAACCTGGTCAAGGAAATTCTCTCAGCTCCTGAACGGCCGGATCTCATTCCAATATACAGTTTTAACGGCCAGGGACTGTGGCTGGCCAAGCAGGAGAGTACGGACCGTTTAGGCGGCTCCGAACGGTTGAGCCTGTGGCAGGAACTCCAACTCCGTTTTAATCAGGAAGCCGTTGCCGGGCCAATGCCGAATTAAACAAAGCGTTTTGAAGATACTGCATCTGATCTCAGAACCAAATGTAGAGAGCAAAAACTTATTCAGTCTGTCAGGTAACAACCATGGCATGAGTGTGACAGAACTGATGGTGGCGATCTGTATTGTCGCCATTGTTGCTGCAGCTGCAATCCCGTCCTACATAAGCTATGTACAGCAGGCCAGGGTTGTTTCCCTCATAATCCCGCGGCTGCATCTAATTGAAACCAATATCAGTTATTTTTATTCCCTGCATGACAAGTTGCCAGGCAGCTCTGATATTGCGGAGATTTTAAAGGATATTGATGCGGAAGACCTGGACATCGCCCTGACAAACGGCACAGTTGCTTTGACCATCAAAGCCGGGAAGAAAAGCTCCAAGCTGCATATTCTGGATGGGAAAATACTGGTGGCATCCCCTATAATAACAGAAGAAAAGATAGTTGGGTGGCATCTTGCAGGCGAGTTGGCGGACAGACTGGGAATAAACTACTAAAATTTTGGAGCCGGAGGAAAACTGGAGTGCAGGCGCTTAAGTATCCTCGCAGCAAGATAATTAGCGTGAGCAGACGCTCATGACCTGTTTCATATCTGTTTTTCCAAGAAAGGTATTATGGATGCCATCCTGGAGCAGGGTTATCATGCCCTGCTTGATAGCTATATCCCTAAGATCCTCTACCAGGCACCGTTCAATAATCTGCATCTTCATCGGACGGTCGCCTAAGAGCAGTTCATAAAGCCCCATTCTGCCCTTGTAGCCGACCTCATTGCATTTCCTGCATCCCTTGGGCTGGTAGAATTTCAAGTCATCGGTATAGGCTATGTTGAGCCGTTCATCATAATATTTGCCGTAAATACCTTTGATGTGATCAAACTCAACCTTATCGGGTTGGTAAGCCTCTTTGCATTCGGGGCAGAGAACACGGGTCAGGCGTTGCGCCAGAACACCCAGTAGGGCATCGGCAAAGTTAAAGGGGTCCATGCCCATGTCAATAAGGCGGGTGATGGTTTCAGGGGCAGAATTGGTGTGCAGGGTACTGAAGACCAGATGGCCTGTAAGTGAGGCCTCAATACCCATCTTGACGGTTTCGTGGTCGCGCATCTCGCCCACCATGATGACATCGGGATCAGCACGCAGAAAGGAGCGCATGGCCTGGGCAAATGTGGGGCCGACCTTGGGGTTGACCTGGAGCTGGCGTAATCCGACCTGGGTAATCTCTACGGGGTCTTCCGCGGTCCAGATCTTTCTCTCCGGTTTATTAATATAGCCAAGCGCTGAATGCAGGGTTGTTGTTTTACCGGAGCCTGTGGGGCCAACGACCATGATGATGCCGTAAGGTTTCTGGATAATGCTGACAAACCGTTCGTAGGTCTCCTGACGCATCATTTGTTCAAGCGGTATGGGTTCGGCAGATGCCAGGAGTCGCATAACAACATCTTCGTTTTTGCCAGTTGTCGGTAATGTGGCAACACGGAGTTCGAGAATTTTATTGTTTGCGGTTTTAAATCGGATCTTTCCGTCCTGGGGCTTCCTTCTTTCGGAAATATCCATTTTTGCAAGCACCTTAATCCTTGAGATAACGGAGCGGATATAGGAGCTGGGGACACTCAAAGCCTGCTGGCAGCTGCCGTCAATGCGGTAGCGGACAACCGCCTCCTTTTTGAGACCGTAGGGTTCGATGTGGATGTCCGAGGCCATCTGGTGATAGGCATCCTCTATTATTTTGTTCACCAGGAGGACAACTGCATTATCATTGATGTTAGTATCATCGGGTATATCATCATCATCCTGATAATCAAATTCGGATTCCTGTTCTTTTAATTCAATAAGTATATCTTCTACAGACTTATTGGTAGCTGTGTCCTCACCCTTTCTGACTTTCATTGCTCTCCGGAAGGAAAGCAGGAACTGCTCAATATCCTCCTTCAGGGCAAAGCAAAGCTGCACATTGGGAGCACGGTACAGCTGCTGGACCTCCAGGATCTTGCTGTGGTTGTTCGGGTTGTTTATGACCAGGAGGAGCTCTTTATTTTCTAAATTCAGCGGCACGCAGAGGCCGCGAAGAAAAAAGGCGATATTCTTTCCCTTGATATATTCCAAGGGGTTATAGTGCGTAACGGTCAGGTCTTCGTAGGGGATGCCGTAAAACTGCGCCAGGGCCTTTCCCAGGTCCTTTCTTCTTAAGTCAAAGTCATCGATCAGGACACTTTCCACATCCCTGTCATCCTTTTCAGCCCTACTGATGGCTTTTAACACTTCATCTTCAGACAGGAAGCTGTTTTGGACAAGAATGCTGTAGGGCGGGGGAATTGCACCACTTGACGGCAATCGTTTTATATTGGAGGTTTGCTTCTTTTTGCTGCTGGGCAGATGCTCTGCTACAAAGCGTCCAAGAGCCTGGGCAATAGCGCTAATATTTTCAACATCTTCCTTGGAGAACCTGGTGCTGCTTTTTTTGTTCAGAAGCTGAATAACACCAAACAGATTCTGCTGGCAGTAGACCGGTGCAGACAGAATCTGTTTGGTTACGAATTGGGTTTGATCATCCCACGCTCGGTTGAATTCAAGTTCCGGGTCTAATTTCTGCAGTTCATTCTTATCGTAGGCGTCAACAATGTTAACAACTGATCCTGTAGAGGCGACAAAGCCAGCGACACTGGTCTTGTCGATGGGCAGGCGGATATCCTTGCGCAGGCGGCCTGTCTTAACTTTTGAAACTATCTGCTTATTTTTGTTGTCAGCAAAGTAAATAGTAAAGGTCTCAGCATCAAAATACCCCCGCATTTCCTCTTTAAGGCTGTTGAGGAGTTCAATGACACTCGAAGCGGAACGGAAAAGATTGGCAAGCCGTATCTCATCCTTGTAGCGTGATGAAAAAGATTGATTGTCAGAGGATGATTCGTTCTGGGCGGGGTATGCGACCATATATTTCCTTTGTAAAAATAGGCTGTCTATCGTGATTCAGTGTTTGCCCAATTCTGTTTTTACCATAAATAAAGATAATTTGTCAAAATAACAGCCTTTTAATCCGGAATTTTTTATGCAAGATACGTTCCTGAACCAGGAGGAAATTAGCCGGATGACATAATAGTAAGTTTTTTTGAGAGAAAATTTATATTTTCAAAGGGGTAGCGGCTTTGCAGGCTGCCTGTTACAAACTCGGATAAAAATTAGGGCATAATCCTATGATGTGTTATTTAGTTTGCCTTTTAAGAGGCCAAGTTATATCATTTATGCAATTGATCCGATTGGCCATAAGTATTTTCCAAAAACCTTTTCAAATGGAGGAAAACCTATGGGAAAAAGGACCCTGCTGGTAGGAGCACTCATGGTTTTTGTTTTTTCATTCACATTGGCTGTGGCAAAGCATCACACTGCTGAGGAGAGGGGAAAGGCGCATTTTAACAATCCAGCCTTTGCCGGCGGCAAAAAAGCATGCAGCACCTGCCATCCTGATGGAAGAGGCTTGGAAGGGGCTGGTGCAAAAACAAAATTCAGTATTATGGGCGGAGAACAGGGAAGTCTGGAAGAAGCAATAAATATCTGTATTGTCATGGCAAATAAAGGAAAAGAACTTGACGTCACGTCCACTGAAATGCAGGAAATATCAAGTTATATCAAGTCGTTGGGAACAAAGTAGACACCGCGTTGCCCTAACTGCAGAACAGGGAATAAATTAAAAACCCCATAGCGTCAGGTTTTTATTGTACCCTGAAAGAAACGGTATGCAGCACTATACCTGAGGGTTCCTGCAGTTCAACCTTCCAGTTGCCTTTCAGGCCTCCAAGCTTCTTGCTGGAATAGGTTCTCCACCGCCCGCCTTTTGAAAGCGGCAGCGACACCCGGGCCATTTCTTTATTTTTCAAATACCAGACAAAACTGACCGTTGTGTCATGTTCAACGGCTGTTGCCTCAAGAAAGCAGAATACTTTTTCCGTATCTACAGTAAATATGTCAGCAATTTCGATAGGCTCCCTGTCGGCAATTCTTTCACACATGACCATGCGGCTGATTATAAATCCAGGATCGTCCATGGAAGATGCCGGAGAGTAGATACTGAGTGACAAAGAGACTGCTGTAACAATTCCAACAATAATCGGACTTAATTTCATACGGGATCTCCTTGAAATTTTTTTTAATTTTTTGTTTTACGCAGAAGAATACTCCAGCCGGGAAAGCAAATGCTGCAATTGGGTCAGGTCCTGGATGTCTGCAGCCAGGATTTTGCCGGTCATGCGTCATATGACATAATTACCTGAAATATAATTTATTATATTCTTTAAAAAAAGAAATAATATGAACTGTGCGCACAGTTCAATGTTCAGCTTCTTGGCATTCGTTACACCCCTATGCCTCCTGACTGTAATCATCCATAACAATCCCCAGCCTATCATGGAAAAAAGTTGTGATTAACATAACACTATGATAAAATTCTAAAAGTTTGATGATGGATCGTTTGGATTGATTGTCAAATATAGTAAGTTTTATCTCAGGGCTGTAATTTCTTACAGCAATAAAAGAGTTTCTACATTCTGATAACGGAGGCATATTGATGAAAGCAATTCTCAGGTGCATAGGGGGATTTGTAATTGGAACTCTCATCTTTGGATCCGGGTATGCTCAGGCGGAAACGCTGCAGGATGCAGTACAGCATATGCTGCAAACCAATCCGGAAGTCAAATCATTGGCCTATAACCGCCTGGCTCGCGACCAGGAGATCATCCAGGCCCGCGCCGGCTACCTGCCTATTATCGACATCTCTTACGGTGCCGGGGTCGAGGACCAGAAGCATCCATTAGACGATACCACCTATCCGCAGTCGACAATTTTAAGTCTCCGCCAGAATGTCTTTCGTGGATTTGCCGATCAGTATGAAATGAAGCGCCAGGAAGCTCGGGTCAATTCAGCAGCCTACCTGCTGCAGGGCACCTCAGAGAATATTGCCCTGGTGGCCTCGCGGGTATATCTGAACGTTCTACGCCAGTTGGAACTTCTTGACCTTGCCAAGGAAAACCTTATCACGCACCAGCGCATCTATGATCAGATCAAACTGAGAAGCGAATCCGGCATAGACCGCAAAGCGGACCTTGACCAGGTCATGGGACGCCTGGCCCTGGCTGAATCCGATGTAATTCTTTCTGAGGCAAACGTTGCAGATTCCCGGACCGACTACCAGTTTGTAGTCGGGCGCATACCTGCAGACCTAGTCAAACCCCAGCCGGTCGATGCCGTTATTCCCGCCTCCATGGATGAAGCACAGCAGCTGGCCCTGGAAAACTATCCCATCCTGAAATCCGCCGAAGCAGACCTGCAGGCCAGGGAAGCACAGCATGCAGTTGCCAAGAGCAACTATTATCCCAAGCTGGACATTGCAGTTGACCAAAAATGGGAAGATGATGTCGATATCCCTGGTTACCAGGAAGAATTGAGTGCTGTGGCCTTTGTGCGTTTCAATATTTTTAACGGCTTCAGCGATAAGGCCCGTATCGCTGAAACCAGTCATCTTATCAGTGAGGCCAGGGAGGTCCAGAACAACACCTACCGGCAGATTGTTGAGTCTATTCGCCTTTCGTGGGTTGCATTCAAGTCAGCCCAGAATAGGATTACTTACCTTGAAAATTATGTCAAAGCAACCGGAGCAACTGCAGAGGCCTTTTCGAAGCAGTGGAATATCGGCAGGCGGACCATGTTTGATGTTCTTGATATTGAGGCAGAATTGATCAACTCCAAGATCGAACTGGTCAATGCCCAATATGACAAAACCTATGCCCAATACAGACTGTTAAGCGGCATTGGACAGCTGGTCCATACCCTGGGGCTGCAATGGCCTGAAGAAAGCAAGGTCGAAGAAGATGACCAGGAGAAGGAGAAGGAAGAAGCGCCACAGGAGGATAAATCAGCTGCAGGGGGTGAAAATAGCCCGGATAAGCAAGGTATATCCTCTATAGTCGATCTCTCCTCTGGATTTCCCGAGGCAGTATAGATTGTTGCAAATTAGAATTTCACATTGTTAAAATAGGGCAGCAATTTTTTTGCTGCCCTATTTTTTTTACAAAGCTCCGCCAGTCCCAACCATATTTGCAGGGGCTTCTCACCATAAGAAGAGTTTTCTATTATTCAATCATTGTGGTCAAACATATTGATAAAATAGAATCGTTAGTGTTGGTCTTTGTTTTTTTCTCGTTTTGGGTCGGCATTGCACCGGTCATTGCCGGGGAAGATTTTCATCTGTATCCTGAAGTTCTGGCTAAAGCAGAATTGGAATATGGCAAGGATGCACGGGCACTCCTTATTGCCTGGGAAGAGCTCATAATACAGGATACCCACCAGAATGATCTGGAAAAACTTGCGAAGGTCAATGATTTTTTCAACCGGATGGAGTTTGTTGATGATAGTGTCCATTGGGGCGAAAAGGATTACTGGGCGACTCCCATAGAGTTTCTCGGCACCCGGGGCGGAGACTGCGAAGATTTTTCCATCGCGAAATATTTCACCCTCAAAGCCATGGGCATTGATGAGGAAAAACTAAATCTCACATATGTAAAAGCCCTTAATTATAATGTCCATCATATGGTACTCACTTATTTCAGTACGCCGGACGCTGAGCCCCTCGTCCTGGATAATCTCGTAAGCGAAATAAAACCCGCCTCACAACGGACAGACCTGATTCCAATATACAGCTTTAACGGTACTGGTTTATGGCTTGCAAAGCAGCGCGGAAGAGGCAGGTTGGCCGGAAGCAGCAGCGGACTGCATCGTTGGCAGGACCTGATACAGAGAATGGCAGAGGACAAGAACTAGGGGTACGGGACTGAAAAGATGTTAATTCGGGTCTGTATTTTAAATATGGCAACTGGAGAGAATACAGATAAAAATATGATCTGGGAAGCCGGCACCAGCTCCAATAAAGATTTGCGCCAGATGCCTTCGGATCATAAATCATGCTTTAAAACTAGGGGTAAATCATGACACTTTACCGACAGCTCGTTATTTTTACTCTGGTCCTGTTCATTATCCTGTTTACCGGCACATGGCTGGCAAAGTTGGAGAGTACCAGGTCTTTCCTGGTCGACCAGTTGGATTCGCACGCCCAAGATACAGCCACTTCGCTGGGCGTGTCTATATCCCAGTACAGTAAGGAAAATGACCTGCCCGTAATTGAGGGCATGATCAATGCAGTATTTGACCGGGGATACTACCGAATTGTCAGATATAAGGATTCCGGGGGCAATGTCCTTATAGACAGAGTGCTGGATGTCAACATTGAAAATGTACCCCAGTGGTTTATCAGCCTGGTTTCATTAAAAACACCTGAGGCAACGGCAAATGTCATGGCAGGCTGGCAGCAGGCCGGCACCATTTATGTTAAAAGCCACCCCGGATATGCGTATAAGACCCTATGGGAAAATGTTGTACGCATGTCGATATGGTTTCTGGTCTGTGGGATTTTTGTTCTCGCTGCAGGGGGGGTGGGGTTGCGGCTGCTGCTGCGTCCACTTACTCTGGTTGAGCGGCAGGCAGATGCTCTGTGCAAGAAACAATATGAGATCCAGAAGCAGCTGCCCAGGACCAAAGAACTGCGTCGCGTGGTAGAAGCCATGAACCGCATGACCACAAAAGTCAGGGACATGTTTGAGGAGCAGCTTTCCATAGCAGAAGGACTTCGCAAACATGCCTACCATGATTCCCTGACAGGGTTGGGAAACAGACGCTATTTTGAAAGTCAGATAAGTGCCAGGCTTGACCGGCGGGAAAGCAAAACCAAGGGGTTTGTCTTGCTGCTTCAGGTCAATAATTTACATGAATTGAATCAGCAGAAAGGATTCCAGGCCGGCGACGAACTCCTGCAGCGGTTCGGGGCTTTGCTGCAGGAAGCTACTAAAAAGGATGCAAACGCTGTCCTGGCCCGCTTAACCGGGGGAGATTTCGGGATCTTTATGCCTGACGGTTCTTCATGGGAGGCTGAAGCGCTGGCTGAAGCTGTTACTTCTCAATTGAATCAGCTTGCGGTTGAACAACTCACTCTGACGGATAATGTCGCCCATGCCGGTGCGGCAAGTTATGAAAGCTCCACCACTATGGGACGTCTGCTGTCCGAAGCAGACCTGGCCCTGCGGTCCGCCCAGCAGGCCGGCCCGAATAAATGGGATTTACGCACCATTACTGCAGAAACAGATAAAGCTCCCCTGGGGCAGCAGCAGTGGAAAGATACCCTTGACCAGGCATTATCTGAGCGCAGGATCACCCTGTTTGCCCAGCCGGTTGTCAATACCTATGACCGAAATCATATAATCCATCTTGAGATTTTCTCCAGGATTATAAAGGATGACGGCACCCTTTTGAGTGCCGGCTTGTTTATGCCCTTTGCAGAACGTCTGCACCTGGTTTCCTACCTTGACCGTATTGTTCTGGAAGACGTAATGCTGCTTGATGGAGACAGAGTGGGCATTGAGCGGGTGGCGGTAAATGTGTCGCCTGCATCGCTGCAGAATGACTCATTTCGCCGGTGGCTTGTGTTTGCCATAGAAAATCTACCGCAAAATGCTCCGCGGATTAATTTTGAATTTGCAGAGTTTGGGGCAGTCCAGCACCTTGAAATCATAAATGAGTTCAGTTCAGTCGTGAGGAAATACGGACATCTTGTCGGTCTTGATCATTATGGCCAGAGTTTCTCCCATTTGGGCTATCTGAAGTCTCTGATGCCAGATTATGTCAAGATTGACAGGGCATACACAGGTGAGCTGAAGGATGCGGCAAGTGACTCAAGATTCTTTATCGGCTCTCTCTGCAGTGTTGCACACAGCCTCGATATAACTGTAATTGCTGAAGGGGTTGAAACTGAGCAGCAATGGCAGCTGCTTAAAGAGCTCAACCTTGATGCAATACAGGGATATATCATTGACAGGCCGAAGCCGTTAACTGAAAAGAAATAGAGGGGGCAAGTCAGGGAATGGTGCAGAACAGGGGAAATTGTTGAGAATACCGGCAGTCCAGCTAAATTATATCATCCACCATCAGGCTATCAGGGCCGATCCTTTCGCGCACCCGTTTACGCTCATTGATTTTTGCCTGCGCTGCTTCGGGCAGCTCTGTAAAAAGAATAATGTTCTTCTGGATAAGGAGATCTATCAGATCCTCAAGTATGCGGATGATGCTGATATCAGAGAGTGACAGCAGCTGCACCCAGGGGTCTGTGTCGACATTCTTGTCAAGAAATCCAATAATCTCCTCATCCATTATGGATTTCTGCTCTGCTGCCCCTGGTTCAGGTTTATTGTGCAAAGCTACAATGTTCCCGGCAGCATCTCTTTCTACATACAGCATAATTGTGCTCCATCAGCAAGAGTTGATCACATATTATTTTATAAGCTATTTTGAAGTGTTATCCAACAAAAAATGGACATCTCCTTATTTTTACACTAATTTATATTTACCCGGCAGGATTAATACGTTAAAAATGGGTGGGTGTTAATGGTCTTGCCTTACTTATACTTCTCTTAGCCGGATCAACAAATCAATGCCAGAAAATGATGCCCAAACCCCTCAGGGTGACTGGAATCTTGGAGGGGATACTGATAGCCATGATGATCCGCTGCTGGATTGTCTCATGCAGCTTGCCAAGCTGCATGGCCGCCCGGCAACCCGAACAAACTTGAGCTCGGGCCTTCCTTTAGTTCACAATCGCCTGACTGTCGAACTGTTTTCCAGGGCTGCAGATCGTGCCGGCCTGTCTTCCCGCATTCTCCGCCGTTCTCTAGACAGGATTACCAATATGCAGCTTCCCGTGGTCCTGCTTCTCAATGAGCGCAAAGCATGCATTCTCGTCGCCATTGAGGATGGGGGCCGACAGTTGCGCATACTGCTGCCTGAAACAGGAATGGGGGAAAAAAAAGTCACTAAAAAGGAACTGGAGGATATCTATACCGGCTACGGGATATTCGTACGGCCAAAATTCCGCATTGATCGGCAGACTGTTGATGAAATAAGCCCCACAACTTCTAAAAGAGGCTGGTTCTGGGGAACAATTTTTGAGTCCTGGCGGATTTACCGCGATGTTTTTATTGCCTCATTCCTGATCAATGTCTTT
>Ga0209536_100003775_pt1 | contig 24173 bp, 18 predicted proteins | sample DeeMarSeWOR28_12_FD_187461 | JGI IMG/M metagenome (GOLD analysis project Ga0209536, IMG submission 187461) | Marine sediment microbial communities from White Oak River estuary, North Carolina - WOR-2-8_12 (SPAdes) (version 2) | ecosystem: Environmental > Aquatic > Marine > Intertidal zone >...
CAACCGATCCAGCCAATGTATTGTTAGCGCCCGAGCCGACAATAGTTTCCCCAGTAGGCGCTGCATTCACGGTTAGTACAAACTCGTCGGATACACTCAATCCACCCGTATCCGTTGCCGTAACAACTATCGCCAGCGCACCAACGTTTGTACTACCGGGCGTACCAGAGAACGAGCCGGTTGCGGCATCAAAACTTAACCAATTCGGCAACGGTGAACCATCGGCCTGCGTTGCGCTATAGGTTATCGAATCTCCCGCATCGATATCGGCAAAGGTGTCCGATGGAATGGTGTAACTAACGGCCATATCTTGGTCGACACTGAAATCGGCGATTTCGTTTTCAACGGTTGGAGCATTATTCGCTACGCCTGGAGGAGTAAACACATCCCCCGTATGTGCGTAATTGTAGGCATACTCGCCTCCCGCAAAACCTTCCGTGTCTGTAATATCGAAATTAGCCAACATTTCTGGCGTGAACAAAGGAACAAGCTCGTCATTGTATCCCGCGGCCAATAGCTCATCAAAACGAGCATTGACTATACCTTCCAGATCAAACACGGCATCGTTGTCGCCACCCAAAAACTGTATCTTTTCAATCACACCGTCTTCAACGAATAAGTCGCCGCCATCCTCGTACGAATAAGACCACTCGATCCAAAGCCACGAATCGGAGCTGCTCATGTACAGATCCAATTCAATATATACTTCGCCATTCCAAGTATCCTGGTAAATATAGGCTAAAATCTCCTCGGGATTGTATCCTCCACCGAAAGAAATGGTGTCGCGGCCAGCCTCGCCATTTAAGAATAGTCCGTCGGAGACTCTGTCGACAATCAGATCACCGGGATTAAACAGATAAACATCATCTCCGAATCCACCAGTTGCTCGGTCGCCGTCTTCATCGCCGGTACCGCCCACCAAAACATCGTCTCCCTCGCCGCCGTCCAGCCAATCGTCGAATTCGCCACCCAGAAGCAAGTCATTGCCAGCGCCTCCGTTTAAATCATCATAACCCGCTTCGCCAAAGATTATGTCGTTGCCGTCGTAGCCAAAAACATAATCATGGCCAGCGCCAGCATAAATGATATCGTGGGCGAAGGTGCCTTCGATGTCATCCGACTGATCCGTACCGTAGATCGTTTGAACCTCGGTGATATTCACAGTAACCGTAAAAGTGTCACTGACAGCCAATCCACTGGAATCTATGGCGGTGACCATAATCTCCTGATCACCCGCATCAGCTATTGTGGGAGTACCACTAAATACACCCGTTTCTGAATCAAAACCCAACCAATCAGGCAACGGCTCGCCATTAGCCAGCGTTGCATTATAGGTGAGCGAATCATTCTCATTGACATCAGAAAATGTATTCGCGGGAACCGCAAAATCAAGCGCCACATCTTGATCAATACTGATATCACTAATCGGATTATCAAGGGTGGGTACATAGTTATCCGTAATAGGGCGACTATTGATATAACCAGTATGCGCATAGTTATAAGCGTATTCACCACCAGCAAAACCAACTGAATGGGTTATGTCAAAGTTGGCGAGTACCTCAGGCGTAAACAATGGTATGTATTCACCTTCATCGCCAGCGGCCACTAACTCATCGAACCGAGCATTGATAATCCCTTCAAGGTCAAATACACCATCGTTAGTACCACCTAAAAATTGGATACGCTCTATGGAGCCATCTATAGAGCGCATCTCACCTCCAACTAATTCAGACTCTGAGAGAACTAGGAATATGTACTCATCAGTAGCGCTATTGTACAACTCCAACTCGGAATAACCCCAGGAACCATCCCAATCGTAGTGATAGAGAGACGCTTGAATATCGCTAGGATTTATTCCTCCGCCCAAGGATAAAGTATCCAGTCCGCCGTTTCCTGCATCCCACTGACCATCGTTTATATATTCTTCATCCGGGGCTTCTCCGGCATTTATTACATAGACGTCATTACCGATGCCTCCATATAGGTCATCGAAATCCATGCCACCGATAAGCAGGTCATTTCCTGCGCCACCATAGATATCATCGTATCCCGAACCACCTAGTAGAACGTCATCGCCTCCTAAACCGTCGATTACATCATCTTCACCCATACCGTAAACAATATCCGCGGAATCCGTACCATTTATGTAGTCAGTATCTACAGTGCCAAGTAAATCGCCTGGCTGTGGGCCTTGATAATCAATTTCCGGGAGAGGGGCTAATTCGTACAGTTGTGATTGTGTTAGCGTGGCGTTATTAAACTCGAAAATTTCGATACCAAAACCTATGGCATCACCAACGCCTCGCATTTCCACTATCACGGAACTGTCTGGATTTGACTTTGATGTGATGACTAGCTGTGGTCTATACCTTGTATCACTGACATTCCAATTAAACTCGACATCTTCCAGCTTTGCATTAACACGCAATCGATCATTATCCAGCGTAAATTCCTCACCCCAAACCCGAGCCACCTGATCTATTAACGTCGGGACGTCCGCATCAATGGTATTCCTCAAAACGAATTCAGCCTCTTGCTGAGAAACACCCAATTCTTCCAAAAAATAGTTATAAAAATCACTGGAAGAAGCAATCAAGCCATCGTCAACAATGACATCGGTAGTTTGACCGTCGAAGCCAACCAAATAAGTATCTGCACCTGCACCGCCATAGAGCCAGTCATAGCCATTTCCACCGGCTATCTGATCTTCACCACCGAAGCCGTAAATAGTATCGTCTCCTTCTCCGCCGTATAGGAAGTCCGTGCTAAATCCACCATCAATTCGGTCATTACCACTGCCACCATCAATGATGCTAATAGCATAGTTTCTTTGCCCCCAAGAGTACTGTTGGCGCAGGCCATCCCAATATGTATACCTTGTGCTTGCACCAATATCATCGTTTCCGCCGCCCATATTGATTGCTTGTATGGATTCTGTTGTGACATGAACCGGCACTTCGATTGACAGTCGACTCGACTGGTTGGCGTAACCGGGTTCACCTTCATAGATAACATCGATAACCGTCGCCTGATAGGATGCTCCTGAAATCGTGTTTAGTGAATCCGCATCTAACAACAACCTTCCGTTGCGATATTCAGTAAAGTACGATGTACCATCGCTTCTTTCCAGCGTGTCTGCTTGGTCGGTGCCTTCGGTCCTGACCACTTCGACGCGATCCTCATAACGGGAGCCTAATGAAGAATCGATGAACGTGTAAGGTGTGAAAGAACCCAGTGTAGTGGGCCAATAGATTTCATCTCCGATTATAATCGGTTCCACATAATTATTGTTAGGATGAACTTCGATTTGCAGGTTTATTGGCGCATCGATACCATACCCCTTGGTATTGCTATTGTGGGCTTCATTAACCAATTGCACATAGTGTGATTGTTCGAATTCAATCATTACGCTTCTCACCATGTCCGCATCGCTGCCGGAATTCGCCGCGCCAGCGGGACCAGCGAAATCGGCAGTGGTGATTTTGCTGCCGCTGGCAAGTTCAAAATCCCACGCCTCGGGACTGGTGTAATACCCGGTAACCGTTGCGCCGTCTGCGCCGCCGTTCCAGGTCAACACCAAATCGTTGTTAATCCGTTGCGCAGATACATCGCTCGGCAACATACCCGGCTCAAACTTAACTTTGTTAATGGCGCCATCCGAGGTGTCGTCCACCACTGAGATCATCCCGGCAACGTTGCCTACATGATAAGTGTCACTGCCCAAGCCGCCATTTAATATTTCAACACCGTTAGCGCTGGTTAACTCATCATTGCCGCTTGTGCCGCTGATCGCTTTGGCACGCAACTCCAGATCGGAGACGGACCATTGGGTGCCGTCATTGAATTCTACCAATTCGATCTTGGCATCGTCTGAAACATACCAATCCACAATACGGACCTGATTGTTGCCGTCCGCATGAACCAGTGCTAAATCGTTGCCGTCGCGCACCACTCTGATATCGTCGGGCCCAATACCGTAACCGAATTCGACAATGTCGGTACCCTGTTCTTCTCGAATTTCATCCGACCCCCAATCGCCTTCGAACACATACCGGTCTTGGTCTTTACCTCCAAACAGCCAATCGTCTCCGGTGCCACCGTTTAAGGTATCATTGCCGTTTTCACCGTAAAGAATATCAGTTTCAGAACCACCATTTAGGATGTCATTGCCGCCACCGCCGTAAAGATAGTCCACGCCGGCGCCACCATCGAGGGTATCGTTACCGATCACATCAATGGCATCTTGATGATTTCGCCAATTAATAGATGTGTCTAAAGTCAGGTAATAAGTGCTGTTCGCGTCCTGCGCTACAGACTCCGCCGATTTATCGCCCCACAGGTAATCGTTGCCATCGTCACCATACAGAAAGTCATCTCCAGCCTCCCCTTGTAAAACGTCGGTATCATCACCGCCGCGTAAGGTGTCGCTACCGGCGCCACCATACAGGTAATCATCCCCCACCCCGCCAATCAGCGTATCGTTTCCAGCATCTTCTATGGCGACATCGTTAACAACTGCGATGCTAGCTGGATAAAGTTCATTGAAGTCCGTATTTACGGGAGCGACAGTTTGGGTTCCTCCTTCCCAAACTAGATAGCCACTGCTATAGGAATCGCCATATAAATGGTCGTTGCCAGATCCGCCAACAAGAGTATCGCCTCCAGCACCACCAAATAAATAATCGTTGTCGCTTTCACCCGCAACGATATCCGCGCCTTGATTGCCGTCGAGCCAGTCATTTCCTGAACCCCCATAAATGGTGTCATCTCCAACTTCCCCATTAGCGGTATCATGGTCCTGGCCACCGTCGATTAAATCGTTGCGCAAGGAACCGAATAGACGATCATCACCTCCGTCACCGAAGAGGTTTGCACCGACAGTGGATGTAGGAAGTGGCCCACCGTTTTGGGAATAATCCAAGATCTCAGTTATGTCGCCATGAATAACATCCGCGCCTGATCCCCCATGAAGCGAAATACCTTCATGAAATTTAATATTATCAACAACAATAATATCGTCCCCGCCATCTCCGTAGACTTGAGAAATTCCTTCAGGAGGGATTGAGCCATTAATATCGGGGTTTTCCTGGCTACTGATTCCGGTTTGATACAAAGTAATTGTTTCGTCAATACTCGAAGCATTAACAACTGCACCGGGAGCTGGTTGATCTGGTTGTCTCAAATGAATTCCCAGTTGTCCCGAGCTGAAATTGTTAATTGTTATTCCTTCTGTAGCCCCCTCTTCGACAATGGTTAAATTTGCTCCAACCACTGTATATACAAAGCGCCTGTCTTCACTCAGATACACCCCTTCTTGACCATTTGGATCTGCAACGCCACCGGTAAGCGTGGCGCCTTGATAAAATACAGTTCCTGATCCGTCAGTGTCTTCAATAGTATCGCCCTTGGTAGCGATATATGTATCAAAATCATCGCCACCTTTTAGCGTGTCTTTACCTGCACCACCATCCAAGTAGTCATCGCCGCTCCCGCCGATTAATGTATCTTCTCCATCTTGTCCGAAGAGATAGTCGTCTTCGGTGCCGCCGTCGATGGTGTCGTTGTTGTCTCCGCCGTAAAGCCAGTCTTCATCAGCACCGCCAAATAGGTAATCTTCGCCTGATCCTCCTCTTATAGCATCATTCCCATTTCCGCCATACAGAACATCATTACCTTCTTTTCCATCAAGGGAATCATTTCCACCCATCCCCAAAATGAGATCGTTTTTATTAAAACCTACTAAAGTTCCGTTATCATTTTTACTCCATTTAACAACTCCACCGCGGACGATATCCGAATCATGACCTACTAACACCTCCCCATCGATAGATGTTGTTAATCCAGTATTGACTACATACTCATCAATCAACTTACTTCGTGCAATATTGAGGTTATCTTCGAGTGTTAAAGAAAATGAGTATCCATACTCATTCGTTAGATTTGCAATTTCAACATAATTCTTTGGTGCATGTTGCCTCCCATTTTCTGACCATGCTGGCGTCTCCCCAAAACGCTTTTCATAATCTACTATTGTGTCTCGATGGCGTGTATACATACTTAAAATATCCACCGCTTCGTTTTCTGTAATATTATCTGGTGTTGTTCCATTTTCATACAAACCGAAATAGTCCGCTTCAAAATATCTTCGTTTTACAACACCTGGGCCATCTTTTCCATTTTTACTTGATCCATAGCGTATCTCGAACCACGCTTCTGCCCTATCACCTGCAATAAGTGCGTTGACCATATTTGATGGGCTAGCTAGAGTGCCAAAATAATTGTTTCCTCCCTGATACCACATGGACATCAACACCGCCTTCTCTCTTGAGTCTGGCATATTAATACCCAGACTTTGCATTCGATGTAGAAATGTTCCATTCTCTGGATTTGTTATTGTACCTGCACCTAATTGCGTACCAATATATAACCTTTTTTCTATTGCCCTTATCAACAAATCTTCTGCTGCTTGTTCACTCGGCAGTGATATTGAAGATATATCCGAAGGAATATTTGTTGCTGAATAAGTTCCTGACAAATTCTGTATCGCAGTAATTTGTTGTGGCGTTAACACCACATTAACGCTAGCTAGATCACTAATTATTTCAGCGCTTGAATTTTGGAGTAGATCGTATCCATACCCAATTGCAATACTTTCATCGCCATCATGGCCTGCTCTTAAGTACGTAGTATTAGTTGGGTCCAATCGTAGCTGGTTATTTTCCGCAACTTTGAGCAAGTAAACCAAATCACCCATCCATGTGGGATTTAATGGATCGAGAAAAAAATTGGTATCGTAACTACTGAGAGACATTTTACTACTCCTACTTCGTGTTTCTTGAATTCTTAATAACAGGTTTCATATAGAACCGACATATTTTTCTTATGCCTGGCGTATCATTCATTATTATTCCTTCTGCAATCACTTTATTATTATGCCTAGTATCATCGGTCATCTTATGATTTAAACTTGAAACCCATGACTTAACATTATTATCCGCATAATAATCTGCGACTAAAGTGTATGATCTTTCCGCTATATGTTTATTGTTAGGCTCTATGCTAGCGATATCATGTTGCAAGTGAAGGTAAATATGACCTTTGTAAATAAATGGCCGTATTTGTCGCCATTCATATATTACGTCATCGGCCAAATAGTCATTTCGTGCAAGAAGGAGATCCTCTTTTAAATATTCTTTTCGAAACCTAATCCTTCCATCATTAAACACTAGTAGCCAGTCACCATCACCACCTTCGTGCGGATTACCCATAAATGCACTTTTTACTACTTGTTCCAATAAGCCATCATTATCTATATCAAATTTGGCATATAAACCCACATCAATATCTTTCCACTCAATGGCCTCAAACTCAGCGCTAGTGGGAAATTTCGAAAAACGCATACCATAATTTCTTTGATCCTGAGTAAAAAGATTATTAAAAATGGATTGTACTTCCTTTTGATAGTCAAATTGCTTTGGCCAGGCATATATTGAATCTGATCCATATGTTGGCTTTAGTGTGCCGGATGTAGGGTAATTTGATGGATAGTATGGGTCAGATTTCCAAGGATAGCGAAATTTTTCGCTATATATTTTCTCCATATGGTTACAAAGAGAATCATCTTTACTCATTTCTAATATGTATTCGTACTCCTGTGTGTAGGGATCGATATCCGCAAAAATTGATTCTGACAAAACTAAAAAACAAATTCCAGCCACACCAAGCTTTTGCAGGTCTTGTTTTTTCATTATGTTCTCCGCTGTCATTTAAGCCATTTTATCTTGTTGCATTATTCATTGTTTCAATAATACCGTTCACCCACACTGTCACTAAACGCGTGCAACCTATAACTTGCGAATCCCAGCATTTCTATATGCGTTCACCATATCGCCTTCAAAGAGTTTTAAAAAGTTAAAACGTTGGTTTTGATAATCGGTAGTGAGCTGTATATTCATAAATAACTTCCTAGATTTTTATTTGATGTGATAGTTAGTCTATTTCTTGAGATTGAAACGATAACTGCATATTCGCACCGTGCCTTCTGGGCGAGCTTTATAAACACGCAGACGGCCGGCTTTGATATCCGATTTGCCTTTGAAGTCTTGGTGGGCACGCCACCATTGGTCAAAATAAGTCTCTCCCTTGTAGAAAAATACATCGTAGTGGACCTTATGTACCGAATCCTCTATTGGCCGGTACCCGTATTTTTCGTCATATAGATTGGATCGTTCACCAGGGAAAAGCGGCCGAAACACCTCACGCCCTTTTCGATTAAGTGGAGGATGCGGCATAACAAGTTCAGTTTTCGTTCGATCTATTCCCTTATAGTCCGGAGTCAGTACAGCTAAAAGCGATCCATATACGCTACCGCAAGGTTTCTCAAAGTAAACCGGTTCGATCTTACCGTCGTTGTCGATATCGAATTCACTCAATATGGGTTTAAGTCCAGACCTAGCCTGCCGATCCACATCGTATTGTTGCCGCGCTTGTTTCATTTGCTCGGGATTACCTTGCCACTCCGGCCATTTTGTCACAAGGTAGTAATACACGGGATTCGCATCCCGCTCCCACAGCAACTCTCCAAACATACGATAAAATGCGTAAAGTGCCTTCCCAGAAGGGGTGATTTCAGCATCCGGTCTTGTCCAGTGTGGCTTATCAAGTCCTTCGATATCTTTGTTGACTTTACGACCGCAAGTCATAGGCACGTTTGGTTTAAACGAATTGAGATTTTTCTCATAAACCTCACACACCTCCACACCATTACCTTCTATCAATTCGTAGTATCCTTCCGCGTAAACACATGCGCTGCTGAGTATACTTACAACTGACAATACAATAATATAAATCCACAAACATGAAACCACTTGCTTGTTCACATTACTTGGTATTTCAAGCCTGTCGGTTGGGGTGACGATAGGAACCCCAACATTTTTATGTTCGTTCACCATAGTTATCTCCTTTGAATGTTTCTGCGATTCCCAAATTAGAGTCAATGCCATCTTTAATCCGCTTTTTCTCAACATCCAACGCTTCGGATAATCAGCACCATCTTTTGTCAATCCCATATCGCACGTCAATGTTCCTGCAATACCACCATATCAACTATACGAAAGTGGTGTTCTAGTTTTACCTTTTTCATTACATTTCTTAAATCTTCAATATTTTAGATTAGTAAACGACTTTTCCTGTTCGCAAGGTTCACGGTGAAGAAATAAGTTCCGCCTTTTTCCTTTGCTCGCCGGTATTGCATATTTTTATTTCAGTTTTTGTCGCTAACGTTTGTGTTGGGGTTCCTATCGTCACCCCAACCTACCGCGCTGTGGTTGCGCCTAGATAGTCAAACGCACATACCTTGTTCACCGTACCATCTTTCAATAAGTACACATTAAACTCTGTAGTAGGGTCATTCCAACGATCAAAGTAGGAAATTCCTTTGTAAGTAAACACATCGTACATGGAATACGCCCAGCCGCCTGAATCACGATCATTTATCAATCTAGGATTCTGCATTAGATATAGTGTCTTTTGCCGATCTATAGATGCGAGAGTATCGTTCAAGACTAAAATTGCGGTTCCATAAAAACTCGTTTCCCCGCAGCGACCGCTCTTATAGTAAAGTACGACATCTTCCTTACCATCATTGTCTATGTCCAGCTTCCCATACAGCATGTTTACGATATTTTTTCGAATACGTGATTTAAGGGTATTTTCCCAATCAATTAAGTCTTTTTCGGGATTACCGTATGTTCTCTCCTCGCCAAGATAAAGCTCGATCTCTTTTAAAAGCTCCCGACTTTCCCAAACATCCAGTTGCGTTAACTCAGGAATTCCAAAATCTTTAAACGTTGGATTTATTTCGCGCTCACATGCCATAGTTGTGGATCTATCAGAAAAAGAATTCAAATTGAGCAGATATGCCTTACACACCTCAACATGTTCACCTTCCTCCAGTACGTATAGGTAATGAGCCGATGAATCATCGCCATAGGTTCTAACCGCGACTAACAATGAAATCAGCACCACGACCGTCCGAAAGTTTCTACTCTTGCCAGTCATAGCTATCTCCTCTAGGGGTATTCACAATTGTGTTCAAAAGGCTCATTACATTGTCCACTCCGTTACTACCTTTCCCGAATACTCTCATTAATCCCCCGCAACAACGGCGCAAGAAAATATTCTATAATCCGCCTTGTCCCTGTTTTGATTTCCACGGTGACATTCATGCCAGGTGTCAATTCCACCAGTTTGTTTTGCACTTGAATGATGTTGCGTTCCATGCTGACTCGGGCGTGAAATACCAAACCAACATTCTCCAAAGGCACGGCTGCTTGCGATAGCGTTTTTATGGATCCGCTAATGGTGCCGTATTTGGTAAAAGGAAACGCTTCCACTTTAATTTCCGCGCTGTCGTTTTCATTTACAAAACCGATGTCTTTATTTTCTACCCAGGCCTCTATTTCCAACCGCTCTTTTGCTGGAACCAATACCATGAGTTTTTGGGCAGGTGTTACCACACCACCGATGGTGTGTACGGCCAGCTCTTGTACTATTCCGTCTATCGGCGCGAGTAGCTTTTGTTTGATTGAGCGGTTGTTGGCTTTGATAAGTTCCTGCTCATAGGATTTTATTTTGGTCTCGATGAGTGCCAGTTCGCTTTTGTTTCTGCTGTTGAATTCGGCAACTAAGGCTTGATGTTGGGTTTGCGCTTCTTTTAATGCCGCTATTTCCTGTATGCGTTGTTGTTGTAGTGCTCCCAGGTCTTGTATTTTATTGATGTGTTCTTCTTTTAGTTCCAGATACTGGATTTTTGAACCATACTCTTTTTGATACATACCTTCGTATGCTTTGAGCCGTTCTTCCATAACAGGGATGACCTGCTGCAGGCGGGTGATATTGATTTCAGTTTGTTCGATGGCAGCTTTACGTTGATCGATCAACGATTGCGCCGATGCTATTTTGGAAGTGTATTCTTTTAATTGATCCGCCAATGTTTGCTCAGCGTATTTAACCAGCTCTATATCTACGCCTTGGGGCACGGTAATTCGATTATTGCCTGCAATCAAAGCACGCAAACGAGCCGCGTCCAGTTGAGCTGCCACTTTTTCATTATTCAGACGGTTATAGTCGGCGCCGCTGTCGGTGCCATCGAACTCAATAAGCACATCCCCTTTTTCGACTTTTTGGCCGTCTTCCACATGGATAGCGCTTACCGTACCCGCTTCTAAGGGCTGGATAATTTTAGCATGGCCGCTAGGAATGATTTTACCTTGCGCCACGGCGACAATATCGATTTTGCCGAAGTATGCCCAAACAATAGCAACAGTAAACAATGTGATTACAATAAAACCGATGGTCCTGCCTATGGGCGAGGCCGGCGTTTCCTGTAGCTCCAATACGGCAGGCAGGAATTCCAATTCATTTTTGGTCTTACCTTGACGCTTACCAGCGTGTTTTTCCGCTTTCCAGGCTTGGCGCCAGATCATGAGGTGTCGAAATAATCCGCTAAGCAACGGCATAAGTGCCCTCCTGATGTTTTTGCAAGCGCGCGTAGTAACCATTGCGCTTTAACAATTCGAAATGATTACCTTGTTCGATGATTTGGCCTTTATCGATCACATAGATGCAATCGGCATGACGAACCGTTGATAAACGATGAGCGATGATCAATACAGTTCTTCCCTGGCAGATGCGCGCCATGTTTTGCTGGATGATGTATTCCGACTCATAGTCCAATGCGCTAGTGGCTTCATCAAAGATGAGTATGCGTGGATTTGTCACTAAAGCGCGGGCGATCGCTAATCGCTGGCGCTGGCCGCCGGATAGATTTGAGCCGTGTTCGCCAACAAGAGTGTCGTAGCCATCCGCCAACTCAAGAATAAATTCATGGGCACCTGCCAGCTTAGCCGCTTCGACCACTCGCTCCATAGGTATACCTGGATCGGCGAGGGCGATGTTCTCCCGCACGGAACGGTTGAACATAAAGTTCTCTTGCATGACTACACCGATCTGGCGCCGTAACCAGGCCGGATCCACTTGAGCCAAATCCACACCATCAATGAGTACGCGGCCACCTTCTGGCACATATAAGCGTTGCACCAACTTGGCTATGGTGCTCTTGCCGGAACCGGAACGGCCTACGATACCGATGGTTTTTCCGGCCGCTGCGGGCAAAGATATCCTTCGTAAAATTTCCGGGCCATCCGGTCGATAACGAAAGGTAACGTTATCCAACTGAATGTGACCTTGTAATTTCGGTAGTGTGGTTCGGTTCGGATTGTAGGATGGCTCCGGTACTGCGTTTAACACATCGCCTAATCGATCCACAGAAATACCGGCTTGTTGGAATTCTTGCCATAGTTGTACTAAGCGTAGCATGGGACCGGTAACCCTGCCCGCCAACATATTGAACGCGATAAGTTGGCCAATGGACAATTCGCCAGTAATCACCAGATGTGCGCCTACCCAAAGAATACCAACGGTGGTTATCTTATTGATGAAAGTGGCTATCTGTCCTGACACATTGCTCAGATTGTTGGCTTTAAAACTCGACTTAACATAAGCGGCCAATTGATCATCCCAACGCTTTTGCATGGCCGGTTCCACTGCCATGCTTTTTACGGTTTCAATGCCATTGACAGTTTCCACCAGAAAAGCCTGATTTTCCGCGCCCCGGGAAAATTTATCTTTCAACCGCGCACGAATGATAGGGGTCACAAATACCGACAAGATGACGTACAGCGGAATGGTTCCTAACACTACGTAAGTCAGGATGGGACTGTAAAAATACATTACCGCCAAGAATACTACGGTGAAAAATAGATCGATGACCAAGGTGACACTGGAACTGGTGAGGAACTGGCGAATGGTCTCCAACTCCCGCACGCGGGCGACCGTATCGCCCACGCGCCGTGCTTCGAAATACGCAATGGGCAAGCGCAACAAATGCTTAAATAGTTGAGCTCCAAGAGTGACATCGATACGGCAGGAAGTGTGGGAAAACACATAAGTCCTAAGCCCACCCAAGATTACTTCAAACAGCACCAACCCCAACATACCGATAGCCAGCACGTGAAGTGTGGTAAGTCCTTTATGAACCAATACCTTATCGATTACTACTTGAAAGAATAACGGTGTCAGCAGTGCAAACAGCTGAATAAAGAACGATGCGATTAATACCTCGCCCAACAGTTTACGGTGTTTGACGATCGCGGGGATGAACCAGGTAAAGTCGAACTTTGTATTATCGTTTTGATTGGAAGCCCGCTTGGTAAATAGAATCAACTTGCCAGACCAGACTTCTTCAAAATTGTCCTTAGGCATAATCGCCGGTCGAGAGCTTTTTGGATCTTGAACCAATACCTTGTCTTCATCGGCACGCGCCACAATGACGAAACTGCCGTCTTGCTGCACTGCAATCGCCGGCAAAGCAACACTGGATAAGCGCGACCATTGACTATCAACCACTTTAGCTTTGACACCCAAGTGCTTGGCGGCACGCAGCAATTCCAGTTCGCCAAACACTTGTTGCGCTTCGCCAAACTCATGTCTTAACTGCTCCGCATCGGCAGGAATACTAAAAAAACGGGCAATGATCAGCAGACAAGAAAGCCCCGTATCCACTTGCGAGCCGGGAGTCGTATCAGTGCTGGTATCAATGTTGGTAGTAATACCTAGTCTCCTCAATGAATTGAACACAAAGCTATCCATACGCATGGAAAATACCTTGCGCAGGAAAACGATATTTAGGTGAAAAAAGTGTTGTAACTATCTGTTTAATTGATAGTTATTAAGGTTACCTCTTACATGATAATCGCCTAATACTCCTAGCGGTTATGAGGTGGTGAGACTGATTCAATCATAAGAAGAATTGTAAAAAGTAGTTCTTTCTTTAATACCACCGACTTACAAAGCAAAAAAATTGTACATTTTTTGATCATATATAATCAACAACTAATACAGATATTTTCAAGATATTTACAAAATAAATTTATGCGCGCCGATGCACAGCATTGGAACACTCCTGGACATTTAATGATGTTTACTTTCTAACGCAATAAATTCAATTACGTAGTGGTTTTCTAAGGTAGGAGCCAGCCGTGCTGGCGATACGGAGTATGTTAACGTAGCGATGATTAATATAAATGGCAAAACATGTGTTCGCTATATTTTCAATTGATCGAGGATAAGGGTGACTTCAAGCACTATCGCCAGCACGGCTGGCTCCTACTATCTATAGCAATTTACACTGTTCTTTCCAATCAAATACTATTTACGTAGTTTCTCTTTCTTTTTATAAAGGATTTAAGCTAACATACCCAATCTTGTCCATTCATTGAATTATGTTGTAATGAAGTACCTTGTTTTAGCAGTTGCCCTCGTTTTCTATCTTGAATCCCACGCTTCCGACAATTGTATCGATTCCTGCAATATAGATACTGCATCGTTAGAGCCATTGTTGTTAGAACCATCGTTGTCAAAACCATCAATACCACCACCGCAAAATCAGATAAATGAAAAACTTGCGAATGAATTTAATCTCTCAATACAACTGGATGATGGGTTTAACGAGCTCAATCCACAGGTATGGTTTCAGTTGTACCAAGATCAATTATTACTGGATGACAAGAGTATTTGGCTAGAATTTGCGACTTACATAAATAGTCAAAGCGACTCGATTTACATAAAAACCACCGCGGTAGATTCCGTGGATCAGGGCCAGTTGTTGTTTGGCAAATTTGAACTATCCATAGATCCTGCAACCGAACTTAGTGGTACAAACCGGACAAGCAAACGGTTTGTGATGAGCATGCCGGTAATTACCCGCTTTACCGACCAAACTAACATTGTGCTTAGCTTAGGTTCAGTGCTTCATTTGCCAACCATCATCCGGCCTGGTACTGGCAGTTTCACCCCAACCGGTAATGCCATAGTTACCTTGCTGGCCGAATCGACTGAAAAAGTAGAAGACCATGAAAATGAGAGACACATCCTACTTAATGATACTGTGAACCCAGGTGAGAATAAGATTTTTCACTTAGCGGATTTTGCTATTGATGGTTTAGAAATCGACTCCCAGGTGAAATTCACTTTGATCATTGATTTACAACTCACCGCCGAGTCTGGCAGCTACAATAATGTAGCTGGTGACAATGCTGTTAGCCAACCCCATGCTTCAGTGGAAGAAACAGATGTTGTAAACGAAGATTATAAATCTGGCGGAGGAATACTTTCACCGCTGTTACTTTTATTGTTCGTGCTAGTACGCGTGTCGTATAAGAGGCAGCGTTCAGCGTTGATGTAAACTAAAAGAGCGACATTTGGGCCGACGTAGACGAATGAAACAAGTCAGTGCGCAAGGTCGGCGCTTTCCCATACCCCAAACGCTTAAGCGCAAGTTGAAAACGGCTATGAATTATATCGGCGTATAAACCATTGCCGCGCATGCGTTGGCCAAACTCGGAATCGTATTCCCGCCCGTCGCGGCATTCCTTGAGACGTTGCATAACATGTTTTGCCTTCAGCGGGAATTCTTGTTCTAGCCAATCGACAAATAGCGTTTTTAATTCATGAGGTAAACGTAGTAAAACATAGCTTGCCGATCCAACGCCTGCGTGTTTGGCCTGTTCTAAAATATTTTCCATTTCACTATCGCTCAAAACTGGAATTACCGGTGCCACTAGCAAGTTTACCGGGATGCCATGACTGGATAATTGTTTGATAACTTCCAGTCTACGTTTGGGTGAACTGGCGCGGGGCTCCATTTTTCGGGATAACTCTCCTTGCAACGTGCAAATAGAGATGTGTACTAGCACTAACTGGTTTATGGCAAGCTCAGCCAAAATATCCATGTCTCTCTCGATCAAGCTTGATTTGGTAATCACGGCTACCGGGTGTTGGTACTGAACGAAAGTTTTTAATAGCTGCCGCGTGATGCCTAGTTTTTTCTCCGCTGGTTGGTAAGCGTCGGTATTGGCGCCAATAACTATGGTTTCGCATTGATAATTGAATTTTTCCAACATGGTACGCAACAATTTTGCTGCATTGGGTTTGTATGTAATTTCTGTTTCAAACTCCAAACCCGGTGAATACCCCAGCCAGGAATGGGTAGGTCTGGCAAAACAATAAACGCATCCGTGTTCGCAGCCTCGATAAGGATTGATGGAGCGATTAAACGGCACATCGGGGGAATCGTTGGTGCTGATGATGGACTTTGTATTGTCCACGTGTAGGTGGGTTTTCCATTGGCTTGGCGAATCGCTTTGATCATGCCATTCGCTCGCTTGGATACCACTCCTTTCCCGCTCGAACATTTCAAAGCGACCGGTTGGATTTGCGATAATACCCCGTCCTTTGATTTTTTTATTCACAGCTTGCCTACACTCGCTGATTTATATGAATAGATGCATGGTTGGGAATTCGCTTTATCATAGCGCGAAATTCTGCAAATACCGGTTTGCACTTGGACTGAAATAAGTGGGACACGCCTTTGCTATCCGAGGCACCGAAGCCTGGATAAGCGAGGCTCATATGCGGTATTTTGGTTATACTATCCACCCAGTCGTCTTCACGCCGGGCAGCATCCATTGTGTACCAAATTTCAATAACCTTTGTGTAACGCCTTAAATAGTCGATATGCCAATGCGGTTTGAGCACACGCCGTAGATGATGATTAAGTCTGGCTTTTAGACCTCCTGGGCCGAAGGCGCTGCCCACATAGAGATAATAACCGGGACGTAACACCATTCTTCCAAGCTGCCCAACATTAATTTGTTTTTCTACGCGTGCCTTGAGGATCAATATGTAGGTTCCCTTTTGGGATACCAGGTTTCGACTCGCATTCAAAACGGACTCCAATGCTCGTGAGTTGCGCGCTTCTTGTGCCATTGGGATAAACCAAACCCACATGGGGTTTTCCACTCGTTCCCACGGCCTGCGTTCGGGTCCTCGGTGGGAAGGAGCCGTTGCATTCAGGAATCTCCTTTGGGTTTATTCGACGGGCTATAGTAACTACCCGGAAAACTGACCACTTGATCGGATTTTCCTTCCATGGAAGTGATCTTCGCCACGCCTCCTTTTTCAACTTCATCGATTCGTATGACCGAATGCATGGGAATATAAGTACGTTTTACCTCTTGAAACTCGCTCTTCAGTTTTTCTTCCGAGGGATCTATGACGACAGCAGACTTTTCTCCAAACACAAAACCGCTGATTTCAATAAATCCGAACATACCCGATTGAGCAACCTCTTTAGCATAGACTTCATAGACTTTGCCTTGATTGACGAACACCACTTTGTACATGGATTTATTTTGCATAGTTTTACAACATCTCTCTATTTTTTAGGGTTCACACAGCGGACAATCTGGGAATGTGTCCATTAAATCATAATATTTCACCGCGTCAATTTTTTATATTAACGCATTTAAATTCAATATCTTACAGCAATTCCTCAGAGTATTTTTTGCATACTTTTATGCTTGATAACATCGAACAAGGTGTAAGCGTCACCGATAATTTGGTATTCATGGTGTATATAAAAATTTACTGCCGCCTCTCTGGCATTGAGTGAAATTCGCCTTGCGCCTTTCGATCGAGCGTAATCTTCCAAATGTTGCAGAATCTTGGAGGCAATCCCACGGCGACGGTACTCCTCATCAACAGCCATATAACGTATTTGCCACTCGTCAGGTGTATTTGAATGTATCCTCCCTACCCCTACCGTTTCGTCTTCGTCGGTTTTCACCATCACATGGTAAGCGTTTTGTTCCAACTCATCTTGCTCGCTACCCCGGGATTGCTGCCAGGGCGCGCGTAATAGGCGCCACCTCAACGCATAATACGACTGCCACTCTTGCTCAGTCTGTGGTGTACAGATTTTTATCGTGGTATTCACTTGGTGCACTTAATCACTATGGCCGTACGGTCGTCGGTGGCTTTTGTGTTTAGGGAAAACTCCTTGAGTTGATTGCGTATGATGGCCATTAACTCCTGCGCGGATTCGGCGTTGTTTTCCTCGATGATGCGTTGAATTCGCTGGATACTGAAATTTTCACCGGCGGCATTGCTGGTGTCGAACACGCCGTCGGAAAAGACTGCAAAAATATCGCCTTTTGCCAGGTTGATGGTCTCTTTTATTTCCACTGATAACATTGGCAACACACCAAACGGCGGCGTGTCTGCTTGCAATGTATTACAGCGCCGTGTCTTAGCCGAATAATGGAATAACGGCGCTTGACCCGCGCTAAAGCTGCTAAGTGTTTTGGTCGTTGGATCCAACTCACCCAACCAAGCGGTAATAAACCGGCCTTCACGCATATCGTTATGAATTTGTTGATTGACATATTCTGCAATGAGTGACAGTGATTGGTTCATACGTAACGCGATGCACAGCATGGACCTTAGTTGAGTGACGATAAGTGCCGGACCTATGCCATGACCTGTGGCATCGGCCAACAAGAACACAATTTTTTTCCGCTCGCTGCGTTCTTTCTGATAAGCATCCAACAAATCGCCGGTTTCGACGATATCATACGTATCGCCGCCGGTATCTTCGGCCGGTTCTATCCATGCATCCACTTCAAAGCCGTCAATTTGAGGTAATGTCTCCGGAAAGGTGTTTTGTTGAATTTGTTTGGCGATTTGTAAATCGCGCTCCAGTTTAAACAGTGACTTCAGTCCTCGGCGCATTTTTTCTTGGGCCACCGCCAAGCGATGCACTTCTTTTAATAAAGAGCCAATATGTTCTTTAAACTCCAAATCGCCACGCGCAATACGAACGCTTTGTTTTACTAGCGCCTCTATAGGCGTACTGTATTTATTGGCCAAACTAATAGCTCGGTATACGGCCAAGGACAGGATCAACATTGTGATACCGATAACAACATATCTCATAAAGATAATATCACCAATAATGTCTTCTTCAGGCACCACAACAGCGATCCATAAATTACGATCTTCGTTTAACGGAAAAGGCTTAACACCCGCCCACCAAACTTCACCCGCACTTCGAAATTGATATGGCTCTTCATATCCATGGGTTAATGCATTAAACTCACGAGCCGCATCATTAATGACCTTTATGCCTAACTCCTGCGGAGTTTTCATCAACGCCTGAGTTTGTTCTGACACTTCAGTAAACCGGGAGTGTGCAGGTAGGCCAATCACTTCCCTCTTATCGGTGAGAACAACTACCATGCCGCGCTGGGTAATATGGAGTTGGCTGGTAAATTTGGAAATGTCTTTTAGCAAAATGTCTATGCCGAGGACATCCAGCCATTCGTCGCCGTTATTGAAACTCACCGAAGCGGTGATACCAGGCTCTTTGGTGGTAAAAAAAGTATAAGGCTCGGTCCAATGAATTTTATGTTGCGATTTATCTTTTTGTCTTCTGGAAAGCAAATTTTCCTCGGAATCCATCGTGTGCCCTTGTTTAACCCCGATAAACCAAGGCCGTTGCCGTGGATCATAGTCTAAGTCTTTCCAGGTTTGACTTACTTGACTGCTAACGTCGTCCCATTCCAGCCATAACGAGCGCGCATTCCAATCTGGGCGACGCGTTTGACGGTTAATCCATTTATCCGGTTGCCGTAACACCATGTGCTCCATACCATTATCGTTTGCAACCATTATTGATGATACTTGCCCATATTGAACAATTATAGGTGTTATCAGTTTGTTTAGTTGCTGCGGCTCATCGAGACTGAGCAGGCCAGCGTCTCCCCATGCAGCGGCGATGTGCAATTGGCTGATGACGGGTTCAAAAAAACCTTTAAGATCCGCCTCTACCGTCCTTATGGATTGATTGATGAGTGACTGGGATAACGTCGCTAAAGTCTTGTGAGAACTTATGATAATGGTCAGTAATATAGACCCACTTAACAGCAATACCACCGACAATATGTTGATCAACAAACTGCGGCGTATGGAGACTGGTCTGACCATACTAAGGATTTATTTATCCATGCCTTTTAAATCTTCCAGCATGTTCTCGTATATTTGCCGCAATGCTTCGCCAAACGCCGTTATGCTGTCATGCACGGTCGGCCCTTGCGCACCCATTTGGCTTGTATACATTTTGGTGTGCTTTATTGTCCCTTGCTGACTCTTTTTGCGCAGTTCCATTTCAATTTCCACGACCGCCATGTAACGACCTTCGTTTACCAGTCTCTCGAATTTGTGTAACCGGCCTTTTATCAATAAGTCTTGCCGGCGACCGCTGGAATACCGCTCTACGCTATTGGAAATATTTACCTCTCGCAGATAATCCACCAAATTGTCTTGAATCAATTGGGTAGGTATTTGTATCCAATGGCGATAGTGATATTGCAGCACCTCTAATGGCCGTTCGGCATCCACATACAACAAAGGCCGCTCACGGTAGACACCGTCGGCATCGAATTGATCGACCAATACAGCGCCATCGATGAGCTTGCTATCTAGTGGCGAGCCTGGGTGAATGGCAGGCAAGCGGTAAAAGTAGTCTTGCGGTACCGTGGGTTGGTTAACACAACCGTTTACAAGCAACACAACCGGTAGCCAACAGATAAACAGTGTAACCAGTAAACGAATTGTTTTGACATCCATAGCAATCATCGTGCTTCCCCAATATCTTTGGGTGGGCTGCCGCCTAACAATACGCCTGGATTATTGCGTATTTGGCGGCTGAACTCGTTGACATTACGGCTGGTGGTATCCAAATTGTAAACAATGGAGTCGATATTTTCAGAAACGGAATTTAGAGATTTACGCAGATCCAGAACAGCTTTTCGTATATCTTCGTCGTTGTTATCCACTACGCTACCGTAGGTGACAATCAATTTATCGAACTCGGTAATCGTGCCATCTAGTCTTTGGGAAATACCCACTAAGTTTTGTGACAAAGAATCGATATTGTTGATGGCGCTGGTGATATTTTTTTGGTTGGATTCGTTCAAGATCGCCGACAGCCTATCGGCGCTATTATTGAGTTCCGTCATGAAACGGTTGGCACTTACCAACAGTTCCGGCACACCTTTATCCAGCTCGCCGCCGATATTGTCAATGCGGTTACTGACGGTATCAATGCTTTGACTGAATTTTTGCAACATGGGGCGGATACTGTTCTCGGACAAATCTTTGATTTCGAAAGCCACCTCATCCACAGCGGCGAATAAATCGGCGCTTTCCTGGCTACGGATTTCCGTGTTGGCTTGCAGCATCTCTTCGCTGCTGCCTTCCACGATGTCTATGGTTTTGTCGGATAAAATCCCGGGTGAAGCGATGCGAGCTACACTATCCACCGGCAAACTCCATTGTTCGTCGATAGCCAAAGTCAATTTGAATAGTGTTTTGCCCTGCAAGCGCACCGGTTGAATAGTCGTCACCTGGCCGATAGCAAAACCACCAAATGTAACCGATGTGCCTTCCGCCACACCGGAAATGTCACTGTACATTACATAATAGGATTGAGTATCCACATTCTGGCCGGTCACTCTTATCACTACAATAAAGAGAATCGCAAACATGGCAATGACCAAACCACCGACCATAACGTAGTTTATATTTTCATGCTTCACTCAACGAGTTGCTCCGTAAATAGTAAAAATTTCGCCTATAACGTTAACCGGCGCAAATAATCTTCGCCGTCGATTTCTGTGCTGCTTGGACGGCGGTTTAATAGATCCTGGACTCTGTCGTTGTTGCTGTTTTTGACTTCATCCACCGTCCCTATGCATAAAATTTTCCCGCGATCCAATACGGTAATTCGGTCGGCGATTTTAAACGCGCTGTCCAGCTCATGGGTAACCACCACGATGGTCATATTCATCGCTTGTCGGAGTTTGAGTATCAAATCATCCAACTCAGCGGCAACCACAGGATCCAACCCGGCCGACGGCTCGTCGAAAAACAACAGTTTTGGGTCCATCACGATGGCCCTTGCCAGCGCTGCCCGCTTGATCATGCCGCCTGAGAGTTCCGCAGGCATATAACTTTCAAAGCCCGCCAAGCTCACCAGTTCCAATTTCATGCGGCTCATAATACGAATGGTTTTTTCATCCAGTTTGGTGTGTTCTCGCAATGGCAATTCGACGTTTTCCCCCACTGTCATTGATCCGAACAACGCACCGCCCTGAAAGGCCACGCCCATGTCTTTGCGCAGTTTGTGCATCTCCAGAGTGCTTAATTTGGTGATGTCTTTACCCAACAGGCGAATGACGCCCGCAGCCGGACGGTTCAGTCCCAAAAGATACCGCAACAACGTGCTTTTCCCTGAGCCGCTGCCGCCCATGATGACCATGATCTCGCCTTTGCGCACCGACAGATTGATGTCGTCCAGCACCTTGCGGTCACCATAATAAGTGACCAGATGCTTTACTTCTATAGCGAACTCTTCCATGGTATTCAACGATTGAGTATATACGTAAAGACCATATCGGCCAGGATAATGAAACTGATGGACAACACTACCGAACGGGTGGTGGCTTTACCCACTCCTTCGGCGCCTCCACTGACTTGAAAACCATTTATCAGCCCGACCAAGGCGATAATTGCGGCGAATACCACACTTTTAATCAAGCCTTGCTGAATATCATCTGCCGTGAGCACATCCAAAGTACGCTGCGTATACGCAGCCATATTAATGTTCAGGTCTAGCGAAGTATATACGGCGCCACCTAAAATTCCCATAACGTCTCCCAATATAGTAAGCGTAGGCAGCATAACTAACATGCCGATTAAAATGGGCGCTGCCAGAAACCGCACCGGACTGATACCGATCACGCGCAAGGCATCGATTTCCTGGGACTCCTGCATGGTGCCGATACGCGCAGTGATGGCTGATCCCGAACGGCCGGCCACTAAAATACTGACGATCAAGGGGGAAAACTCTCTGGTGATGGAAATGGCGATCCCCATTATGACAGTGGATTCCGCGCCAAACTGGCGCAGGGTCTCAATACCTTGGATGGCGAGCATAATACCGACGGCGAAACACAACAATGAAGCGATTAACGCTGCGTTGACGCCGATCGTCATGGCTTCTTGAAAGATGGCGGACAAGCGCACTGCTTGGCGCCGTTGTTTACCTACTAACAGCCAATAGAAACATTCCACAAACAAGCTGCACGCATAGCCCAACTCACCTATGCCTTTTACTGTGCGCCTGCCTAACGACTCTAACAGTGCTCCAGGGGCGCTGAGCAGGTGACTGCGGCTGACGTCGCTCATGGTTTACCACTCATTACGGTTGCGGTACTTCATCTATGGATTTGTATATCGGAAACACTTGATCCAAACGGGCCAATTGCAGTACTTGCATCGCCGAATCGCTCACGCTTAGTAAACCAAATTGAAGATTCTTGCTTTTTGCGACCTGATATCCTTCAACTAAGCTTGCCACACCGGAACTATCTATATATTTAACTTGCCCCAAATCCACCATCACATGATGGCCTTCATTGAGGTATTTTAAAATCTGCTGGCGCGCTTCCGGCGAATACTGCAAGTCAACATCTCCGGACAATAAGATGACGGTAAACGGTCCTTTGCTTTCAATACTGTATTGCATGGGTGTTTTGCGCCTTTAGGTTTTCGATATTTTTTTTGTCATTTCCAATATATTACCAGCACCGTCAGGAAGGTGAAGATATTTAATATCATCCATACTTTCACATATGAAATGCACCCCTAATCCCCCAGGGCGAATATCTTCCCATTCCCGGCCTTTAATGTCGCATTTGTCCACGGGCGCGGCGAAATCCGTCAAACGAAACAACACCTCATCGGAGTTTTTAAAAATCTCCAGTATAATTTCTCCGCTTTCGTCCTGCTTATAGCCGTGCTGTATAATATTCATACAGGCCTCGTTAACCGCGAGCACAGTGCGATCCACCTCGGTGGACGTTAATTTCGTATTGCGCATGGCGTTTTGTACGATGAATCGCACTTGTTTTAGCTGATATGGCCGGGCTGGAAACCGGATTTTTGAAATGAGTTTATTTCCAGGCACGCTGATCTTTACCGTGTTTCAAGATTAATGTTCAATTAACATCAATGTAATGTCATCACGTAGTGGTTTTTGTTTCGGTGTTAGGCGATTGACTATGGCTTGCAAACGTTGCCGGGGTGATTTGTAGTGCAGATCTTTAAGCCATTTTGCCAGACCTTTTACACCCAGTTCACCGCCGTCCGGG
>Ga0209536_100003776_pt1 | contig 24166 bp, 25 predicted proteins | sample DeeMarSeWOR28_12_FD_187461 | JGI IMG/M metagenome (GOLD analysis project Ga0209536, IMG submission 187461) | Marine sediment microbial communities from White Oak River estuary, North Carolina - WOR-2-8_12 (SPAdes) (version 2) | ecosystem: Environmental > Aquatic > Marine > Intertidal zone >...
TACCAGCAGCGGCGCTGGATTGCCCAGGAAACGCTGGATATTTTCGCGCCGCTGGCGAATCGACTGGGCATGGGTCTGCTCAAGTGGGAACTGGAAGACCTGGCGTTTCGCGCCCTCGAGCCCCAGGCCTACAAGCGCATCGCCAAATTGCTGGAAGAAAAGCGCAGCGAGCGCGAGGCTTTCATCAAGCGCTTCACCGAGCGCCTCGAGCATCTGCTCGGCGAGCAGGAAATCAACGCCAGCGTAGAGGGCAGGGTAAAGCATATCGTCAGTATCTGGCGCAAGATGCAGCGCAAGAATCTCGAGTTCCACGAGCTTTTCGACGTTCGCGCGGTGCGCATCCTGGTCGACACCGTCGCCGACTGTTACGCGGTGCTCGGTATCGTGCATACCACCTGGCAGCACATCCCCCAGGAGTTTGACGATTACATTGCCAATCCCAAGGAAAATGGCTACCAGTCATTGCATACGGCGGTGGCCACCGAGGATGGCAAGATCGTCGAGGTGCAGATCCGCACCCGCGAGATGCATGAAAAGGCGGAACTCGGCGTGGCCTCGCACTGGCGCTACAAGGAGGGAGTGCAACTGGACCAGCGCATGGAATCGAGCATCGCGCAAATGCGCGATCTGCTGCAGGGCTCGGCGGAGGAAGTATCGGATGCGATCTCGGAGATTTCGACGGAGTTGGCCAACGACCGTGTTTACGTGTTTACCCCGGCAGGGAAAATCGTCGATATTCCGCAGGGCGGCACCCCGCTCGATTTTGCCTACAGCATTCACTCGGAGGTGGGGCATCGCTGTCGTGGCGCCAAGGTCAACGGGCGTATCGTCAACCTGACGACGGTGCTGGAAACCGGCGATGAAGTTGAAATCCTGACGACCAAAGAGAGCCGGCCGAGTCGTGACTGGATGAACAAGAACCTCGGCTACATCAAATCCGCCGGCGCCCGCTCCAAGGTGCGTAACTGGTTCAATCATCAGGATTTCGAACAGAACCTGCTGGATGGCAAGTCGATCTATGATCGCATCCTCAGCAAATACTCGATCCACCATGCGGATCTGAAGAAGTTGGTGGCGCATTTCAAGCGCAGGGACAGCGATCAGTTTTTTGCCGATATCGGTCGCGGGCTGATCACCTCGGCACAGATACTCGGTGTTCTGCAAACCGAGCCGGAGCGCGATCCGTTCCGCAAAATCAAGAAGGAGGTGAAGACGCCGGTTTCCCGCGATGAAGTCAGCATTCACGGTGTCGGCAACCTGCTGACCCAGTTTGCGCGCTGCTGTAAACCGGTGCCGGGCGATGCGATCGTCGGCTTCATAACGATCAACAGCGGCATCTCGATACACAAGCGCAGCTGTTCCAACATACTCTCGCTGCCGGAAGAAAAACGCCAGCGGCTGATCGAAGTCGAGTGGGGACAGCAGGCCGGATCGGTCTACCCGGTGGAGATCAACATAACGGCTTACCAGCGCACCGGGCTGATGCAGGACATCAGCACTATTCTTGCCAATCTGAAAATCAACCTGCTCAGCATCAATGCGAATACCGACCGCGACGAACAGATCGTGCACACGCGCATGACCATCGAGATCCACGGTGTCGACGAGCTGGTGGCGATCATCGACAAGCTGTCGCAGCTTCCCAACGTCCAGGAAGTCAGGCGCGTTGCCTGAAGATGATGAAATCGTGAATAGGAATAGCCAGCCCGTTGCGCCAGCCGGGGCCGAGGCGCGCCTGCAGCGACGTTTTTGTATCGCTCCGATGATGGACTGCTCGGACCGCCATGCGCGTTATTTCCTGCGCCTGTTTTCGCCGCATATCCTGCTGTACACCGAAATGGTGACCGCCGCCGCGATCCTGCATGGTGATCGTGACCACCTGCTCGAATTCAATATCGAGGAGCACCCGCTCGCGGTACAACTGGGTGGCTCCGACCCCGAGCAATTGCTGCAAGCCGCGCGCATATGCGCCGAGTATGGTTATGACGAAATCAACCTGAATTGCGGCTGCCCCAGCGACCGCGTACAGTCCGGTCAGTTCGGCGCCTGCCTGATGCAGGATCCGCTGCTGGTCGCCGAGTGCGTGGCCGCGTTGAAGTCGGCGAGCGATCTGCCGGTGACGGTAAAGCACCGCACCGGGATCGATCAGCAGGATGATTACCAGCGCTTTGCCGGCTTTGCCGCTGCGCAGATCGATGCCGGCGCCGAGGCGTTGATCGTGCACGCGCGTAATGCCTGGTTGCAGGGTTTGAATCCGAAGCAGAATCGCGAAATACCACCGCTCAAGTATGACTGGGTGTATCGGCTCAAGCGCGATTTCCCACACTGCGAAATCATCATCAACGGCGGCATCAACAGCCTCGATGCCTGTCTACAGCATTTACAGCAGGTGGATGGCGTGATGCTCGGGCGTGAGCCTTATCGAAACCCATACATGCTGCATGATGTAGACCGGGTGATCTTCACCGTGGATGGACTCGAGGTGCCGGACCGGATTGAGCTGCTGCATCGAATGTATCCCTATATCGAGGCGCAACTGGTCAAGGGGCAGTCGCTGACGCGCGTGGCGCGTCACCTGGTCGGGCTGTTTCACGGTGAGCCCAACGGCCGTCGCTGGCGCCGTTTTCTCGCCGAAAACGCCTACCGCAAGAGTGCCGGCATCGAAACCCTGCAGCAGGCTGAACGGCTGCTAAACTAGTTCCACCATGCGGAAAAACCTGCGCTACCTGATCCTGTTGCTGATCCTGCTGTTCGTTGCCGTCAACGAGGCGGTGATGAAGCTGCACTCGACCAGTTGGGATCGCCCGCTGCAAGTGAATATCTATGCTGTCAGTGGCGACGGCCGTGCCACTACCGAAACGTTTATCGATGCATTGACCACGCAAGATTTTCTGCCTATGGAGCGCTTCGTCAACAGCGAGGCGAAGCGTTATGGTTTGACCTGGGAGGCCATCGAGGTCGAGTATCACGGTCGCCTCGATACCGGTCCACCGCAGCCTCCGTCGGGTGGGAGCATTCTGGAAAACATCTGGTGGAGCCTGAGCTTCAGGGCGTGGGCCTGGTATCGAGGCTGGACCAGTGACAAGAACTCCGGCGACGTCGAGCTGTTTGTCAATTATTACGATACCGCCACCACGAATTCACTGCGGCATTCGGTTGGCCTGGAAGGCGGATTGATCGGCATCATCAATGCTTTTGCCGACAAGACCTATCGCGGCTCCAATCAGGTGGTCATCATCCATGAATTGATGCATACGCTGGGCGCGACCGACAAATACGACCGCGCCAACATGCCGAACTTCCCCGAGGGCTATGCCGAGCCCTATCGTAAGCCGCTGTATCCGCAGCGCAAGGCCGAGATCATGGGTGGCCGCATTCCGCTGTCCGAGGCGCAGGCGAGAATGCCGCAGAAGCTCGCGGAAGTGATGGTTGGTTCCTTCACCGCGGCCGAGATCAACTGGCCGGTTAACTCGCCTTGACCTGCATCGCGTTCAAGCGTTGCGCAGGTACACGTAACTGGCACCACCAGCGCCGTCGCGCACCTGTGCCGGGCACCAGGCGAGCACTTGCGGTTGCTCCGCCAGCCAACGCTGTAGCAACGGCTTGAGCACCGCCTCGCTGGATGAGCGGTAGCCCTGTCCGTGAACGATCAACAGCATTCGATAGCGGTGCTCTAGCGCGTCTGCAATGAATTCTGCGAGTAGCGCAAGCGCCTCGTGCTGACGACAGCCGTGCAGGTCAAGAGTGGCTTCCGGGCGAATCGCGCCCTGGCGAATCTTGCGCTGCAGCTTTACCTGCAGGCCACTGTTGAAATGGCTGTCGCGGGCCCCAGTCGATGCCGGCAAACCTGGATCCGTTGCGTAATCCTGTTGTGGCTGGCTCTTTCTGACCGGCTGCCGTGGCTTGCGTTGCTGGTACTGGTTGATGCGATCGGTGTGTAATCGCTTCACGCCCGTTAGCAGACGGGCAAATTCCGAATCATCGTCAGCGCTCATGGGATAATCCGCGGGCAGGTAGCAAATTTCGTCAATAATATCCGAAAATGTTCTCGGACCTGTATTCAAATCATATAGAATTCCACACCGATGCACATACTGATAACCAATGACGACGGCTATGCAGCCACGGGCATAGATGTTCTCACGCAGGAACTGTCCCGGGTAGCCGACGTTTCGGTGGTGGCACCCGAGCGCAATAAGAGCGGCGCCAGCAATTCGCTGACGCTGATGCGGCCGTTACGCGTGAAATGCCTGGCGCCGGACCACTACTATGTCGATGGCACGCCTACCGACTGCGTTCACCTCGCGCTGTCAGGCTTGCTCGAATCGCAACCCGATATGGTAGTTTCCGGAATCAATGCCGGGCCGAATCTCGGTGACGACGTGCTCTACTCAGGTACCGTTGCCGCTGCGATGGAGGGCCGTTACCTCGGGCTGCCGGCGATCGCGGTATCGCTGGCGAGCAGGCCCGCTACTCATTTCGAAACCGCGGCGCGCATCACGCGTCAGCTGATCGAACGGCTGATGCGGCACCCGCTGCCGGAAGATACCCTGTTGAACGTCAATGTGCCTGATCTGCCCTACGATGATATCGTTGCGATTCGCGCCACGCGCCTGGGTTTCCGGCACAAGGCCGAACCCATGATCCGACAGCTGGATCCTTACGGTCGTGCACTTTACTGGGTGGGGCCGCCGGGCGCGGCGCAGGATGCGGGTGAGGGCACCGATTTTTATGCGCTCGAGCAGGGCATTGCGTCGGTGACGCCGATGCAGATCGATCTCACGCGCCATCGCGGGATCGAGCCGCTGCAGCAATGGCTGGAGACGCTGTGAATCAGACGGGTCGCAATCACCAGGGTATCGGCATGACCTCGCAGCGCACCCGCGACCGCCTGATCAGCCGTTTGCAACAGCAGGGCATTGATGACGAGCGGGTGCTCGACGCGATGCGTCGCGTACCGCGCCATATATTCGTCGATGAAGCACTCGCTCATCGCGCCTACGAGGACACTGCGCTGCCCATCGGCTTCGGCCAGACGATTTCGCAGCCCTACATCGTCGCGCTGATGACCGAGCTGCTGCTGCAGGACGGGATGCCTTCTTCGGTACTCGAAATCGGCACCGGCTGCGGCTACCAGACCGCGATTCTGGCGACTATCTTTCCACAGGTTTACAGTGTCGAACGCATCGAGGCGCTCTACCAGCAGGCACGCCGGCGCCTGGCGGAGCTTGAATTTTACAATGTGCAGTTACGCCATACCGATGGTACGGGTGGCTGGCCCAACCCGAGTTATCGCTTCGACCGTATCATCATGACCGCGGCCTGTAGCGAAATCCCCGAGGCATTGATTGCGCAGTTGAACCCGGATGGTGTGATGGTGTTGCCATTCGACGATGGCGTCAGTCAGACCATGACGAAGATAACGCGCAGCAGGGATGGTCTGGTCAGCGAAACGCTGGGCAAGGTAGTTTTCGTGCCGCTGTTGCCGGGGATGGAATAGTGAGGTTGTTCGAATCGATTTATGCGAATGTCATGCGTTTTTCGCGCCGTAGCGATGCACCCTACTACCTGGCGCTGTTGAGTTTTGTCGAATCTTTTATCCTGCCGTTTCCGCCACCCGACGTGATGCTGGCGCCGATGTCCCTGGCACGCCCGGCGAGGGCGATGAGGTTTGCCGCGCTGACCCTGCTGTTTTCGGTGCTGGGCGGCCTCGTGGGATACCTGATCGGTGCCTTCCTGTTCGATCTCGCCGAGCCGTACATCATCGCCTGGGGTTACCAGGCTCGATTTGAGATCGTTATCCAGTGGTTCGAACACTGGGGTTTCTGGGCCGTGCTGGTAGCCGGGTTTTCACCGGTACCCTATAAAATTTTCACCATCGCAGCGGGTTTGTTGAACCTTGCCCTGCTACCTTTTGTGCTCGCTTCCATCCTCGGTCGCGGCGCGCGTTTCTTTCTGCTCGCCTGGTGTCTTGCAAAATTCGGACCCGCGATCGAACCGAAACTGGTGCGCTACATCGAATATATCGGCTGGGCGGTGGTCGGCCTGTTGACACTGGCCATCGTTATCTACAATTTTTAAACGTTCGCGTTAAATCGATGAGATCAGTCATTGCTAACCTGATCGTGGTAATGCTGCTGGCATCCTGTGCACTCGGTAATACGGGGCAAAACAGGGACCGTGGCCCTGGATGGTATACCGTGAAAAAGAGCGACACGCTGTACTCTATCGCCTGGCGTTACGGCCTCGATTCACAGCAGTTGGCGGACTGGAACAACATCGATATCAATGCGCCTATTCATCCAGGGCAGCGGCTGCAATTGATGAAACCGCGCAGTCAGACGACCCTGGCGAAGAGCACCCAGCCGAGCGCCAGCCAGACCGAGCGCGAACCGAAACCAGACCAGGTCAAGCCTTCGAACGCAAGTCAGCCGATGAGCTCGCCCGATCCGCGCGAATGGATCTGGCCTAGCGCGGGTAAACCGCTGAATACTTTTCTGGCGACGCGCCTGGACCGACGCGGCATCGATATTGCCGGCAAGCTCGGCCAGCCGGTAGTCGCGGTTGCCGATGGCAAGGTGGTATATAGTGGTAATGGTTTGGCCGGTTATGGTAATCTGGTGATTATCAAGCACAGCGAAACTTATTTGAGTGCGTACGCTTATTGTCAGCAAAGGCTGGTGGAAGAAGGGATGTCGGTCAAGGCCGGCAAGCAGGTGGCGACGATGGGAGAAAAAGATAATATCGCCCAGTTGCATTTTGAAATTAGACGAAACGGTAAGCCGGTAGATCCCCTAAAATATCTGCCAAAGCAATAAGGAAACCTCTGAATGACCAAATCGACCGATAAGTCACTTATCGAAGACACCGAAATAGCACCCGAGGACCTGGTCGATGACCTGGCCGACGACGATGATACGGTTGATCCGGATGCAGACGACGTGGATGAAGATGTCACGGATATCGCCGCGATTGTCGAGGTTGATGACGACGATGACGATGACGCTAGCGAGGCCGACGGGGAGAAATTTGTCGAACGGCGCAAACCCGCTGACCGGCGTAAGACCGTTACCCGGCGCTCGACCGACGCCGATCCAACAAGGCTTTACTTAAAGGAAATCGAAGTTTCGCCGTTGTTGACGGCGGAAGAAGAGGTGCATTATTCACGCCTTGCACTGAAAGGCGATATCACCGCACGCGACAAGATGATCGAATGCAACCTGCGCCTGGTGGTGAAGATCGCGCGGCGTTACATGAATCGCGGGCTGGCGTTGCTGGACCTGATCGAAGAGGGCAATCTCGGCCTGATACGCGCGGTGGAAAAGTTCGACCCGGAACGCGGTTTTCGTTTTTCGACCTACGCAACCTGGTGGATTCGCCAGACCATAGAGCGCGGCCTGATGAATCAGACGCGTACCATCCGCTTGCCGATTCACGTCATCAAGGAACTCAATACCTACCTCAGGGCGGCGCGTAAACTGACCCAGGAACTAAACCGCGAGGCGACTGCCGAGGATGTCGCCAAGCTGTTGAAAAAGCCGGTCAAGGATGTCGAGAAGATGTTCAAGCTGGCTGATCGGGTGTCGTCATTCGATATACCAATGGGCGGTGATGGTGAGCGCCCGTTACTGGATGTCATCCCCGACGAAAACAACTCCGACCCGTCGAGTATCCTGCAGGACGAATCGGTGATGCAACACCTGGACAGCTGGCTCGACGAACTCGACGAGAAGCAGCGCGATGTCGTGGTGCGCCGTTTCGGTTTGCGCAATCATGCGCGTGGCACGCTGGAAGAGGTTGGCCTGGAACTGGGCGTGACCAGAGAACGCGTACGCCAGATCCAGATGGACGCACTGCGCAAGCTGCGCCGCATCCTTGAACACAGCGGTTACTCGCGCGAAAACATCATCGAAGAATAACGCGCGTTGCGCCGTTTAGCCGGGCAGTATGATCGCCGCTGTCACCGCGCGGTCTTCGGCAACCAGGATGTTGAATGTGCGGCACAGCGCGCCGTTGTCCATGACCTCGAGACCAATACCCCGTTCGCCAAACTGCCCGAAAATACGCGCATCGGGGAACTGTTGCCGGTAACCGGTGCCGAGTAACACTACGGCCGGCTGCGATTCGAATATCGGCGCCAGGGTCTGCGCGTCGAGTTGTTCCAGCGCCTGCACCAGCCACGGGCTGTGCAGCGAGTCGGCGGTCAGAATGAGGCTGTGGTAATGCTCGGTTTCATTGATCGATACGCTGCGCTCGCTGTACGAGGTGAGTCGATGACGACTGGTGATGATGTCTTCGGCGAGTGGCATGCCACGCAGGGTAATGCAAAACCAGGGCCTGATCAACGACGCTAGCCGGTTGACACTGGAGTAGACATTTCATAATGTTGCGCGTCCGCAAATTTCCGCCGAAACTTTCTGGAGAACAGGATTGAAACCGGTAAAACTGGGTTTATTGGGCGTTGGCACCGTTGGCGCCAGCACCGCCATGGTGTTGAAAAACAATGCCGCCGAAATAGCGCGCCGTGCCGGGCGTAGTATCGAGATCATCCAGGCTTCACGGCGTTCGCTGGAGGCCGGCTTGCCCGAGGGCTGTGACAACATCGAGCTGGTGGCCGATCCGTTTACGGTGGTCAACAATAAAGATGTCGATATCGTCATCGAACTGATCGGCGGTTATGATCCGGCCCTCGAACTGGTGATGCAGGCAATCGCCAACGGCAAACACGTGGTCACCGCCAACAAGGCGTTGATCGCGTTGCACGGCAATGAAATATTTGCCGCGGCCCAGGCCAGGGGCGTCAACGTGGTTTTCGAGGCGGCGGTGGCCGGTGGCATACCGATCATCAAGGCGATTCGCGAGGGCCTTAGCGCCAACCTGATCGAATCGGTGGCGGGGATCATCAACGGCACGGGTAATTTCATTCTTACCGAAATGCGCGACAAGGGTCGAGATTTTGACGATGTATTGCGCGAGGCGCAGGAACTCGGCTATGCCGAGGCCGACCCTACATTCGATGTCGAAGGCATCGATGCGGCGCACAAGCTGTGTATCCTGTCGTCGATCGCTTTTGGCATCCCGCTGAATTTCGCGGCGGTGTATACCGAGGGAATCAGCAAGATATCGACCGAGGATGTCGTCTACGCCGGGCAGCTCGGCTACCGCATCAAGCATCTCGGCATCGCCCGGCGTACCGACAAGGGCATCGAGATGCGCGTGCACCCGACCCTGATTCCGCAGAAGCGCCTGATTGCCAACGTCGACGGTGTGATGAACGCCGTACTGGTGCAGGCTGACAAGCTCGGGCCTTCGCTGTATTACGGCGCCGGTGCCGGCGCCGACCCCACCGCGTCGGCGGTGGTTGCCGATATCATCGATGTCGCGCGCACCATCACTACCGATGCGCAGAACCGGGTGCCGCACCTCGCCTTTCAGCCGGATCAGATCGTCGACATTCCGATACTGCCGAGCAGCGAGATCTACACCGCTTACTACCTGCGCATGCGCGTCGAGGATCGCCCGGGCGTGATGGCCGAGATTACGCGCATCATGGGTGACAAGGATATTTCGATCGAAGCGATCCTGCAGAAGGAGCCCGAAGCCGGGGTGACGCGCGCGACCATCATCATGCTCACGCAGAAGATCCGTGAGCAGCAAATGATGGAGGCAATCGAAGCCATTACGCGGCTCAAATCGATACATGGCGAAGTTCATCGCATCCGCGTCGAAACCCTGGATGGTGATTGAAGTCGGAGCCTGGCCAGGTGCCCGCCGGCGATATCGTGAACCTGCGGGTTGCGGACCTGGCGCAGCTGGAAGCACTGTTGCGTGCCAATCACCTGCCGGCTGACGATTGCAGCGAGCAGGCGTCTATCTTCTGCGCGATTTACCATGCTGGCGAACTGATTGCTGCCGGTGGCCTGGAACCGGCGGGCGACTATGCGCTGTTACGCTCGATCGTAGTGCGTGCTGACCACCGCGGCAAGGGGCTGGCGCGGGCTATTACCGGGCACCTGCTGCGTCGCGCCGAAGCCGAGGGCAGGGCGGCAATCTACCTGTTGACCGAAACCGCCGCGGATTATTTCGCCGGGCTGGGTTTTACGCTTGTCGCCCGCAGCGAGGTTCCTGTGGCGATTACCCGCACTCGCCAGTTTTCTTCACTGTGTCCGGATAGCGCCAGCTGTCTATTTCTGCCGCTACCGCGCGGCTGAGTGCTGGCCAGCAGCGTCGCTGGACGCAGCATCCCGGGTTAGTTGGTATGTTCCAGGAAAGCAAGGATCTCGCTTTCGATGTCCTGCTTGTCGACCACAGTGGGGTGTGCGATCGGTCGCTCGAACAGGCTGGCGATCGCCGGCGGTATCTCGATGCCGGCGCGCGCGGCCACCGCGGCCAGCGCCTGTTGATCGGAGTCCGCGTGGTGGCCGTTGATGGCGTTATCCATAACCACGGCGAACTTGGTCCATTCGGCGGTGGAGTAAATGATGTTGACCTGGTCGGCAAATTCCGCGGCGTTGCAGGTCTTGAAGCAGGTGGCGGTGTGCGGGTCGAGCAGGTAACCCTGCTCGAAGGCCTGCTGGATGTATTGTTTGCCCTCGGCGTCGGAGCAATCGTCGGCGGCGAAAATTTCATGAATCTGCGCGTGCTCCGCTGCGTTCAGCTGGTAACGGCCGTCGACATCGAGCTGTCGCATCAACTCCCGCGTGCGTTCCGCGCCGAACAGGTCGAACAGCACGCGCTCGACGTTGGAAGACTTCAGGATATCCATCGCCGGCGAGGTGGTTGCAATCAGCTCGCGCTTGCTCAGATCGTAGCAGCCCTGCTGCACCCATTCGGTGAGCACGTTGTTGGCGTTGGATGCGATCACGATCCTGGCGATCGGTAAGCCCATGCGGCACGCGTAATAGGCACCCAGCGCGTTGCCGAAATTGCCGCTCGGAATGTGCAGGACGACGCGCTCACCGAGTTCGATTTCACCCGCGCGCACCAGTTCCAGGTAACAGTGAAACTGGTACAGCATCTGAAAGATGATGCGGCCGAAGTTGACCGAATTGGCCGCCGACAGGGAAATATTCATTTCCTCCAGGCGCCGGTTGAAACGTTCTGACGAGAGCAACGACTTGAGCGCCGCCTGGGCGTCATCGAAGTTACCGCGAATACCGATCACCTTCAGGTTGGCGGCATCTTCGGTCACCATTTGCAGGCGCTGAACATCCGACGTGCCGCCTTGCGGGTACAGGCAGGCGACGCGAATATTGGCGCGGTTGCGGAAGGTTTCCAGCGCGGCAGGGCCGGTATCGCCGCTGGTCGCGGTGAGGATCAGGTACTGTTGCTGGCGTTGTTGCGCGAGTGTCGACAGAATCAGGCCGAATGGCTGCAGTGCCATGTCCTTGAACGCGCGGGTTGGGCCGTGGTAGAGCTCGCTGACAAACAGGCGCTCCCCCAGCTTGACCACTGGTACCGGATTTTGTGCATCGTCGAAGCGATCGTAAAGGTCGAGCGCCTGCTGCAGTACCGCGGTATCGATATCGATCTGCAGATGCTGCAACAGCGCCAGTGCCATTTGCTTGTAGGAACTGGACAGGTGGCTCTTCAGGAAATCGGTATCGATTACGGGCAGCGATTGCGGACTGTAGATGCCGCCAAAGGAGGCGACGGGTGCGAGTAGCGCGCTGGCGAAGCTGACCTCAGCGGGGCGCTTGCCGTCGTTGCCGCGAGTTTCGGTGAATATCATCTGGGACAGGGGATCCGTTGGTGCCGGGCGAAGGCGAATTATATCCCCCTGACCCGGCCTCACAAGCGGTTTCACGGCGATTTCCGGGCAAATGTCTTCAAAACACTGATTTGACGCTGTATTTTGCTTCTACTCACCCCTGTTTATGCGTAAAATTAAGCGCCTGACCCGGCAGATGTTTCTGGCCGGACAAGCCTGATTGGTCAAGTCCCGAAAAGCGAGAGTAGCTGACGAGTTTGCGATCAGAGTATTCAGCCCGAGAATTCACATTAGTCCGATGTCCACCACCGCCAAGATCAACCTGCTCGACTACAATCGGTCTGCGCTCGAAGCGTTTTTCGTGGCCAATGGTGAAAAACCGTTTCGTGCCCGGCAATTGCTGCAGTGGGTGCACCAGCGCGGTGTTACCGATTTCGATGCGATGACGGATATGTCGAAAAAGCTGCGCGAATTCCTGCACGCGAATTGCGCGATCGAAGGCCCGCGTATTCTGGATCGGCAGCGTGCCGCGGATGGCACGCGCAAATGGCTGCTGGGTGTGGACGATCAGGACAACGCCGTCGAGTGCGTGCTGATACCGGAAAAATCGCGCATGACCCTGTGCGTTTCGTCGCAGGTGGGATGCACCTTGAACTGCAGTTTTTGCTCGACCGCAAAACAGGGCTTCAACCGCAACCTGACCACCGCGGAAATCATTGCGCAGTTGCATTTTGCACATCACAGCCTGCTGGCGGAAGGTTATCCTCAGGGTGTGACGAACGTGGTGTTCATGGGAATGGGTGAGCCGCTGATGAATTTCGACGCGGTCATCGCCGCCGTCGACCTGATGTGTGACGATTTCGGCTACGCGCTCAGCAAGCGGCGCGTGACCATCAGTACCGCCGGCGTGGTGCCTATGATGGAGCGGCTCGAGCAGGCGACCGACGTCGCGCTCGCGGTATCCCTGCACGCGCCGAACGATGCGCTACGCGATCAACTGGTGCCGATCAATCGCAAGTATCCGATTGCCGAGTTGCTGCGCGCCTGTCGCAGCTATGTCGATGGCTATCGCAGCCGCAAAATCACTTTCGAATACGTGATGCTGGCGGGCGTCAACGACAGCCTGGAGCACGCGCGGCAACTGGCCGCGTTGATCGCCGACCTGCCCTGCAAGCTAAACCTGATCCCGTTTAATCCTTACCCGCATGCGCTGTATCAATGTTCCTCGCAGCAAGACATCGATCGCTTTCGCGACTACACCGCTGGCAAGGGTATAGTGACGGTAACCCGCCGCGCGCGTGGTGACGATATCGATGCCGCCTGTGGTCAGCTGGTGGGTGCGTTCCGCGATCGCAGCCGTCGCAGTCAGAAATACCAACTAAGCTTGAAGGATGTTGGAGGATTGACGGTTGCGCGCTAAACGGGTTATTGGCTTATTGTTGCTGAGCCTTTTGCTGCCGGCATGTGTCGCGGTCGATGAGGGGCAAACGAAAAATGAAAAGGCGAGTGCTGTCAACGTCCAGCTGGGCATTGGCTACCTGCAGCAGGGCAACCTCGAGATCGCCAGTGAGAAATTGACCAAGGCCTTGCGCCAGGACCCTGAATCGGCGTCGGCAAACAATGCCTACGCAATTCTGCAGGATCGGCTGGGGCAGACTGAACTGGCTGAGGTCCACTATAAAAAGGCTACCCGGCTGGATCCCAAGGATTCCGGGGCGGCCAATAATTATGGTCGTTTCCTGTGCATGAATGGGCGCGAGCTGGAATCGGAAAAGTACTTCAACCAGGCACTGGATAATCCGCTTTACAATACGCCCGAGGTCGCCTATACCAATGCCGCTATCTGCCTGCTGCGCGTTGAGCGGGTTAAAGAGGCCAAGGAATACCTGCGCAAGGCGCTCACCGAAAGAAGCGATTTCCCCACTGCACTACTGGCCATGGGCGGGCTCTATTTCGATGAAGATGATTACAGGACTGCGCAGGTATATCTGGATCGGTTCCACCTGGTCGCGCAACCCACGCCGCGCAGTCTGTGGCTGTCGATCCGTACCGCTTTGGCCCTCGATCCCCAGGCCGATATCTCGGAGCTGGTGCAGCGTCTGGGAACCGATTTCCCCGATTCTCGTGAGTATGAACTGTGGAAGGCGTTTGAGTAAATGGAAGCAGATCAGGACAAGGTAAACGAAACTCCCCGGCAGGGCTCGATTGGCCCCGGCGAGCGCCTGCAGGCGGCACGCATCAAGCAAGGTTTGACGCTTGAAGACGTCGCCAATCGCATGCACCTTAGCACCAGTATTGTGCAGGCGATCGAGGAGAATAATTTTGACGAGATTACTGCTCCGATATTCGTCAAGGGCTATCTGCGCGCCTATGCACGCATCGTAACGCTCAACGAAGATGAAATGATCGCGCAGTATCTGGACCTGTATTCGGAAGAGGATCCGCCGATCAGCTCGACCAGCAACATGGTGCCGGAATTGTCGTCTACCGACACGCGCATCAAGTGGACGACGTATTTTGTCGTTGTATTGCTTGCCGTCCTGCTCGCGGCCTGGTGGTGGAATAAACAGCAAAACCAGGTGCCGCCGCTGTCACTGGATGTGCCATCCCCGGCCGAGGTTGAAGTGACTGCCAGCGAAGCGGTGGTCGACAGTAATATCCAGGCTGGTTCCGAGACCCCGACTGCCGAGGCGGTGGGTGAGCTGGAGCCACCGGTACAGAAAGACCTGGGCAGCACCGAGGTGTCGACTGCGGCCAGTGTGGAAAATGCCGAGGCCGAAGAGAACCTCAGCGAGGCCGATACAGCCGGACCCGCGGTGGAGACGGCCGGTGCAATGCAAACGTCGGCGGAAGCGGTTGTCGAGGCTGAACCCGCGGCCACCCCGGCCGAGGTAACGTCGGCCAGCGCTGCACCGCCGGCCGCGCAGACCCCTGTTGCCGTGGCGGGCACGCGCCAGTTACCCAGTGCTTTGGCGCCAAGCGGCAGCGACAAGTTGCTCATAGTCGTGCATGCCGATACCTGGGCCGACGTCAAGGATGCGAACAACTATCAACTGGTTTACGATTTGCTGCGCGCAGATACCAAGGTGGAATTATCCGGGCAGGCGCCGTTCGTGGTTTTTCTCGGCAATGGACACGGCGTGGAAATTCAGTTTAACGGGGAGCAAATAGGGTTTTCCGCGAGAATTCGCGACGACAATACCGCGCGCATCAATATCGGTGGTTAGCCTGCATATCGCTCCAGTCCGCTCGCGCCTCGATTTTCCCGTTTAAATAATTTGAGAGAAATTTTTTGAGTTTACAGGCCAACAATTTTACTCGGTTCGGCAGCGACCCGATTGCTGTCTCGGCGTTTAGCCGCGCCTGCGATGCGCCGGCCGGCCGTATCACATCACTCGCTATGCTGTGGCGCGGCATTCCGCAGCAATATGCAGGATAGAGCGGAGTAACCGGTGGCTGAGCAACTTCAGGTTATTCGCGGAATGCACGATATTCTGCCGGCCGACATGCCCGTGTGGAACCATCTCGAAGATGAGTATCGCGCGCTGGCGGAGTCTTACGGCTATCGTCAGATTCGCACGCCGATCATAGAAAAGACGGCGCTGTTCGCGCGTTCCATTGGTGAAGTCACCGATATCGTCGAGAAGGAGATGTACAGCTTCGACGACCGCAACGGCGACAGCCTGACGCTGCGCCCCGAGAATACCGCCAGCGTGGTGCGTGCCGGCCTGCAGGCGGGGTTGTTGCACGACCAGCAGCAGCGCCTGTGGTATTACGGCCCGATGTTTCGCCACGAGCGACCACAGAAAGGACGCTACCGGCAGTTTCACCAGTTTGGCGCGGAAACCTTCGGTATCTCCGGTCCCGATATCGAGGCCGAGTTGATTCTGCTCGCGGCACGGTTCTGGAAACGACTTGGCCTTGCACAGATCAATTTGCAGATCAACAGTCTGGGCAGCAGCGATTGCCGGCGTCGCTATCGGGAATTGCTGGTTGAGTACTTTCGCGATCACCAGCAGGCGCTCGACGAAGACAGTCAGCGGCGGCTGGAATCCAATCCATTGCGCATTCTGGATAGCAAGAATCCCGAGATGCAGTCCCTGATCGAATCGGCGCCTGCGCTACACGATAGCCTGGACGCGCAATCGACGGAGCATTTTAATGAATTGACCAGCATTCTCGATCAGACCGGGGTCGCATACGAAATCAATCAGCGCCTGGTGCGTGGGCTGGATTACTACTGTCACACGGTGTTCGAATGGGTAACCGATTCGCTGGGCGCCCAGGGGACCGTTTGCGGTGGTGGGCGTTACGACGGCCTGGTTGAACAGCTTGGCGGCAAGGCCAATTTTGCCGCCGGATATTCGATGGGCTGTGAACGCCTGGTGGCGATGCTGATCGATCAGCAGCTGACGCCGCAACCGCCGGGTTGCGATGTCTATCTGCTGATGCGCGGCGATAACAGTGTTGCCCGCGCGCTGCAGCTCGCGGAATCGATGCGCGATGCGATGCCACGGTTGCAGCTGGTGGTGCATGCCGGGGGCGGTAGCTTCAAGAGTCAGATGCGCAAGGCCGACAAGTCGGGCGCACAGATTGCCATGATACTGGGCGAAGCGGAAATGGCCGCCGGAACAGTAGCGGTAAAATACCTGCGCGAGCAAAGCGAGCAGGTCGAAATAGCGCAGGCCGAAATCGTTTCGCGGCTGCCGTCATTACTGAAATAATCAACGAGAGAGTTTAGATGGAAACCGAAGAAGAACAGGTCGAGAAACTGAAGGCCTGGTTAAAGGAAAACGGCCTGTCGATCGTCATGGGCATTATCATCGGCGTTGGCGGCATCGGCGGTTACAACTACTGGAAACACTACCAGGAAACGATCGCTGCCGAAGCTTCCGATCATTACACGCAAATGATGCAGGCGCTGGCAGCAGACAACGATGACCTGGTGATGCAACAGGCGGAAATCCTGCTGGCTGACTACGACTCGACCGACTATGCCTCGCTGGCTAATCTGGCGCTGGCGCGCATGCAGGTCGAAAATGGCGAATTTGCGGCGGCAATCGAGGCCCTGCAACCGCTGGCCGGCAGCGAGGCGCAACAGCCGCTGGTGTTCCTCGCGCGCGTCCGGCTTGCGGCGCTGCAGATTCAGCTCGAACAGTACGACCAGGCACTGGCCACCTTGAATGCCGGGTTCCCGGACCAATTCGCGGCGCTGGTCGATGAGTTACGCGGTGACGCGCTGGCGATGCAGGGCAAGACAGACGAGGCGATAGTGGCTTATCGCAAGGCGCAGCTTGCCGAACCGCAACCGGCAAATCCCGAATTCCTGCGGCAGAAGCTGAATGATCTTGGAAGCCGCAGCTAACATCCTGCTGGCCCGGGTTGCGCAGCGCAGCAAGGCCAACGGGCTGGGTAAGCTGTCGCTACTGCTGCTGTTCGGGCTGCTCGCGGCCTGCAGCGGTAACAAGGATAACAGTGAGCCGCCGGCGGCCTTGACCAGCATCAAGGATGCAATAGCGCTCAAGATCAACTGGGTAGTCGATACGCGTGCCTCTAAAAACCGCGCGGCCTTCCGCTTGACCCCGCTTATCGATGGTGATCACGCCTACACCATCGATAACAGTGGGCTGATACGCAGCATCGACCTCGACAAAGGGCGCAGTCTGTGGCGTTACCATTCCGGATACGAGCCGATTTCAGGCCTCGGCGGCAACTCGCAAATGATGATCGTGACCTCCCGTGATGGCGATCTTGCCGCCTTTCGTGAGATCGATGGAGGCCTTGAACCGATGTGGAACACACGGCTTGGCAGCGAAGTTCGCGCTACCCCGGTGGTTGACGGGGAGCAGGTGTTCGTGCGCAGCGTGGACGGGCGCGTGCGCAGTCTGTCGACCGCGGATGGCAGCGAGGAGTGGCTGGTGTCGCAGCGTGTTCCGGCATTGTCGGTGACGGGCAACAGTATTCCAGTGGTGGTCGGCGAAATGGTCATTGTCGGTTTCGATGACGGAAAATTAATCGCCTACGATCGCAATACCGGTAAAACCCGGTGGGACACGACCATCAGTGCGCCGCGCGGCCGCACCGAAGTCGAACGCCTGGTCGACCTGGACGGCGACCTGGTGGTGCGCGACGGTGTGGTGTATGCGGTTTCCTTTCAGGGGCACCTGGCCGCGGTTCAGGCGATAACCGGCGATATTCTCTGGTCACGCAAGTTCTCCAGCTTTCAGGCCATAGCCATCGACGATACCTCGCTGTACCTGAGTTCGGATAACAGCGATTTATGGGCAATCGATCGGCGCACTGGAGCGGCCTTCTGGAAGCAGGATGTGTTACACGCCCGCAGGATAACCGCGCCGACGCTGATCGGCGACAAGCTGGTGGTAGCCGATTTCGAGGGGTATCTGCACTGGTTTGCGAAAACCGACGGCAAACTGCTCGGCAGAATTCGCAGCACGTCCGAACGTAATTATGTACGGCCACAGCTATGGCAGAATTCGATAGTGACGCACGACCGACTCGGTTTCCTGTCATCCATCTCTGAAGGCCCGTGATTCCTGTCATCGCCTTGATCGGACGCCCCAATGTGGGCAAGTCCACGCTGTTCAATGTGCTTACGCGCAGTCGCGACGCCATTGTCGCCAATGAACCGGGCCTGACTCGCGATCGTCAATACGGCGTTGGTGAGCGCAACGGTAAAACCTTCATCGTGGTCGATACCGGAGGCCTGTCCGGCGAGAAGCAGGACCTCGACGAACTGATGGCTCGGCAGACGCTGCATGCCATGGAGGAGGCCGATGAGATTCTGTTTCTGGTAGATGCAAAAGACGGGCTTACCAGCGGCGATCGCGTGATTGCCGACCTGGTGCGTAAATCCGGCAAATCCTGCCAGGTGGTGGTCAACAAGGTTGATGGTTCCGACCCCGATCAGGTGAAGGCGGATTTCTACGCGCTCGGTTTCGAACGCCTACACCTGATATCGGCGGCCCATCGCAAGGGCACCGGTGTGCTGTTGGATCATCTGCTGTCGGCTTTCCCGGAACAGCAGGCGCCTGCCGAGGCTGCCGACCAGGGTCCCTTGATCGCCGTCATCGGCAGGCCTAATGTGGGCAAGTCGACACTGATCAACAGGCTCGCAGGTGAAGAGCGCGTGGTCGCTTTCGATCAACCCGGCACCACGCGTGATACCATTTCTGTGCCCTTCGAACGCCACGGCAAGCGCTATACCCTGATCGATACCGCTGGAGTGCGCCGGCGCGGCAAGGTGCAGGAGACGATCGAAAAATTCAGCGTCATCAAGGCGCTCGAAGCAATCGAGAGAGCCCATGTCGTGATCGTCGTAATCGATGCTCGCGACGGTCTCACCGACCAGGACATGACCCTGCTTGGCTATGTCGTCGACAGTGGCCGTGCGCTGGTCATCGCCATCAACAAGTGCGACGGGCTCGATCCGGATCAACGCGAAAAGAATCGCGCCGCGCTGAAACGCCGGCTCGGATTCGTCGACTTTGCCGCGCAGCATTTCATCTCGGCCCTGCACGGCACCGGCGTCGGTGAAATGATGGCTTCCATCGACCAGGCCTACGCGTCGGCGTTCCGCGATTTAAACACGCGCTATCTGACCGATTTGCTCGAAGAAGCGGTGTTCAAGCACAATCCTCCGCTGTACCACGGGCGCCGCGTCAAGCTGCGTTATGCGCACCAGGGCGGGCGGAATCCGCCGATCATCGTTATCCACGGTAACCAGACGGAGCACTTGCCCGCGGTCTACCAGCGCTATCTGGGCAACTTTTTTATCACCAAACTGAAATTGAAAGGGACGCCGCTACGCATTGAATTGAAATCGGGGAAAAACCCTTATTCGGAGAAAAAAGGGTCCGCAAAGCGGAAAAAGTGATACCGAGTTAAAAAAACGCCCCGAAAAATGGCTAAAATTCAGAAAAATTAGCCATTTAGACATAGACTTTGGTTCATGAGCCTGCAACGAATCATAGTTACCAACGCTAAAGGTGGGTGTGGCAAGACTACGATTGCCACCAATATTGCCTCGCATTATGCGCGACAGGGCAAGACGGTGCGCCTGTTCGATCACGATAGCCAGGGTTCTTCGTTGTCCTGGATAGCGCGGCGACCGCAGGACGCGATGCCGGTTGTCGGCGTCGACGCATCGAGAAATTTTGATCATCGCTTGACCCGGTCCTGGCAGTTGCGGGTACCGCCGGAAACCGACGTCGCGCTGATCGATTCGCCTGCCGGAACCGATATCACCGAGTTGACCACATTGTTTCAGCAAAACGACTCGGTGCTGATCCCGGTGTTGCCGTCACCCATCGACATTCATGCAACGGCGCATTTCATCAAGGAGCTTTTAACCACCGGCGGCGCGCGCAAGCGTATGATTCGGCTCGCGGTAATCGCCAACCGGGTGCGCAAGAATACTCTTATGTATCACTCGCTGGAGCGTTTTTTGTTCAGTCTCAACATTCCCTTCATCTCCAGCCTGCGCGATACGCAACTGTACGCCAAAGCCATCGAGATGGGGCTGGGCGTGCAGGAAGTTCCGTCCGCGCGCAACAAACCCGACCGGGAGCAGTGGGCGCCAATTTTTCGTTGGCTGGAAACGCCGATCGTCACCGAGAGTGCGCCGATAACGCCTCTGTTCAACCTGCACGAGCGTTGATCTCCCGGCCCTCTCGCGGCCAAAGTAAACTATTTCAATTAATCCATTTTGGATGCTTCGTGGCGTTCCACCCCTGTGATATGATTGCGCAAATTTTAGCCTGGGTCGACCATGAAACCGTTTCTACTTACCTGTATCAGCCTGTTTGCTCTCACCTCGATTTCCCAGGCCAGGGCCAATGATTTCGAGGCCGCATTAAGCACCAAAACCGCGCAGTTTACCTTTCGCTCCGACTCCAGCCTGATTGGCTGGGGTGGGGCTGATCTCGGTGTGGGCTTTTTTTTCAACGATGACGATAGCTGGCTCGTCGATGGCAGCCTGATGCAGATGCGCCAGGCTTCCGAAGACGCACCGTTGACTTTTGGCGTCGGTGTCAAGGCATATGCGGGTTCCATCGATGATGACAATAACGACGAGGATGTCGTGGCATTTGCGTTAGGTGGTGAGGTTCGCTATACCATTCCCGGAACCATGCCGATGGCGGTTTACGGGCGTGGCTTCTACGCGCCTGCCATCACCAGCTTTGCAGACGCCGACAGCGTTACCGACTTAACCGTTGGTTTCCAGATCGAAGCCATGCCGCAGACCATCGGCTTTATTGGAATTCGTCACCTGGAGATCGGCATCGACGGCGATGGCGATTACAAGGCGGACGACGACAACATTCATATTGGCGTGCGACTGACTTTTTAGCTTTCTGGTTTAGTTTGCCGCGCCTATAAACAACGCGGGATCAATCCAGGTTCCGTTTAGACCGAGGCTCCAGTGCAGGTGCGGGCCTGTCACGCGGCCGGTGGCGCCGACCTTGCCGATCACCTGGCCTTTCTCGACCCGCTCCCCGAGTTCGACGTCGATTTCGCTCAAATGCGCGAACAGGGAAATCAACCCCTGTCCGTGATCGATGTATACCAGGTTGCCGCTGAAGAAAAAATCGCCCAGTTCGATGACGGTGCCGGCGCTCGGTGCCAGCACCGGGGTACCGGTATCCGCGGCGATGTCCATACCGCTGTGAGGATTCCTGGCCTGGCCGTTGAACACCCGCCGACGGCCAAAGCTGCCGGTGCGTACTCCCGCTACCGGCACCAGGAAATCTATGTCGACATCACCTTGCGTGTAGTGATCGCGTGCCTTCTGCTTGCGCTTCTTCTCCGCCAGGATGCGCTCCATGTCGCTGGCATAAGGATTCACCTTGCGCTTGTCCTTGATCTCGATACGCTGGGTGCTGTATTTTTTAGCGGCGACGGTGAAGTACTTCCGACTGACCTGGCTGGAGGTTTTTTTCTCGATGAATTGCTCACCAACGCCGAGGCTGAGCGGCAGTCCGACCACTGCGCGCGGTTTGCCATCGATGCGGGCTACCAGCACCGGCCTGTTGCGAAAGCTGTAGCCAGTATCGTCACCGGGGTCGAGCTCGATGATGGCGATGCCACCGGGCACCAGCGATTGGGTCGGTAGCGCGCTGGCGAGGGGCAGGTAAAAAATCAGCAGGAAAGGGAGTATTGAGCGCAAGGTAAAAAAACCGCGGGAAGTACCTCCGCAAGTATGCGAACTATTTGAGCGAGGTCAAGGTCTTAAGGGTGTCCTAATGAGCCGTCGCTCGCCAATTTCATCGGCCAACCGCCGTCAAAACCTTTAACGATAATGAAAAATCTTGGAACTATTGAAGGAACCATGCTGCTGTTTGGCGGCCCCTACAGCAACTATGCCGCCACCGCTGCGATGCAAAAGCGCGCTCGAGACCTTGGTGTTCCACCCGAACGCATCGTCTGCAGCGGCGATGTCATTGCCTACTGCGGCGAGCCCGGTGAAACCCTTGACCTGATTCGCGACTGGGGTATCCACCTGGTGATGGGGAATTGCGAGGAATCGCTCGCTTTCGGTGAAGCAGACTGCGGTTGCGGATTCGATCCAGGCAGCGAGTGTTCGCTGCTGGCGGTGACCTGGTATGACTATGCCAATCGGCGAGTCACCGCAGATCAGCGACGGTGGATGCGGGCATTGCCTCGGTATATCGATTTTTCCATGTCCGGCGTCGATTTCCGCATCGTGCACGGCAGCCTCGGCAGTATCAACGAGTTCGTGTTTGCCTCCAGCGAGCAGCAGGACAGGCTGGAGCAGATCAGGGACGCGGGTATCGACGTGGTAATCGGCGGGCATTCGGGCATACCCTTCGGGCAGTGCATGCAGGAACGCTACTGGCTCAACACCGGCGTCATCGGCATGCCCGCCAACGATGGCGGTAGCCACGGCTGGTACCTGTTGCTCGAACCGGGGGCGGATGCGATAGAGGCCAGTTGGCATCCGCTTGACTACGACAGTGAGGTGAGCCGCGCGAGCACGGTCGCGGCCGGCATGAGCGCCTATGGTCAGGCCCTGGTCGATGGACTTTGGCCGAACGTCGATATTCTGCCCGAGGCCGAACGGCGGCAAAGCGGGCAGCCGCTCGATCTGCCGCCACTTCGTATCCAGCCGCCGAACCCTCTCCGGCGCGCCCGCAATGATTTGGCTAGCGTCACAGCTGGCAGTGAGGGAGACAGAAAAACGGCTTAACGGAGTTTCAGCGAGTGGTGGATTTCGACTGCAATTGCTCAACCCACAGCAGCGTCGCAGCGGCTACCGCGACTGGCATCGCAATGAAGTTGACGATGGGTATGCTGGTCATCACCATAACGCCGCCGCCAAAGCCCAGCGCGATGCCGCGCCGCTCCCGCAGGTAACGTTTCTCCTCGTCGAAAACGATATCGTGATTGCCCATTGGGTAGTCGAAGTATTCCAGTGACAGCAGCCACGAACCGAAAACCACCCAGAGCACCGGCGCAATCAGGTTGAGTAGCGGGATCAGAGAAATCAGAAACAGGCCCAGCGCCCACAGCATGATGTACAGCAGCTTGCCCAACTGCGAGCGGATCGCATCCAGCGCCATCCTGGCGAAACTGATGCCGGAGGATGGCGCCTTGCCGGTTAAATGTATTTCGATTTTTTCCGCCATCAGCGCATTGAATGGCGCGGCGACGATGTTTGCTACCGGCGTGAAGGTGAAAAATACGGTCAGCGCCGCCAGCACGCCGAAAAACAGCCAGATCAGCCACTGCAGAAAATCGAGAAAGCCGGGCACAAAGGACATCATCCATTCCACCAGTGGCTGGAACAGGCTGTAGCCGTACCAGATCAGGGCGCCAAACAACAGCAGGTTGATGAAAAACGGGATGATCACGTAGACGCGCACGCCCGGCTGGTTGAGCAGGCGAGTGCCGCGCGCCAGCGCCTGCAGGCCGATGGTGATGTCACCGATCATGCCGCTGGCCCTAAGGCAATTCGACCGCCAGGGGAGGCTGCCAGCCGTCCGCGCGATGCTCGACCACGACTCTGGTATAGACGCCACCACGCACGTTGAAGTCGGCGTTGACGCGCATGAAGCGCGGATTGATGGCCGCCACCAGGTCCCCCAGGATTTGATTGGTTACCGCCTCGTGAAACGCGCCCTCGTCGCGGTAGGCCCAGAAGTACAGTTTGAGCGCCTTCAGTTCCAGGCACAGCTGGTCTGGCACATAGGCAATTTCGATGGTGGCGAAGTCGGGCTGGCCGGTGAGCGGGCACAGGCAGGTAAATTCCGGCGTGTCGATGTGAATCGTGTAATCACGTTCCGGATTGGGGTTGTCAAAGCTGGCTAATGCCTTCGAAGCCTTGGTACTCATGTCGCATCTCGCAGGTTGGTGTGGCCGGTGTAGTGATTGGTCCGGCGCGGCGGAGGCCGCGGCGCGTTATTATATCGGCGGCGG